>Ga0209187_1000027_pt1 | contig 340022 bp, 292 predicted proteins | sample BantaG_FD_187430 | JGI IMG/M metagenome (GOLD analysis project Ga0209187, IMG submission 187430) | Marine algal microbial communities from Bantry Bay, Ireland - BantryBay_4 metaG (SPAdes) (version 2) | ecosystem: Host-associated > Algae > Red algae > Unclassified | place: Bantry Bay, Ireland...
GTTGTTCTAGGTATTTGATATTTTTTGGAGGCTTGGTTATTAGAAATCTGTCCGTTTAGAATTTGATCAACAACTAAAAGTTTTGTCTCTAAAGTTGCTTTTTGATAGCTTTTTTTTCGCCAGTGTTCTTTTTTAGGTTTCATAAGTGACTGTAATTAATTGATTAATTTTTAGTCAACCTATTTCAGGAAAATTCTTTGGTTTTAATGTTGCACAACGTGTTTGTATAAGATTAGTTGCGTGTTTAAGCACTAAAGTTAGCAAATAAATCACAGATAGAAAGTCCGCGAGGACTTTCGTAAGTAGTCTATAACTAGCAATTAATTTTATACGGTGTTGGCACCAGTTTTTTGTTCCGTTTCATATAGAGTTAAATCATCTTTTATTTTGTAAATAATCAAAATTATCAGCTTTAACAACCTTAAATAATCATTGTTTTGTTCGTCTTCTGAACTAGAGTTTGTTCCGTGTAAATACTTATTGCGCAAATCTAAACTGTTAGAAAATTCTTTTTTATTGAGATAATAATTCAAATATTTTCTCTCCTCAATGGTAAATAATGTATTGTCAAATTTTACCATTCCCTTTTTTTCCATATTCAGCATTTCATCTCTTATTTCTGTGGAATAATGCCAAAAATTTATAACATCTTCGTAATGTAACTTTCCTAGAATGAATACCAATTCTTGATTTTTAATCCTCAAAAAACCTTCTTGGTCTTTAAATAAATAACCGTTTGATATTAAGTAATCTATATCTCCTTTTTGGTAATCTTGAAAGTCTTCATAACCAATATTTTCACTTGTCAGAAGTTGATAGAATGTACGATACTTTTCTTTAAAAGGTTCGATGTAATAAAGCATCGAGTTACCAGAAAAGAAATAATATTTTAATCTTAAAAATTCGTCTCCTTGTCCATAAATATATTTCTTCTGAAGCTTACTCTTTACTTTGCTTAAATGCAATTGAGAGGAACTGATTTTAATTAAATCAAAATCGATAAAACCTTCTTCTACGTAACATTTGTATTGCTTGATTAAAAACTCTAATTCTGGTGCAATAAACCTTATTTTTTCTAAAGATGATGAGTTCTGTGATGCAAATGAAATTGTCAAACCCTTTATCTCAAACTTCTCATTTATAACCTCATTTACTTGATGTGACAAAACATCTTCTAAACTAATTTTATTTTCCTTTAAGTAATGAAGATATAATGCTATTTGAATATGAGATAGCAAACTTTTACCGTGAAACTTAAAACTAATTAGGTATTCGTTTTTGGAACGCATAAAGGTTCGTTCAAATGAATCAATTTCGTGAGTTTTATTTACTAACTCAATACAACCTTGCGAATTAATGTACTTAAAGAGAAATGAAAAATTTCTAAAAATGTATTCGTTAGATTTAGTTGCATTCATCCACTGTTCCGAGTAGATGTGTGTGAATTGTCCATTTTTATTTTCTATTTTATAAGGTTCGCTTTGGTCTTTTGAAAGAGCAACTTGGACTCTATTTGTAGTGCCTGAACCTTTGTCAAAAAATTCATCATTCTGTTTTTTCTCTAACCTTTTTGCCTTTAGTTTTGTTTTATCCGATAGTTTTAAAGTCCGTGAGTTAATGACAAGCTTAACATAATTCAAATTTGCGTCGGGTGAATCTAGATATTTCACAATCATAGTTTCCTTGTCAGAATCTTTTAATGAACTTGGGAAAAATAATTTTGGTTTGTCTGATAAAACGTGGTCTTCTTCAAATTGGGAAAGTAATAATTCTGCGGACTCTGTTGAGTCCATAATATAAGACTTAATGATATTTGAAAAATGATTTACTAAATTTCTTTGTTTTAATAACTGCCTTATGTGAAATCTATTATTACTTGTTATTTCTTTTAGGTTGTTTTTTGAAATCTTTTTATAAATGTTTAGATGGCTTATCAAAGTCCAGAAGGAATCATAATATTGGTAATCAATTGTGTCATAATAAGTCACAATATTTTCGTCGCTAATTGCTGTAAAAAACGAAGTTATTTTATCCCAAAAAGTGTCAACAATATTAATATAATTTTCTTTGATTTCTTTGCTCCAAGATGGACGATGAAGGTCATTATCGAAATAAAGCTTTATTTGATATAATTCTAAAATATCATTTATTTCATAAATTTTTGAAGAACTAAAATTTTCAATTATTGATTTAGCGTTTTGCAAATTTCTGTCACCTGATAAGTCTCTTTTTGAATAAAATACTACTCGATTTAAATCTCTATTCATTGTTGAAGTTAATATTCAGGTGATTTTGTCAAATTGGTGCCAACGTAAAGGCTAAACGCAGTGCGACCGAATGGGAAGCATTGACTTTTAGCTGTTGTTAGATTTAGTCTTTGTTAATTACAAGGTATGAAGTTCCTATGGATCATAAAAGACGTAGTCCTAAAAAATAAACCAGAGATTAAGAACCTCAAGCGAATCCCTAAAACCTAAATCGGATAGCTTTTATATTTGTATAACTGTGTCTGATTTAGGAAACAATAAAAAACTTTTAAACAATATTTAAACAAATAACTTGACTTTCTGGAAAGAAATCCCGTAATTTACTTATGTTTTATAACATTCACAATGTTTGAAAGAACCCTCTTTCACAGTGTAACTGAAAAAACATAAACTACTAAATTTTCCAAATTCCGTACTTAAATCTTGATTAAAAATCCCAATTAATAAATTTTAGGGAAAGGATTCTTCGATTTTATTTTTTGGATTAAATACTAACAATCAAATATCGACATTGTCGATATTTCCATTATATATCTTACAATATAATTTAATTTTAAAAAGCTACCAAAGCGTTTACTACTTTAGTTACACATCGGTTATTTACCTATAACCACTTTAACATAGTCCTTACGCGGTCCAATTTATCTTTATAGGGTGCATATCGTACTGGCAAATCTAACCAATTTCCTTTTTTTACAACTGCTTTTTTATGCGAAAACGTATCAAAAGATAACTTTCCATGATATGCTCCAATTCCGCTATATCCAACACCACCAAAGGGTAGCCTATGGTTTGCAAAGTGTATAACTGTATCATTTATACAACCACCACCAAAGGAAAATTTTTCTATTATTTGTTTTGCTCTATCAGAATTTGTACTAAATATATAGAGCGATAAAGGTTTATGGTATTTAGAAATTATGGTGTCAATTTCTTGACTTTTATTATATGATATCACTGGCAATATTGGTCCAAAAATCTCATCTTTCATTACTTTACTATTTAATTTTGGTTCATCTATAAGAGTCGGTGAAATGTATAATGTCTTGGCTTGAGTTTGGCCTCCAATAATACAATTTTGGTTCTCAAGCATTTTAGCTAACCGCTCAAAATGCTTTTGATTAACAATTCTGCAGAAATCTTTAGATTGTATTGGGCTTTTAGAATACGCCTTATTAATTTCATTTTGCATGGCTTTATAAAAAACCTTTTTAACACTCTTATCAATTAATATGTAATCTGGAGCAATGCAGGTTTGACCTGCATTTAAAAATTTACCCCAAACAATACGCTTGGCCGCTAATTTAATATTGGCAGACTCATCAACAATACATGGGTTCTTTCCGCCCAATTCTAAAGTTACGGGCGTTAAGTGTTTTGCAGCTGCTTTTGCTACAATTTTTCCAACATTTACACTGCCAGTAAAAAAAATATAATCCCAACGTTGTTCAAGTAATTTAGAGGCCTTTTCTGCATCGCCTTCAACCACCACAACATGCTCGGGTTTAAAAACATTAGACACTATATTTTTTAATAGCTTAGCAGTGTTAGGTGTTAATTCACTAGGTTTTAGAACAACGGTATTACCAGCAGCTATAGCCGCAACCATTGGTGCAATTGCCAATTGGTATGGGTAATTCCATGGAGCGATAATTAGGGTTTGACCATAAGGTTCGGCATACAACCTATCTGTAGAAGGGAAATTTAATAATACAGGTCTAACACGCTTTGGTTTTGCCCATTTAGTAATGTTTTTAATCATTAAATCTAAATCAGACAATACAACCGATGTTTCTGTTAAGACACTTTCAAATGCTGGCTTGTTAAAGTCTTTTGCTAATGCTTCAATAGTCTCTTTTTCACGCTTAACAAGTTCCGTTTTTAAACGTTTTAAAGCTTGTTTTCTAAAACTTACAGTTTTAGTTGCTCCAGTGTTAAAATAGTTTTTTTGAGATTGTAGTAATTCAGAAATCATAATATTTAATTAAAATATTAAATCTACGATTTTACAAACTAATGTTTTGCTATCAAGTTTTTATTTTACCAAAACTTTAGGCTTTATTCAATACATGCATTCCAAATGGTATCTTTTGGTAAAGGCGCGGTTAGGTTTATTACACTTTTAGACACGGGATGAATAAATTTAATATGTCTAGCGTGCAAACTAATACTAGCATCTTTATTACTTCTATCAAATCCGTATTTTAAATCCCCTTTTATAGGAGAGCCAATACTTGAAAGCTGTACACGAATTTGATGATGTCTACCAGTTTCTAGGTTAACTTCCAATAAAAAATAATTGTCTAAAGTTTTAATTAATTTATAATGAAGAATAGCTTTCTTACTTTCCGGAATTTCTTTTTTGTATGCTGCAGATTTATTGTTTTTAGGGTTTTTTTTAAGCCAGTGTACTAGGGTATCTTGATCTATTGTTGGCTTATTTTTTACAATAGCCCAATAGGTTTTAGAAATATCTTTAGACACGAAAAGCTTATTTAACCGTGGTAGCGCTTTACTCGTTTTGGAGAATATAACCAAGCCTGTTGTTGGTCTGTCGAGTCTATGTACAGTTCCTAAATAAACATTACCCGGTTTGTTGTATTTTTTAGCAATATATTCCTTTACAACATCGCTAAGTGGCTTGTCTCCAGTTTTATCGCCTTGTACAATGTCTCCAGCGCGTTTGTTTATGACGATGATGTGGTTATCTTCGTATAGTACTTGTAAGTTAGCTTTGTTTGATACCATCTTAGACATTCTAGAGTGTTCGATTAGTAGAGTATTATAGGATGATTTATAGAGCAATTAAATAATGATTTTAAAAACATAAGACATTAAAAACATCAATCATCTCTATTAATACTGTTCCTTATCACTTGGAAAATTACCAGACTTTACATCGTCTCCGTAGAGTGTAAATGCTTTGGTCATGTCTTCGAATAAATTCATATAACGGCGTAAAAACCGTGGATTAAATTCGTGTGTCATCCCAATCATATCATGCGTTACTAACACTTGACCATCTACGCCTGCACCAGCTCCAATGCCAATAACTGGAATGGAAACGCTTTTTGCAACTTCCTGAGCTAATTTTGCAGGAATCTTTTCTACAACAATACCAAAACAGCCTGCTCTTTCAAGCATTAAAGCATCTTCTTTTAATTGTTCTGCTTCTTGCTCTTCCTTGGCACGAACGGTATAAGTTCCAAATTTATAAATAGATTGTGGTGTTAAACCTAAATGGCCCATGACTGGGATACCGGCATTTAGAATGCGTTTTATGGACTCTTTAACCTCTTTTCCACCTTCCATTTTTACAGCGTGTCCACCAGACTCTTTCATGATTCTAATAGCTGATCGTAAGGCTTCTTTAGGGTCACTTTGGTAACTACCAAATGGTAAATCTACTACCACTAAAGAACGGTCTATAGCCCGTATTACAGAAGAGGCATGATAAATCATTTGGTCTAAAGTAATTGGTAAGGTCGTTTCATGACCCGCCATAACATTACTTGCAGAATCGCCAACCAAAATAACATCAATTCCAGCACCATCAACAATTTTTGCCATAGTATAATCATAGGCAGTTAACATGGATATTTTTTCTCCACGCTTTTTCATATCGACAAGCGATTTTACGGTAACTCTTTTATATTCTTTTTTTGCTACGGACATGTAATAGATATTAAGATAGAGTGTAAAAATACTAAAATTAGTAGAGATGATTAGAATTTAAATGTTTTCAATAACATTATAAGATTTGGAGATTTAAACGAATTAAGTTTACAGGCTTACTCTTAAATATTTACTCTAGCTTGTACTCTTAAATTTGTGCTTTAGAAAATTAGGCTTATTACCAAAACTTTGTGTAGCTAAAAACAGTCGTTTGTTGGTTTGCGTAATGTGTATCCTATAAAATAGTTATTGTTTTGGTAGAATAACAAGAGTACTCTTTTAATAGTGAAATTTTATAAGAAATTAGTGATGATGCATCTCCATGACACGCTTATAATGTTAAAATTTAGTCTATTGTTTTAGCTAATTAAAATTAGAGTAACTACTAAGACTATTTGTTTTGGAATAAATTATAATTTAACACTCATGCTGACAGTGGAGTATGTGTTATTCTTAACAATCCGCCATATTAACACGTACAGCTAAGCCACCTTCGCTAGTTTCTTTATACTTAGTATTCATATCTTTGGCCGTTTCCCACATCGTTTCTACCACTTTATCCAATGGCACCTTTACATTTTTAGGGTCTGTATCTAAAGCTAATTCGGCAGCATTAATAGCTTTAATTGCTCCCATGGCATTTCTTTCTATACAAGGTATTTGTACCAAGCCACCAATAGGGTCGCAAGTTAAACCAAGATGATGTTCCATGGCAATTTCAGCAGCAACCATAACTTGCTCTGGTGTGCCTCCTAGGAGTTCTGTTAATGCTCCAGCAGCCATGGCCGAACTTACTCCAATTTCGGCTTGGCATCCACCCATTGCAGCACTTATAGTAGCGCCTTTTTTAAAAATACTTCCAATTTCTCCAGCAACTAACAAAAACTGTTTAATGTGGTTGAAGTCTGCATCATGATTTTCGATAACTAAATAATACATTAAAACTGCAGGAATTACGCCAGCACTGCCATTCGTTGGAGCCGTTACCACACGACCGAGTGATGCATTTACTTCGTTTACAGATAAAGCAAAACAACTTACCCATTTTAAAATCTGGCGAAATTTAACTTCACTTTGCCTTATGGATTGTAACCAATCTTGCGAAGTGATGTAAGGCATCTCAATAGTTAAACTTTTATGAATGTCAAACGCCCGACGTCTTACGTTTAATCCTCCTGGTAAGGTGCCTTCGGTATGGCAACCAGTAAACATACAATCTAACATGGTTTGCCAGATGCGTTCCAATTCTTGATTAATAATGTAAATATCTCTAAGGGATTTTTCATTTTCTAAGACAATTTCAGAAATAGATTTGTTCTCACTTTTACAATACGCTAATAATTCTGTTGCTTTATCTATAGGGTACGGAAATTCGCTCTTCAGTTCTTTATTTTCAGCATGAACAGTTCGCGCTTCTTTTACAACAAAACCACCACCTATAGAATAAAATGTAGATTGATGGATTTCGGTATTTAAATTAAAGGCCGTAAAGGTAATAGCGTTGGAATGAAACGGTAAAAAAACACGGTTAAATATTATTTCTGATGGTCTATCAAAATCAATTATTCTTTCATTACCTAAAACTAATTTTCCAGTGTTATCAATAGAAGCAATTATAATATCTATGGTTTCCGTAGGAATGTATTCTGGATCACTTCCACTTAAACCTAACATGACTGCTAGATCTGTAGCGTGGCCTTTACCCGTAAGGGATAATGAGCCATACAGGTCTACTTGTAGGCGTGTAACGTCTTTAAAAACGTGGTCTTGTTTTAGTTCATGTAACCATCTTTCGGCTGCACGCCAAGGTCCAAGTGTGTGCGAACTTGAAGGCCCAACACCAATTTTAAGCATATCAAAAACAGAAATACATTCCATTACTATATTGTTTTAAAACACAAATATAGTTTTTTGTTTGCATCTTAAGCATAAAAAAACAGCTCCGAATTTATAGTTTCAAAACTGTTTATATACTCTAAAGATTTAAGAATTTATCGTCTAGGAAATTCATTAATATCATATCGTGCCATTATAGCTTCTAAATTAGAATGGTCTATTCTACCAACATTATCTGCCGGGACAACTACAACTCTAAAAATTTGATTTTGCGTATAAGAAGTGTCTAAAATCGAAAAATCTGTGGTGCCTTCTAAAAAGAAGTGAACATCTTCTTGAGTAAAATCGTAATTATAAACCAAAGTGCCATCGCTAAACTGAACGGTTTGTGGTACAAATCTCCAAACATCTTGACCATCAATAGTTTCCCATAAAATGTACACTAAAGTTACATCGCTAGGTAAAACATCAAAGCCATAAGGTTCAATATATTCGTAGTTATCGGCAGCGTTAAAATCTATTTCAATTTCAAATGCAGAAGATGCAATTATAGCACCATCTTCGCCGTCGATACCGTTAAAACCATCAAAACCTGGAGGACCTTGAGGACCTTGACAAGCAGTTAATAATAAAGCTAATACTGGAATAATTGTTAAAATACGTTTCATAAGTAAATATTTAAATTGTTAATTAAGGTCTCATAGTGCATCCATGAAATACTGTCTTTAATGTAGCTATTTTACTAGCCATGGATGGTTAATACTCTTGTGTTTTATTTATCTATATCAAAACTAATACCAAAGTATGAGGTAATGAAAAATAAATACTTAAGTATTAGTCTGACAACATGTCATATTCTTTCTAATGGCATAATCATTGTCCTAATGCTACCGTAAATAATTAATAAAAATTTATTTCACTTAACTGAGGTTTTATTCGGTATTTAAAGTGAAAAAACTAAAACAAATATATATTATGAGTAAGATTATTGGAATCGATTTAGGAACGACCAACTCTTGCGTTTCTGTAATGGAAGGTAACGAGCCAGTAGTTATCCCTAATGCAGAAGGTAAAAGAACAACACCATCTGTAATAGCCTTTGTAGAGGGTGGAGAAATTAAAGTTGGAGATCCGGCAAAAAGACAAGCAGTTACGAACCCAACAAAAACAGTTTATTCTGTTAAACGTTTTATGGGAAATAAGTATTCTGAATCTAAAAAAGAAGCAGAACGCGTACCTTATAAAGTAGTAAAGGGGGATAATGATACACCTCGTGTAGATATTGATGGACGTTTATATACACCGCAAGAATTATCTGCAATGGTATTACAGAAAATGAAAAAAACAGCTGAAGATTACTTAGGTGCTTCGGTTTCAGAGGCGGTAATTACTGTACCAGCATATTTTAATGATGCACAACGTCAAGCTACAAAAGAAGCTGGTGAGATTGCAGGTTTAAAAGTGCGTAGAATTATTAACGAGCCAACTGCAGCAGCTTTGGCTTATGGAATGGACAAAAAAGGAAAAGACCAGAAAATTGTAGTATTTGATTTTGGTGGTGGAACGCATGATGTGTCTATTCTAGAATTAGGAGATGGTGTATTTGAAGTACTATCTACAGATGGAGATACACATTTAGGTGGTGATGATGTAGATCAGAAAATTATAGATTGGCTAGCAGATGAATTTAATAGTGAAGAAGGTATGGATTTACGTAAAGATCCAATGTCTTTACAACGTGTTAAGGAGGCTGCTGAAAAAGCGAAAATAGAATTATCGTCGTCTGAGCAAACAGAAATTAATTTACCATACATTACGGCAACGGCAAGTGGACCAAAACACTTGGTGCGTACGTTAACGCGTTCTAAATTCGAGCAATTAATAGACGATTTAGTAAAAAGAACAATTGAGCCATGTGCAACAGCATTAAAAACAGCAGGATTATCTAAGTCTGATATTGACGAAGTTATTTTGGTTGGTGGTTCTACACGTATTCCTGCAGTAGTAAAAGCAGTAGAGAAATTTTTTGGAAAAGCGCCAAGTAAAGGTGTTAATCCAGATGAGGTGGTGTCTTTAGGAGCAGCAATTCAAGGTGGTGTTTTAACAGGAGACGTTAAAGATGTGTTACTTTTAGATGTTACACCATTATCTTTAGGTATTGAAACTATGGGTAATGTTATGACAAAACTTATTGAGGCCAATACAACAATACCAACCAAAAAATCACAAGTATTCTCTACAGCAGCAGACAATCAACCCTCAGTAGAAATTCATGTATTACAAGGTGAACGTGCTATGGCTGGAGACAATAAAACCATTGGTCGTTTTCATTTGGATGGTATTCCACCAGCACAACGTGGTGTACCGCAAATTGAAGTAACCTTTGATATTGATGCTAACGGAATTATTAAAGTGTCTGCTACAGATAAAGCAACAAACAAATCTCAAGATATTAGAATTGAAGCGTCTTCTGGTTTAACTGAAGAAGAAATACAAAAAATGAAAGCTGATGCTGAAGCCAATGCAGATGCGGATGCTAAAGCAGCAGAAAATGCTAAAAAGCTAAATGAGGCCGATTCTATGATTTTTCAAACTGAAAACCAGTTAAAAGAATTTGGAGATAAGCTATCTGATGATAAAAAAGCACCAATTGAAGAAGCATTAGAAGAACTTAAAAAAGCTTACGAAACTAAGAATATTGCAGTTATTACACCAGCGTTGGAAAAGATTAATGAGGCTTGGAAAGTAGCAAGCGAAGAAATGTACAAAGCACAAGCTGAAGCAGGTGGTGAGCCAGAAGGTGGACCAACAGATGCTGGAGCAGGAGCTAAAGGTCAAGCTGCAGATGCAAAAGACGATGTTGAAGATGTAGATTTTGAAGAGGTGAAGTAATTAGAAAAAAAACAAGATTTTACCATGTGTGCCAATTGATTTTGTCAATGGTAGTCTATTTTTAAGATTCTTATATTTAAACGTAACCATTAATTTGGTTGCGTTTTTTTTTTTTATTAGTCTCATAGTGTAAATTCATAATCATAAACTATGCATGCATAACAAATTTATACTTATATTTGTAGCCTTAATCATTAAGGAAAATTACACTACATTTTCAATTAAGGCATTACTGCATTTAATAGAATAATATAAATATGCAAACCAAACTTACTCAACTCTTAAATATAAAACATCCAATCATTCAGGCACCAATGTTTTTGGTATCAAACGTGGCTATGGTCACCGAGGCTATGAAAGGTGGTATAGCAGGTTGTATACCAGCACTTAATTATAGAACTTTAGAAGAATTACGCAGTGCTATTAAGCAATTGCATCGTGATAAAGTTAATGGTGGCTCATTTGGTTTTAATTTGATTGTAAATAAATCTAACCTTAAATACAAAGCACAATTAGAAGTAATTTGTCAAGAAGGTTGCGATTTTATTATTACTTCGTTAGGAAGTCCCGAAGAAACCATTAAACAAGCACATCAAGTAGGCATAAAAGTTTTTTGCGATGTTACAGATTTGCATTTTGCTAAAAAAGTAGAGCAGCTTGGTGCAGATGCTGCTATTGCTGTAAATAGCGAAGCCGGCGGACATAGAGGAAATTTATCGCCAAAGGAATTAACAAATCAGTTAAGTAAAGCATTACAAATCCCTGTAATTTCCGCGGGTGGTGTAGGCTGTCGTGCAGATATCGAAAAAATGATAAGTTATGGGGCTGCTGGTGTAAGTGTTGGAAGTCCGTTTATAGCTTCTGTGGAGGCTGATGTTACACAAGAGTACAAACAAGCCTGTGTAGATTATGGAGCCGACGATATTGTGATGACGCAACGTATTTCTGGAACACCTTGTACCGTTATTAACACACCTTATATTCAAAAAATAGGCACTAAGGAATCTTGGATTGAATCTGTATTAAATAAAAATAGAAAGCTTAAAAAATGGGTGAAGATGATTCGTTTTTCAATAGGTATGAAGGATACCGAAAACGCTGCCAAAAAAGCTACATATAAAACCGTTTGGGTTGCTGGACCTAGTATTGAGCATACTACCACTATTTTACCAGTAAAAGATATAATAGGAAAATTAATAGCCAACAAGTAAAAAGGTTATCCTTAATTTTGCTAGTTATACCACTTAAATCTCAATACATATATCCAGATATTTATCCATACTATAGTTTTATAAAACTCCAAAAAGTAATTTCATTAAATAAAAGTACGTAAAGGAGCATAAACACCATTATTGTTATTGTTAAAACTTTAATAGTTAAAAACTATCTAAAAAGGCTTTGTAATTATAGATTTAACTTTTACTTTGTATGTTGTAATGTTTAAAACTGTTGATGAAACATTTTATAAAATTAATATGTGTTGCTATTTTTATTTTTATGGGCCTTTTATATTGGTCTATAAATAGTACAGATAAACAATTTAAGAAAGTAGAATTAATTAACATTGAAAATGTGTCTACATTTAATTTTAAAAATGTGGATTCCGTAATCATTACCGCAAGCACACTTTATAAAGCCGACGATATTAAAAAGCTTATGCAGGGCAAACACTATCGTAAAGCATGGGAAACACCCATAAAAGTTCCAGTAGTGTATTTAGATTCTTTAAAAGGTGGTATGAAAGTTTTAAAACAAGGTGGAGGCAAACAAACACATTCCTTGAAATTAGAATCTAAAAATGGCGTAAAATACACCCTTAGAAGTATTAATAAGGATCCCAAGGCCTTAATTCCTGATTTAGCCAAAACATTAGGTTTGGAAAATATTGTAGTAGACGGTATTTCTGGTCAACACCCTTATGGCGCAGTATTGGCTGCAGAGCTAGCAAAAATTGCACAAGTATTGAGCACCAATCCTAAAATAGTTTTTGTACCGAAACAGGAAATACTAGACAAGTACAATAATAAATTTGGAAACCGTTTGTATTTGTTAGAGTATGAAACCGATAGTAAAACCAATTGGACAAATTATAGTAAAGTTGTTGAAATAATTGAAACCGACGACTTACAAGAATTAAAATTGACTTTAAAACAACAGCTATCAATCGATAAATCGGCACTCATTCGCGTGCGCCTATTCGATTTTTTAATTGGCGATTGGGATAGGCACAGTAAACAATACGGCTGGGTACTCAAAAAAAACGGCAACAATTATACTGCTATACCATTAGCAGGAGATCGAGATAATGCTTTTTTTAAAACCGAAGGTATTATTCCATCTATTTTATCCAGTAAGCATGTGGTTCCAGAGTTGCAATCTTTCGAAAAGGAAATTGATTTTATGCCTGGATTAGTATACCCATTCGATCGTTATTTTTTATATAATACTCCTAAATCTTTATTTATAGCGCAAGCTAAAAAACTTCAACAGCTATTAACAGATAAAGCAATAGATAATGCACTAAACATCTGGCCAAAAGCGATACAAGCATTAGATGGTAACGACATTACAGATAAAATAAAATCAAGACGAAGAGACTTAGTTATTTATGCTGAAACATTTAAAAAGGTAATTGATGATAAGGGTTTGGTTAAGGAACCGCTTAAAGGATCCGAAAAATTAGAGTTACCACAGGCATTATTACAATGTTTTGACTGTAATTAGCACTTGTCTTATAAAAAATACGCAAACCTTGTTTAACAATTAATATAAAACATTAAAACGATTTTATAGCAGAGACTATTAAACAAACAATCCCAAAACCATCAAACCAACGCATTAATTATCTCCACATTTACAACATGCTTGCCGTGAAAAGGAATAATTTTTACAGTATTACCAAACAATTCCTGAGCACGCTCCGTTTCATAAGCAATACGTTCTTTATTTAAATATTCATCTGCTGTGCCATAAACCAACGAAACCTTAGCCTTTAAAAAGGCAAAGTCTTCAGCCGTTAATTCTTTTGGCAAACCTCCAGAATGCAAAATGAGTTGCTTACACTGTAGCTGTCTGTTCTTAAGGTATCGCATAGCAACACTAACACCTTGCGAGTAACCAAAAATAATAAGGTTTTTATCACTTGGGATATTTTCTTCCGCTAAAATAGCATCAAAATAACTCATAATGTTTTTAGTTTCGTTAGTAGTATTTTCTTTAGTAAGCCAACAAGCGCCAACATGCTTAAAGCCATTTTGGTAGTAAAGACTTGGTGCTTGAGGCGCAATAATATAATTCTCTAGAGCATTTAAGCCCTTAAAATAGTTAATAAAGAACTTACTTAAATAACCCATACCATGGCAAACCAGCCAAACACTATTTGTTTTCTCGGTTAAAGTATTTAGAGTGGTGTATGATTTTTTTGTATTGTAAAATATTTCCTTTTCTGTTGATTGCATTGTGGCTTTGTTTCGTATTTTTACAGCACTAAATTAATATTATTTATTAATAAAAACATGCTAAAAATTTTTGGCAATTATTGGAATGGTAAACCAGTGTAAAGTATGTTGTAGTGTTAATAACCATAAATGTAAAAGATGAAATTATCTAAAGTTGAAATGCTTGCTCAGGCAAATGCTGCTAGTAAGAATACATTAATGGAAACTCTTAATATCGAAATTACCGATTTTGGTGATGATTTCCTTATAGCCAGAATGCCTGTAACGTCAAGAGTGCACCAACCAGATGGCGTATTGCATGGTGGAGCTACAGCAGCTTTGGCCGAAAGTGTTGGTAGTCTTGCATCGCATATTTTTACGGATACAGACAACATGTTTGTTCGTGGTTTAGAAATTTCGGCCAATCACTTAAAAAGTGTATCTAAAGGTTTTGTGTATGCTAAAGCCACTTTTTTGCATAAAGGAAGGACAACTCAATTATTAGATATTAGAGTAACGGACGACGCCAATAATCTGGTTTCCATTTGCAGATTATCTACTATTTCTTTACCAAAAAAGAGATAAATTTCTCCTTTGCCACGCAAATTAAAAATATTAAACCAATGCAATCAGCACATTTTTTTAAAATTGCCCAAAGCCACTTTAATGAGGCCTTACCTTTTGTGTTGTATAGAAAGCCAAACGTTTCAATTATTAAAGGAATGTTTCAAAATGATGCCACATTATATCGTTCGGAAAATTTAACAGAAAGCGGATTCGTTTTTGCACCTTTTAATGCTGATGGAAATACAATACTCATGCCTACAATTCATTCTGAAATATTAGAATGTGCAGTATCAAAAGATTTAACACCTCCTGATTGCCTTCAAGATAAAGACTTTCAAAATAATTTTCATGGTAATTTTGCAGAGGCAAAATCAATCCATCTCAATCTCGTTTCAAAGGCAATTAAAGCCATTAAAAAGGGCTTATTTAAAAAGGTGGTTCTTTCTCGTAAGGAAGAAATTATGCTATTAAATACCAACCCTATAACGCTTTTTAAACGCTTATTGTCTGAATACAAAACAGCCTTTGTCTATTGCTGGTACCATCCAAAAATAGGGCTTTGGCTAGGCGCATCGCCAGAAACTTTATTAAGTGTTACAGGAACTAGATTTACAACCATGGCTTTAGCAGGAACTCAAACCTTTATGGCTGATAAGGAACCCATTTGGAAGGCTAAAGAAACAACTGAGCAGCAATTAGTTACAGACTATCTCGCTAAAAACTTACAGCCGTTAGTTAGCAATTTAACAATTGCAGGCGTAGAAACTATTAAAGCCGGAAATTTATTACACTTGCGCACTAAAATTTCAGGTATTTTAAAGGCTAATCTAATTGCTATCGTAGCGGTGTTACATCCAACACCTGCGGTTTGTGGTTTGCCGAAACTAATGGCAAAGCAATTCATTTTAGAAAATGAAAATTATCATCGTGAATTTTATACCGGTTTTTTAGGCGAAATAAATAGAGTAGAATTCATAGAACGAAACACTAATAGGCGTAATGTAGAACACAGTGCCTACAATTCTCAAACAACAGTTTCAAACCTTTTTGTAAATTTACGTTGCATGCAATTAACAGATGTACAAGCGAGCGTTTATGTTGGTGGAGGTATTACCATAGATTCAATTCCAGAACAGGAATGGGAAGAAACAGTTAATAAAACGCAAACTATAAAAAAGGTCTTGTTTTAATTCGGTTTAAAAATGTCGTTTTTGTATTTTTACAGTAGAAATGAAACACCCTAAAATTCCTCTTGCTCAAACTGTTATTCAGCTTTGTAAAGCTAAACATATACAACATATTGTAATATCGCCAGGTAGTAGAAATGCACCATTAACCATAGGCTTTACTCACGATCCGTTTTTTAAATGCTACAGTATTGTAGACGAACGTTGCGCCGGTTTCTTTGCCTTAGGCATTGCCCAACAAATTCAAGAACCAGTGGCTCTTGTTTGTACTTCTGGAAGTGCGTTACTTAATTATTATCCTGCTGTTGCAGAAGCCTTTTATAGTAATATTCCTTTAGTGGTTTTAAGCGCAGACCGGCCAAAGTATTTGGTTGGTATTGGCGATGGACAAACAATTACTCAAGAAGCAGTTTATAAAAATCATATTTTATATTCCGGTAATTTAAAACAAGATTTAGGCGAAGACACTAATCTCGATTCAGACCAGTTACCTATTATAAAAAGTTTGGAAAACACGCTTGAAAAGTTTCTTGGTTTGCAACAGACAATTCAACAATATAATGAGGAACAGATAAATAAGGCTATTAATATTTCGGTTGTTCAACATGGGCCAGTACATTTAAATGTGCCGTTTAAAGAGCCCTTATATACTACTGTGGAAACGCTTGTAGTTGACCCTAAAATTATTCCTTTAGAAAAAAAAGAGGTTTTAAATACAGACTTAAGTAGTTCTATTAAATTGTGGAATCAGGCAAAACGTAAACTCGTTTTAATTGGTACCAGCAAACCCAATGCTGTAAACCAAAATTTTCTAAATAGTTTAGCGGAAGATGAAAGTGTGTTAGTGCTAACAGAAACCACATCAAATATACATCATGAGCAATTTATTCCTGGAATAGATAAACTTATAGGTGCTTTATGCACTGAAGAATTTAATGCTTTAAAACCAGAAATACTCTTAACATTTGGCGGACTTATAGTCTCTAAAAAAATTAAAAAATTCTTAAGAGATTGTAAATTAAAGGAGCATTGGCATGTTGGAGAACATACCGCAAACGATACTTTTTTTTCCTTAAATAAAGTGTTTGCCATGCCCATTAATTCATTTTTTTCTCAATTTTTACCGCAAACGCAAGCAGTAAAAAGTAACTACAATCCATTTTGGTTACATACCTATAATAGTAGAAGAATAAAACATGAAAGCTACATGCAATCCATTCCATTTAGCGATTTTAATGTATTTAATATACTTCTAAAAGCAATCCCTAGTCATTCGCTACTGCAAGTTGGAAATAGTTCTGCTATACGTTATACGCAGCTTTTTGATTTCAATACATCTGTACACGTATTTTGTAATAGAGGTACAAGCGGCATAGACGGAAGTACAAGTACAGCCATTGGTGCAGCTGTAGCTTCTAAATTACAAACAATCTGTATTACTGGCGACTTAAGTTTCTTTTACGATAGCAACGCCCTTTGGAACAATTACATTCCTAATAATTTTAGAATTATTGTTGTAAATAATAACGGTGGTGGTATTTTTAGAATTTTACCTGGACATAAAAACACAGAAAATTTTGACACCTACTTTGAAACAAAGCACAAGCTTAAGGCTAAGCAATTATGTTTAATGTATGGCATTGAATATGAAGCCGCTTGTAATGAAACTGAATTGACTTCAGTATTACATACTTTTTATAATAAAACAGATCATCCAAAATTATTAGAAGTCTTTACGCCAAGCGAAATAAATGATGAAATTCTTCTTAACTATTTTGAGTCAATTAAGTAATTTACCGACATAATTTTCCATTTAACGATATTATGCTACTAATTTAATTACGCATTAATTTTTTTAATTTAAAAATTACGTATCTTTATAAGATATTAATAAAAACTTAAAATTATAATTATGAGTAAAAGAGATGATCTAATAGCAAAATATGCAACAGATTTAAAAGATAAGTGTGGTGTAAATCCTGATATGGATTTTTTAACAAAAGTAACTATTGGTTGTGGACCATCTATATATAATAAAGATGCAGCTACAGTTTCAGGCTCAGATCAAAGTGAGATAGATACTGTAAAAAATAACTTTTTAATCAAGAAATTAGGGTTAAAAGATAGTGCAGATTTAGATAATGCAATTGCATCGGTTTTGGATACTTATGGTAAATCTAACAGAAGTAAATATAGAGCTGTAGTATATTATATGCTTGCTAAGCATTTTAAAAAAGAATCAGTTTACAAATAGAAATTATTTATTATACATTAAAAAGCGTTATTACGGTTGTAATAACGCTTTTTTTATATACTATTTACAATCTAACTAACTGCAGTAAACCTTTGCACAGTACAGGCATATTTTTTTACTTTTAAAAATTTAGACGGTGCTCAATGCTGTGTTTGTGTTGTTATAGCAATAATACAAACATGTTTACTGCTCTAAAGTTTCCTTAAACTTGTATTAATTATCTAAAATAATACTAACAATAATAGTATTTTTGCATTATGATAAAAATTGGTGAATTTAATACACTAGAAATTATAAGAGATACAGAACCTGGTATGTTTTTAAGTGATGCGGAAGGTCATGAGGTGCTTCTACCCAATCGTTATGTGGAAGACGTTTTTAATGTGGGAGATGATGTTGAGGTATTTATATACTTAGATAATAACGAGCGATTGGTTGCCGTAACAGACGAGCCTTACATAACCAAGGGAGATTTTGCAGTTTTGCGTTGCAACGCCGTTAACGAATATGGCGCTTTTTTAGATTGGGGGATGGTAAAAGAATTATTTTGTCCGTTTAAGGAACAGGCTTTTCCTATGAAAAAAGGCGGCTGGTATTTAGTACACTGTTACTTAGATGAAAATACTGAAAGACTTGTTGCCTCTAGTAAAACCAATCGTTTTTTAAGTAACGAAAACCTTTCTATAAGCGAATTTGAGGCTGTAGACTTAATAGTCTCTCATCCAAGCGATTTTGGTATGAATGTTATCGTAAATAAACAACATACTGGTTTAATTTATAAAGATAGTATTTTTCAAGAGCTAAGTATTGGAGATCGTTTAAAAGGGGTTGTTAAAAAAATTAGACCAGGCAATAAGCTTGATATAGGTTTAGGGGAAATAGGTTATAGGAATATAGAGCCTAATGCTAAGAAAATTTTAGAGGTTTTAAAAGATCATTCTGGATTTTTAACATTACACGATAAATCGGCACCTGAAACGATTAAGGACGCTTTAGGTATGAGTAAAAAAAACTTTAAAAAAGCCATTGGTACTCTCTATAAGGAGAAAAAAATTAAAATAGAAAGTGACGGTATTCGGTTAATTTAAGTTTAATTTTGTTTTAATCTCTGTTGGAATAGCATCTTTATGTACCATTATAGAAATGGTTTTTAATTTCATATACGCTTCGCTCATATTTATAAATCCATCGTTACCAACATTAATATTACCCCAAGAATTTTTCACTTTATAATAAGTATTTCCATTTTGATCTTTTAAAATACCAATTATATGCATTAAATGGTCGTCTGTAGTATTAAAATTCTCAAATTCTTGTTGTCTTAATTGTGGAGTAATCTCTTTTTCAGGCATTATATTTATTAAGGCATTACTATTATCTGTGTTCTCAGGTATAACTGCAATACCACGTTTAGATGAAAACGTTTTCTCGCTAATATCACAATCTAATTCAATGGTAAATCCATTGTTTAATGCATAATTTATGGTGGCCATTAAATCGGTTAAAGGCACATTGTAAAAATAACCATTAGAAAAATTGTCAGGAATATTTAAAATAAAATGAGTATAGAAATCTTGGTGCAAAAAGGAGGTAATGGTTACATAATCTTTTGGATTAATGGTTGTCATTTTTAAAAACGATTGAGGTGTGTATTTTTCGCCATCATATTCAAACGTTTTAATTTTATTGCCTAGGTAACCGTCTAGAATGGTTTCAACATCTGCTTTCCAATCCGTTTTATAAGCTGTTACATCTTTTAAATAAGTTGTAAGGACTGTTTTTAGAGTATCTGCCAATTTAGAGTGGTCATGCTTTTTTTTATCGTCCTTTAGGCCCGAAAATACCGCATTTGGCACCATTCCGTTTTTAGAGATACTATTCATAACATCATGTGCTAGTCCTCCTTGGCTAAACTGTGCTTTACCTTGACGCATAACATAATTCCAAGCTTTATCCGAGTAGGTTTGTTTTACAGCATACATTTCTGATAGGTCAATACGTTTACCAGTCAATCTTAAAATTTCACTTTCTAGAAATGAAGAAGTAGAAAAACTCCAACACGTTCCAGTTTGGCCCTGACTAATAACTTCTGAAGCCTCTACGTCTACCATCGTTTTAAAATGATACGATTGCGAAAATCCAAAAGACAGTGCAAAAAACAAGAGGAGTAATGTGCTAATATTTTTCATACTAAGACAGCTGTTTATTTAAAATGAATTATTTTTGACTAAAATAAGAAAAATGAGCAAACTGGATTGGAAAGTAGCTAAAGAATATGAAGATATTACCTATAAGAAATGTAACGGTGTTGCAAGAATAGCTTTTAACAGACCAAATGTAAGAAATGCCTTTAGACCAAAAACAACAAAAGAATTATACGATGCTTTTTATGATGCTGGAGAAGATACAAGTATTGGAGTCGTCTTATTATCTGCCGAAGGACCATCGACCAAAGATGGCATTTATTCATTTTGCTCAGGAGGCGACCAGAAAGCAAGAGGTCATCAAGGTTACGTAGGTGAAGATGGCTACCATAGATTAAATATTTTGGAGGTACAACGCTTAATTAGGTTTATGCCAAAAGCAGTTATTGCTGTTGTGCCAGGTTGGGCAGTTGGTGGCGGACACAGTTTACATGTGGTTTGCGATTTAACCTTAGCTAGTAAAGAACACGCAATTTTTAAGCAAACCGACGCCGACGTAACGAGTTTTGATGGTGGCTATGGCTCTGCCTATTTAGCTAAAATGGTAGGACAGAAAAAGGCACGTGAAATCTTTTTTCTTGGAAGAAATTACTCTGCTCAAGAGGCTTACGACATGGGAATGGTAAATGCAGTAATTCCTCACGAAGAATTAGAATCTACAGCCTACCAATGGGCTCAAGAGATATTAGAAAAATCGCCAACCTCTATTAAGATGCTTAAATTTGCTATGAATTTAACAGATGATGGCATGGTTGGACAGCAAGTTTTTGCAGGTGAAGCCACACGATTAGCATACATGACAGATGAAGCAAAAGAAGGACGCGATGCCTTTTTAGAAAAACGTAAACCTAATTTTACAAAGCAATGGATTCCTTAATATCCGTGCCGTTTGATTAAACAGAAAACCATTAAACTAAATATTTAGAGTAAGCTTACAACAGTATTTTTTAAATGAAGTCAAAAAATAAAAAATACAACAAGCCACACTATCTGTTTAGTACCTTTACCTATTGTATTTAGGTTTTTGGAAAACAAAAATAAAAAAATAATTGAAACTAAAACATTGGCTAGCAGCAGCAAGATTAAGAACTTTACCATTATCTGTTTCGGGTATAATTGTAGGTTGTAGTTTGGCTGATTTTAAGGTTTGGAATTTTCAAATTGGACTTCATGAGGTTGCGCCAAGTTTATTATCAGATTATTCAATTTTTATTCTAGCGACCCTAACCACTATCGGCTTCCAAATCCTATCGAATTTTGCTAACGATTATGGCGATGGTGTAAAGGGTACAGACAATATTAGAATAGGAGAACAACGCTTGGTAGCCTCAGGAATTATATCGCCCAAGCAAATGAAACGCGGAATCATTATAATAACGGTGCTTACTCTATGCAGTGCCTTGGTGCTAATTTACCAAGCGTTCAGACAAGATTATTTTTGGTATTCTGTATTGTTTTTTGTGTTAGGAATAGCATCCATTGCAGCAGCAATAAAATATACAGTTGGTAAAAAAGCTTATGGTTATTCTGGTTTTGGTGATGTATTTGTATTCCTTTTTTTTGGTTGGTTAAGTGTGGTCGGCAGTTACTTTTTATACACAAAAATAGTCCATTTAGATGTGTTTCTACCAGCAACAACCATTGGCATGTTAAGTATTGCTGTACTTAATCTAAATAATATGCGAGATAGAATAGAGGATGCAAAGGTCAATAAAAATACGTTGGTTGTAAAAATGGGCAGTCAGCAAGCCAAACGATATCACTATTTTTTAATTCTTGTGGCATTAGTTTGTGCAATAGGTTATGTTGAGCTTCATTATTATTCACCAAAACAATATTTATTTTTAATAGCATTTATACCATTAATACATAATATTATTATCGTTGCTCGAAATATTATTCACAAAGAATTAGATAGCGAATTAAAAAAGGTGGCGTTAAGCACTTTTTTGTTTGCTATATTGTTTGCTATCTTTTCGGTGTAAATGGAAGCAAAATATTATAAATACATCCTTAAATTTAAACGACCAAGTGGTACTTCGCGTGGTATTTTAAAAACTAAAGAAACTTGGTTTATTGTGTTGTATAATAATGGAATAAGAGGCATTGGAGAATGCGGAATTTTAAGAGGTTTATCTATAGATGATAGACCAGATTACAAAACACAATTAAAATATACTTGCGACAATATTAATAAAGGTCTAGCGTACCTACTGGCACAAAATATAAAGTTTCCTAGCATTCAAATGGGTTTAGAAATGGCTTTTAAATCTCTAAAAGCTCAAGATGATTTTACATTATTTCCTTCAAAATTCACCAAAAATGAAGATAACATTGCAATAAATGGTCTGGTTTGGATGGGAACCGAAGCCTTTATGAAGCAGCAAATTCAAGACAAAATAGAAGCAGGTTTTAAATGCATAAAACTAAAAATTGGTGCTATAGATTTTAAAACGGAACTTAGTTTACTAAAAGGTATTAGAAAGGAATTTAGCGAAAGTGATATAGAACTGCGTGTCGATGCTAATGGTGCATTTAGTCCTGATAATGCCTTAGAAAAATTGAAGCAATTAAGTGATTTTAAATTACACTCTATCGAGCAGCCGATTAAGCAAAATCAATTTAAAGCAATGGCAAACCTTTGCGAGCAAACACCATTACCTATTGCTTTAGACGAAGAATTAATAGGTGTTTTTACTACAGAAAATAAAATAGAATTATTAAAAACCATAAAACCACAATTCATAATTTTAAAGCCAAGTTTTATTGGTGGATTTAAAGGCACAGACGAGTGGATTACTTTAGCACAACAACAAGATATTGGTTGGTGGATTACCAGCGCATTAGAAAGTAATGTTGGCCTAAGTGCTATCGCTCAATACACCTATTTAAAACAGAATAAAATGCCACAAGGTCTAGGAACGGGAAGTTTGTTTACTAATAATTTTCAATCACCTTTACAAGTAAAAAATGGTACATTGCAGTACAATATTAATAAAAACAACTTTTGGAATTTTAATTTATAACGTATGGATTATATACAACAAGCCTATAAAGGAATTAATAAATTATGGATGGTTTTAATAACAAGTGTTATTGTATCTGGAATATTTATTTTAAATTTTTTGATGTTTCTTATTTTATCTAAAGAAGATATAGAAGCTTTATACGAAAGCACTAAAAACATTCCAGCTAATTTGTCGTTAGTCACCAATTTATTGCCTTTTGCATTTTTACTGGGTTTACTTTTCTTGTTTGTTAAATTTATGCATCAGCGAAGCATATTATCATTAAGTACATCTAGAGCGAAGATGGATTTGAGTAGAATAGGATTTTCTTTTCTTTTAATTGTAATCTTAACCATAGCTTCTTTTACCTTGGCGTATTACTCTGATCCTACTGCGGTAGAATTTCAGTTCGATGCTGCTAAATTTGCCGTCCTTTTTCTAATTAGTATTATTTTATTTCCATTCCAAATCGGATTAGAGGAATATCTATTTAGAGGTTATTTTATGCAACAAATAGGCGTAATGGTTAAAAATAGATGGTTTCCCTTAATTTTTACTTCGGTATTCTTTGGTGTTGCCCATAGTGCCAATCCTGAAGTAGCAGAAATGGGATTAATTGTGATGGTTTTTTATATTGGAACTGGATTATTATTAGGTATTATGACTTTAATGGATGAAGGTCTAGAATTGGCCTTAGGTTTTCATTTAGGAAATAATTTATTAGCCGCTTTATTGGTAACATCAGATTGGTCCGCATTACAAACCGACGCTATTTTTAAATATACAGCAGAAGAGGCTAATACTACTGCGTTAGAAATACTAGTGCCAGTTTTAATATTTTATCCTATTATTTTATTTATTCTTTCTAAAAAATATGGATGGTCTAACTGGAAAGATAAACTTTTTGGTAGGGTAGTAGAACCATCAACACAAAACTACAAAGTAATCGATTAAGAATATGTTTAGTTTTACAACTGTTCATGAAAGTTTTAAATTTAATGGTACGCCTTATGCTTTTAAAGACTTACAAACATTAGCTCAATGTTTAATAAAAACTCAAGTACCTTATAAAAAAGATATTGGCAAATTTTTACTGCAATGGCAAGACCGTTCTCCATCAATTATACTTAAAACATCGGGTTCTACTGGAATACCAAAAACAATGACCATAAGTAAACAAGCTATGGTAAATAGTGCCATTGCAACAGGTATGTTTTTTAATTTAAAACCAGGAAACTCAGCGCTATTATGCTTGCCTGCTCATTATATTGCAGGTAAAATGATGCTGGTTCGTGCATTAATTTTAGGACTTGAATTGGACAGTATAGCGCCAAAATCTAACTTAAAAATAGCTAGTAAAAAGCAATATCATTTTGCCGCTATGGTCCCTATGCAAGTTAAAAATAATCTTGATCAATTAAATACTATAAATAAACTTATTGTTGGCGGAGTAAAAGTATCTTTAGACTTAATTAATAGATTGAAAGTATTAAAAACATCGGTTTTTGAAACGTACGGCATGACCGAAACTGTCTCACATATAGCCGTAAGACAATTAAATCATAATTCTGCTAAAACACATTTTAAAACCTTACCAAAGGTAGAGATTTCTCAGGACGCAGAGGATTGCCTTATTATTCATGCTCCTAGCATTTCAAAAATTCAAATTACAACTAACGACGTTGTAAAATTATATTCTAAAAATGAATTTGAGTGGCTAGGCAGAAGAGATACTATTATTAATTCTGGAGGTATTAAAATATTTCCTGAACAAGTCGAGAACTTGTTGAGTGGAAAAATTAAGCATCGCTTTTTTATAGCTTCGGAAGCAGATAAAACGCTTGGAGAACGTGTTATTCTCGTTATTGAAGGTTTAAAATTAGACCTTAAAGACTCTTTGTTTAATACCTTGGAGAAACATAATAAACCTAAAAAAATCTATACTATTCCAAAATTTATTGAAACCTCCTCTGGGAAAATTCAACGTCAAAAAACATTAACATTATTAGCATAAAGTGTAACATTATTTTTTAAATCATTACTAACAAGATAAACTATATTATATGAATTTTATAAAACGTGTACTTTCAACAGTTATTGGCATCTTTGTTTTTTGCTGTCTCTTTTTCGGACTAATACTACTAATAGGTGTTCTGTTTGGATCCTCTTCAAAAGATAAAATAGTGGTTAAAAATAACTCTGTATTAGAACTTAAATTAGATTTTCCAATTAAAGACTATGCTGCCCAAACAAACTTTAAAGATTTGGAGTTTTTAAACCAAAATAAAAAAAATGGGCTTTTCGATCTTATTTATGCTATAGACTATGCTGCTACAGACAATAAAATTAAGGGTATTTCTATAGATAACAACTTTATCATGGCGGGAATGGCGCAAACCAAAGCTTTACGAGATGCACTTTTAAAATTTAAAACATCTGGTAAATTTATAGTTTCTTATGGAGATGTTTACTCGCAAAAAGATTATTATTTAAATTCTGTAGCAGACACAATATTTATAAATCCTGTGGGAATTATGGAATTTAAAGGGTTATACACAGAGCGCTTGTATTATAAAGATTTTCAAGAAAAATCTGGTATAAAAATGGAAGTGGTGCGCTTAGGTAAGTACAAAAGTGCAGTGGAGCCATATTTAGAAAATGAAATGAGCGCTAATAATCGTGAACAAATAAGTGCCTATTTAAATGGTATTTGGACTGAAGTAAAAAAGGAGATTTCTGTTAGTAGAACTATTGCTGCAGATAAACTTAACTCCATTGCAGATAATTTAGAGTCTAGAACACCTGAATTGGCAGTAAGTTCTGGTTTAGTAGATAAAATAGCTTACCATGATGAATACTTAAATGGTATAAAAAATGCTCTTGGTTTACCTTATAAAAATGAAATAAATACCATAGAAATTGAAGACTATGCTAATTATGCAGCTAAGAAGAAGCCATTTTTAGCAAAAAACAAAATAGCCGTAATTTATACTGAAGGCCAAATATTTTATGGAGATGGAGACGAAACTTATGTTGGTCAGGGCGCTGTTAATAAATCTTTAGAAAAAGCGCGTAACGATAGTAAAATTAAAGCAATAGTTTTAAGAGTAAATTCTCCAGGAGGAAGCTCCTTGGCTAGCGAGCTTATTTGGCGAGAAATAGAATTAACCAAAAAAGTAAAACCAGTGATTGTTTCTATGGGAGACGTTGCTGCTTCTGGTGGCTATTATATAGCCTGCAATGCTAATAAAATATTTGCAGAACCTACTACAATTACCGGAAGCATTGGGGTTTTTGGTGCCTTGCCAAATGTAAAAGGATTAGCAGATAAATGGGGTATTAATGCAGAACAAGTAGTTACTAATAATAATGCTGTTACTTATAGTATTTTTGAACCAATGGATAATAACCAACGCGCATTTATTAAAGAAAGTATAAATTCTATTTACGATTTATTTACCACAAGAGTAGCGCAAGGTCGCGGTATGACTAAAGACAATGTACATAATATTGCACAAGGAAGAGTTTGGACAGGAACAGATGCTGTAGCAAATGGTTTGGTAGACGAGTTAGGAGGTTTAGATCAAGCTTTAGCTTATGCAGCAGAGCTTACGAAACTTGAAGATTATAAGACTGTACAATATCCAATTTTTGAAAAGGACTTAGATAAGATGTTACAAGATTTTGGATTTATACAATCTAAAGAAGAATTGATTAAAGAAGAGTTAGGCGTAGCAAATTATAAAATTTTACAAGACATTAAAACGATGACTAAGCAAAAAGGAATACAACTTATGTTTCCATTTGCCACAGAAATCAAGTAGTTGATGTTATTTTTAATATATATAAAGGCTAAACATTAAGTTTAGCCTTTATATTTTTTATACTTCACTCACTCAAAAGTACTGTTTGCTCATTCTTTGTTTTGTAACATCAATTTTGGTTATAGTTTTAAACTAACTTTAAAACCAAAAATCATGAAAAATTTACTGACCTTATGTGTTACACTTTTAAGTTTAACCTGCCTAACAGCACAAAATAGTATTGAAACTCAATCTATAACATTAGATAATTTAATAACATTTATTGCCAACTACTTTCCTAAAGGTTTGGAGATTAATGAAGCGAGCATAAATGCAAATAATCAGGAAGCTACCAAGACAAAGCAAATAAGTTTTATACTAGAAACGACAATAAATAATTATGCCACAGAAGACAAAATTATGCTTCAACAGGCTTTTAAATTCTTATCTTCTCGGTTAACTAAAAACGATAAGCTGTCTATTTTTGTTTATGCTGGACAAAATGGATTATTACTCGATCGCGTTTTGGCAACAGAGACTAAAAAAATACTAAGTGTTTTATCCAATGTAAAATCTAGTATTAAAACAAAACATACCGATGGTATTGCCATGGCGTACAAGCAAGCCCAAGAACACGACATGGAGACAGCAGAGAATATAGTTATTATGGTTAGAAATCCTAATGCAGCAAAGGCCAAAACCGAAATTCCAGAACTTAAAGAAGCTACAGCTGAGAAAAAAATTAAAGAAAAGAAAGGAAATAATCTGGTTTTACTTACAGCTATTACATTATTACCAGAAATTATTTCGATAATTAAGAACTAAAATTTTAAAATTTAAAACTAGTAATTATAAGTTCAACACGTTTAACATATAATTTTCCACCATATTACACCTGTAAGACTCCCATATTAAACTGTTTTTCAATAGGTGCATGGTTTGCAGCTTCTATACCCATAGAAATCCATGTTCTCGTTTCTAATGGATCAATTATTGCATCTGTCCACAGGCGGGAGGCGGCATAATATGGAGACACTTGACTGTCGTATCTATTTTTTATTTTAGAAAACAATGCTTCTTCTTTTTCAGGTGTAATGTTTTCTCCTTTTTTTAATAAGGAAGCTTTTTCGATTTGTAGCAGTACTTTGGCTGCACTATTTCCACTCATAACTGCTAATTGAGCACTTGGCCAAGCCACAATTAATCTCGGATCGTACGCTTTTCCACACATAGCATAGTTTCCAGCACCATAACTATTGCCAATAATAATTGTAAATTTTGGAACTACGGAATTACTAACAGCGTTAACCATTTTGGCACCATCTTTAATAATACCACCATGCTCACTTTTACTACCAACCATAAAACCAGTAACATCTTGAAAAAAGACTAATGGAATTTTTTTCTGATTACAATTTGCTATAAATCGAGTTGCTTTATCTGCACTATCATTGTAGATAACACCACCAAATTGCAGTTCGCCTTTTTTGGTTTTCACCAATTTACGCTGATTAGCAACTATGCCAACCGCCCATCCATCTATTCTAGCGTAAGCTGTAATAATAGTTTGCCCATAACCGGCTTTATATTCATCATAATCGCCATTATCCACAATTCTTGAAAGAATATCCAACATATTATATTGGTCTGCTCTAGATTTAGGCAAAATACCGTAAATATCTTCAGGATTAAGTTTAGGCTTTATGGCATCAACACGATTAAAGCCTGCTTTATCATAATCTCCAATTTTATCAACCAAACGTTTAATAGTATCTAAAGCCTCTTTATCATCCTTTGCTTTATAATCTGTAACACCTGAAATTTCACAATGTGTTGTTGCTCCTCCTAGTGTTTCGTTATCAATGGTTTCGCCAATAGCTGCTTTTACAAGATAGCTTCCTGCTAAAAAAATACTACCGGTCTTGTCTACAATTAATGCTTCATCACTCATAATTGGTAAGTAGGCGCCACCAGCAACACAACTTCCCATGACCGCAGCAATTTGGGTAATACCCATACTACTCATAATAGCATTGTTTCTAAATATGCGTCCAAAATGCTCCTTGTCAGGAAATATTTGGTCTTGTAATGGTAAATATACACCTGCACTATCAACCAAATAAATTATTGGTAATCTGTTTTCTATTGCTATTTCTTGAGCACGCAAATTCTTTTTTCCGGTAATAGGAAACCAAGCACCAGCTTTTACAGTGGCATCGTTAGCAACAACTATACATTGCTTACCACTAACATATCCAATTTTAATAACCACACCACCAGAAGGGCAACCACCATGTTCTGTATACATACCATCTCCTACAAAAGCACCAATTTCAATGCTTCTACGCTTGCTATCCAACAAAAAATCTATACGCTCTCTAGCTGTTAACTTACCTTTCTCATGATGTTTGTCAATACGTTTTTGACCGCCACCTAACTTTACTTTTGCAAACTTTCTGCGCAAGTCTGATAATAGTAATTTATTATAATCTTCGTTTTTGTTAAAGTCAATATCCATCTCGTATTTTTTTACGAATTTACAAAACCAAATCTTGTATTGAAAGTGAATGTTTTGTTAAATAATATATCACGGAAAAATAAACTTAGGAAAATAATTAATATTATTTTTGTTAAATAAATAATAGAATAAATGAAGCATATTATAGCATTTGCAGGTAGTAATAGTAAACAATCAATTAACAAACAATTAGCAACCTATGTCGCACATAAAATTAAAAATGTAGACATTAAAATCTTAGACCTTAACGATTTTGCATTACCACTTTATGGTATTGATTATGAAAAAGCACATGGTATTCCAGACACTGCTCGAGTTTTCCTGGATTTTATAAAATCTTCAGATGGTATTGTGTTATCATTAGCAGAACACAATGGCACCTACACAACGGTGTTTAAAAATTTATATGATTGGATGTCTCGTATCGATGGAAAATTATGGAGTAATAAACCCATGTTTTTAATGGCAACGTCACCAGGAGCTAGAGGTGGAGCTAGTGTTTTAGAAGCTGCAAAAGGACGCTTTAAACATATGGGCGGTAATATTGTAACAGATTTCTCACTTCCGTCTTTTGACGATAACTTTTCAGAACATGGTATTAAAGACAAACAATTAAATGGGGATTTAAATATTAAAATTAAAAGGTTCCAAAAAATACTTTAATTGGTGTTCTTAGTATAGGTATTTATTTTAAAATTTCAAAAATAAAAACTTAAACATCCTTAACATTATTTATTTAGCACATTGAATTAATGGCTATCAAAAATGCTTATTATCAACCGTCTAATATTCACCGCAACAGCATAATATTCTAAAGAATACATAAAGGTGTAAAAATGTGCGTGCAAACGCCTACAAAATGTTTGTTGGAACACTCACCAAATACAACAAGATAAATGGATAAGATGTGTATAAAAAAAACGAATTGAACCTTTCCAATCTTCAAATGATAGAAGAGTTGTACTCATAAAAATAGCTAAAAGAGGGCATTAAAGCATTAGTTTTATTAAAGAAGATCGAGTTTGAGATTAAAGCGTAAAATGTTAACGTTACCATAACTAATACTTAAATATCAATTCAGCATAGATTAATTAATTGAATTTAAAATTATGGATTACAAATAAGTATTAACGCACGAAATAAAGTAAAGCTTCTGTTTTTATTTCGTCTACCTTAAAATAAAAAGATGAAGATGCATGAAGTCTTATAAAAATTACATCAACTAAGATATTGTGAGCCATATAATATTTTAAAATGGATAAAATTTAGCACCCTAATAGGGTGCTTTTTTTATTCAAAAAACCGATATTTGTAATTCAACTAACCATCAAATACCAGAAAAGATTATGGCAATGAATAAAAACACTGTATTAGCATGGGCAACAGTACTAATGATTATTATGGGAGTTGTCTTAATTTTAATGGGTGCCTATAGGTATGATGATGTGGCTGGTTGGGGATTTGCTACAGTAGGCATAGGGTTTTTTGCAATTGCGTGGGTATTTAACGCCTTAAAAGGAAGAGTTTAAAAACCAAGAAAAGTTAACTAGAGCAATATGTTTAGAGCTCTTGTTACTTTTATATTTAAAGTTGTAAACTAAAAAACTTATAGAATTAAGGTTTAACTTACTACTGTTAAATCATGGCACTGTCCTCACTTAACTTAAATAATGATAACTCTTAAATTAATATGTCTGACGATAAAAAAATAATATTTTCAATGTCTGGTTTAACCAAGACATTTAAAAGTTCGAATACTCCAGTTTTAAAAAACATATACTTAAGTTTTTTCTACGGAGCTAAAATTGGAATTTTAGGTCTCAATGGTTCAGGAAAGTCTACATTGTTAAAGATTATTGCTGGAGTAGATAAAAATTATCAAGGTGATGTTGTATTTTCTCAGGACTATTCTGTTGGCTATCTAGAACAGGAACCCAAACTAGACGATGATAAAACAGTAATGGAAGTTGTACGTGAAGGTGCAGCCGAAACTGTTGCTATCCTTGACGAGTACAATAAAATTAATGATCAGTTTGGTTTAGAAGAAGTCTACAGCGATGCCGATAAAATGGAAAAACTCATGGCTAGACAAGCTGTTCTGCAAGATGAAATAGATGCGGCAAACGCTTGGGAATTAGACACCAAGTTAGAAATAGCAATGGATGCCTTAAGAACTCCGGATGGCGATAAAAAAATTGCGGTTTTATCTGGTGGAGAACGACGTCGTGTTGCTTTATGTCGACTATTATTACAAGAGCCAGATGTATTGCTTTTAGATGAACCTACAAACCACTTAGACGCAGAATCTGTACACTGGTTAGAACATCATTTAGCACAATACAAGGGAACTGTTATTGCTGTTACGCATGATAGATACTTTTTAGATAATGTTGCGGGCTGGATTTTAGAGCTGGATAGGGGTGAAGGCATCCCTTGGAAAGGAAATTACTCGTCTTGGCTAGACCAAAAATCTAAACGCTTGGCACAAGAAAGTAAAACAGCTTCTAAAAGACAGAAAACATTAGAACGTGAGCTAGAATGGGTTAAACAAGGTGCGAAAGGAAGACAAACCAAACAAAAAGCACGTTTAAAAAATTACGATAAGTTAATGAGTCAAGATCAAAAACAGCTTGACGAAAAACTTGAAATATACATTCCTAATGGACCACGTTTAGGAACCAACGTTATTGAAGCTTCGGGCGTGAGTAAAGCTTACGACGATAAATTATTATATGAATCTCTAGACTTTAACTTACCACAAGCAGGTATTGTTGGTATTATTGGTCCAAATGGTGCGGGTAAAACAACCATTTTTAAAATGATAATGGGAGAAGAAACGCCAGACAAAGGAGAATTTAAGGTTGGTGAAACGGCCAAGATTGCATATGTAGATCAAAAACACACCAACATCGATCCTACTAAAACCATTTGGCAAAATTTTAGTGATGAGCAAGAGTTGGTAATGATGGGAGGCAAGGAAGTTAATTCTAGAGCCTATTTAAGCAGATTTAATTTTTCTGGTGGTGAGCAAAATAAAAAGGTAGCATTGCTTTCTGGTGGAGAGCGTAACCGTTTGCATTTAGCGATGACACTCAAAGAAGAGGGTAATGTATTACTTTTAGACGAGCCTACCAATGACTTAGATGTCAATACTTTAAGAGCATTAGAAGAAGGTTTAGACAACTTTGCAGGTTGTGCTGTAGTTATTAGCCATGATAGATGGTTTTTAGATCGTGTTTGTACGCATATATTAGCATTTGAGGGTGATAGTCAGGTTTATTTTTTCGAAGGTGGATTTAGCGAATATGAAGAGAATAAAAAGAAACGTCTTGGTGGCAATTTAATGCCCAAACGTATTAAATATAAAAAGCTTATAAGATAACATCTTACATAAAAGCAAAATGAAAGCAAAATAAAAGCAGACCATAAGTCTGCTTTTTTGTCCTTAAAATTAAATTTATTGGTATAAATGACCCTCTACTAAATTATCTTTTTTACTGTTTTCTAATGCCTCTATCTTTTTATCTTGAGCATTTAGTAGCTCTTCTTCCTTTTTTAGTTTAAGGCGTTGCCTAGTAAGAAGAACAATCATAACAATAAAAAGAATAAATATTAATAATATGGGTAACAAACTAAGAGCTGAAATTGTCATGTCAATAATTTATTATGGTGAGCAAATATACTAATTATTTTTAATGTCAAATAAATATAACTTCGTTTGTTATTTTTTTTAACTGTATTAAATTCTATTCCATTTAACGTATTTAAGTATTTATCTTGGCTTACTAAACAAATTTATGTAACAATTATTAGAAACTTAACACATATAAGATGTAATTTTATTTCAGAAGTAAGATTTTTTAACGAAATTGCTTTTCCAATTCATCTTGCCTTTTTTAAGGAAAAGGTAAGATAAATTTAATAAAGCAATTCATCTTGCCTTTTTTAAGGAAAAGGTAAGATAAAAATAATAGTAGTATTCATTTTTAGCGAGGCAATACAAAATTTATTAAGCTTTGCACTCTTTGAGAATAGAATTTTAAATAATTGTACAACCTTAAAACCTTACATAACCTATGTCTGATGATTTTGATTTATTAGAAACTAATTCACAAGAAAAAACCGAAAAAGTAGATGTTAACTGGGGTAAAGCCATAGATACCATGAAATCTAAGCTCGCCCAAGAAGACGACCCAGAAAGTCGGCAGAAAATTCTAAATGCAACTTTGGACGATGTTGTTGGTATGGCAGAAAAAGACAGGACAACACTACTAGATGCCATTAAAGACTTAACAGATTATCAAGATGAAGTTGGTATTCTATTCGAACGTTTTTCTTCTTTAAATGCTGAAGAACAAAAAATTATTGATGATGCTCAAAAGGCAGTAGAACGTGCAAAAATAGCTTTAGAAGATGCTCAAAAAAAACCCGATACCTGGTGGAATAATCTTTGGGGCAGAAAAAGCAAAATCAAGAAGGCAGAGCAAGTATTAATAGAGGTTGAGAAAATACGTGCTGGAGCAGATAATAAAGCAAAAGCAATGTTTCAAGAACGTATTGAAAATGCAGACGTGCAAACACTCTTAAGCGAATTGTCTTTTAAATCTCAAGCTGCAGTTACACGATTAAAAAATCGTGAGGTTGAAATTAAAGAGGTTGAAGAAAAACTTAAAGACGCTATTGTAGAAGCCTCTAAAAACCATACCAAAGCTTTAGAAAGAAAAAAACTAACCGAAGACAAACTTGAAGCACAATATGCATTACTAAAACAATCGCGTCAGGCACTGGAAGATGTTACAGATAAGCAATCTGCTCAATACTCCGAAGCACTGTCTAAAGTAACCACTATAGAACAAGAAGTGGAAGAATTAGAAGGATTAAAAAACGCATACACCACACTAGCGGCTTCTAAAGATAGTTTTGTACACAAACACAATTTAACTATTAAAGTACTAACCTCTTTACGTTCAAATTTGCAAACGCATCGTGCAAAATTAAAGAGTGATACAGACGAGCGTCTAAAATATTACGATGGATATGTTGTGGCCTTAAAAGCAAGAACAGATCAAGAATTTGCGGCTATATTAGAATATTTAGGGGTTAAAACTGACGAGCATATTGGAGAAACTTTGGCATCTATGCATACTGCAAGTGCAAAAGCACGTCAAGAAATGATGGATAATATTCCAGTCCATGAAAAAGTAATGCAAGGTGTTTATGGTAGTTATGCAGAAGCGTTACAAGAAATTCGGGCAAAAGATGTGGACATCCAAAAGAATTTTGCTGAGCGTTACGGCATTGATATGAAAGAAATGTTCGAAGATTATTACGCAGCCGATGCAAACGCGCCTTCAACAGGAGGAGACGATGCTTCAACGCCCAAAAAGGAAGCGTCTAGTAACGACGATTTATTAGGATAGTTTGCTATTGCAATTACAAAAAATATAGCAATTTCAAAGAGTTTACGAGATTATAAATGGTTGTGCGTTTCCTTTTACTCATACTTAGTAGGTTTTAAAACCTACTAAGTATGAGTAAAACGTCAGGCTTTCCGCTATATCTTTTTTTTGCCATATATGGCAGCAAAAAAAAGTATGCCGCATCAATCCTTAACGCGCTCACTCTTGTACTCACTTAAACAAATAATTTAAATTTTTTAAAACCTATAATTTTTTCACTTTTAACATTTCACTATTAGCCAAAACAAAATGTCCTTAAACCATATTGTAACACCTCTTGATTCTGCTTTTTTAGATAACAAAGAACAATACGTGTTCTATCATAAAAAAGTGGATTTTGCTCTAAAAGAACTCATAACAAGTGTGCAGTTTAATGCATTATGTACAGAGCAAGAGATGACGTATTTTAAACAATATTGCGATTTATTGCTGTATTCTATAGAAGCCATGCGTGTAAAATACATGTACGACGACGAAGATAACATGAAAGTGGATGTTACCGATTCCGGTTTTCCAAATTATCTAGAATTTCGTTATTTGTTTAACGATCTATCATTACGAGATAATTACCTCAATAAACTTAAGGATGTTTCCGAATTGCAAGAAGATTTTTTAACACAGTTAATGCATAAAAAACAACCAGTAACACGTCACAAACTTTTTCAAGCCGCATCAATAGTTTACTATACTTCAGTAGAACAAAAGTACATTTTCAACCGCTTTGTACAAGGCAAAATCATAACAGCTGCTGCAGGAAGTCAAGCAGAGTATATGGTTAGTTGGAGTTTTTACGATGTGTCTTTAAACAGGCCATTTATTTGCTTTATGTATTTTTATTATGATGGAAAAAATCCCGAAAGCCAGAAAGATGAGATTTACAAGACATTAAAGAATGTTGCAGACAGAAAAATGTCTTTGGATACCATGGCGTATGGTATAGATAGACGTTTAAAAAATGTAAAGCCAAAGCATATAAAACGAATTGATTTAGGACCATTCCATAATGTATTTGCCAAAGATGAAAATATTTTAACACACAGTATCTTGGAAAGTATTGCCAAAAAGGAAGTGCCTTTGGAATCTTACGCATTATCTTTTAAAGTAGACCAAGTATTTTCGGGTAACGAATTTAAAGAAGGTGGCTATTTTAGTAAGCAAACCTTACAAAAATGGAACGATGTTGTTAAGGAAGATTATGTATTTGCTCCACACCGCATCATTCAATTATTGTATAATAAAAATCCTGAAATAATGAACAGGCTAGCAAAACCACCTTTTCAAGTTGCAGATTTATTAATAAAGTAAATAAATGGTTTACATGAGGTAGTTTTTATCTAGCGGAATCATGTATACTTTTTAAACTGTACATTCTTTGCAGACAGAAATATAATATTAAATTTAATTACAAATTGAGTAAGCAAATTAATAATAAAACTAAAATTTGACTACTACTAACTGAAGACTGAAAATGGAACACAATTCAACTTTTCCAATAAAACAAAACGAACTGGATATGCTTCGCGATGAAGCAAGCGGTTATTTAAAATCTGTACAATGGGAACAAGGTGCAAGAGCAAAAACTAAAGATAAAGATGCAAAAAACGAATCTATTTTGCTGTATTTGTCTCGTGCTAATAATGGTAGTGGTGCCATAGATATCACTTCGGTGTCTAAAACAATTTTAGCTTTAAAAAAGCGCTTATTGCCAAATTCTATTGCTATACCAGTGCATTTAAATCAAACGCTATATGCAGTCCAAGAGGGCATAGCTTTAGGTGTTTGGGTTAAAGATAGTTATTACGATGCTTCCGGATTGTCGGGTTTACAAGAACGTAAAGCAGCTTTAGATTCTAATGGAAAGCGAGAATACGAAAGTAAAATGCAAACAGCAACAGCATTTATGTTGTTTTCAATGGCCTACAATATCCTTCATAATTTAAAGCTTCAGGCATCGGACGATTTGTCTGTTATGAAACAGAAATTTGCAGGAATACCAGAAGTGTCATTAATGACACCGCTAAAAGGTATTGCCTGTAGTTTATTTTATTTTGATAAATATTTGGGACATCCAGATATTGTAAAAACAGATAAAGATGTTGTTGATTTTACAGTTGTTTATTTTGAAGCCTTAATAGACGAGATACAATTGCGTAAAAGCAGTCTAGAATACACTGAAACTATTGTAGATAGAACATATAAATTAGAAAATAGCGAATTTGCTATTTCTGGCTGGGACAATGTTTTTGCAGGCACTGCAAAAAGTATTGAGTTTAATAAAATTCAATTTGAGCAAATTGTTGGAAACAGAGATGCAAAGCACTTTGCAAGACGGTTAACAGAACGCATGTTGAGTTACGATTTCGAGGCAAAGAAAAATCCGTTTCAAGAATTGGGCGGCTTTATGCCTGTTTTTATGGGCTACGGTATTCCTGGAACTGGTAAGAGTATGCTAATTGCTGCCATTGCCACACGCTTAAAAGAACATAGTGATAATTTGGACATTCCGTTTTTGTTCCATCCAATGCCAGACACTTTAATAAGTACATTTCAAGGTGGAAGTGCAGAAAAAATGGTAGAGTGGATGAAGCCCATGCAAGATCCATCAAAATTAATATTTGCACCTATCGATGATGCAGAAAATAACTTACAAGAGCGCACTGCACAAGGAGTTTCTGCAGGTGTAAAAGAAGTTATTGGTGTTTTTCTAAGATATACAGAAGGCGCGTACGCCGTTAATTATGGAAATAGTTCTATTGGTTTGTTTACTAACTTACCCGAAATGTTGGATAAAGCCGTAATTTCTCGTGTGCAAGGTCGTTTTAAAATTGATGGTGCACGTACAGAACATGATTTCTTAGATCAAGATTATTTGTGGTGGAGAAAATTGGACAAGACCATGCCAGATTTTGTAAATATGGAAAGTCCAAGCGACTATAATTATCTAAAAGACCAAGGTTTAGCAAAAAACATGGGAGACATTTTAAATAGTGTAGAAAAACCAAGTGAGGCTAGAGTATTGGAAGCTTATGATAAAGCAACCAAGCGCCATAAAACTTCCGAACATCTATTTTATGCCGAGTTATATAAAGAAATTCAGAAAATATTTCCGTTTTTCTCTTCTAGAGATGTTAGAAATATTCAATCTGCAATTTCATTGCGTTTAACCGATTTTGATTTAGAACACGATTGGTTCGATAAACCAGACGTTTATTTTAAGCAGAATTACGAAACTAAATTTAATATGCTTCAAGAGTTAATGAAAAGCAATATGAAAGGCTTAAACTTTTCAGAAATTAGAAGACAAGAAGTGGTACGTTATTTAGATAATGTAGCCACCATTGCCGATACTGACTTTAAACGTAAGGTAGATGCTAGAATCAGTCAATTAAACATCGAAACGAAGGCGAGAGCGCAATTTGGAAAATAGGGTTTAAAATTTAAATGCGTTTTTGGACTTGCTACCAACATTAAGGGTATAACAATGAAAGAAGAGTAATAGATATTATTCTCAGTTTCAGCATAAGTAATATGAAAAATTTAAAAAATATAAAAAAAACGATCCTGTCTAATGAGTGGGCAAGACTAGACAGAATAGATTATGATTTTCAATTTAAAACTGGAGAGTGGAAACCTGTATCTAGAGAATGCTATAACAGAGGAAATGGCACAGGAATCTTACTTTACAATGTAGAAAAAGAAACGGTCATATTAACCAGACAATTTAGAATGCCATCGTACGAAAACAATATAAATGATGGGATGTCTATAGAAGTTTGTGCTGGCGCTATAGACAATAATGAAAGCCCATTAAAAACAATTATTAGGGAAACAGAGGAGGAAGTTGGCTACAGAATTATTACAGCACAACAAGTATTAACAGCGTATATGTCGCCAGGTGCAATTACAGAAAAAATGTATTTATTTGTGGCAGAATATAACAGTGATATGAAAATTAACGATGGAGGCGGTTTAGAAAGTGAAGAAGAGGAAATAGAAGTTTTGGAACTTCATTTTTCTGAAGCAATTAAAATGATTGAAAACGAAGAGATAATTGACGCTAAAACAATACTACTATTACAGTATGCACAAATTAATAATTTAATTTAATGCAAAAACTAAAAGAAGCACAGTTATACAGAAGCGAACTTATACCCATTAGTGGTAAGTTGGTAGAGCGTTATAATAAATGCTTAGTAAAGCTTGGTTTTTTACCAACAAAACTAACAACGTTTTCTATAGATGGTAAAGGATGGAGTCCCGAAATAGCTGAGGAGAAAAAGACCTTACATTACTTAAACAATGGAGAGGCAAATCCGCATGCCATAATAATTTCACCATTACAAAAAGGGAAACCAGTCTATGTGCCTTTCCATACCTTTGATAGAGATATGATGCAGTATGTTTTTAGTACACACGAGGCCAAAATAAATAATATTACTCGTGATAGTGCCATTTGTATCGATTTTGATCAGAATATAGACGCCTTTTACGACCCTTTAGATGTATTAAAATACAATACAATTGCTATTAGCTTTCATTTAATCGATAATCTTGACAACGTTAAAAAAAAGCAGCTAGAACTGGTTCATAAATTTAAGCAAAATAACAATTTTATAGATGAAACTATTCATGCTCAATTATTAGAATCTGCTAAAAAGTATGGCGATTTAAGGCATCGAAATTTAGAGTTACATGAACTTCAGTTTACAACCAATTCCTTTTACTCCAAAGCTTTTGGTGGTGTATATGTACTAAGAGATTTTATTAAAGACATTGTAGTTTTTGAAGATATAAAATGGCACAAAGAAGCGATAAAAAATACTACTTTCGATGTGTTAATCTATCATATTTCACAATCGCAATTAATGGATAAATTGAGAGATCATATTATTATAGAATGTGATCTTGAAGCGGAAGTAAAAACAGAACGTTACAACCGTATAAAAAAGTTTGTATTTGCTGAAGCTATTAAAAATCCTCAACATGATTTAACAACCATTTTAAATGATAAAGTGTTATACAAGAGCTATTTAAACAAGTTGCCAATAAAAGACAGAAAACGGGTAATGAGTGTTGAGCGCTATTTGGAAAAGCTAGAGGTAAGCAATGAGTTTAAAATAGCAGATATTATAGATTTTAAATTTTATGAAGCACTGCATAAACCTCATTCATCATTAGCCCCAAAGCATCAAGATTTAATTTGGAAGCTTTTAATTAATATTTCTGCTAAAGATGTATTATTTTTATATTGGTACGATAAAGAGCAATTTTATAAATCGTATAACTCTTGGAACGATTCGTTAAAGGAGTGGGTAATCCAAGAAATAAGTAACAATATATAGTAATTTTAGACATATATATTGAAATCAATAACACATTAATTATGACTATAGATATTATAGGTTTTGTTTCGGCAATACTCTTTGGAATTGTTTTATACTGGCGAGAATCCAAAAGCAATAAAGTTTATAAATTTTTCAATAGATTATTCTATTCTAAAGCGCTTCAAATGAAGCCAAATAGTAAAAAGGGCTTCATTTATCAGCAATCACTATTAATGCGTTTGGTTTATATAGCAGTACTCTTTTTAATCGTAATCATCATTACCTATTTTTTAATTCCTATAGAATTAATTCCCGTATCATTTTTTGCCTCTGGTATTTTTGGAACTTTAATAGGAACGTATTTAGCACATTTAGTATTTAAATCTTCAGAAGTTATAGATGAAAAAGGCGATTCTTTAGTTGATGCGGTAAAAGATACAGTTGAAAAAGGAAAAGATTTTATAAAAGATTTGGAAACAAAAGATAATAAGGTAATAAAGGAAGCTAAAAGTAAAATAAAATCGGAACCTGCAGCACCTAAAAAGAGTGCAAGACAAAGATTAAAGGATAAAGGACATTTATAGACACGACAAAAAAGAAGAGTTTACCTTGCTGCATCTTAAGTGGAACATCATGAGTGGATGGAACGTTTGCGTAAGAATTTAGATGTTTAAAGCCAAGGGTAATCTTATAAATTTATGTCTGAATATGGGCTATTGGTGGCATCTAAATAGAGATTAATTATAGATTTTCGCTGTTGCGAAAGTAAAAAATATAAGTTTTCATGATAAAAAAATACTGGAATAAAGGCGGAAAAGAAAAAAAAATAATCATCGTATTAAGTTTAATAATAATAGCATTATTATTTTTTATGCGAGATGATTATCAGCCAGCGTTATTGTTTGTTAGAAAATTCATTTTCATCATAGTATTATGTGCCATAGTATTATTTTTCGGCCTTAAAAGCTTTAGAAATCAAGCGTCCACAGGAAAACGCATTTTTACGCTGGCCATATTAGCTGTTTTTTTTGGTGTTTTATACTTTATTGGATGGAAAATGGAGTTATACGATTATATGAAAACTTACAACGTATTTAACGATTTAAACCGTGTTGAAATTAACAAACTACCATTAACACAAAATGAGCGTATTCAGCCCTTAAAAAACATCCACTCTATGGGTAACGAAAGTGTTGGTGAAACAAAAGACGTGTCTTTACCACATTTAGTTCGTGTAGATGGAGAAAATAAATGGACCATGGCAATACAGCCAACAGAAAAGTATTACTGGCAAGGTATAAAGGATAATACCGAAGAAGTTTTTTCAGTTTCTAGTACCACACCATTTCCGAGGTTTTCTAACGAAAACAGAATTCCTGTAACCTTTGCCATTGGCGAATCGCTAAAGTTTAGTAGGAACACTTACAATGCAGTCGTGCAGCGTTTTAATCCGTGGATGCTTGTAAATTATGAACCGAGCGATACGTTTTATATGAAAAATGATTCAGGCCAATGGGTAGAGGTTGTAAGTTTAATAAAATGGAAAGGTTTTTTCTTTCCTTATCCAACATTTGGCGGTGTCATGATTATTGAAAGTGGAGCACATGATACCAGAGATTATATCGAGCGCATTACCATTGGAAAAGGACAGTTTATTTCACCAGAAAACACAAAAAAATACCCGTTTCTTACAAAGCAAAATACCTTAGCAGAAAAAGTATCTCGTTTACAAGCCGAATCTTTAAAATTTTTAGGTGGGTTTAGCGATCCCTTGCCTTGGAATATGAAAACTGCGGTTAAAATTCCAGATTTGGAAGCAGATCAAAATCAATTGCCATTTGTAACCGATTTTAATTTTAGTGGTACACAAATACCTACTTACAACGGTTTGTATCATTGGTTTGGGTTAGAACCCGTAGGAGAAGAGCGTTCGAGTTTAACCTATAGTATTTTTATTCCTGCCGACGGTACACAGACATTATTTTATTACAATCATGCTGTTAAAAAACAAGGCTATGCAGGAATTTCTGCTATGCCATCAAAAGTACGCGAATCTAAAAAAGAATACGATTGGACGGTAAATAAGGCGGTGGAATTTAGGCCATATATAAAAGATATTGCGGGCAGAAGACGCTTATTCTTTTTAGGGACAGTTGCTTCTGTTAGCGAAGGTACAGGTAACTTTGACGGGTCTGCAACACCAGATTTGGCATTAATTGATAGCGAATATCGAGATGTGGTGTGGATAGACGTTAAACATCCAAGTACATGGGATCAAGAAATTTATAATCAGTTAAACGAAGCTTGGCGTTCTAGTGAAGGCGAAAGTAATTTTATAGCTGAGGATACAAAAATAATTGATGTTGTTGGAAACGATCTTAAGAGTGTGGTTATCGATCCAATTAATAATGAAACGACTAAAGAGTTATCTGTAGAAGAATTACAGCGTCAAGTAGATTCTATTAAGGCGCTTAAAAATTCCAAAGAAATTAAAAGATTAAAACGAGAGTTGGATTCTTTAAAAGGTTTGTAACTACGTATTACAATTTAAAAGTCAATGACAATTAGTTCGAAACTTTAGTATTTATCTAAGTTGCCACGTGCAACGCAGTAAAAAGGCGCCTCGCAATGATGGCGAATAAAAGTAAAAAAGCACAACATTAATTTCCGTTTGCTCTCATAAAATCTGTTATTAAATAAGAAATTAACTTACCCACTTGATTAACTGTCCTCTTTCTGGGTGCTGCTTCACAAATATGAAGGTATTTAACCTGTTTATGGCTTCCAAAAAAGTTAACAAATTGGCGTGCTTGACTAACTGTAAAACCTGATGGTGTTTCCGCACTGCTTGGTATGTTAGCTATTGCATCACAATCTATTTCAATGCCAAAGGAATCTTTACAAACGAACTTTAATGCGTTTTTCATTTCAGATTTAAACTTAACCACTTTTTCTACCGCAATAGAATCATAAGTATTAAATTGAATATTTTTGTCTGTATTTAAAGTTTCTCGTATAATATTAGCAGCAGTATAGTTTTTATGGATACCGAAGATAAAGTAACGGTTTAGAAATCCTTCTGCAAAAGCATAGCTAAACCCATTACCGCTATGCCTGCCTTCTAATGCTCTTAGATCTGTATGTGCATCAAAATTAACCACATTTATCTTCTTATTTAAGGCTAGTGAACTCCCTTTTATATTACCATAAGCATTGTTATGTCCACCACCAATAACAATTGGAATTTTACCAGCTTTTACAACATTATAAATAAGATTACTAACTTCTTTGTCAATTTCTCCTACCAAATCTCGCGCTTTTTTAACATGTTTAATATTATTTTGATTCCATTTAGAAAGCAGTTTTTGTTCTTCGTAAAAATTTAAATGACCAAGAATACATAATTGTTCAGGACGATTATAAGGATTGTTCTGTGTGTTTAATAGAATTTTAATTGTAGCATTCCAAGCCTTGCTAGCACCTAATTTTCCATGGTTTGCAAAAACACCAACGTCTTCAGGTAATCCAATTAATACATACTTGACGTCTAAATCCACCAAATTGTCGTATATGTTTGTAATGGATGGTAATACAATAATTTGCGCTCCAAATTTAGATTCGTTAGGACGTGTAACAACAAGTTCTTCAACTTTAGATTTGGTCATTAAAACAAGTTTATTCATAACGTTTATAGAAGCGTTTAAAAGATTTAAATTAATGTTTTAAATAGTTATTACAATGTATTCTAACAAATAATAAGAAACAAACTTGAACCTTAAAAATTTAAAATTATGAACAACACGGCAAGTACAGGCTTGAAAATTGCTTTAGGAATTGCATTAGCATTATTTATTGGTGTAGGCATTTACTCATTTTCTCTGTATAATGAAAAACAGAAAAATGAAAAGATTTTAGTAGATGAAAAAGCTAAGGTTTTAAACGAGTTAAATCAAATGGCTGCACAATACGAGGTGGCAATAGGAGAGAATACTGTTATCAATCAAAATTTACTAGAAGCTAGAGCGCGTGTTCAAGGTTTAATAGATTCTTTAAAAGTTTCTGATACTAATTTAAAGAGTATGTGGAAATATAAAAAGAAATATATTGCTTTACAAAGCGAAATGAACTCAATCTTAACTGATAATGACAGGTTAAAAGTTGAAAACCAAACATTAGCAACAACTTTAGATAGTACACAAGTAAATTTAAATCGTACAGTTAGTAAATTAAAAGCACGTACGTTATATACAGATTCACTCTTAGTCCAAAATACTGCCTTAGCAGATGTTGTTGAAAGCGCGGCAGTATTGTCTGCTAATAGCATGATTGTTTCTGGTGTTAAAGAGCGTAATTCTGGAAAGCAAATACCTACAGAACGTGCCAGACGTGCGGATAAAATTAGAATCTGTTTTACCGTTGCTAAAAACAAATTAGTGGAGGCTGGTGATAAAGAATTGTTTGTTCAAGTTATTGATCCAAATAACAATGTTTTAGGGGTTAACGAGCAAATAGTTTTTGGTGAAGAAACATTAAACTATAGTTTAATTAGTAAGTTTAATTACGACAATCAAAGTTTGCCAATTTGCGAGTATATTGCCAAAAAGAGTAGAAAAGAAGTTTTTGAAAAGGGCAACTATACCGTTAATGTTTTTAACGGAAGAGAGTTAGTAACAAGAACTCAATTTACAATGAAATAATCGAATAATACAATGTTTTAAAAAGCCTAAAATTTTTTATTTCGGTTTTTTAAATTTATTATTCTTATTCTAAAAATGTCTAATAAAACAAAATAATTGTTACGCTTTATGCTGATAATGCGCGTATACAAAGCTCGCGAATGCGCCAAAGAGCATCAAATTTATACTTTATATTTTGTTTAATGAGCCATTGTTTTAAATAATTTTGGTGATAATTTGTTTTAAAATCAACTATAGCTGTAGGAAGTATTTTGGTTTCAGTAAGTAAAGTGTTTTGAAAAGATTCAACAGAATTAGTAGCTCTGGTTAAATCTATAATTTTACCATTAATTTTTAGGTAGGTATGAGCTTCTGGAATATACTCTAAACATGTATTTGCTAAAACTCTGCCAACACCTCTGGTATTGTCCTCGTTCATTTTATAAATTCCAATAAAAAGCTGAAGGTCAACACAATTATTTTCAATGGCAACTTGTTTAATAAAAGCATGCTTGGTAGAGCATGTACCTTTGTGTTCTGTTAAAATGGAACTAAAATCATTTTTATTTTTAGTTCTACCATAGGGTAGGTTTTTAAGACGATTGCAGAGTGTTAAAAAATCTACTATTCCATGTGCCTTACACAGAGCAGAGTAAGGTAAGATGCTTTCAATTTTAAAATTAAATTGCTTTCCCATTTATAATTACCTTATCTATATTATTCTCACCAAAAGCATAAGGTAGATAGTTATAACTAGGCACCTTTTTAGTAATGATCAGGTTCGCTTTTTTACCTTTAGTAATACTTCCATATTGATTTGCAATTCCCATAGCATAGGCACCATTTAGGGTTGCAGCGTTTATGGCTTCTTCTGGCGTTAACTTCATTTTTATACAAGCTGTACTTACAACAAAATTCATGTTTCCTGAAGGTGTAGAACCTGGATTGTAATCTGTAGCAATTGCTAGAGGCAAGCCAGCATCAATTATTTGCCTTCCTGGTGTGTAAGGAATACCTAAAAAGTAAGAGCAGGATGGTAACGCAACAGGCATGGTATTACTGCCTTTAAGTGCTTGTATATCGTCAATAGTTAAAACTTCTAAATGATCCACACTTAATGCGTTATGCTTTACAGCTAAAGAAACACCACCAAGAGCGTTAAACTGGTTAACATGAATTTTTGGTAATAAATGATACTGTTTAGCTGCTGTAAGTATTTGTTCTGTATCTTCTAAAGAAAAATAGTCTTTTTCGCAAAACACATCTATATAATTTGCTAGGTTTTCTGCTGCTACTATTGGCAACATTTCCTTTATAATCAAGTCTAAATAGCCTTGTTTGTCATCTTTATAGGTTATTGGTAAAGCATGAGCACCAAGAAAAGTTGCTTTAATTTTAATAGGAAAATTCTTTTTAATGCGTTTTATCACACGCAACATCTTAAGTTCTGCTTCTGTAGATAAGCCATAGCCAGACTTTATCTCTAAAGCGCCAGAACCTAATTGCATGACGGTTTTAACGCGTGCAATAGATTGTTGATACAACTCCTCTTCACTTGTATTTTTAAGTATTTTTGTACTGTTTAAAATACCACCACCATTTTTGGCGATGTCTTTGTAAGATAAGCCGTTAATTCTATCTACAAACTCTTGTTCTCTGTGTCCTGCATAGACAATATGTGTGTGAGAATCGCACCAAGTTGGTAATACCATCTTTCCAGAGACATCAACTACTTCATCGGTATGGTCATATTTACAATTTTCCATCTCGCCAAAGTCTACAATGGTGTCATGCTCAATAAGAATATAAGCATTTTTAAGTGTTGGCAAAATTTTCATAGCTGCACCAGACACCTTTAAAACATTTGGTTCTCTAATTTGCAATAGTTCTTTAATATTTTTTATTAATAGAGACATGCTAAAGTGTTTGTTCAAAGTTGGTAATATGTAATTTATAAGCGGCAAAACACATTAAAACAATCCCTATAATACTTATAATCCAATTGTAATTTTTGGTAAATAAGCGCGAAACAAAATAGACTAGTAGTGTGGTGACACCTATAATTGCCGGAATCCATTTTAGAACTACAGTAGTTAAACCATCTGTTCCCGCATAATCAGCTGTAAATGAAATAGATAAAGTAATAATTTCTACAATAATTATGGCTAATATATTATGTTTAGGATGGTTGAGCTGCTTAATCATGTTGTAAATATAGCTAAAACAAAAAAACCGAATACTGTAAAATTATAATCGGTTTTTTAAATTTGTTATTCCTATGGTAAGATAACTCATTGTCAATACCATTTCATAAAGTTTTAGTAGAGGGATGTGCACTTGTTCAAATTAATTAAAAACATGTGTGATCTTAACTTTGGCACTAAAGGCAATTTTAATTTAGTCCACCAACCATATCTGCTGGTTTTACCCATTTATCATAATCCTTAGCTGTTACATAACCTAGGTTAACAGCTTCAGTTTTTAAAGTTGTTCCATTTTTATGCGCGGTGTTAGCAATTTCGGCCGCTTTATAATAACCTATTTTAGTATTTAAAGCAGTAACAAGCATTAAAGAATTATTTAATAATTCTTCAATTACATCATGATTTGGTTCTATTCCTGCAGCACAATGCGCTTCAAAACTTGTACACGCATCACCAATTAATTGAGCGCTTTGTAAAATATTGGCAGCTAGCATTGGTTTAAACACGTTAAGTTCGTAATGCCCTTGAGTGCCGCCAACAGTAATAGCGATATCGTTACCCATAACTTGCGCACAAACCATAGTTAACGCCTCGCATTGCGTTGGATTTACTTTTCCAGGCATTATAGAACTTCCTGGCTCATTGGCAGGTATAATAATTTCTCCAATGCCAGAGCGTGGACCTGAAGCCATCATACGAATATCGTTTGCAATTTTATTTAATGACACAGCTAGTTGTTTTAATGCGCCATGAGACTCTACAATGGCATCATGTGCAGCTAAGGCTTCAAATTTATTTTCGGCAGTTACAAACGGTAAGTTTGTAAACTTTGCAATGTATTTTGCAACCAAAACATCGTAGCCTTTAGGTGTATTTAAACCTGTACCAACTGCTGTTCCTCCTAAAGCTAACTCCGCTAAATGTGGTAAAGTGTTTTCTAATGCTTTTAAACCATGATCTAATTGCGATACATATCCCGAAAATTCTTGACCTAAAGTTAATGGCGTGGCATCCATTAAATGAGTGCGTCCAATTTTAACAACTTTAGAAAAAGCAATTGCTTTTTCATTAAGGGTATTTCGTAATTTTATGATACCAGGAATGGTGTTTTCTACAATCTTTTTATAAGCAGCAATATGCATACCTGTAGGAAACGTATCGTTAGAGGATTGCGATTTATTAACGTCGTCGTTAGGTTGAATTGTTTTTTCTCCTTCACCAATAACCTTTCCAGAAATTTGATGTGCTCTATTAGCCACCACCTCATTTACATTCATGTTAGATTGCGTGCCAGAACCAGTCTGCCAGATTACTAACGGAAACTGATCGTCGTGTTTACCTTCTAAAATCTCATCACACACCTGTGCAATTAAATCGCGTTTGTCATGGTCTAAAACGCCTAATTCTGCATTAGTAAATGCAGCAGCTTTTTTTAAATAAGCAAACCCATAAATAATTTCTAAAGGCATGGAAGCAGCAGCACCAATTTTAAAATTATTTCTTGATCGTTCAGTTTGCGCGCCCCAAAGTTTATTTGAAGGCACTTTTACTTCACCCATGGTATCTTTTTCTATTCTATACTCCATAATTTTTGGTTAGTTATCAGGATAGCGAATTTACGACAATTTAGTAGAATTTTTGAATTGCTGTTAATAAGTTTTAAGCACATCCAGCTAGTTGCTATTGCTTGATGCCCATATAAAAAGTAAATTAGCCTATCAAGTATAGATTATACAATTTACGCTTTTTATAATGGTGTATTTGGCAATAGTAAAATAAAAAAATGAGACACTTAATAAAAATTTTTATTTTAATTATATCACAGTTTTTTTACGGACAGACACAAGAGCATATAGAAAAGTTTAGACAACTTGAACCAGATATTTGGCTAGGAATTTGGGATAAGGACAATTCGAGCACTTTAATAAAAATTAAAGCATTAAGTTATGATGACATTCCTAAAACTATTGATTTTAGAGGCACCGTTGTTGAAGCCTTAACTTGGACAGACTCCAATGGAGAGAACGTATTAATACAAACTGTAACAGGACATTTTACTTGGAAAGATTTTGAACAAAACTCGGTTAAATACAGTATTCAAGATAAATCTGAATTGTACGCCTATTTGTTTCAAAAAAATGATGCTGATAGCAATTATAAACTAAAATGGAGAGTTTACGACTATACTGAATGTTTTGGCGTCGATTGGTTTACAGGATTTACACCAAAAGCTACCACAATTACCGATTTAAACAATGATGGAGTTACAGAAATAACAATGCCGTATGTTTCAATCTGTCGTGGAGGAATGGATCCTGGAGATATGAAAATAATAATGTACCAAGGAAATACAAAATATGCGTTAAGAGGTTCTACTATGCTCATGTGCAAAAGTAAAAATCCTTATGGTGGCAAATTTACAGAAAGCAAAAACTTACAAGCAAATCCAGTAATAAAGAATTTTCTAATCAAACATTGGAATAGAAACAAATGCGAAGATGGAAAGTATTATTAAATAAAAAGGGTGGGAGCACTTTAAAAAAGATGCCTTAACTTTAAGTTGTTGCCTAGTTTTAAATTTTAGAATTGCCTGTTATATATATACTTTACCGATAAATCAAGACTACGAATTCATCAACCTAGAAAGTAAACCCAATCCTTATACCACCAAACTTAGCAGAATTTCCAGTTTTAAACTCGCGGGTTATTGCAGACCGTGAATATTCAAAGTACAAGGTTTTACTTTTTAAAACCAATCCGTAATTGTATTGGACAGTTAAACGCTCTAGATCGCTAGAGGTAATAGTATAAGGACTGCTATTATTAAATAATCCCCCTTGCAAGGTAGCATCGTAAGCAATTATGGAAGCTAATGGTTGAAAGTAGGCATAAAACCTAAAATTTCTTTTTCTTCGTTTTGCTGCAGAAAAAGGAGAATCTATAATTCCAAAGGTAGTATTAAAACCTACTGTGGCATGAGTAAATAAAGTACCAATCTTGAGGTTACTGTTAAGCTGTAAGGATACGATGTTATTGACATTGGCAATCTGTTTCTCGAAGCCAATTTCATAATTAACAACAACATCATTTTTAATTTGGTTTCTCCAACCACCAGGAATTTTATTATCGGTCCACTCGTGTATTTTAACTTGCATTTCTCTACCAAAGGCACCTGGACCTATGAGCCCAAAATTAAAAGAAGAAGTTAATCGCGATTTTTTCTTTTCATTTGTAGATATAATAAAACTTTTAAGCATAATAGCCGCAGCAAAAGGCCTATCGTTAAACTGAATATCTTTGCTTACATAATTGTTTGGTGTAAAGCCAATATGCTCTATGGCTAAACCATATTTGGTAATTGCATTTTTAGGTTTAACAAAGAGCTTATTAATTGGATTTTTTTCTAATTTTTTTAAAACAACTTCTAAATTATAGCCTTGCGTGTAATTCTCGTCTGTAGCAGCAAAATAATCGTTTTCGTAATTAAAACGAAAGTAACTGTTGCTCGAAATCTCTCTATAAGACACTAAATGATCTATTTTCTGAGCATTAACTAATTTATTGGTGAGTAGAATTAGTATAACGATTAGCAGTCTATTCATACCACTATCTACGCATTTTAAGACTATTTGGTTTAAAATCTTATACTAGGCTTTAAAAATATTGTACATTAGAACTAAGAGTGAACAAGTCTGTTAATAATTACAGAGTTTATATTGTATAAAAAAACAGTTTAACTTATCTTTGCTTTATATTTAAAATTAGACACCATTTATTATGTTCGAATTCGATCAATATTTAGGCTTTTTAGCATTTTTAACTATCCTAACTATAGGTTTTTGGTTAATGATATTTTTAATAACCTTTGTTATCCCTTATTGGATTGGAGGCAGTTTAATAGAACGCTTTAACGAAATTAAGGAAGAGCGTAAAGCAAAACGGAATGCTTAATTAGCTTTTATTTGTTCTTATGCCAACATTTTATTTTTAGCGTAGGTTTTAATTGCTGCTAATTAAATATTTATATTAGAACTTACCCTTCAAAACCTTCATCATTACCATAATTTCCTCTTTGCTGACGTTTCTTTTTCTGGTTAAATCGATAAGTAAACGATAAGTTAAAACGACGTTCTCTCCATTGAAACTCACTTTCAGCTTCAAAAGTAGGAGTAATGGTATTTTGAATTCGTTTTCTGCTATTAAATAAATCGTTTACATTAAAAGCAATTGAGGCTTTTTCTTTAAATAAATCTTTACTAAAGGCCATTGTAGTAGAAAACACGCCTTGTCTTGTATTCTGCGCATCTGCACTTGGGCCTCTATAATTTAAATTGGTTTGCCAATCTATATTAGCTGGTAAAGTGTACTTATTACTTATACGCGCAAACCAACTATTATTAATATTGTCTAGAGTTAATCCATTTGGTGTAGTTCCTTTAATTTCATTTTGAAAAAAGTTAAAGTTTCCATTAACACGCCATTTTCTTGATGGATTGTAAGTTAATGTAAACTCAAAACCATAACGATCTTGAGTTCCTAAATTAATAGGTGTCCGTTTTATAATTGGTAATGCTTCACCATTTACGTTTGCTGTTTCTCCAGTATCGAAACTAATAAAGCTAAAACTATCCGTTGCATGAGAATAATAAGTTGAAGCATTCAACGTAAATTTCCCAAATCGTTTTAGGTAGCCTAAATCAAACTGTCCAGAGTAACTAGGGTTTAAATCTGGATTACCTTGAAAAAAATTAGTGACACTATTTCTAGAAGGAAAGGGATTTAAGAAAAAACCTCTTGGTCGTCTTAACCGTCTGGCATAGCCTAATGTAAGGCTTTCCTTTTCGCTAAATTCATAATTTAAATTTACTGTTGGAAATAAACCTGTAAAATCTTTTTTACTAAGATCGCCAGTGGTAGGCTGGTCTATTGTTATTCTGGTATTTTCTAACCTTAATCCTAATAAAACTGAAAACTTGTTAAATTTACTACCATACTGTGTGTAAAAGGCATTTATATATTGTTTAAAGTTTAATCTGTTGGTAAGATTGGCATTGTTTACAAAAATTCCAGTTGTTTGATCAAGAATAGAAACATTAAAATCTGTAGCAGTAGTATCAAAATTTCCTCGATAGCCTGCTTCGAATTGGCTATTTTCTCCAATAGGTAAAACATAATCCGTTTGTAACAAAATTTGACTTTGGTCTTCTAGAGTTTGAACACGTTCTGTAGCTAAAGTATTAACCGAAATCAAAGCATTTTCGTTCTCCTGGTTATCTTCATATTGAAAATCGAAAGTTAATGTATGTCCACTTTCTTCATAATTTTTCTGGAAATTTAAAGCATATTGAATGGTTTTACCGTCTTCTAATTCAGGCTCTAAACGTGTGGTAGTAGATAAAAGATTTCTGTTAGCATCTAATTGCTTTAAAATATTAGTGTTTAAATCGTTGTTATTATTATCTCGGTATAATATAGAAGTCGTTAAGGAAGCGCTATTATCTACATACCATTCTACACCAAAATTGGTGGTTAATCCTTTTCTTTGTCTATTGTAAACATTGGTTTCGTCTAGAAAATTTCCTGAAGATTTATAGCGCGTTGATGAAGCTGAATTTCCTGGTGATTCTCTATAGCTATAACCAGAGGTATTAAAAATATTAACATTACCAGTTCTATAATTTACATTACCATTTATTCCGGCTGAAGGGTTATAACCAACATTAGTTGTAATTGCTCCATTTAAGCCTTGTAATTTACTACGACGTAAAATGATATTAATTATTCCGCCAGTTCCTTCGGCATCATATCTAGCTGAAGGCGAAGTAATAACTTCAACCTTTTCAATTGATTCTGCTGGTAGTTGACGCAGCGCATCTGTAGAGTTCAAACCAACTAAGCCAGAAGGTTTTCCATTTATTAAAATTCGGACATTATCATTTCCACGAAGTGCAACATTGCCTTCTACATCTACAGAAACCGATGGCACATTATCTAAAACATCACTTACAGTGCCGCCTCTAACCGTTAAATCCTTTCCTACATTATATATTTTTTTATCAAGTTTAATTTCCACAGTTGTCTTTTCTGCAATAAGCTCCACCTCTTGCAGTGTTGTAGCATTCTCTTGTAAATAAATAGTTCCAAAATCTAAAGATTTGGTTATTAATTTAGAAGGTATTTTTTTTGTTTTAAAACTTATAAATTCAAAAGAAAAATTATAGGTACCTGTATTAATTTTAATATTAAACTCACCCTTTTCATTTGCAGTACCACCGGTTATAATTTTTCCATCTGTAGGATTTGAAATAACTACGGTAGCCCATTCTAAAGGTATATTAGTATTACTTTCCAAAATTACACCAGTAATATTGACTTCTTGCTGCGCAGAACAAAAACAAAATACAGAAAGAAATACAGTTGTGGTCATTAATAAATTTTGCATCTAATACGGTTTAATAGCTTAGATTGTAAAAATAGAATTTGGTTTAAACGTCTTTGGTTAATTGTTTGTTAAATAATAGGGAATTGTTTTATATTTAATTGCAGAATTTTGAAGATTTTATGCTGTATTAATAGAACATTGCTAAGCTTTACTTGTCCTTGTAGTTTTACAAATTTTTAATAGACTACTGTTGCTATAAATTTTTTAACGCTTAAGAAATAATGTCTAAAATTAATTCTGGTGGTCTTCCAATTATAGCCTTATTTCCATTTACAATTATTGGCCGCTCTATCAGTTTGGGGTGCTTTAGCATGGCTTGAACAATAGCTTGATTTGATAAGTCTTTGTTTTTATACTCTAATTTCCAAATAGCTTCGTTTTTTCTTACTAAATCTATAGGTTCTATAGCTAGCAAGCTTACAAGTGCTTCTAATTCTGTTTTTGTAGGCACGTGTTCTAGATAATTAATAACCTCAAAATCTTTACCTGAGTGTTTTAAAATCTGTAGTCCGCTTCGCGATTTGCTACAGCGGTTATTGTGGTATATTTTTATCATATATATTTCTTTCCAAACCGAGACATTTTACTTTATAAAATTATGGACCAATGTTTAGATTACAGAATACGTGTAAAGCAAAACATTAAACCGGCATTATTAATTTAAATAATTTAACATTACCTCATTTATCTATAATTGATTAGAATCTGTTGTTTGCTGCCCCATCATCATTAAATACGCTTTTAAAAAAGCTGTAATATCACCATTCATAACAGCATCTACATTTCCAGTTTCGTGAGCGGTTCTAACGTCTTTTACTAATTTGTATGGATGCATAACGTAGTTTCTAATTTGGCTTCCCCACTCAATTTTCATTTTTCCAGCTTCAATATCGTCACGTTGCATTAATTGTTTTTGCAATTCAATTTCATATAATTGCGATTTTAACATTTGCAGAGCACGAGATCTGTTGTCGTGTTGCGAACGTGTTTCGCTACAAGAAATCTGGATACCAGAAGGGTTATGTGTTAATTGCACTTTAGTTTCTACCTTATTAACATTTTGCCCGCCTGCACCACTAGATCTAGCAGTAACAATATCAATATCTGCAGGATTTATTTCAATTTCTATGGAGTCATCCACTAATGGATAAACGTAAACCGATGCAAAACTAGTATGCCGCTTGGCATTACTATCGAAAGGTGAAATTCTTACTAGTCTATGTACACCATTCTCACCCTTGAGCCAACCAAAGGCAAAATCGCCTTGAATTTCAATGGTTACGGTTTTAATACCTGCCGTATCACCAGCTTGGAAATTGAGTTCTTTAACTTTAAAACCAGATTTTTCTGCATACATTAAATACATACGCATAAGCATTTCGGCCCAATCACAGCTCTCAGTTCCACCGGCACCAGCAGTAATTTGTAATACAGCACTTAAACTATCGCCTTCTTCAGATAGCATGTTTTTAAATTCTAAATCTTCAATTAAAGTTATTGCCTTACTAAAGCGGTTTTCTACGTTTTCTGCTGTAGCCTCTCCTTCCTTAAAAAAATCGTAGACTACTTCTAAGTCTTCAATATAAATTTTAGCAGTGTTATAATCTTCAATCCATTTTTTCTTCTCACGAAGTGTTTTCATTAGTTTTTCTGCAGCTTTAGAGTCGGTCCAGAAATCGGGAGAAAAAGTTTGTTCCTCTTCATTACTAATTTGTATGAGTTTAGCATCTATGTCAAAGATATTGCCTTAACTTGGCAAGGCGTTGTAAGAGATCTTTAATTTGATCTTGAGTTATCATTATTTAAGTGTTTAAAACAAAAATAGAATTATTAGTATGATAAATAAATTATTAGTGATAATATTTTATAGTTTTATGCTGAAAAAAGGATAAGGGAACAAGCGGTAAAAATAAAATGTTAAAAAGGCAATGTAATTTAAGGATAGATGAAAATTGATTTAAGAAGCGATACAGTAACAAAACCTTCTGACGGCATGTTAAATGTGATGATGAATGCACGTGTAGGAGACGATGTATACAAAGAAGATGAAACTGTTAATAAACTTGAAACTCGACTTGCAAAACTATTTGGTAAATCTGATGCTTTATTTTTTCCTAGCGGAACCATGGCAAATCAAACAGCTATAAAATTACATACCAATCCAGGCGATCAAGTTATTTGCGATAAATATGCTCACATTTTCAATTATGAAGGAGGAGGCGCCTCTTTTAATAGCGGTGTATCCTGCAAACTTATAGATGGTTTTAGAGGTATGTTTACAGCGCAACAAGTTGAAGAGGCTATAAATCCTCCAAATTTTTATCATAGTCCGTTAAGCACTTTAGTAGCTATAGAAAACACAACTAATAAAGGTGGCGGCGCTTGTTGGGATTTTAAAGAATTGCAGAAAATTAAGACCGTTTGTGAAACTAACAATTTAGGCTTCCATCTTGATGGCGCACGCTTGTGGAATGCATTAGCAGTTAAGAAGGAAAGCGCAGAAGATTATGGTGCTATTTTCGATACAATATCCGTTTGCCTTAGTAAGGGATTGGGTTGTCCAATAGGTTCTGTTTTAATAGGAAACGCTACGATAATGAAAAAGGCTATAAGAATAAGGAAAATACTTGGTGGCGGTATGAGACAAGTTGGTTTTCTTGCAGCTGCTGGCTTATATGCACTAGACAATACTTTAGACTTACTGAAACACGACCATACTAAGGCCAAAGACATTGCATCGGTTTTAAAACAAAGTTCTTATGTTAGTGGAGTAGAACCAGTAGACACCAATATTGTAATTTTTACTTTAGGTAATAAATATACAGAAACTTCCTTTATAGAGTTATTAAAACGTCAGAATATACTCATTAGTAATATGGGAGATGGTAAGCTAAGAATAGTTACACATTTAAATTATAACAATTCTATGCATCATGTTTTTTTAAAGGCATTAAAAGTCTTATAAAATAAGTTTGTAAAGGTTAAGTATTTGATAGTTAAAAAGAAAAAATATTACATTGCTTTTAATCGTATAAATTAGCCGTTCATCGAATTGTTTAATGAAAATTTACAATTATAAGTCTTAATCGATGGATAAGAATTAATTTTGCATTTAAATTAGGAAACTTATTACTAAAACTTAGTTTAAAAATTAATCTTTTAAATAACCATTAAATTAACAAAGAAATGAAAAAAGTATTACTAACAATCTTATCTTTTGTAGTCTGTACAGTTGCATTAGCACAAGATTTGCCTACAAATCCTGAACCAGGAAAATGTTACGTACGTTGTGTGACACCAGATGTATGGGTGAATCAAGATGTAACAATTCAAGTGGCACCGGCTTACAAGAAATTAAAAGTAGTACCTGCGCAGTACAGAACAGAAAACGAAGAAGTTGTTGTTCAATCTGCTGGTCAAGAATTATCAGTTGTGCCAGCACAGTATGAAACTCAAACTTTTGAAGTTACTGTTTCAGGACCTTCTCAAAGACTTGAAAAAGTACCTGGATCTACAGATACTACTACAGAAGAAATGGTAATCCAACCTGGATACCAACAATTAACAGTAGTTCCTGCACAGTATGAAACTCAAACTTTCGAAGTTACTTCTTCTGAAGGAGGACAAACATTATCTGTTGTTCCTGCAAAATTAGGAACAGAAAAATTTGAAGTTGTCGTTTCTGAAGCTGGTCAAAGACTAGAAGTTGTACCTGCTCAATATGAAACAAGAACTGAAACAGTTGTTGTTCAAGAAGCTTACCAAAAATTACAAACAGTTCCTGCTCAATACGAAACAAGAACTGAAACTGTTGTTGTAACAGAAGCTGGACAACGTATGGAAGTTGTACCTGCTAAATGGGGAACTGAAAATGTAGAGATTGTTGTGCAACCTGCATCTTCTAGATTAGAAGTTGTACCGGCTCAATATGGTACAGAAACTGAAACAGTTATCGTATCGCAAGCAAGTCAGCGTTTAGAAGTTATTCCAGCTCAATGGGGAACTGAAACTTTGTCTTATAAGAAAAGAGAATTTGGAAGTACTTTAAAAGTAGTACCTGCTAAATTTTCTACAGATTACCAAGTTATAGAAACTAAGCCTGCTACAGCAAAATGGGGAATGAGTGATACTCCAGCTGCTGATTGTGCTTCTAGTGATCCTAACGACTGTAGATACTGGTGTTACAAAAATGTACCAGCTCAAAATATTACTATCAATACTACTACTTTAGCTGCTGATGCGTCTGTAATTACAACTCCTGGTTGTGATCAAGGTGGAAGTAATTCTGCAGATTGTGGTATGGGTACTTATACAAGAAGAGTTGTACAAACTCCTGCAACTACAAGAGTAATCGATATTCCTGCTGTAACTAAAGAAGTTAAGCGTACAGTAATGACGCAGCCAGCTACAACTAGAACTATTCCAATTCCTCCAGTAACTAAAACTATTAAAAAGACAGTTTTAATTTCTCCAGCAACAACAAGAGTAATTGATATTCCTGCTGTAACAAAAGAAGTTACAAGAAGAGTAATGGTAACGCCTCCTACAACAAGAGCTGTAGATGTTCCTGCTGTAACTAAAACAATTAAGCGTACAGTAATGGTTACACCTCCAACAACAAGAGTGGTTAGTATACCTGCGGTAACAAAAACAATGACGCGTACTGTTTTACAAACGCCTGCTACAACTAGAGTATCAGAAATTCCTGCTACTACTAAAACTATGAAGCGTACTGTAATGGTAACGCCTCCTACAACTAGAGCTATCGATATTCCTGCTAAGTCTACAACTATTAGAAAAACAATTGTTACTCCAGAATCTACAAGATCTGTAGATATTCCTGCTGTAACTAGAACGATGAAGCGTACTGTAATGGTATCGCCTCCTACAACTAGAGTTATAGACGTACCTCAAAAAACTACTACTTTAAAAAGAACGGTTTTAGCTAGTGACGCTAGAGTTGATGAAGTAACAATTCCTGCTGTTAATAAAACAGTTTCTAAAGAAGTATTACAAACAAAAGGTGGTTTGACAACATGGAAAGAAGTTGATTGTAAAATTGTAGAATATAACGATCTTAACATCAACTGGGACTTAGCTTCTTCTACTTTAACAGCAGCAGCTAAAGCAGAAATAGATGCTAAATTATTACCAGTACTTGCTAGTGGTGTTTCTGTAGAGATTGCTTCTCACACAGATTCTAGAGGTTCAGCTTCATCTAACAGATCTTTATCTGAAAGAAGAGCTCAGTCTGTAACTAACTACTTAATTTCAAAAGGAATTAATTCTTCAAGAATTGTTTCTAATGGATATGGTGAGTCTAGATTAGCTAACAGATGTTCTGATGGTGTTTCTTGTACAGAAAGAGAGCACTTAGCTAACAGAAGAACTCAATTTAGAGTTATTAATGCTAACTAAGACTTAATAATCTTATCTTATTTATATATAAAAGAAGCCTTCGGGCTTCTTTTTTTTGTCTATTTGATTGTTTAAACAACTATAGCTAAACATACTCAGTATAAGTTTTAAACTAGGAGAGGTGTGTATAAATATAAAGCCTTGCAAAACTTATGTATGCAAGGCTTTATTTAATTGTCCTTAATTTAAATTATCAATTAATTTTTAGTTTAATCTTATAAATTTACTTAAACATATCCATACCAGGAATGTTAGGCAAACCACTTTTGGCAACTGCTGCTAACTCTGCTTCATTAATTTTTGAAGCTTTTTCAATAGCTCTATTTAAGGTAAGTATTAAATAGTCTTCTAATTGTTCTTTATCTTCTAAAAGAGAATCGTCAATGGTAATTGTTTTTAAAGTTCTATTGGCTGTTAATGTTACTTTAAGTAAACCATCCCTACTTTGCTCATCAACCAAAACAGTGTTCAATCTTTTTTTAGTGTCTTCTACTTTCTGTTGGGTTTCTTTAAGTTTCCCCATCATACCTAATAAATCTCCAAACATATATTTTAAATTATATAATTATTTTACAAATGTATTAAATTGAAAGGTCGATAACCAAATTAATAACTCTCGAAAAATCTCACACCATTGTTATTTTTATGGTTTACTTTTGCTGCATCTAAAAAATATAACAAAACGAAACATGGCAGATTCTATTTTAGCAGTTAACCCACCGGTGGCCAAAAAAGTTGCAAAGTCATTAGAAATCCATAATAATGTGCGCATCGACAACTATTTTTGGATGAACGATAGAGAGGATGAACAGGTTATAGCACATTTAAAAGCAGAAAACACCTATACCAAATCAGTATTAAAGCATACCGAAGCGTTTCAGAAAGATCTTTTTGAAGAAATGAAAGGTAGAATTAAAAAAGATGACAGCTCAGTTCCTTACAAACTAAATGGGTATTGGTACATTACTAAATACAAAAAAGGAAAGGATTACCCTATCTATACTAGAAAAAAAGAAACCTTAGACGCAGAAGAAGATATTATTTTCGATTGTAATGAAATGGCTAAGGGACATGCTTTCTTTAAATTAGGAGGCATTTCTATAAGTCCAGACAATTCTATGGCTAGTTTTGCTATTGATACTGTTAGTAGACGACAATATACGCTTCAGATTAAAAATTTACAAACCGGAGAAATTTTATCCGATAAAATTAAAAATACAACAGGAAGTTCTACATGGGCAAACGATAATAAAACCTTATTTTATGCTAAAAAGGATGAGGTAACATTACGCTCAGATAAAATATATAAACATAAGCTTAATAATGCGCCATCAGCAGACATTATGGTTTTTAATGAAGTAGATGCTACATTTAACGCTTTCGTTTACAAAACAAAATCTAAAAAATATATCATTATCGGTTCTTCTAGCACATTAACTTCAGAATATAGATTTTTAAATGCAGATACTCCAGATGGAACATTTAATCTATTTCAAGAACGTGAACGTGAGTTAGAATATTCGTTAGCACACTATAAGGACAGTTTTTATATTATTACCAATAAAGACAATGCTATAAATTTTAAACTACAAAAAACCGCTGAAACTAATACAGCTAAAGAATACTGGGAAGACGTTTTGCCTCATAGAAAAGAAGTGTTGTTGGAGGATATAGACATTTTTAAAGATTACCTTGTTGTATGTGAGCGTGAAAATGGTCTCAATAAAATTAGAATTATAAATTGGAACGGTAAAGAGGATTATTATTTAAAGTTTGATAATGAAACATACACTGCAAATTTAGGTAACAATCCAGATTTTAATAGTGATTCGTTGCGGTATGGCTATAATTCCTTAACAACACCAAGTTCGATAATAGATTATAATTTTAAAACCAAGGTAAAAACAATAAAAAAAGAACAAGCTGTTTTAGGTGGTACGTTTAATAAAGACAATTACGAATCTAAACGTCTATGGGCAACGAGTAGAGATGGAGTTAAAGTACCTATATCTATTGTTTATAAAAAAGGTATGCAATTAAATGGCAAAAATCCGGTATTACAATATGCGTATGGTTCTTATGGAGCAACAATAGATCCCTATTTTTCAAGTATTAGATTAAGTTTATTAGATAGAGGATTTATTTATGCCATCGCGCATGTTCGTGGTGGAGAGTATTTAGGTAGAGAGTGGTACGAAAATGGAAAATTATTAACTAAAATGAATACGTTTACCGATTTCATAGATTGCTCAACATTTTTAATTCAAGAACGTTATACATCTCCCGAGCATTTATATGCTATGGGTGGCAGTGCTGGTGGGTTATTAATGGGAGCAATTATTAATCTTAATCCAGAATTATATAACGGTGTTATTGCAGCCGTACCTTTTGTGGATGTGGTAACCACAATGCTGGATGACACAATTCCATTAACTACGGGAGAATATGATGAGTGGGGAAATCCAAACGATAAAAAATATTATGATTATATGAAATCGTATTCACCCTACGATAATGTAGTTGCTAAAAACTATCCCAACTTACTAGTAACTACAGGTTTACATGATTCACAAGTGCAATATTTTGAGCCTGCAAAATGGGTAGCTAAATTAAGAGAACTAAAAACAGATAATAACACATTATTATTTCATATAGATATGGAGGCTGGACATGGAGGCGCTTCTGGACGTTTTGAAAGTTTAAAGATAGTGGCTTTAGAATATGTTTTTTTACTAGACTTAGAAGAAATAGACAATTAAAAAAAAAATGTTATTTTTGCAAGGTTTTAAGTTGTATTTAATTAAATAAAGCAACAGAACAAGTATTGTTTATGGCACATAAAAAACAAGTATTTAATAATGTATTGGACTTAATAGGCAATACACCAATGTTAAGACTAAAAAAAATAACTTCGGATTTTAAAGGCAACTTTTTGGCTAAAGTTGAATCTTTTAACCCAGGACATTCATCCAAGGATAGAATAGCTTTATATATTATAGAGCAAGCAGAAAAGCAAGGCATTTTAAAACCTGGCGACACCATCATTGAAACAACTTCTGGTAATACTGGTTTTAGTATTGCCATGGTAAGTGTTATAAAAGGATATGATTGTATTTTGGCTGTTAGTTCTAAATCTTCTGCAGATAAAATAGAAATGCTTAAAAATATGGGAGCAAAGGTTTATGTATGTCCTGCAAATGTAACTGCGGATGATCCTAGATCTTACTATCAAGTTGCAAAGCGTTTACACGACGAAATCAAAGGTTCTGTATATATTAATCAATATTTTAATCAGTTAAATATAGATGCACATTACGCTTCAACTGGACCAGAAATTTGGAATCAAACAGAGGGTAAAATCACTCATTTAGTAGCCTGTAGCGGTACTGGTGGTACTATTTCTGGAACCGCCAAGTTTTTAAAGGAAAAAAACCCGAATATAAAGATTATAGGTGTTGATGCCTTTGGCTCTGTATTAAAAAAATACCATGAGACCAGAGAATTTGATGATAAGGAAATTTATCCTTACCGTATTGAAGGTTTAGGAAAAAATCTTATACCATCAGCAACTGATTTTGATGTTATTGATAAGTTTGTAAAAGTTACAGATGAGGAAAGTGCGCATACCGCAAGAGCAATAGCAAAGATTGAAGGCTTATTAGTAGGATATACATCTGGAGCAGCTATGCAAGCATTAAAACAGTTAAATGCTGTTGGCGAATTTAAAACCACAGACACTGTAGTTGTAATCTTTCCAGATCATGGTTCACGTTATATGAGTAAAATTTATAGCGATAAATGGATGAATGAACAAGGCTTTTTCGATAGTAAAAATGCAGAAGCTGCACAAAGCATTCAGTACATAAAATAAGTATTAAATTAGTAGAGAAGCTGACACTCATATAAGAGTAGTCAGCTTTTTTTTATGTTTTTAATTGAGCATGAAATTATTGTGTAAAAAACTCAGAATTGCTTAATTTTGTAAATTCTAAACTAAGCATTCTGCATTGAAGCGAACGTGTTTAATCTTATGTTAACCTAAAAGATAAGTTGCATACAGTAGCCGAGCGTTAGAAAGTAAAAAAAATATATACATGAAAGACTTATTTGCTAAAATATACAAGGATAAAGGACCATTAGGTAAATGGGCAGATCAAGCAGAAGGTTATTTTGTGTTTCCAAAATTGGAAGGACAAATTTCTAATAGAATGAAATTCCAAGGTAAAGATGTTATTACTTGGAGCATTAATGATTATCTAGGTTTAGCAAATCATCCAGAGGTACGTAAAATCGATGCTGAAGCGGCTGCAAAATATGGTAGTGCATACCCAATGGGCGCAAGAATGATGTCTGGACATACAGAATTGCACGAGCAGCTTCAAAATGAATTGGCAGCCTTTGTAAATAAGGAAGCTAGTTATTTGTTAAACTTTGGTTACCAAGGTATGGTATCTACAGTAGATGCTCTAGTGGCTAAAGACGATATTATTGTTTACGATGTAGACGCGCACGCCTGTATTATTGATGGCGTAAGATTGCACCATGGAAAACGTTTTACCTATAAGCATAACGATATTGAAAGCCTAGAGAAAAACCTAGAGCGTGCAACAAAAATGGCAGAAACTACTGGAGGTGGAATTTTAGTTATTTCAGAAGGTGTTTTTGGAATGCGTGGAGAGCAAGGGCGTTTAAAAGAAATTGTTGCACTTAAAAAGAAATTTAATTTTAGATTTTTTGTTGATGATGCTCACGGTTTTGGAACACTTGGTAAAACAGGAGCTGGAGCAGGAGAAGAGCAAGGCGTTCAAGACGATATAGATGTGTATTTCGCAACATTTGCTAAATCTATGGCAAGTACTGGAGCTTTTATTGCTGCAGATAAAGAAATAATTGATTTTTTAAAATATAATTTACGTTCGCAAATGTTTGCAAAATCTTTGCAAATGCAATTAGTTGTTGGTGCTTTAAAGCGTTTGGATATGTTACGCACAATGCCAGAATTAAAAGAAAACTTATGGAAAATTGTTAATGCTTTACAATCTGGATTAAAAGAAAGAGGATTTAATATTGGTACTACGCAAAGCTGCGTAACACCTGTTTATTTAAAAGGAAGTATTCCTGAAGCAATGGCCTTAGTTAGAGACTTACGTGAAAACTATGGTATTTTCTGTTCTATTGTAGTTTATCCTGTAATACCAAAAGGCATGATTTTACTGCGTATGATTCCGACTTCAACACATACGTTACAAGATGTAGTAGAAACCTTAGATGCGTTTGATGCTATTAGAGAACGTCTAGTGAACGGAACTTACAAAAGAATGTCTGCTGCTTTAATAAAGGCAATGGGCGAATAAATACTATACTAAATTGTTACATTTAAAAGAGTCAATTTGTGAGAATTGGTTTTTTTATAATAATTTAATTAACATCATTTCTTTACCTAGTGCCAAAGCGCATGTTGCTGCAATTGCAATAACTATTTTAATTTATAGGTTTTCTATACGTTTTTCTGCGCTTTACTACAACCGGAAAAAAGTGCTTCCAAATTTTGTGTATGGCCTCGTTATCCTCCAACTCAGGCGTTCTATAACAATCAATTATGCCTTTCTTTTTAAAAGTTTCGTAATACTCGTTAAAAATAACAGCATGTACACCTTTTTTTTGATATTCTGGGTGTACGCCTATTAAATAGAAAACTACGTCTTTACTCGTTTTTTTAGCCTTTAATAATTTTGCAAAACCAAATGGAAATAATTTTCCATTCATTTCCTGTAAAGCATGGGCAAATCGTGGCATTACAATCGCAAATGCAACCATATTATCATGTTCATCCACTACAAATTTTATGTATTCAGGATTTACGAAAGCAATAAATTTTTTTTTGAAATATTCCTTTTGAATATCAGTAATTTCAACAAATGATGATAAAGAGGCGTAAGAGGCGTTAAACAAGTCGAACATTTTATCAACATAAGGCATAACTTCTGATGTCTTTGTTAGTTGCAAAGCGGTTAACTTATAACGACGTTTTATAAGTTCTTGTGCTTTATAGAAAAATTCTGGCTTTACATTTTTAAAAGGAAATTTACTTTCGGAGTAGCATTTTTCAACAGTGTAACCTAACGTTTCGTAATGCTTAACGTAATAGTCATAATTGTACCAGGTAATCATATTACTTAGCTCATTAAAACCTTCAGTCATTACACCAACCTTATCTAAATTGGAAAATCCTACAGGACCTTCAGTGTATTTAAGATTATGTTGTTTTCCTATCTTATTAACTTCATACAAAAGTGCTTTGGAAACATTTAAATCATCTATAAAATCAAACCAACCAAAACGCATCTTAAGTTGTTTTTGGTTATTTACCTCCAGCCAATTAATAATTGCCGCTATGCGTCCCACAATTTTGTCATTTTTATAGGCAAGAATTAATGTGGCTTCTGCATCATTAAAAATAGGATTTTTATCCTCGTTAAAGGTCTCCATTTCCTGACTAATAATAGGTGGAACCCAATATTTTGAATCCTTGTATAAAGAAAACGGAAATTTAATAAAGGCCTTTAAGTCCTTTTTTGTAGTTACTTTTTTAGTTGTAATCATAGGTGCTAATCATCATCAAAATCTATGTTCTTCGTATCTTTTTTGCGTTTGTTATCGCCATCACCTTTATCCCTACGTCTTTTATTACCTTTTCGTCCCATTCGCTCTTCAGCAGAGTTACCATTATTAATTTCTTTATCTTTATGAAAATCTAAACGATAAGAAACTCCAAAATTTATTCCAAATACAGATGGTGTATCTTTAACATTAAAGGTTAAAGCAGTATCTAATTGAAAGTTTTTATTCCAAAGATAAGCGCCTCCAAATCTAAAAAGATTATCGGCATAAAAATCGCTTTTAATTCCTTGTGTTTCTCCAAACAGCACCCATTTTAGATTGATAGCTTTAGTTAAGGTTAAAATGTATTGAAAATCTGAAAATTCGGTACCAATTTTATCTTTAGATAAGTTCATAACAAAAACCCAGCCGCTAGCAAAATTATTTTGTGTAGCAATCATAACCTTAGGGCTAAAACCTTCCACGCCAGGAGCTGTATATGGATTGTTTTTAGAATCAAAATTAGCACCAACATACACTGCAACCGCAGGAATTAAACTATTCCATTTAAATCGTCTATTAGCATGATAACTATAAAGATTTGGTTTATAATTATCTGAATTTTTATACGGATCAAAAACTAAATACTTGGCACCAATTGTAAAACTTTTAAAGTTAGAGCGCTTAAACTCCGATGGAATAGTAGATCTTAAATCTGTTTGTGTATCATTCTGGTAAGTACCTTCAATATTAACCTCCAATTGGGGAAATAGCAAGCCGTATCGTGCGGCAAAATCAATACCAAAACCTGAAACGTCATATTTTAATGGTGTATGTTCTTCCTTGATACTATACGGCCCAGCTTCAAACTGCACTACGTTAGTACCTACAGAAAATGCTGACCTGGAAACACCTGGTCGATTAGAGTTAATAACCTCTGTGTATTGTGCATGTGCAGATAAACAAACAATGCACATGATTAATGTAAAATAGAATTTATTAAAAGCCATAAGTTTTAAGTTTAGCTTCAAATATACTCAAAACAAATAATTTTAGTGAATTTTAAGGCACGATATTTTTTTCTTTATAAGGTTAATATTTTCAAGTATAATCAATGTTACGGTTAAATAACTTAATAAAGGTAAAGCCCAAAAATACACTCAAAAATCAAAAAAATAATGTATTTACATTCTTCACAGATTTTATATTTTTTTTAAGTAAATAAATCTGAAATTACTAAACAAGAGTTGTATTTTTGTTTTTAAACTATTTTTATTTATTATTTTGAAGGTACTACTAATCATTTTATTAATATATCTTGGTGTTAAGATTCTTTCTAGAATGTTTGGACCATTCGTTTTAAAATACTTCACGAAAAAAGCAACAGAACGCTTTGGTGCACAGTTTGGCGATTTTAGAAATCAAAAACAACAGCAACCTCCGCAAAAGGAAGGCGAAATATCTATAGATAAAATGCCTAAAAATAAAACCTCAAACAAATCAGTTGGTGAATATGTAGATTACGAAGAAATTGACTAATTTTCAGTTCTAAGACTCACAATTTTATTTATGCACTCAATTTTAAAAAAAATCTTACCGCACGCCCTAGTGTTTGTAGGATTTATTGTTCTTTCGTTAGCTTATTTTAGCCCGGTTTTACAAGGTAAGGAAATACTGCAAAGTGATATTTTGCAGTATAATGCAATGGCTAAACAACAGCGAGAGTTTAAAGCAAATTCTGGAGAAGAGACTTATTGGACAAATAGTGCTTTTGGAGGCATGCCAACGTATCAATTAGGCGCTAGATATCCACATACTTATATAAAAAATCTAGACTTAGGATTACGCTTTTTACCTCGTCCAGCAGATTATCTGTTTTTATATTTTGTTGGTTTTTATTTATTGCTGCTCTGCTTAAAAGTTAATTTTAAACTTGCCATACTCGGAGCATTAGCTTTTGGTTTTTCCACCTATTTAATCATTATTCTTGGTGTAGGGCATAATAGTAAGGCACATGCAATTGCATATATGCCTTTGGTTTTAAGCGGAATAATTTTAACGTTTAGGCGAAAATACATACTAGGTTTTATTGTTACGGCTATTGCCATGGGATTAGAACTCGTGGCTAATCATTTTCAAATGACGTATTACCTCATGCTATTAGTAGTCGTATTAGGTATTGCGTATTTAATTGATGCCTTTAAGAAAAAAATAATATCACATTACTTTAAATCTGTTGGTATACTAGCAGCTGCTGTAATTCTAGCCATTGGTCTAAATGCTGCAAACATTATGGCCACCCAAGAATATGCTAAGGAAAGTACGCGCAGCAAGACAGCTTTAACTATAAATCCAGATGGTACACCTAAAAAAGACATAAGCTCCGGCTTACCACGAGAGCAAATTACAGAATATAGCTATGGGTATTGGGAAACATTTAATTTGTTTATTCCTAGGTTTTTAGGAGGAGGAATGGGAGAGGATTTAGGTAAAGGCTCAGCTTTTTATAAGTTTTACAGAAATCAAGGCGTACCTCCTGCAGATGCTGCAGAGGCCGCTAAAGCCGTGCCGACTTATTGGGGTAACCAGACCATTGTAGAAGCACCAGCTTACATTGGTGCTGTAGTTTTATTTCTTTTTGTATTGGCGTTGTTTCTTGTAAAAGGACGATTAAAATGGTGGTTAGTGTCAGGAACCCTGTTAGCATTATTATTATCATACGGTAAAAATTTTAGCTTATTAACTGATTTTTTTATTGACTTTGTCCCACTTTATAACAAATTTAGAGCGGTAACCTCTATACAAGTATTACTGGAATTATGTATACCTGTTTTAGCAATTTTTGGATTGGTAAGATTATTTAACGATTACCAAAAACGAGAAGAGAAACTATGGGCTTTAAAAAAGACTACATTAATAACTGTTGGATTTTGTGTCGTTTTCTTAATTTTAAGATATACAGGTATTCTTTTAGATTTTGAAGGCACAAGAGATGCTGGTTGGGCAGAAGGTGGAGGACAAGCTTTTGTAGACGCTATAGTTGCAGATAGAAAAACAATTTTTACAAAAGACACGCTGCGTTCCCTATTACTTATATTACTCTCGGCAGGTGCAATATATTTATTTTTGAAACAGAAATTATCTGAAATTCAAATTGTGGTGATTTTTGCAGTATTAATAGTTTTTGATTTAGTTGGCGTTGATAGACGCTATGTAAACACTGAAAATTTTGTATCGAGTAGGGAAGTGCAAAACCCATTTAAACCTAATAATGCAGACAAAAAGATTTTAAGTGAAAAAGGACATTTTAGAGTTTACGATGTAAGCTCAGGAGCAGGAAGAGCAATCTCGCAAAAAGTTAATACCATGACTAATGGTTCAACCTCTGCACCATACTTTCATAATACAATTAATGGATACCATGCAGCTAAGTTGAAGCGTTTTAATGAGCTTTCAGATTTCTTTCCGTTCACAAGACACCCGGAGCTACTTAATCTATTTAACATTAAATATATTATTAGTGATGACGAAAATAAACAACCTTATCCCTATAAAAATCCTAATGTTAATGGAAATGCATGGTTTATAGAGCAATTAACTGTCGTTGAATCTGCCGATCAAGAGCTGCTTTCTCTACTAGATTTAAAGACAAAAAAAGAGGCGGTAACTACAGATTATTCTATAGAAGATAATGTTGTTAATACATTTAAAGTAGATTCTTTAGCAACCATTACAGTAAAAGAATACCAACCACATTATATTAAATATGAGTCTAAAAACACGAATAATGGCTATGCTATATTTTCAGAAATGTATTATAAACACGGTTGGAATGCTTATATCAATAAAAAATTAATGACTCATAACCGTGTAAACTATTTGCTACGTGGCATGGATATACCTAAAGGGCATCACGTTATAGAATTTAAGTTCGAGCCACAAGTTGTAAAAGCAGGCGGTACTATAGCTTTAGCAAGTTCCATATTATTGATGCTAATTATTTTTGGAGGATTATGGGTTAAGTTTAAAAAGAAAAAGGAGTAGTAATTACACAAATATAAAGGGATACCAATTGTACTTTTATACTTAAATATTGGCCATAACCTTGCATAAGGTATGTTTAAAAAGTATCTATAGGTTTTACTATAGTATTAAAATATCTTAACTATAAATGTATTGAATACTATGCCTGTTTACTAAGCGCAATTATACATGCAAAAGAAGAAAGTTTTAATCGTAGTTTACTATTGGCCACCAGCAGGTGGACCAGGCGTACAACGTTGGTTAAAATTTGTAAAATATCTGTCTCAATTTGAAGTAGAACCAATTGTATATTGTCCATCTAACCCAATTTACCCACAAACAGACGATAGTTTAGTGGATGAAATTCCTAAAAATATAACTATACTTAAGCAGCCCATCAACGAACCCTATAAATTGGCCGGTCTTTTTTCAAAAGACAGTAAAATGATTAGTAAAGGCATCATTCCAGGAAGAAATAAGCAAAATTTTGCACAAAAGTTAATGCTCTTTGTTCGTGGTAATTTTTTTATTCCAGATGCTAGAAAAAACTGGATTAAACCATCTGTAAGGTACCTGACTTCCTATATAAAAGACCATGAAATACATACCTTAATTACTAGCGGCCCACCACATAGTTTGCACATGATTGGGTTAAAGTTAAAGCAAAAAACCAATGTACACTGGATTTCAGACTTTCGGGACCCATGGACGACTATTGGCTATCATAAGCAATTAAAATTAACACAAGCAGCAAAAGTAAAACATAAGAAACTCGAAACCAATGTGCTCAACACTGCAGACACTGTAATAGTTACCAGCCATGTTACCAAAAAGGAGTTTCAAAAATTAACTAATAAACCCATTAAAGTAATAACTAATGGTTATGATATAATAAAAAGTAAAGGTGAAACTTTAGATTCACAGTTTACAATAGCACATATCGGTTCGTTTTTATCCAAACGCAATCCAGAAATCCTATGGCAGGCTTTAAATCAATTAGTAAATGAACATCAAGATTTTGCCAAACAGTTTAAACTTAATTTAGTGGGATTAGTTGGTGATGAAATTTTAAAAAGTATTGAAAAATTTAATTTAATTTCTTATGTTAATATGGTTGGTTATGTATCCCATAAGAAGTCTATAGAATATCAGAAAAAAGCACAAGTATTATTGTTAATTGAGATAGATTCTGAAGAGACAAAAGCTATAATACCAGGAAAATTATTTGAATATCTAGTATCGTACAGACCAATTATTGCTATTGGTCCTTCTGGTTCTGATGTAGAAAGTATAATTACGCAAACCAATACAGGCGATTATTTTTATTATGACGCTTTAAGTACATTAAAAACAAAAATTCTCGCTCATTTTAAAGCCTTTAAGTCTGGAGATTTAAAGGTGAATCCAAGAGGAGTGAGCCAATATAGTAGAAAAAATTTAACCGAAAAATTATCTAAAGTTATTCTAGGTAATCCTACCTAATGCGTAAAAAATAAAATATTTAACGACTAGAATTAGCCTTAAAACTAAGTATTAGGTGTTTTAATTTTTTTGGAATATTAAAATATTATGGGAATCGTAATTAAACAGTCTATAAAAAATACAATCACAACCTATTTTGGTTTTACCGTTGGTGCTGTTAATACCTTGTTTCTGTATACTAACTTTTTAACAGATGAATATTTTGGATTAGTTGGGTTTTTATTATCTACAGCTACAGTTATGATGCCTTTTTTTATGTTTGGAGTTAGTAATACCTTAGTTAAATTTTATTGCAATTATAAAACTAAAAGCCAGCAAAATAGTTTTTTAATTTTAATGCTATTTTTGCCACTATTAGCAATTATTCCTGTAAGTTTTATTGGTATTTTGGGTTATGAGTCTATAAGTAATTGGCTAGCTTCAAAAAACACTATAATTAAAGATTATACGTATTTAATTTATATTATTGCAGTTGCCATGGCTTACTTTGAGGTGTTTTTTGCTTGGAGTAAAATACATTATAAAAGTGTGTTTGGTAACATAATGAAAGAGGTGTTTCATCGTGTTTGCATACTAATATTGCTATTTGCCCTATCTTATAAATGGCTAACTGAGGATCAATTTATTATTGCCTTAGTTATAGTATATATAACCAGGATGCTTATTATGAAAGTGTATGCTTTCAGTTTAAGATTGCCACAATTAAATTTTAAGTTCAATTTTAAGGTGTCACCAGTTTTAAAATATAGTTTGCTTATTATTATAGCTGGATCTATTGCTATGTTTATGTTAGATTTGGACAAATTAATGCTTGGAAAACTAATTGACATTGAAAATATTGCATACTACAACGTTGCTGTTTTTATTGCTACGGCCATTGCTGTACCAGCAAGAGCAATGCATCAAATTACCCATCCTTTGACGGCTAAGTATTTAAATGAAAAAAAAACCACTGCCTTAGCTAGTTTATACAAAAAGTCTTCTTTAAATCTTTTTATTGTTAGTGGTTTAATATTTATTTTAATTGTAGTAAATATTAATCAGATGTATACTTTACTAGATGCAGCGTATAGTCAAGCATTATATGTAGTTTTTATTATAGCTATTGTAAAGTTAATGGACAACCTTTTGGGTATTAATAATGCTATAATCTTTAATTCAGATTACTATAGAATTATACTCTTTTTTGGAGTTTTAATAATTCTTGTAGCTTTTGTTCTTAATTATATATTTATACCTCTTTATAGCATTAGCGGCGCTGCAACAGCAACATTTTCAGCCATGATATTATATGGTATTTTAAAATTGTGGTATGTACATAAAAAATTTAAAATGCATCCGTTTACAAAAAACACTTTATATTCATTACTATTAATTATTACAGTATCGGTTTTATTTTATTTTTGGGAATTTAATTTTCATCCAATTCTAAACATTTTAATAAAATCGTCCTTAGTAATTGTTATATATGGAATGGTGGTCTATTACTTTAAACTTTCAGAAGATATAAGAGCTTTTATGCATACGTTTATAAAAAAAGGTAGTAATTAAAATAACATTAAGTTATCATACAAATTTAATGGCAAAGAAAATCCTGCTATTTGCTTTGGGTGACAAATAGCAGGATATGTAATTTCTAATTATAATTTATCTACGATTAAATTTGCTTCTTGATGTTGAGCGCTTTGTGCGTGATGCTGGATTTAATGCTCTGGACTGTGTTTTTCTGCTTGCAGTTGCTACTCTTCTTTGCGATCTTGGCGCACTACGTTGTACAGTCTTATTTGTTCGTGTTCTAGACGTATTAACGCTACTTTTTCTAGTTCTTGCTGGAGTAGAAGTTGAACGTACTCTGTTATTTGGCGAAGACGTATTTATTCTACTAGACGTTCTAGTTTTAACATTACTACGCGTTCTTGTTTTAGGAGTTGCAGCTACATTATTTCCTCTTGACCTCGTTCTTGGAGTAGCCTTGCTATTTCCTCTAGATCTTATTTTTGAAGCATTGGAACTATTACGAGTTACCGTTCTAGAAGCCGCTTTACTATTCCTTCTTATTCTTTGTGGAGAGGAAGCATTATTACCACGCGTCCCTTTTCTAGAAGTAGCAACATCGTTTCTATGAGTTCTAGTTTTTGGGCTAGAAGCTATACGAGTTCTACCTTTAGTTCTAGAAGCGTATTTTCTATTCCTTTTAATAATATTACCTCTTCTGTTGGCAACAGCAGTAGAACGTCTGAAGTTGTTTCTGTAAGGTCTATCATATCTATAACGTATAGCTGCATAATTCTGTCTGTATGGGCTATTAAAAACCACACAGTGATTAAAAGCAGGAACGGTATAAAATCTATGCCAAGGTCTATATACATAAGCTCTGTTATAAATGTTTATAAAACCAGATGAATAATCAAATGCATTGAATCTGTTATAATGGACAAATAATCCACCAACTCGGGAAACAAAACCTCTTCTATTATAAGTTATACGCACATTTCCAGCTTGGCTTATTCTACCGAAAGCATCATAAAAAACTGGAGTATTTTCAATTTGGACTATGGCTCCAAAATCATCATATTGTATGTAGGAACTGTAATCGTAACCAGAGTTAAAGCTAACATTTGTATTACGAGCGCCAAAATTAATATTCCTTCTAGGACCATAATTAGGCATGTAAAAATCAAACTGTCCGTCTGCATAAACTGAAAACTCTATTCCTTGCTCATTAAAGATAAACGAATTTCCATACCCTCTATAAGAAGGGATTATAGTATTAGTATCAAATGTATTTAGGTTGTTAGTGTCGTCTGCATTAACAGAAAAACTCGTTAAGAGCAAAGCTGAAAATAAATAGATTAAGTGTTTCATAATATTCGTGTTTAAGGATTGAATACTATGCTAAATACAAGCATCGTGCCAAAACTTAAAAGAGTGTGACTTTGTAAACCGAAGAATAACACGTAGTTTCGCTTTATAACCTGAGTTTAAATCTACACTTAACAAGGAAAAATGTTATTTAAAAAATTAAATCCACAAATTTTAGAAGCTCTAAAAGTCAATACCATTGAAGCGCCAACTCCAATACAAGTAAAAGCATTATCTATTATAAAAGGAGGGGCAAACGTCTTTTGTATTGGTAAAAAGTCTTCCGGGAAAACAACTACTATTATTATAAGTGTAATGCAAAAATTAAAGTGTAAGCAAGATGGCGATGCGCCACGCGCTTTAATATTAGTAGAAACTAAAGCTCAAGCCATATCGCTTAAAGAAGAATTTGAGAAATTTGTTAACCCAAGAACACTTAGAATTTATACTGCCTACGAAGAGCAAACATTAGATCAACAACGCGAAGAAATTTACTATGGGCAAGATATTTTAATTGCTACTCCAAAGCGTTTAAATAAGTTATATCTATTAAATAGTCTAGATTTAAGCCAATTGCAACTCTACATTATAGAAGATGCAGAATTTGCTGAAAAAGGACTTTATTTTGCAGCTATTAATCGCATTCCAGAAAGTATAGGAAAATGCCAATACCTTATCTTTGCAGAAAAATTAAGCCCTAGATTAAAACGCTTTCAGGAAACCTTTATGCACCGTTCGCGGTTGGTTCAAGTTTGAAATTACTAAAAATAAAAAATACATTGTGTATTATCTCATAAGCAAACCTTCAGGCATATTTTTTATACTTCCAATTTTAGCATTAAATTTATTATTGATATTCCAGATTGGATTGATTTTTTAATCTCAGTATCAATATTTATGTATTTAGTAATAGTCTTAAGGCATTTTTATAGACAACCTTGGTTTAAAAGTTTTGTAAAAGCAGGTTTAATTACAATACCATTTTTTTTCAATACTAATAGTTATTGCATTTGGTGTTATGTTCTTTTCATTTCTTTTGTATTAAATTTTCACAATGGATAGGCAAATTTAAAAATGTGCTTTTCGTTCCATATAAACAATTAGCTATTAGCTTTTAATATTTCAACGGCCATAATAATTTGGCGTAGTAAGAGCACGTTTTTTAATGTTATAATCAGCATGCACACTATAATTTTTCCTTTAAATACTTTCCAGTTTCAGATGCTTTATTTTCTGCAACAGCTTCAGGAGTTCCAAATGCTACTAATTCACCACCATATTCGCCACCAGTTGGACCTAAATCTATAACATAATCTGCACACTTTATGAGTTCTAAATTATGCTCTACTACTATTATAGAATGACCTTTTTCTATTAAAGCGTTTAAAGATTTTAATAACTTTTTAATGTCATGAAAATGTAATCCAGTTGTAGGCTCATCAAAAATAAATAAAGCCGTCTCTTTAGTGTTTCCTTTACCTAAGAATGAGGCTAATTTAATACGCTGTGCTTCCCCACCAGATAGCGTAGAAGAACTTTGTCCAAGCGTTACATAACCCAAACCTACATCTTGTAATGGTTGTAGTTTGTTTTTTATTTTAGAAACATGATTAGCATCAAAAAAGGCAATAGCCTCATCAATAGTCATGTTTAAAATGGCATCTATATTTTTTTCTGCAAATGTTACTTCCAGTATTTCTTTTTTAAATCGCTTGCCCTTGCAAGTTTCGCATTCTAAATGCACATCGGCCATAAATTGCATCTCTATGGTTACTTGTCCTTCGCCTTTGCAAGTTTCGCAACGTCCGCCATCTACATTAAAGCTAAAATGCTTAGCGGCATAGTTTCTAATGATACTTAATTTTTGTTTGCTATATAAAGCACGAATGTCATCGTATGCCTTTATATACGTCACAGGATTTGAGCGCGATGAGCGCCCAATTGGGTTCTGGTCAACAAATTCAATGTGTTTTACATTACTGTAATTACCAGATAATTCTGTAAACTGTCCTGGTTTATCTCCAAAACCAGTTAACTGCTTTTGGAGTGCAGGATATAGTATTTTTTTTACTAAGGTACTTTTTCCGCTCCCTGATACTCCAGTAATTACTGTTAGCATCCCTAATGGAAAGGTAACATCTATATTTTTTAAGTTATTTTCACGAGCCCCTTTTATGTTAATAGCGTAGTTGGAGGTGCGTCGTTTTTTTGGGATATTAATTTTAAGTGTTTCATTTAAATATTGTGCAGTTAAAGAATCTGAAGCTAAAATATCTGCAAACGTTCCTGTTGCAACAACATGGCCACCAAAAGTACCCGCTTCTGGTCCTATATCTATAATCTCGTCTGCTTCCTTCATAATGTCTTCGTCATGCTCTACTACAATTACGGTATTACCTAAATCTCGTAAGGCTTTTAAAACCAAAATAAGTTTTTTAGTGTCTTTTGGGTGTAGCCCAATACTTGGCTCATCTAAAATATACATAGAGCCCACAAGACTGCTACCAAGGGACGTGGCTAAGTTTATTCGCTGACTTTCCCCACCAGATAAGGAGTTCGATTTTCTATTAAGAGTTAAATAGTCAAGACCAACATGAGATAAAAAAGCGAGTCTGTTTTCAATTTCTTTTAAAAGTCTTTTGGCAATTAAAAAATCTGTATCATTGAGCTCTAATTGTTTAAAAAAAGAAGCTAACTTATTAAGAGGCATCTCTACCAAATCAGTTAAAGTTAAATTGTTAATTTTTACGTAATTTGCTTCTGGTCTTAAGCGCTTACCACTGCAAATGTTGCATTTGGTTTTTCCTCTGTAGCGCGATAGCATGACTCGGTTTTGAATTTTATAAGCTTTGCTTTCCAACTCTGCAAAGAAAGAGTTTAAACCTTCAAAATATGTGTTTCCAGTCCATATTAAATTTTTGTCTTTTTGTTTTAGTTCGTAATAAGGTTTGTGAATTGGAAAATTAAATTTGTGAGAATTATTAACCAATTGATCTCGATAATAACTCATGCTTTCGCCTCTCCACGGAAAAATAGCGTTTTCGTAAACCGATAGTGCGGTGTTTGGAATGACTAAATCGTTATCAATACCAATGACATCGCCATAACCTTCACATTTTGGGCATGCACCGTAGGGATTATTAAAACTAAATAGGTGTACATTGGGTTCTAAAAATGTAATACCATCTAGCTCAAATTTGTTAGAAAATTGCCGTGTGGTAGTATCACTTACTTGCTCAATATAACATTTCCCTTTACCTTCAAAAAAAGCGGTTTGTATAGCATCTGCAAGTCTGTTGTAGAAATCCTCATCGTCCTTAGTTACAATTCGATCAACAACCAAAAACAAGTCTTTTGTATCTGTAGCAATACCTTGGGCATCGTCTATTCTCATGATCTTACCATTTGCTTTAATTCGTGCATAACCTTGTGCATTTAAAGCTTTTAGTTTGTTGCTGAGTGCTCGACCTTCTTCCAAATGAATAGGAGCTAGGAGTAAGAGTTTTTGCTCTTTTGGCAAAGATTTTATATAATTTAATACATCTGTAACACTATCTTTTTTTACTTCTTGTCCAGAAACAGGAGAATATGTTTTACCTATTCTAGCAAATAATAATTTAAGATAATCGTAAATTTCTGTTGAAGTACCAACGGTTGAACGTGGATTTGTAGAGTTTACTTTTTGCTCTATAGCTATGGCAGGCGCAATGCCTTTTATATAATCTACCTTTGGTTTATTTAAACGCCCAAGAAACTGTCTTGCGTAACTGGATAAACTTTCTACATAGCGTCTTTGCCCTTCGGCATATAAAGTATCAAAGGCTAAACTTGACTTTCCAGAACCAGATAAACCTGTAATAACTATCAATTTATTTCTTGGTATTACAACATCTATATTTTTTAAATTATGCAATTTTGCACCTTTTATAATAATATTGTGTTTAGGATTTGCCTTGGAAAGAGTAGTATTCATAAGTGTTTTAATCTAAAATGGGAACAAAGATACCACTTAATAAGGAGCTTAAAAAAAAGAATATTGTGCAATAAAATGTTAAAATATTTATTTTTTTTGCTTTTTCGGAATGATTGTTGTTATATTTACCACATTATAAATAATCTAATTGTCAAGCCTATAACGCAATATTACTTTTAATTAATTAACCCCAAGCTGAAGCCCTAACTTCTGCAATAAAAGTAAAGATTATGCGACAAGAACTTATCTCGGACGCTACTTTAATTAGTAGTTATATTAATGGTGACGAATCTTCCTTAGAAGTTTTAGTTAAAAGACACAAACAACGTATTTACAGTTTTATCTATTCTAAAGTATATAATAGAGATATTGCTGAAGATGTTTTCCAAGACACCTTTATAAAGGTTATACGCACACTTAAACGCGGAAAATATAACGAAGAAGGTAAATTTTTACCTTGGGTAATGCGTATTGCCCATAATTTGGTTATCGATCATTTTAGGAAAACAAACCGTATGCCCAAGTTTCAAAATAGTGGAGAGTTTAGTATTTTTTCCGTTTTAAGTGATAGTAGTTTAAATGCCGAAAAAGCACTTATTAAAGATCAGGTTGAAAGTGATGTTAGACGATTAATTGAAGAATTACCTGCGGATCAAAAAGAAGTTTTGGTCATGCGGATGTATCAAGACATGAGTTTTAAGGAAATCTCCGAACGTACGGGAGTTAGTATAAACACTGCTTTAGGTCGTATGCGTTACGCCTTAATTAATATGCGAAAAGTAATTGAAAAACATAATATTATTCTAACAAACTAATAAAATAGCATATCATTTTCTAATTTTTTACAATAATGAGAACACATTGTCGTTATCTATGTATCCTTAAACATAAAACATGGCAAAAATTTACTCTAAAAATTCTAAATCAAACAAAAAAATGATCCCTAAAGATGAAACGGTATGTTTTATTCTTAATTATTCCAAGGCTTTAAGTGTTATAAATTATAAAAAAATGAAGTTTGAAGCGCTTCTAAATTAGACTTTAAAAATCCTGATGAAAATCAGGATTTTTTTTTAATATAAAACTTTATAGTTTGTGTGTCTTTATATTTTCTCTTCTCAATGTTCTTTATTAATCACTATTATTAAATTTAGGTACTCTAGTTTTAAGCATATATTTAATTCTTTGTTATAAGTGTCCTATAAATTAGCCACTTCCTTATGCTTTATAAATAATTATAATTGCATAATTTTGAACTTCACTAAGAAACAAGTTCTGCACACAATAACCCTAAATGGGTTCGTTATTGTTTTAGTTTCTTTTTCTGTGACACTATGGGATAACTACTTGGTTGTATTTTTTAATTGTAGTAAACATCATAAATTCCCATGCTAAAATCTATTCTATTAAAAAACACTTAATTTTGACAATAACAACTACTTAACTAAAGAGGCAAAAGCATTTTTATATAAAATCCTTATATAAAGAACTAGGAGCTTAAAGCATTACTTACTATGGTAGGCTTTCAATACACTAATTCTACCTATAGTTTTTGTAATAATATCCTTATTTAAATCCCAACCACGAGCAGGCGAATACTCCCTGCCATACCAAATAATTTGCAGGTGCAAATCGTTCCATGTTTCTTTAGGAAATAGCCGTTTTGCATCTTTCTCTGTTTGTTTTACACTTTTTCCGTTAGATAAATTCCATCGATACATTAATCTATGAATATGCGTATCTACAGGGAAAGCAGGAACCCCAAATGCTTGGGACATAACAACGCTTGCTGTTTTGTGTCCTACTGCAGGCAATTTTTCTAAACATTCAAAACTTTGTGGCACTTTACCATTATGCTTGTCAATTAAAAGGTGTGATAGGCCATAAATTCCTTTACTTTTCATTGGTGAGAGGCCACATGGTCTAATAATTTCTTTTATTTCTTCAACACTCATTTTAATCATATCATAAGGATTGTCCGCTTTTGCAAAGAGTAGTGGTGTAATTTTATTGACACGAACATCTGTGCATTGCGCAGACAATAATACAGCAATTAATAAAGTGTAGGGATCTTTATGATCTAAGGGAATAGGAATTTCTGGATATAATTTATTTAACGTATTTATAACGAAATCTACCTTTTCTTGCTTGGTCATTAGTTGTATTTTTGGTATAAAGAATCTAAAATCAAAATTACAATTATGAATACATTAAAACAAGGAGATAAAGTGCCAGATTTTACAGTTAATAACCAAGACGGTAACCCTATAACTTTATCCGATTTTAAAGGAAAAAAGCTAGTCGTTTTTTTTTATCCAAAGGCTAGTACACCAGGTTGCACAGCTGAGGCTTGTAATTTAACAGATAACTATAAAGCTTTGCAAAATAAAGGTTTTAATATTTTAGGTGTGAGTGCAGATTCTGAAAAGCGTCAAACTAATTTTAAAAATAAATATAATTTTCCTTTTGATTTGTTAGCAGATGAAGATAAAACTGTTATTAATGCCTTTGGCGTTTGGGGAGAAAAGAAATTTATGGGTAAGACCTACGATGGAATCCACAGAAAAACTTTTTTAATAGATGAAAATGGAGTAGTAGCTCATGTCATTGATAAAGTGAAGACTAAGGATCATGCTGCACAAATAATGGAATTGTAATATATTAAATGTTATGTTTTGTAGTTTTTTGTACAAAATTGTAATCATTAGCACATTATATACCTAAATTATAATTAGTACTATTCCTATTGCAGCCGATGTTGAAGATATTTGGTATTATAATTGAACGCCATTATAATACCCGACTATTAGGGTTCTGATTAATAGAAATTACAAAGTCATTACAATTATATAAGTTAAGTATACTCTTTTAATAAAAAGTTTTCCTTATTCCTATAAAAACGAATAACATGATAGAGTAGCATAAGAAAAAAGGTATGATAAGTTGTTTTAATTCTAACACTAACATAATTGCAATAATAAGCAATTGAAAGCCTAATCCAAAAGTAGAAACACTAGTCATTAACCAATTAGGAAAAATTTTTCCACTACTTGCATTATGATCTAGCTTATAAATAATGCTATCAAAACCACCATATAAAAACTTATAGATGCCAAAAAGTATATTAACATGTTTTTGCTTTTCGCCTTTTAAGGCTTTAGGTACTTTGTGTTCGAAAACCTGACTTGTAGTATCTCCATCGAACTCATTTCTTAAAATTACATAATAATAATTATAAAGTGTGCCTTGAAGTTGTAAGCCAAAAAATGCAAAAACCGTAATCCAAACGTTAGCATTAGTAATATGCCAAATGGTAATAAAAATAAGTGCATTTAAAATAATATCTGCAATAGAGTCTAAATAACGTCCAGTGTAAGAAGGTGTTTGTTTAATTCTTGCTAATTCTCCATCTGCAGCATCCAAAATAGATTTAAAAATTAAAAAAAAGGCTGCAAACCAAAAATGTGCGTTCAATATTGAATAGATTGCCAATAATCCTGAGATTGTAAAGCACATAGTAACATGAATAGGTGTGTAATTTGTATCCTTTAAAGCGTTAGCAATAAGTTTTCCTAAAGGTCTTCCATAGTCTGAAAGATCAATAAATTTATGTTCCTTGGGGAGTTTAGACATTAGATATTATAGAAATGTACTGAGGAATATACCAACTTAATGTTCTAGTATTTACAAAGCTACAATAAAAAACTTTTACTTACTTGTATTTATTATAGGTAAAAAATAAAAAGCTCAAGTCTTAAATAGTCTTGAGCTTTTACAAAATGAGTAAATAGAAGAACAATTATTGAATAAAGATATCAAAAGTAGTTTCAATATCTGTTTCCCCTCCAGCATCGGAAATACCAGTATTAGGTTTTGTAGGTTCATGCAGTAATGTAAAAGTCATTAAGCCAGAACTTATTGCACCAGTTTCCAATTCGAAAGTCGTACCTAATGGGTCTCCATTAGAATCGAAATTAGTATAAGTTGTAGTAACGTCTAAACCACTGCTAATAGTGTAAAAAAATTGGTGCTCATCGCTTTCATCTTCAACCTCTTCAGTAATATCCTCGGCAGGATCTTCTGTTTCATTTAATAATTCAATAGATCCCACGTACGTTGTTCCAGGAGTTAAATTACTAGAAACAGTTGTAATTGGTAAATTTGGACCGTCACCATCGAGGTCTTGTGTTTTTAAAATTACTGTAGTCCCGCCGCCATTTGGTGTAAGCGTTACTGTTAACGTTGTAATTATTTCCTCTTCATTTACTGGTGTTGGGGTAGCGTCATCATCATCCGAGCAGGCATTAAAAGTTAGAAGTGTCATTAAAGCTAATGTAATTAATTTGAAATTTTTCATTGTTTTGTTTTTAAATGTTTAATAGTTTATTTTTAAATTTATTGTGTAATCTCTACCCAAATCATCGGTGTAATATCTAAAACGATTCAAGTAATTTCTATATTTAGTATTAAATATATTAGTAATACCAAGTCCTATAGATAGGGACGAGGTTTCATTTAGTTTAAAGTCTATATTAGAATCAAAACTAAGTAAATGGTAAGCATTTGGTGGCGTGCTAAAATCTACTATTTCTCGAGTTCCTGCTTCTGGAATAAATACTTCAAAATTAGTATTAGGAAATTCATTCTGTTCAAAAACATAATCACTCTGTAACCTTAAGTATAGATTGTTTATTTTTTTGTTTTTATAAATTATTGCATTTTTCGTGCTCGCAGCAGGCATGTTAATTAATGCATCGTCTCTAGTTAAATCTTTTCCTTTTACTATTGAAAACTGATGGTTAAATTGAAAATGATTATTTAATGTAATCGTACTATTTATATCCACTCCAACTAATCTGGCATTCGTTTGTCTATATTCCCAAACTTGAAAATTGCCGCGAATAGTTTGTAGGACATCTGCAGGTTCAATAACAATAAAACGGTTAATAAAATTAACATAAGGATTTATTGTAAAACTAAAATTCTTGCTTTCGTGCTGTAATGTTAACGAAATCTTATTTGCAGTTTCAGAATTAAACCTTAAATCTCCATATTCTATTCTTGAGGCAGAATGGTGTAGGCCTTCACTAAATAATTCTGAAGGGTTTGGTGCTCTAGACGCCAAAGCATAATTAAATAGAAGCGTATAATCTTCATTAAATTTATAGGTAACGCCAGCCGTAGCAGAAGGATTATAAAAATTTAGCTTCGGATTTACTAACACTTGGTTTCCAAAATCTCCTTCTACAACAATGTCTTGAAATATCGTATCGTAATTTCTACTCTCCCAAAACGAAGTTCTATAAAATTTAAGAGCATTTAAATAAGTATAATCAAATCTAGCCCCAATTTCATAAAGTAATTGGTTGTTAATTTTTTTATCTAGAACAGCATAAAAGCCAGCATTATACTTATCATAATCAGGTATTAGTCTTCTAACTCCCGTAGCAGGATCTGCAAAATTAGTTTGGTATTGTCCTGTTAGACCTAATTTTAATTTAGAAGTACTAGACATTTTAGAGTCCAAATCTAAAATTAAAGTATGTGTGTTTAATTTTAAATCTAATGATGCTTCATCTTTAGCGTCTCCTCGTCTTATATCAAACTCCAACCTCTTATTTTGTTGAAATCCATATTTAAAGTCTAGCGTTCCAAAATTATTAAATTTCTTAAAACCCTTTAAACTTGCTATATGATGTTCTACATCTTGGTTAGGAGCGCCAATATTATACTTAAAATTTTCAATAAATAGAGGTTGGGGACTATTAATAGCTCTAACCTGATCTCCAGCACCACCTAAATGCGAAGCTCTTAAAATTCCCGTTTCTACTTTATATAAAGAATAATAAGCTTCCCATCCAGAACTAAATTGATTAAGACCACCTCGAAGTGATGCGCTACGTTCAAAAACTCCCGTATTGCTTAGGTTATAATCCGGAGCATTAAAGTCTCCAAATCGTTTGGCGGATCCTTGTATTTTTCCATACCATCCACTTTTATAACTCTTAGTTAATTGAGAAGTTATAGCGCCACCACGACCATTGGTAGCACCACTAACTATAGTTTTTCCATATAAACTATCTTTAACAGGAACTTTAGTCGTTTCTGTAATAATAATACCACCAATTGCATTACCACTATACTGCAGTGCACTGGCTCCTTTAATGACCGTAATATTGTCTAAAGCGTTAATGTCTATATTTGGAGCATGTTCTGATCCCCAATCTTGATCTTCCATTCTTAAACCATCATTCATAACTACAACTCGACTACTGTGCAAACCATTAATTAATGGTTTTACAATGGTATTTCCAGTATTTAAAGAGGCAACACCAGAAATATTATTTAAAACATCACCAAGAGATTTTACGCTGTTACGTTCCAAATCTTGTTTCGAAATTTTATTTTCAAGCATCGTCTTAGATTTTACTTTAATATTTTTTCCTTTTAGAATAATTTCATTTAATTCTTCTAAATGGTGCTCTAATCTAAAAACCTTTTCAACATCTTTAGATACTTCTATTTTATACGTTTTTGTTTCGCAAAACGCATGATATACCTCTATTGTATACGTTTGTTTGCATAAATTTGAAACACTAAATTTTCCTTCACTACTAGTTAATACCACCTGTTTAGTTTCCAAAACTGTAATTTTTGCATCTACTAAAAGTGTTCTATCGTGCAAATCTATTACCGTACCTGAAATTGTGTTATTGCAATTTTGAGCCACCGTAAAGTTGCAATACAGCATGACTAGTATTAAAAAAAATAAACGCATAATTTTTAAGCGTATAATCAACTACATACAAAATAGTATGTCATTAATCTTTATGTTAAATGGGTCTTTGTATTTATAATAGCTATTATAAACAACACGTGTAAGTATTACTTTTTGAAAGTAATTTAAGAATGAGAAGAAGTATAAGAAGGTGGCCCTCTTAGTGCAATACCAATACTTTTATAACTATTAATAAAATAATAATCAGAACTTAAAGTGCTATGATTATTATTCGTTTTAAGAATTGCAATATCGTTAATTATGGATAGGAATGAGTTGTTTAATTTAAACATGTAAAACTCACAATCTATTTCAACTTCGTGAATATGGGGGTCTAATGGATTTATACATACCTCATGTTTATGGTTTTCAAAAACATGTACAAATTTTACAGCAGTAGGCAATAGGATAGCTAACATTAGTAGCATCACGACACCTCCAATTATAATATGTCTAAATTTTTGTTTCATTTAATTAAACGACTTAGTTAAAAAACCGCCCAAGTCCTAAACGTTGTAACATTTTTTTTTCGAATTCCCAGAAAAATTTGCCTTGACCAAATAAAAAACCAAAGGTAACTAGTAAAATTTGATAGAAAACAAGCCCAATGATAACATATAATAGCCAAAAAACAAAGATATTTAGGTTTTCTTTGGTAATTCCTAATAATTTGATAATTGGTCGTCCTACAACTAATGAGGATGAGCCAGTAATAGCAAATACAATAAAAATTCTTATCATCTCCCAGCGCTGTTTGACAATCCATTTACTTTCCAACTTTTTAAAAATAATTACTACTACTTTAAGTAATATATATGCAATAAATAAACCGCAGACTAATTGTATAGCAATGTGGTAATCTTTTAACCATAACCCAGCAAATTTGTAGCCTAAATAGCATAAGATAACTAGACCTGCAAAAGGAAATAGTATTTGCCAGTTCTTAGTAATTTCCCATCGTTTTTTAAATTCTATCATCGTCTTCTATGTAAAGCATGCAAATATAATTTAATTTTGAGGAATTCTTCCTCCTAAAAGGTTTTGGTTGTATCTATTTTGAAAAAACAGAAAATAATTGTACAATTTATAATTAACATCATAACCATAATCGATATCTTGCCTATAATTAATGTTCATTTCGTATAAATTAGAATCAAAACGCCCAGGTTGCAATACACGACTATTCCATTCTTGTACGTAACGAAAATTTCTCATTTCCATATAATTTTGAGAGTAGTATCCTTTGGGTTGTGCTCTAGAAACCAAGAAAGAGCCAAAGCCAGGTTCTATAATAATAACCTCGTATTCTTGTTTATCTGATGATAACCTTACGGTATCTCCTTTTTTAACTTGTATCGTTTTATTTTCTGGTGTTGATGTTTTTTTAGAAGTGTTACAAGAAAAAACCATAACCATAATAATGCATAAAAAGAATGTGTTTTTCATGAAATCAATTTTTAATAAAAATACAAATTATATGCCACAAAGGCCAATTAAACTAAAAAGAGTCGAACCACGGTTCGACTCTTTTTATATGCCATTATAAAGTTTTAACTGTTATTTTCCTCCAAACAGACCACTTAATAATCCGCCCAGGCCTCCTTTATTAGACGACTTTCCAAGAACCATCCCAGCAACATCGTCAACAATACTGCCATCACCATCAGCGTCTAAAATAGATTCTAAGAAACTCTGCTCTTTATCTGCAGAATTCCCTCCTAATAATCCACCAAGTAAGCCTCCAATACCACTACTAGAACTAACGTTTTGTTGACTTGCTTTTTTTCCTATAACACCCATTAGAATTGGTGCAGCTACTTTTAAAATATTAGCTACAGATCCCATGTCTAAACCTGATTTTTCGCCTATTATTTTTTCTACACCTTCTCGTTTATTTCCTAAAACATGACCTAATATTTTATCTCCATCATTTTTAACTTCTTCATCTACACCACCTCCAAATAATCCACCAAGATTATCTAAAATACTACCGTTATGTTTTCCTTTAATAGCGCCCATTAATCCTTCAGCACCTTCTGGTGTTGCTGCATTACGTTGCATAGCTTTCATTAAAACAGGAAGAGCCATTGTAAGCACGTTGCTTGTTTTTCCTGAATCGTTACCTGTAGATCCAGCGACACCGCTTATAATTGATTTTCCTAAATCGCTCCCTAATAAATCTAAAATTCCAGTCATTTTTTTAATATAGTTTAAGTTATTTTTACGTGGATAAGATACATAAAAAAAGCTTTAACATAAATATTAAAGCTTTTAAATTTTTTTAACCAAAAAATTAAATCTATCAATTATAATTTTGTTATAGTAGTATATCTTTAATTTGTGTTGCTAATTCTATTCCAATACGATCTTGTGCCTCGTTGGTAGCAGCTCCTATATGAGGAGTTAATGATATTTTAGGATTCATTAGAACTTGAACTGCTGGGGTCGGTTCATTTTGAAATGTGTCTAAACCTGCAAATGCAATTTTTCCACTATCTAAGGCATTAATTAACTCTACTTCGTTAACAACGCCTCCACGAGCTGCATTAATAAGTGCAGATCCCTCTTTCATCAAGTCAAATTGAGCTTTACCTATCACGTAATCCTTTTGTGCAGGCACATGAAGGGTAACAAAATCCGAAAGTTTTAATACGTCTTCCATTGATTGCGTTTTAATACTAAAGTTTACAGACTGTCCATCAAAAAATGAAACAGATACATCTGCAGCGTCTATAAATTTATCTGCGGCAATAACCTTCATACCAACGCCTAAACCTATTTTAGCCACTTCTTGTCCTATACGTCCAAAACCAATGACACCTAACGTTTTTCCTCTAAGTTCAACACCTTTAGCATAGTTTTTCTTTAACTTTTTAAATTGGCTATCACCATCAAGTGGCATATTCCTGTTAGAATCGTATAAATAACGCACCCCTGTAAATAGGTGAGCAAATACTAACTCTGCTACAGATTGTGAAGATGCAGCTGGTGTGTTAATTACATGTAAACCTTTACTTCGTGCATAGTCAACGTCTATATTGTCCATGCCAACGCCACCACGTCCAATAATTTTTAAATTGGGACAAGCATCTATAATGTCTTTTCGCACTGTTGTAGCACTACGCACCAAAATAACTGTAATATTATTGTCGTTTATAAAATTTGTTAATTGTTCTTGCGCGACTGTAGTTGTTAACACTTCAAATCCTGCGGCTTCTAAGGCGTCTATTCCGCTTTGCGAAACACCATCGTTTGCTAATACTTTCATTTTTTAATCCCTAACCCTTTGTTATTTAAAAGGGAACTGTTGTGGGTTTTTATATTGTTAATAATTTTTCTATATCTATCGTGGCCTTACCTTTTAGGTAGGGCTGCAGATAAAATTAAGCCTTACTTTCTAATTCACTCATAATCTCAACCAATACCTTAACGCTATCCAAAGATAAAGCATTGTATATTGATGCTCTATAACCACCAACACTTCTATGGCCATTTAAACCATTAATGCCAGCTTCGGCAATCATAGTTTCAAAAGTTTCTTTTAAATTTTCGTTTTCTAAGGTAAACGTAGCATTCATTATAGATCGGTCTTCTTTTGCTGCAAAACCTTTAAAAAGCGGATTTAAATCGATTTCAGAATACATTAAAACTGCTTTCTTCTCGTTTGTCTCCTCAATTATTTTAATACCACCCAAATCTTTTAACCATTGCATGGTAAGCATGGAAGTGTAGACAGCAAAAACAGGTGGTGTGTTGAACATGCTGCCTTTGTCTATATGAATTTTATAATCCATCATTGATGGTATTTTACGAGAAACTTTACCTAGAACATCTTCTTTAACAACCACTAAAGTTGTTCCAGCCGGTCCCATGTTTTTTTGTGCACCAGCATAAATTAAATCAAATTGAGAAAAATCAAGTGTACGAGAAAAAATATCACTACTCATATCACATACCAAAGGAATATCTATTTTTGGAAAATTCTTCATTTGTGTTCCAAAAATAGTGTTGTTTGAGGTACAGTGAAAATAATCGTAATCTGAAGGTACATCAAAACCTTTAGGAATATAATTATAATTTGCATTTTTTGAGGATGCAACTTCGTAGATGTCATCGTAGATTTTTGCCTCTTTAATGGCTTTGTCAGCCCAAGTTCCTGTGTTTAAATAGCCTGCACGTTTTTCTAATAAATTAAGTGCTACCATTAAAAATTGTGTACTGGCTCCTCCTTGTAAAAATAAGGCCTTGTAACCTTTGCCTTCTAAACCTAAAAGTTCCAACGCTAAAGCTCGAGCTTTTTCCATGACCTCAACAAAAGGCTTACTTCTGTGCGAGATTTCAATAAGAGATAAACCATTATCAAAGTCTAACAAGGCTTCTGAAGCTTTTAATATTACTTCCTTTGGTAGTGCGCAAGGTCCTGCGCTAAAATTGTGTCTTTTCATTGGAAAAATCTATTTTTATTTTACGTAATTAAGCTAATTTATTGTAGTAATAATCGAAATCTTAGTATTAGTTATAATATTACAAAGGTGCTAAATAATGTGCGTTTATTTGTTATTAAAATGATAATTTATTGACTATAATTTTAATAAAAAAGCAATAGTGTCTACATTGTCTGCATAATCCCAAAGTTTTGGTTTTTGTGTATGCCCAAATTTAATTTCGGTATTTAAAAATCCATCAGCTACAACACACTGTATATTATCAACTTCGCTTTTTAATCTGTTTTTAAGCGTTGCTGTGTCGTTATAAAATTCATAAAACACTGTTGCAATTGGGGATGCTAAGCTCTTATCTTCTTTAACCATAACAAATCCATTTTCAAGCATATCAAATTCACTCATTATATAAACGGCTTTATTATAATCATAATTATTAGCGTACTTGGTGGCATTAATTATTGGATGCCATTTGTACATGGCTTTAAAAAAAGCATCAAAATTATATCCATTAGGTACAAATAGTTTTGATACGTTTCTACAACCTAAACCATAATATCTAAAAATATCGTTTGAAAGTTCCTCGAGTTGTTTATGAGATTCTTTGCCAGTTAAAACAGCAACTGAATTTCTATTTTTTCTAATAATTGAAGGTTTATTTTTAAAATAATACTCAAAATAACGAGCGGTATTAGCACTTCCTGTAGCAATAACAGCATCAAAATTTTCTAATTTACCTTCAATAAATTTTATTTTTCCTTTAAATTCTGGTGCTACATGCTCTAAATACTTTGCTAAAAAAGGCAATAAATGTTTATCGTTAGACGATTGTTTTACCACCACATGATGTCCAGAAATTAAAACCGTTAAAAAATCATGAAATCCTACTAGAGGAATGTTTCCAGCCATAATTATGGCAACGTTTAACGTTGATTTTTTGCTAAAATCATAGTCTGAGGTCCATTGCTTTAAATTACTTTCCTTTAATAATTGACACCATCCATTTAATGCAAATACTGTATTAGATTTTGTAAACCAGCCATTGTGTTCTTGTGCTAATTTTATTTGGTGTTTAAAACCATTAAAAAACAAATCGTTATGTGGAATATTTTCTTGTTTATTAAATTCTTGAGAAGAAAATTGATTAATAAATAGGCCTAATTTTGCGAAAGCGTTAATTCTTTGTTGTAATTCCATTAGTTACTTGCGTAAGACGTGTTTTGTCATTATTTTTGCAATTGCAAATTTACGCAAACTAAATAAAAGAATTACTATGGCAATTATTATAACAGACGAATGTATTAACTGTGGAGCTTGCGAGCCGGAATGTCCTAATACTGCTATTTATGAAGGTGCCGACGATTGGCGTTATAAAGATGGAACAAGTTTAGAGGGTAAGATTGTACTTACAGATGGAAAAGCTGTGGATGCAGAAGAGTCTCAGGAGCCTATTAGCGATGAAATTTACTATATAGTTCCAGATAAATGTACAGAGTGTGTTGGTTTTCATGAAGAGCCTCAATGTGCAGCAGTATGTCCTGTAGATTGCTGTGTACCAGATGAGGACCATGTTGAAACTGAAGAAGTGTTATTAGGAAAGCAAAAGTTTATGCATCCTGAAGGATAGCTCCATATACTTAAATTATCGATAATAAAATCCTAAGCTTTTGCTTGGGATTTTTTATTGGATTTAATTGTACATTTGCACTCGTAAAAATATGTTTAAGATAATAAAATTTTCATGTTTATGGGAATTAAAATAATTTTTCAATGAAAGCAGGAATTGTAGGCTTACCAAATGTAGGAAAATCGACCTTATTTAATTGTTTATCCAATGCAAAAGCACAGAGCGCAAATTTTCCATTTTGCACAATTGAGCCAAATATTGGTGTGGTAAATGTTCCAGACTCAAGACTTCAAAAATTAGAAGCATTAGTAAATCCTGAGCGTGTATTACCGGCAACAGTTGAAATTGTTGATATTGCAGGCTTGGTTAAAGGAGCTAGTAAAGGTGAAGGCTTAGGAAATCAATTTTTAGCCAACATTCGAGAAACTGATGCCATTTTACATGTGTTACGTTGTTTTGATAATGATAATATTGTACACGTTGACAATAGTGTAGATCCTATTCGTGATAAAGAAACTATTGATATAGAGTTGCAGTTAAAAGACTTAGAAACAGTTGATAAAAAACTTGATAAAGTTAAGCGAGCGGCAAAAACTGGAAATAAAGAAGCTCAGAAGGAAGAAACTGTATTATTAAAATTGAAAACTGGATTAGAGGCAGGTATATCTGTTCGTGCTTTAGACTTTTCTGAAGATGAATATAACGATTATGTAAAGCCATCTCAATTAATTACAGACAAGCCCGTAATGTATGTTTGTAATGTAGATGAAGGCGCTGCTGTTTCTGGCAACGACTATGTAGAAAAAGTTCGTAACATGGTAAAAGATGAAAACGCAGAAGTTTTAGTATTAGCTATTGGAACAGAGGCAGACATTACAGAATTAGACGATTTTGACGAGCGCCAATTGTTTTTAGCAGATATTGGTTTAGACGAACCAGGCTCAGCAAAATTAATTCGTTCTGCTTACAAGTTGTTAAATCAGCAAACGTACTTTACAGCTGGAGTTAAAGAAGTAAGAGCTTGGACGATTAAAATTGGGTCTACGGCACCTCAAGCTGCAGGTGTTATTCATACAGACTTCGAAAAAGGGTTTATAAGAGCAGAAGTTATTGCCTACGATGATTATGTTACTTATGGAAGCGAAGCTAAAGTAAAAGAAGCTGGTAAAATGAGAGTTGAAGGCAAAGGGTACACAGTAAAGGATGGTGATGTTATGCACTTTTTATTTAATGTTTAAAAAAATAGAGCGCATTTAGCTTTTAAAATATGACTCTGGCAATGAGATGATCATTTACCTTTTTTTTTATTCTATTATCCATTAAAAATTAGTTTTTAAACAAGAGGCCGATAAGTCATTTCCTTTTTAATACATTTATAATCACTTTTAATTAACTTCTTGTATAACGTGATAAAAAATTGGTTTAAAAATATAGGCCCAGGAACTTTAGTAGCGGCAGCATTTATTGGACCTGGAACAGTAACACTTTGCACATTAGCTGGCGTAAACTTTGGATTAAATTTACTATGGGCCATGCTTTTGTCTATTCTTGCAACCATAGTATTGCAGGAAATGGCTGCACGTCTGGGTGTTGTGTCTCAAAAAGGATTATCTCAAGTAATTAAAAATGAAATAAAAACACCCTTTATAAGAATTTTTATAACCATTCTAATATTATCAGCAATTGTGGTTGGCAATGCATCTTACGAAGCTGGAAACATAAGTGGTGGTATTTTGGGTTTAGAAACTGTATTTGGCCACCACTTTATAAGTTTAGGAAGCGTAAATGTAAACTTAATGAGCTTAATTATTGGATTCATTGCCTTTATTCTTCTATATATTGGCAATTATAAATTTTTAGAGCGCGCACTAATTACATTGGTAATTGCAATGAGTTTGTCTTTTATAATTACAGCCATCATTACTAAACCAAATATAGTAGAGGTCATGAAAGGTCTATTTGTTCCAAAATTTCCTGAAAAAAGTCTATTAACTATTATAGGCTTAATAGGTACAACAGTTGTTCCCTACAATTTATTTTTACACGCCGCTTTAGTTAAAGAACGGTGGAAATTTACAACGGATTTAAAACATGCTCAAAAAGATACAATCATTTCAATAACTTTAGGGGGTATAGTATCTATAGCCATAATAATTTCGGCGGCCACCCTACAAAATACTGCTATTGCTAATGGTGCAGATTTAGCAAAAAGTCTAGCCCCTTTATATGGCAATTTTTCAAAATATTTTATAGCTATAGGCTTGTTTGCAGCAGGTATTACTTCTGCAATAACAGCACCATTGGCAGCGGCTTATGTTGCAAAAGAATGTTTAGGCTGGAAAGGCGGTTTACAGTCCAAAAAATTTAGAGCCGTTTGGTTTTTAATTTTAGCACTTGGCGTAGTTTTTTCTTCTATTGGTATTAAACCTATAGAAATTATAAAATTTGCACAAGTAGCAAATGGCATGCTATTACCCATTATTGCAGGTATACTTCTTTGGATTATGAATAAAGCATCGGTTTTAAAAACTTTTAAAAACACACTCTTGCAAAATATTTTTGGTTTTACCATATTAGCGGTGAGCATTTTTCTTGGCTTAAAAAGTATTTTTAAAGTTTTTGGCGTATTTTAAAAAATATCATCTGTTTAATACATGACATTTAAAGTTTTTCTAAATGAAAGCCATAGATATTAATTGCGATGTCGGCGAAGGCATAGCCACGGAAATAGAATTAATGCCATTTATTTCCTCTTGCAGTATAGCCTGTACTGGTCACGCAGGAAGTATTGAAACTATAGATAAATCTATAAGATTAGCCATGTTAAATAACGTAAAAATTGGTGCACATCCCTCATTTCCTGACAGAGAAAATTTTGGACGAAAATTTTTAACAATGCCAGCTAAATCTTTACAGAAAAGTTTAGAGTTTCAGATTAATTTATTACAAAAAAGAGTAGCATTACACGGTAAAACTATAAATCATATTAAGGCTCATGGTGCTCTATACAATGCAATGGCAGTAGACGAGGCTATTGCTCAAATATTCATTAATGCCTGCCAAAATACAGTTAAAAATGTGTTATTATACGTGCCATTTCAGTCAAAGATAGCAGCGCTAGCACTACAACATAATATTCCTATTAAATATGAAGCATTTATTGATAGGCAATATAATAACAATTTAACATTAGTCTCCCGATCCCTGCCAAATGCAGTTATAAAGAATCCCAAAAAAGCTTTCGAGCATATATATGCTATAATGGTTGAAAACAAAGTAAGTACAATTTTAAATAAAAAAGTTTCTATAAAAGCAGACACGTTTTGTATTCATGGAGATAATGTTAAAGCGCTCCATATTTTAAAATATATAACAAGACAATTAAAGGAAAACGATATTATAATAGAATAAATGACTTTTAATTTGAAATACAAACCATATGGGAATCAAGTTATTTTAATAGAATGGCCAGCTAGAATTGAGGAGTCTATTTTAGAAGATATTATCAATTTTAAACAGAAAATAAAAAATGATAATAAGTATCATGTTCAGGATTTAATTATTGCCTATAATTCCTTAACGATAAAGTACCATTACCCGTTTAAAGACTTTAAAAAACAAATGGTACAATTAAAAAACAGTTATTTAAGCCTTACTACTAGAGTGGTTACAGAATCCATAACCTGGCATATTCCAGTATGTTATAATTTAGAATTTGGTCTAGATTTAAAAGGGCTTGCTAAGGAAAAGAATTTATCTATTACTACTTTAATCGATAGGCATAGCAACCCATTTTATAAAGTATATTTTATTGGATTTTTACCAGGATTTTTATATTTAGGAGGCTTAGATAAAACACTACATTGTAATAGAAAAATTGTTCCACGTTTTAATATTACTAAAGGTTCGGTTGGTATTGGTGGTAACCAAACAGGAATTTACCCTAGCGATAGTGCTGGTGGCTGGAATATTATTGGTAGAACGCCAATATCTTTTTTCAATGCTTCTTTAGATAAGCCTTGTTTTGCAAAATCAGGAGACAATATAAAATTTAGACCAATAGATAAAATAGAATTTTTGGAAATAGAAAACAAAATAGCACGAGGAACCTTTACTTTAAAACAAAATTAAATGGTAAGAGTAGAAATGCCAGGTTTTTTTACAAGTATTCAAGATTTAGGTAGAAAAGGGTATGGGAGTGTTGGTGTGCCAATTTCAGGTGCTATGGATTTATACTCAGCAAAAATTGGTAATTTAACGCTTCAAAACAAAGAAACTGCAGCTGTGTTAGAAGTTACTATGGGTAACTGTAAGCTAGTTTTTGAAAAAGAAACTAAACTCTGTATTACTGGAGCAGATTTTTCGGCAACTCTAAATCATAAAGCAATTGTTTTAAATACGGTAATTAACATTAATAAATTTGATGTGTTAAGCTTTGGCAAATGCCGGTTTGGAGTACGAAGTTATATTGCTATTTCGGGAGGTTTTAAAACTAAGAAGGTACTAAATAGTAGGAGTTTTTATCATTCCATTACAAACAATGCTGTTGTTTTAAAAGGAGACCTCTTACCCTATAATACAGATACTAAAAGTTTAGCATCTACATTTTCAATTGTAAAGCGCAATTCCTTACATTTTAATTCAAAAACACTAACGTGTTATAGAGGTCCCGAATACCATTTGCTTACACACTGTCAGACTAATCAAATAACCAGTACCTTTTTTAGCATTTCCAAGCACAACAATAGGATGGCTTATCAACTTAACGAATTAATAAAAAACGATATAGAATCTATGTTGACTTCTGCAGTAATACCAGGGACGGTTCAACTTACACCATCGGGAAAATTAATTGTTTTAATGCGAGATTGCCAAGTAACAGGTGGTTATCCAAGAATTCTTCAATTAACACCTGAAGCCATTAATATATTATCTCAAAAAACCACACAAGATAGTTTTCAATTTACAGTTATTTAAACGTGTAATTAATACTCAAGGCTTGATACGTATCTCCAAATCGTGTTCTTCCCATAATAGGAGTAAAGCCTATTCCAGAATTTTCAGTTTTTTTATGTAATTCTGGAATATAATATCCTGCTAAAGCACCTATTCCATAACCAATTAAAACATCTGTTAAAAAATGCTGTCCAGCTTTCATTCTAAAGTATCCAACAGTAGCTGGGAGCGCAATGGCGCCTGCCCAAATATAGGGAACTGCAGCAGAGTTAGGATTAAAATCTTGGAACACTTTTGCCGCAAAAAATGTGGCAGAAGATGTGGCTGCTACATGACCAGAAAAAAACGAGCGTGTAGCTGTAGTACTTTCTAGTCTATCCAGCGGCGTATTAGTATTATAAACATAGGGTCTTGCACGATTTGTAACACCTGCTACAATGGTAAACAAGGTGGAGGTGGTTGCTAAACTTTCAATATATATACCAAAAAGTTGACCACTATGTTTGTTAGCCTTGTTGTCAAGTAACAAAGCAAAAGGAGCTGCAAAGGAAAGGTAAAATGGAATATCACTCAGTTTACTTGCATTTTCATCATAATTTCCCGCAACCCATTGATCTAAGAAGTTAATGTTATCCTGTTTTGTACGGATAGTTTCAATTTCAATGGGTGTAAATGGTTTTTTCTTAGAAATAATAAGTAGTCCGGCTCCAGTTCCTAGTAATGCACTACCAGTCCAAATACCATCTGTAGTCCAATCCCACGTATAGGGAGAGCTGTTAGGTTGAGCATAGGCATTAAAAAAACTAACACATAATAACAGCGTCAATAATATTTTTTTCATTTCTATAAATTTTTATCAAATTTATAAATATAATTAATGAAAATCGTCATAATTAAGAGCATGTTTAAATTTATTTAACGATATGAGTTAAATATTGTTTTTTTAAGTTAAAAAGTAGATAATGAGTTATCAAACTACATTGTTAATTACTTTCTATAAAGGCTGTTTCATTTTTTAAAGCGTTACATTATATTAGCAGTTGCATCTTAATTTTGCATTCAATTTTATGTCTGTACAAACTAAATATACCGAAGATAATATACGCTCGCTGGACTGGAAAGAGCACATTCGTATGCGTCCTGGTATGTACATTGGCAAATTGGGCGATGGTTCTTCGCCAGACGATGGTATCTATATTTTACTAAAAGAAGTCCTTGATAATTCTATAGATGAGTTTGTTATGGGTGCTGGTAAAACTATTGAAATTTCTGTACAGGGCAGTAAAGTAATTGTACGAGATTTTGGACGCGGCATTCCACTTGGTAAAGTGGTAGATGTAGTGTCTAAAATGAATACTGGCGGAAAATACGACTCTAAAGCCTTTAAAAAATCGGTTGGGTTAAATGGTGTAGGTACAAAGGCTGTAAACGCATTATCCTCCTATTTTAGAGTAGAATCTTCTAGAGATGGTAGAAGTGCTTCAGCAGATTTTGAGCAAGGAAATTTAATACATCAAGAGCTTTTAGAAGCGTCTAGTAGACGAAAAGGCACTAAAGTATCTTTTATTCCAGACGAAATAATCTTTAAAAAATATAAATTCAGACCAGAATACATAGTAAAAATGTTGAAGAACTATGTTTACCTTAATCCTGGATTAACCATTGTTTTTAATGGCGAAAAGTATTTTAGTGAAAATGGTTTAAAGGATTTATTAGCCGAAAAAATAGCAGAAACAGACTTGCTTTATCCTATTATTCATCTTCGTGGCGATGATATTGAAGTTGCATTAACACATAGTAAAACGCAATACAGCGAAGAGTATAATAGTTTTGTTAACGGCCAAAACACAACGCAAGGCGGAACACATTTAACTGCTTTTCGTGAAGCATTAGTAAAGACTATTCGTGATTTCTTTGGCAAGCAGTACGATGCATCGGACATTAGAAAGTCTGTTGTATCTGCCATTGCAATAAAGGTAATGGAACCTGTTTTTGAGAGCCAAACCAAAACTAAGTTGGGTTCTACAGATATGGGTGGTCATTTGCCAACGGTTAGAACGTATATAAACGATTTTTTAAAAACCTATTTAGATAATTATTTACACAAGAATCCAGATACAGCAGAAAAAATTCAGCGTAAAATTTTGCAAGCAGAACGCGAACGAAAAGAATTATCTGGTATAAGAAAATTAGCAAAAGATAGAGCAAAAAAGGCGAGTTTACACAATAAAAAGTTACGCGATTGTCGGGTTCATTTTGGAGATACTAAACATGATAGAAATTTGGAATCTACACTTTTTATTACAGAAGGAGATTCTGCATCTGGTAGTATTACAAAGTCTCGTGATGTTAATACGCAAGCCGTTTTTAGTTTAAAGGGTAAACCGCTAAATAGTTATGGCTTATCTAAGAAAATTGTTTATGAAAATGAAGAATTTAATTTATTGCAAGCAGCACTAAACATTGAAGAATCTCTTGAAGACTTACGCTATAACAATGTAGTAATAGCAACAGATGCTGATGTAGATGGTATGCACATTCGTTTACTATTAATTACCTTTTTTCTTCAGTTTTTTCCAGAAGTTATAAAAGAAGGACATTTATATATTTTACAAACGCCCTTGTTTAGAGTACGTAATAAAAAAGAAACCTTGTATTGTTATTCTGAAGAAGAACGACGCGAGGCCATAGAAAAATTAAAGCCAAAACCAGAAATTACTCGATTTAAAGGACTGGGTGAAATTTCGCCAGATGAGTTTGTACATTTTATTGGTGATGATATTAGATTAGATCCTGTTATGTTAGACGATAACATGTCTATTGAGGACTTGCTATCCTTCTACATGGGGAAAAACACACCAACGCGACAAGAATTTATAATTGATAATTTGAAGGTAGAAATGGATATAATCGAGGAAGATACCTTGGGGTAATTCATTTTAAAGAAAAGAAATCTAAACCAATGTGCTTAAGAGTACGGCACACAAATCTGTTCTCTTTATCTTGGACAGTTTATAAAATACGAGCACATTAAAAACAAAAATGAAATTAGATAAATTTAAAAAATGGATTTCAATTCTAGCCTTAGTCATTTTAGTTGCCTGGCTATTTAGGGTTGATTATAGTAATTTAAGTTGGAAAACAAATGGCTCTGCTTATTTAGGAATTGTAGCTATGTTTTTTATAGTTTTATCTGGCATAAAATATTTTAAAAAATAAACATTGAATAAATTAGATTTCTGCCTTAGCAGAAATGAATAATATGACAGAAGACCAAAACGACGAATTAGAAAATCTTTCAAACGAAAATTTTAACAATCAAGAACCTCAAGAAACCATTACCAGAATAACTGGAATGTATAAAGAGTGGTTTTTAGATTATGCTTCGTATGTAATTTTAGAACGTGCAGTGCCGGCAATTGAAGATGGTTTTAAGCCAGTGCAACGTCGTATTATGCACTCTATGAAAGATTTGGACGATGGGCGTTACAACAAAGTAGCAAACATTGTAGGGCACACCATGCAGTACCATCCACACGGCGATGCCAGTATTGCAGATGCTATGGTTCAAATCGGGCAGAAGGATTTATTAATAGACACACAAGGTAACTGGGGAAATATACTAACAGGAGATCGTGCCGCTGCATCACGTTATATAGAGGCACGAATTTCAAAATTTGGATTGGACGTTGTTTATAATCCTAAAATTACAGAATGGCAACAGAGTTATGATGGCAGACGCAAAGAGCCCGTAAACTTACCAGTCATGTTTCCATTACTGCTCGCACAGGGTGGAGAAGGGATTGCAGTAGGTTTATCTACTAAAATATTACCACATAATTTTATAGAGTTAATTGATGCTTCAATTAAACATTTGCAAGGCAAGCGCTTTGTAATCCTACCCGATTTTCCAACCGCTGGAGTGGCAGACTTTTCAAATTATAATGATGGATTAAGAGGTGGAAAAGTAAGAGTACGGGCCAAAATATCTCAAGTAGATAAAAATACGCTAGCCATTACCGAAATTCCTTATGCAACCACAACATCATCACTTATTGATTCCATTCTAAAAGCAAACGACAAGGGAAAGATTAAGATTAAAAAAATTGAAGATAATACTGCTGCAAATGTTGAAATTTTAATCCACTTGCCTTCAGGATTATCGCCTGATAAAACCATAGATGCTTTATTTGCTTTTACTAGTTGCGAAAGCTCAATTTCACCATTAGGTTGCGTTATCGAAAATAACAAACCATTATTTATTGGTGTTACCGAAATGCTTCGCAGAAGTACAGATAATACGGTTCAGCTTTTAAAGCAAGAGCTTGAAATTAAACTTGGAGAATTACAGCAACAATGGCATTTTGCTAGTTTAGAACGCATTTTTATAGAAAAGAGAATTTATCGCGATATTGAAGATGAAGACACATGGGATGGTGTTATAAATGCTATAGATAAAGGACTTAAACCACACATAAAACAATTAAAGCGAGCTGTAACTGTTGAAGATATTACGCGCTTAACGGAAATTAGAATAAAAAGAATTTCGAAATTTGATATCGACAAGGCCCAACAGAAAATAGATGCTTTAGAAGATCAAATTGCGGAGGTCAAACACCACTTAGCAAACTTAATAGATTATACCATTACTTATTTTAAAAGATTAAAAAAGGATTATGGAGTGGGACGCGAGCGCAAAACAGAAATAAAAACGTTTGGTGATGTAGATGCTACTAAGGTTATTATTAGAAATACAAAACTCTACGTTAATAGAGACGAAGGTTTTATTGGCACGTCTTTACGGCGCGATGAATATGTTGGCGATTGTAGTGATATAGACGATATTATTGTGTTTACCGGAAATGGTAAAATGATGGTAACAAAAGTAGATTCTAAAACCTTTATTGGCAAGGATATTATCCATGTGGCTATATTCAAGAAAAAGGATAAGCGTACCATTTACAATATGATTTATCGTGATGGAAGCAAAGGTGCTTCCTATGTGAAGCGTTTTGCAGTTACATCTATAACACGAGATAAAGAATACGATTTAACTAATGGTACAAAAAGTTCTAAATTATGGTACTTTTCTGCAAACCCAAATGGCGAAGCAGAAATAATTTCGGTATTATTGCGTCAAGTTGGCAGTGTAAAAAAACTAAAATGGGATATCAATTTTGCAGATATTTTAATTAAAGGTAGAGGCTCGAAAGGTAATTTGGTTACTAAATATCCAATCAAGAAAATTGAGCTAAAGGAAAAGGGTGTTTCGACATTAAAACCTCGTAAAATTTGGTTTGATGATACTGTGCAGCGTCTTAATGTTGATGGTAGAGGTGAATTAATTGGAGAATTTAGAGGCGAAGATAAGTTGTTAATTATAAACCAAAAAGGAATTGTTAAAACCGTTACTCCAGAAGTTACACTTCATTTTGATGACGATATGATCATTCTTGAAAAATGGATTCCTAAAAAACCAATATCAGCAATTTATTTTGATGGTGAAAAAGAAAAGTATTATGTCAAACGATTTTTAATCGAAAATGAAGATAAGGAGGAAGTGTTTATTTCTGATCATGAAAACTCGCAATTAGAAATTGTGTCCACAGATTGGAAACCAATAGCAGAAATAATGTTTGCTAAAGATAGAGGTAAGGATAGACGGAATAATGAAACGTTAAATATTGAAAATTTTATTTCAGTAAAAGGCATTACCGCCTTAGGCAATCAATTAACTAAATATAAAGTAAATCAGGTTAATTTATTAGAACCTTTGCCACATCACGAACCCGAAGAAATTCCTACAGCGGACCTAGAGGTTAGTGATGAGATTGTATTGGAAAACAGCCTATCTAGAGATATTTCTAAAGAGAAACCAAAAACCCCTTTAAAAGATTTTAAAAATGATGAGGATAAGGCAAAAAAGGCATTAGGAAGGGCTATACAAAAGAAAAAAGACCATAAAGATGGCAAAGAAGATCAAACCTCGCTGTTTTAAGCGGTATTAACTTATTTTTTTGAAAGTTTTGTGTTGTAATACTTATTTTTAATTATTATAAATCTAGAAATCTAGAAATTGAGATTACTAAAAAATTTACTCTTATTCCAGAAAAAAATATTCTTTGTTTCTTTCCTAATGGCCATTGCCATAGCAACAATATTTAGAAATATTAATATTCTCGGTGTTTCGGTAATGCTGGTTATGCTAATGGTACATTTCTTTATTTATGAATTAAAAAATAAAAACGACTATTTTTATTATTATAATTTAGGATTTAGTAAGTTTCAATTATGGTTGTCAACTCTTACCATTGGGCTTATTAACCTTATAATATTTGCAATACTATGAGCACTCTTTTTGTTGATAGTATTACTAAATCTTTTAATAACAGAGTTATTTTATCTGATGTGTTTTTATCTTGTGAAACTGGCGAAATTAAAGGACTCATTGGCAGGAATGGTTGTGGAAAATCTACACTACTTAAAATAATTTTTGGTGTTGAAAACGCTGAGAATAAGTTTGTAAAAGTCAATAAATCTTTGATTAAAACCACATCAGATTGCAAAGGGTTAATTAGTTACTTGCCACAACATCATTTCTTACCGAAAGGCACTAGAGTGTTAAAAATTATCAATCTATTTCTGGAGAAGGAATATAGAGAGCAATTACTTTCAAACAAATTTATAGCGCCCTTACTTGATAAAACGAGTCAAGAACTTTCTGGCGGACAACGAAGGATTGTTGAAATACTACTACTACTTTACTCTAATTCCAAATTTATTTTATTAGATGAACCATTTAATGGTGTTAGTCCAATTTTGAAAGAATACATTTCCAAATGTATTTTAGAGGTTAGTAAAGACAAAGGCGTTATTATAACAGACCATGATTATGAAAATGTATTGAATATAGCCAAAACTATTATTTTTTTAAAAGATGGCTATTTACGAGAAATTAAAGAAAGGTCTCAACTAACAGCATTGGGTTATTTTGTAAAAAAAGATTAGAATTATTCTTTATACATAAAACTATCAAATGAAACTGAATACGCTTGTCTAGGTAATTGGTCACCAATAAAACGTAAATTTTCTAAACTACAATAAACACCAAATGTAGTTTCTGGACTATACTCTAATTCTACTGTTTGTAGTAAAACTGTGTCAATAAACCATTGCACAGTATAGTTACCATTTGCATGTTCTTGAAGTAATGTTATAGAAAAGGTATGCCATTGATTATGTTTAATTAAAAAAGGCGAAGAGATAAATGGAAAATTTTGAGAGGTACAATACGCCACTAAATCATTTGCTTGTGCATTTAGTGTGTTTCTAACATTAGTATTTCCAGAGCCTATTTCGAAATCTATTTCATGATTATCATCGGAGTATAAGAAGGCACCAATACTATTTTGATCTCCCATTATTCTTTCACTAGTATATATCCTCCAAGTATAAGTTCCTAAACCAAAATCTTCCTTAATGGTTTTAATCTTTACCCGATCGACTTCATGAGCTCTTGTTATAATTTTAAGATGACCATTGTCTATACTGTAATTCATCGGACTAGAGTTTTGTGAAGCATCTTCCCAAAATTCATTGAGATGTAATTGACTATCAAAATGTTCTATAAAAACGGCTCTTGCATCCGTTATAGTTAAAGTGTTAACGTTTGATTTAGAACAACTAAAGAAAGCCAGAATTACTAGAACGTTAAAATAATTTTTCATTTCTATAATTGTAAAACCTTAAATTCAGGAATGCGATAAGCAGTACCTTTTTCTACACGTTTTTTCTTATTTGTATCTGGCGAAGCATCTTGATAAGTAAAGGTGTAAGAATCTTTTGTGGTGGCTATTATTTTAAAATGAACGGCGCGCTCCTCGGCTCTGTTTTCAGGGTTTATTTTTTTCTGAATAAACTCGCAATCATTTATCCACCTAATAGAAGCAGAATCTATTTTACCATCAAATAGATCTATATTTAAATTTTTTGTTCTGATAAATTTTGCTGTCTTTTCTTCACCACCCATTGTAAAACTAAATTTAAAGAAACCTGTTTTGTAGTCCTTACAATTTCGGCTGATATTTTGACAACTTGAAAGTATTATTAAAAAAAGAACAACACATTTAAATTTCATAAAACCAATTTTTGCTAATTTACTAATCCTAATTAAAATGACATGAGCTAAAAGCTAGAGAATTACTGTTGTTTAGTTCGCAATAAAATTAAATCGCTGAGAATCGAATATTTCATCATTTAAATACAACAATCTTTAATTCTCAAAATTTGAAAAACTACCGTCTTTATAAAAAATAACAATTCTATCAATTTCTTTTTTAAAATTTGATGTAGTGTTTTTTATTATGGTACCATCTGTAGGTGATTTTTCGGATACTGATTTCGAAAATAAATTTTCAGTTTCTATTTTAACATTACCTTCTATTTTCTGTTCTAAAGGAAAATTACCTTTACCATTAAGCAACCAATATAATTCTACTTCAGGAAAAGAGGAAAGCACCTTTAGCACAAATTCTAAACTTGGTTTATTTCTACCAGAAAGTATGTGCGAAATACTAGAGCGCTGTACACCAATTTTTTCAGCAAAAGAAGACGCACTCTCACCATAATAATCTATTACTTTTTTAAGTCTTTTAGTAAAGGCGTCGTTATTTATCATTGTTATACAAATGTAAACAATCAAATTCAGTTATAGCGTTTACATTTGTATATTTTATACAATATTTACAAGATAAAATTAAATATAAGACCAAATTATATTAAAGTAATACTTTAATATAAATATCATAAAATACTGAAATAAAATACAATAAAATTATTTTTATATATTATAATCATATCCTATAGGCAAGGCACAAAATGGAGTACATTTTTGCAATATTATGGTTACAGATGTAAATTACAATTGTAACAAACCCTGTTTACAAATGTAAATTAGATAATGTTTACATTTGTAACATGAATAAAGAGGTTGAACAAAATGAAGTCTTAGATTCTCTATTTAAGCAACATAAAGAAAATGCACTTTGTGGTCGATATATTACTAGTAAACACATTATACCACTTTTAAAAGAACACTCAAAAAAATTTAAAATTCAAGTTGTCGGACAATCCGTTTTAAAAGAATCCATCCACTCCATAACCATTGGATCTGGTAAGAAAAAGATTTTAATGTGGTCCCAAATGCATGGAAATGAATCTACAACTACTAAAGCTATTTTCGATTTACTTAATTTTTTCATAGATAATCAATCTGCAGACAACATCTTAAAAGAGTGTACGCTTGTCATTATTCCTATTTTAAATCCAGATGGCGCTACTGCTTATACAAGGGTAAACGCTAATGCTATAGATTTAAATAGAGACGCGCAAAATCTTACGCAACCAGAAAGTATAGTTTTAAACACTGTTTTTAACAACTTTAAACCACATTACTGCTTTAATTTACATGGACAGCGCACCATTTTTAGTGCTGGAAATAGTGGTAATCTCGCTAGTGTTTCTTTTTTAGCACCAGCGCAAGACATAGCATGTACAATAACAGATAATAGAAAAATTGCAATGTCTATTATTGTTAAAATGAATACCATGTTGCAGGTAGCCATACCTAATCAAGTTGGTATATATGACGATACTTTTAATATTAATTGTGTTGGCGATACGTTCCAGAGCTATAATGTGCCAACCCTATTGTTTGAAGCCGGGCACTGCGCCAATGACTATGAAAGGGAAGAGGTAAGACGTTTGATATTTCAATCTTATGTTATAGCTATAAAAACAATTGTTCATGACCAAATTGATAGTAAAGATTATAAGGACTATTTAAAAATGCCTCAAAACCAAAAACTGTTTTTTGATATTATAATAAAGAACGCAAAATATAAAGATGAAAAAAGAGATATCGCAATTCAATACCATGAACAATTAATTGATGGAAAAATCCATTTTATACCTAAAGTTGAAAAAATTGAGAATCTTGACGCATTTTATGCCCATAAATATATTGATGCCAATGATAGCGCAGTATTTGACGCAAATTACACACCTGTAGAGCTTGGCAGCGAAAACGATTTCGTATTAATAAATAAGGCTAAATATTCACTATTATTTATTTAAACGTGTGTTTTTGTGTTGATTATTCATTTAAAATGTGCTATTTTTGATTTTTATACAATAAAACCAAAAATAATGGCAAAGTTTAAATTAGACGAAATTGATCATCAAATTCTTGATATGTTAATTGATAACACAAGAGTACCTTTTACGGATATTGCAAAAAAATTATTAATATCTGCCGGAACAGTTCATGTTAGGGTAAAGAAAATGGAGGATGCAGGAATTATAAAAGGTTCTTCACTAACATTAGATTACAAAAAATTGGGGTATTCATTTATTGCCTATGTTGGTGTTTTTCTTACCAACACATCTCAAACACAATTTGTTTTAGAGCGTATTAACGAAATTCCTTTTGTAACCGTTGCCCATGTTACCACTGGAAAATTTAATGTGTTCTGTAAAATTAGAGCAAAAAATACGGAGCACGCAAAAGATATTATTTTTATGCTTGATGCCATAGAAGGTGTATACAGAACCGAAACCATGATTTCTTTAGAAGAAAGCTTAAATGATAAAAAACGTTTAATGCATGACATATTTAACACCATATAATTAAAACCTATTATAGTTAAGTCCTTTAGTTATCTTGCTAAGGGATTTTTTTATGAATAAAATTTAAATTAATGAAAGCAAAAGACTTAAGAAAAGACGAGTACTTGCCTTTTTTCCAACCTTATATCAATACAATTGGAGATGTAATACTATTACAAGGATTAGAAGACGGATTAATACACACCTTAGGCTTTTTAAAATCCATTCCATCAGAAAAATTAGAGTATCGTTATAAAGCGAATAAATGGACCATAAAAGAAATTGTTAACCATTTAATTGATTCGGAACGTGTTTTTGCATATAGAGCATTGCGTTTTGCGCGTCAAGATAACACACCTGTTGCTGGCTTTGATGAAAATAATTATGCTACAGAAAGTTTAGCAAATTCTAGAGCCTTTAAAGACATCTTGGAGGAGTACAAATTTGTTAGACAAGCATCGATAGCACTTTACAAAACTTTTGGTGCTGATAGTAATATTTTAAAAAGAACAGGACTTGCTTGTGGTGGAAGCGTCTCTGTACGCGCATTAGGATTTTTAATTGCTGGTCATGAAAAACACCATTGTAATATTATTAAAGAACGTTATTTATAGTGTATTAATTAATTTACTTTATAATATTCAAAAGCTTCTAAAATAGCGTCATTATCTACAATACAATCCAATTTGGGCTTTCCAATAGCTTCTAAAAGCACAAAATTAATAGCACCATGTGTGTTTTTCTTATCGTATTTTAAAAGGGCAATTATAGGAGCATGGTCTGTTTCTTTAATATCTACTTGACCATAAATGGCTTTAATTATGCCAGTTATTGCTGTGCTTTTGTCTTTAGAAAAACCACAATATTTAACAGACAAGTAGTTTGCTAATACCATACCAACGGCAATGGCTTCGCCATGTAGTAAGCGTTGCTTATCTTGGCTTTCCATAAAATAGGATTCAATAGCATGACCTAAAGTATGTCCGTAATTTAAGGTCTTGCGTAAACCTTCTTCTGTAGGATCTTGCTCAACAATTGTCTTTTTAATAATAATAGAGTCATATATTAAAGCCGCCAAACCGTTACTTGTGGAAGGCGATAAATTTTGAATTTTATTCCAATAATTTTCGTCATAAATTAGGCCATGTTTCAACATTTCGGCTAAACCAGATCTCATTTCTAATGCTGGTAATGTGTCTAAAAAAGAAGTGTCTACAACAATAAGTTCTGGAGTATTAATAACTCCAATTTGATTTTTTAAACTTCCTAAGTCTATTCCTGTTTTGCCACCAATTGATGCGTCTACCATTGCTAATAGGGATGTTGGGATGTTTATAAAATGTATTCCACGCTTAAACGTGGAGGCTACAAACCCACCTAAATCGGTAACAACGCCGCCGCCAATATTTATAATCAAGCTTTTTCTATCTGCTCCATATTCTGATAAAGTTTCCCAAAGTCCTAAAGAAATATCTATATTTTTAGAATCTTCTCCTGGATCAATTTCTAAAATATCGTAAGTTATTTCTGAACCAATATGTTCAAGAAGTAAGGGCACACAATTAGCATTAGTATTGGTATCGCATACTATAAAAACTTTCGAATAATTAGAGGCTTTTAAATGCTGATTTAAGGCTGTATAACCTTCACTATTAAAATAAATAGTATAATCTTGAGTTGTAATTGCTTTCATTAAAAAAAATATTAATAAGTTGTAAAAATAAGTAGTTTTTAAAGAACTATAACTTAGTTAATTTATATTTGTGTAAAAATTTATTCGAGTATTAATGAATTTAAATAACCTTTTTGATAATACAGAAGTTGCGTTCGCTCTAAAAAGCGATTCTGAACTAGAACGTGCTTACTTTTTATTTAAAATGATAGCTAACGAACCTTTAGTTCGAATTGGAACAGCAGCTACTAGGTTTGCTCTTAATGCTAAACTACCAGTAGAAGGGCTCATTAGAGCTACAGTTTTCGATCATTTTTGTGGCGGTGTTAACGAGGAAGATTGCTTACCAACAATAGATCGTATGTTTTCTGCTAAAGTCTGTTCGGTTTTGGATTACTCTGTAGAAGGAAAAGCTTTAGAAAATCAATTTGATAATGCCGCAAAGCGTTTAGTTAAAATTATAGAATTTTCAGAAAAAAAAGAAGCCATGCCAATTGTAGTATTTAAACCTACTGGTTTAGGGCGCTTTGCGTTGTTTCAGAAAAAAGGAGAAGGAAAAACCTTTACCAAAGAAGAGCAAGAGGAATGGAATAGAATAGAAGGTCGTTTTAATATGCTTTGTAAATTAGCAAAATCGAAAGATGTAGAAGTATTAATCGATGGAGAAGAGAGCTGGATGCAAGATGCAGCAGACGAGTTAATAGAAAAAATGATGGCTATTTATAATACAGAGGTGCCTATTGTTTATAATACCTTACAAACCTATCGTTGGGATAGAATGGACTTTTTAAAAGCCTCGCATAAACGCGCCAAGGCTCAAGGTTTTAAATTAGGTTTTAAAATTGTAAGAGGTGCTTATATGGAAAAAGAACGAGAAAGAGCAGCAGAGCAAGGCTACAAATCTCCCATTTGTGTGGATAAAAAGGCAACCGATGCGAATTTTAATAATTGCCAACGGTACATTTTAGAACATCTAAAAGATTTTTCTATATTTATAGGTACTCATAATGAAGAAAGCAACTATTTGGCCTTAGAATTAATGGAGGCCTTAAACATAAATAAAGAAGATAATCGTGTCTGGTTTGGGCAATTGTATGGAATGAGCGATCACATTAGTTTTAATCTTGCAAGAAACGGTTATAATGTGGCAAAGTATTTACCGTTTGGTCCAGTTAAAGACGTGATGCCTTACTTGATCCGTCGTGCAGAAGAAAACACGTCTGTAGCAGGACAAACCACCAGAGAACTAGCGTTACTTAAAAAAGAACGCAAACGTAGAAAATCTTAATTAAAAAATTTAATGGATTTTAAAGTGGCCGTTTTTTCGCAATTTTCTACTACTAGTCCAGTGTTTTTTCCTTTTATGTTGCCTTCTATAAAATAGACACTACATGGTTTTTTTCTAGTATCGCTCTTAGAAAAATTTACATCACCCTTAAAGAGTATAAGGTTTATACTAGTAGTATCGATATTTTTTAAAGAAATAAATGATATAGCAGCATCAGAATATACCAAGGATTTTGTTCTTATATTTTTTAACACTCTAGCATCAGGACTATAATTACAGGACGCTTTTTTTCCGTTTAAAAAAAAGGCTAAAATAACCAAACCTATAGCAAAACCACCAAAATAATAACCGAACCGCTTTAATAAACTCACTTTTAAAATTTGCTTTTTATTCCATACTCCATCTGGAATCTCATTATTGGAAACAAAATTCGGGAATTTAACCCATTATTAATAGTGTTTTAATACTTTTTTAAAGCGATTAGAAAATAAGTAAATTAATGTCATTATAACTCATATCAAACCACTCGCCAACAGCACGATTGGTTAAAATACCATGATAAAAGTAGAGTCCGTTTTTAAGACCACGATCCATTCGTAATGAATGCTCTAAGCCTCCATCCTCGGCAATTTTTAGTAAATAAGGCGTAAAAATATTACTAATAGAAGCAGAGGCAGTGCGCGAATAACGGGCTGGAATATTTGGCACACAATAATGTATAACACCATGTTTTTGAAAAACAGGATTTTTGTGTGAGGTTACTTCACTAGTATCAAAACACCCACCCATATCTATACTTACATCTATAATTACAGATCCTTTTTTCATTTGTTCTACCATTGCTTCAGTAACAATTACAGGAGATCGGTCTTTACCACGAACAGCGCCAATAACAACATCGCAACGTTTTAAAGCCTTGTTAAGGTATTTTGGTTGGATTGTAGACGTGTATAGAGTTCTACCAAGATTGGTTTGTACACAACGTAATTTAGTAATAGAATTATCAAAAATTTTTACATTGGCACCTAAACCAATGGCACTTCTGGCTGCAAATTCGCCAACAGTCCCTGCTCCAAGTATAACCACCTCAACTGGTGGAACACCACTAATGTTTCCAAACATTAAACCATTGCCATTAGTGGTATTACTCAATAATTCTGAGGCAATTAATACAGCTGCTGTTCCAGCAATTTCACTTAATGCTCTTACGGCAGGATAGGCGCCGTCATCATCACGAATAAACTCAAATGCTAATGCTGTAATACGCTTACTTGCTAATGTTTCGAAGTATTTTTTAGATTGTGTTTTTAGCTGTAAAGCGGAAATAAGTATGGTTTGCGGATTAATTAACTTCAATTCCTCCACTGTTGGCGGTTCTACTTTTAAAATCATTGGGCAACCATAAACCTTAGCAACATCTGTTGTTATTTCTGCACCATTTTCGCTATAATCTTTATCGCTAAATTTAGAACCTTTTCCTGCCCCTGATTCTATAAGGACGCGATGCCCATTGTTTACTATAGCCGAAACTGCATCTGGCGTTAAACACACTCGCTTTTCTTGAAAGGCAGTTTCTTTTGGAATGCCTATAAATAAAGAGCTTTTTTGTTTTAAAATTTCTAAAGTTTCTTCTTGCGGTAAAAGTTGTGCCTTAGAAAATGGAGTAATGGATTTTGCCATGTGTTAGTATTCGTTATTTACAAAGTTTAAATTACGAATAAATAATAAATTAACAAGTAAAATGTATAGTATTAATCAATACAACTAAAAATACTGATTTATCTTTCCCCAAATGGTTTTAGGTCTAAAGGTTAATTCGTCTTCTAGTTCTTGAATTGATTTATCTACGTCATTTATTCTATTAAACAGTCTTGCACGAACTAAATAAATTGATGGGATAATGATTGCCATTACTGGAATTAAGTATAAAAACTGAAAACTATCTACATATTTTAAATCATCATTTAGAATATTGATAATTTGAAAAATATACATTGTTATAGGTATTAAGAGGGCATGATGCCACCAGTGACGACATGTAAAAAACCAAATAATAAGAAAAAACAATGGTATAATTTTTCCATTAAGTGTCCACATCGCGGTATATGCACTTTCATAAAACCTACTGTTGTATGTAAAAAAATAAGTGCTCCAGATTTTTTGATCTGGAACACTTTCATATGCGTAAAAAAAATAAGGAGAAATTGCAATTATTAATGCTACAATACTACCTAGAATAAATCGTTTTTTATCCGTGAGTTGGAACTTTGATTTTGTTCCTGTCAATTGCTGTTTCTGTTTGGTCATTTAAATCGATAATGTTCGTTGCGGTTGCAGTGAAAGTTGCACCTCCAAAAATAGCTAATGCTATAATATACTTTTTTAAATTCATAGTTAAAAGGGATTAAATTAATATTTTATCAAAATTAGTCTAATCCATTGATGAATTTTTAGTCAAATGTTAAATAAATGTTAAAAACGTCTTTTTTCTTGATTTTCGTTACGGTAAAGACCGTAATTCTGACAAAAATAGACTTTTAGATAGTATTAAACTGTAATAAATCTACATTTTAATCATTTTAAGAGTTCTCGACTTCTTAGTCTTGATCTCAATTGTAATATAATTAAACCTATCTATCAAATTTTCTAATAATTTAGGCCACTCTATAAACAAGTAAGCATTGGAATTAAGGTACTCCTCAATGCCAAAATCATAGAGTTCGTTTTCATCATCCAAACGATACAGATCGAAATGAAAAATACTTTCTGTTGCAGATTGGTATTCGTTTACTATAGAAAAAGTAGGGCTACTTACAATATCGTGGCATCCTAGAGCTTTTACTAAAGCTTTAATAAGTGTGGTTTTACCAGCACCCATGTCTGCCTTAAAAAGAAATTTTTTAGAGGTTGCGTGCTTTAAAATTTGTCCAGCTGCATTATCAATAGTTTCTAACGTGTATTCAATATCTAGCATTCCGCAAAGTTATAATACAAATACTAAAAACCAAAGTCTAAACTTTATTATAAAACATTACTACTATTAGTAGGTATCGTCTTTTATTAGATATTGTCTTATATTATCGATTATTCCGCTTTAACTCTTATGGATAATTAACCGTTAAGCCTAATTACTATAATATTCATACCTCTACCCATGTCCATATTATACATAAATTCCCCTAGAGAATCTGCCCTTTTGAATTTTAAAAAAAACGTTTTCAGATACATTACATTAAAGATCATTCACCTGAATTTTATAAAATGGGATTACTAAAGTTCTTAAGTTAGTGGTGTAAACTATCTATTTTTACATTCGAAGATTTCACCAATACTATCATCATAATACTATTTATAACTCCAATTATAGATGTTTAAAAGCTGTAATAAGTTAAGTAATTAAATTTAAATTTACACTCTTTTAATAAATCTTAATTTTCGGATAAAAATTAATCAGCCATCATTAGTTTATAGCTTTTTTTTGATTTGCCTTTTTTTCCCGGATGTTCCTCTATTAACTGCAATGTCTGGCTCCCAAATAGGCATTTTCTTTTTAAATTTCTTTCTTTAACGCTTTAGGAGAGATATTTAAGCGTACGCCAAAAAAGTTTTTATCTATTTTAGAAAAGTTAGAATAGAAATAAGAAGTTAATTAGTAACGCATTAAGTTTAAGACTCTGCACCAAATATTACTTCGGATTTAACACCACGAAAGGAATAATCATTTCTTCTAAAGACACACCTCCATGTTGATATGTATTTCTATAATAACTTACATAGTGATTGTAATTATTAGGATAAGCAAAAAACAAATCGCTTTTAGCAAATATAAATGAGCTATTCATGGATAGCGATGGCAATTGTATGGATTTAGGATTTTTAACCGCTAACACCTCTTTATTTTCATAACTTAAACTACGGCCTGTTTTGTATCGAAGATTTAAACTAGTATCACGATCTCCAATTACCTTAGAAGGATTTTTTACATTTATGGTGCCATGATCAGTAGTTATAATTAGCTTAAAGCCCATCTGCTGTGCTTGCTGAATCATTTCTAGGAGTGGCGAGTTCTTAAACCAACTTTGTGTTAAAGATCGATACGCTTTATCGTTAGACGCTAATTCCTTTACAACATCCATTTCTGTTTTTGAGTGCGATAACATGTCTACAAAATTATAGACTACAACAGTTAAATCATTATCTTTTGTACCTTTAAAATTATCCGCTAATTTTTTACCATTTCTTAAATTTGTTATTTTATAATATTCATACTTGTAGTTAGATAAACCTAAACGCTTTATTTGCGCGTCTAGAAAATCTTTTTCATGCATATTTTTACCACCTTCATCTGTATCGTTTTTCCAATATTCCGGGTGCAATTTCTCCATATCGCTAGGCATTAAGCCAGAAAAAATTGCATTTCTAGCATATTGTGTTGCGGTTGGTAGAATACTAAAAAAAGCACTTTCGCTGTCTTTTTTGTAGTGGTTAGATACAAAAGGCTCAAAGGCCTTCCATTGATCGTAACGTAAGTTGTCTACAACCACTAAAAGTGTTGGTTGCTCTTTACTTAATTCAGGTACTATTTTGTCCTTAAACAAGTTGTAAGAGAGGGTAGGCGCATCTGCATTAGGTTCAAACCAAGTTGAATAATTTTTGTCTATAAATTTACCAAACTGTATGTTAGCTTCGGTTTTTTGAGATTCCAAAATTTCAAACATACCAGAGTCTTCTATATCTTCCAATTGCATTTCCCAATAAATTAGCTTTTGGTATAAAGACACCCATTCTTCAAAGCTATTTACCATGGCCATGTCCATAGCAATTTTTCTAAATTCTTGTTGATAGTTGGAGGTTGTTTTTTCTGATATTAATCTGGAATGGTCCAAATTCTTTTTTAAACTCAGTAAAATCTGGTTTGGATTAACAGGTTTTATAAGGTAATCGGCAATTTTATTACCAATAGCTTCTTCCATAATATATTCCTCTTCACTTTTGGTTATCATAACCACCGGAAGGTTGTCTTGCTTTTCTTTTATCTCATTAAGTGTTTCCAAGCCTGTTAATCCTGGCATGTTCTCATCTAAAAACACAATATCAAAGAGCCGATTATCTAATACTTCTAGTGCTTCAGTACCACTATTACACTTGGTAACGCTGTAGTGTCTTTGCTCTAAAAACATAATATGTGGTTTTAATAAATCGATTTCGTCATCAACCCAAAGAATTTTTATTTTATCCATGTATATTTGTTTATCTAAACTCAGTAAAAAATTATCGGTTTGCAAAAAAACAACAAACTTAAAATACTAAACGACCCAATTTACGGATTTATTACAATCCCAAATGCTTTAATTTTCGAATTAATAGAGCATCGTTATTTCCAAAGGCTTCGTCGTATTACCCAAATGGGAATGAGTTATCTCGTTTATCCTGGTGCTCACCACACGCGTTTTCAACATGCCATTGGCTGCATGCACTTAATGCAAAAAGCTGTGCAAGTGCTTCGCTTTAAAGGTGTTGACATTAGTGAAGATGAAAAAAACGCCTTGTATATAGCCATATTATTACATGATATTGGACACGGACCATTTTCTCACGCCATGGAACATAGTATAGTAAATGGTGTTTCTCATGAGCATATCTCTATGCTTTTTATGGAAAAACTAAATATAGAATTTAACAACGATTTAACGTTGGCTATACAAATATTTAAAGGCGACTACCCACGACAGTTTATGTGCGAGCTAATTTCTAGCCAGATAGATATGGACCGTGCAGATTATTTAAAGCGTGATAGTTTTTATACAGGTGTTGCAGAAGGCAATATTAATAGCGAGCGTTTAATTACAATGCTTAACGTAAAAGATAATAAACTAGTTGTAGAAGATAAAGGCATCTATAGCGTAGAAAAATTTTTAATGGCCAGACGTTTAATGTATTGGCAGGTGTATTTGCATAAAACGAGTTTAACAGCAGAACAATTGTTAATTAGAGTGCTAAAGCGTGCTAAGGAAATAGCCAAGAAAGGAGAGCAATTGCCTGCTAGCAAACCACTTCACTATTTTTTAACAAAAGAAATAACACTCGAAACATTTAATGCTCAAAGCCTTGAAACTTTTTCAAAATTAGATGATTACGATATTATTTCTGCTATGAAAGCGTGGCAGTATCATTCTGATTTTGTGTTAAAAAATCTCTGTAAGATGATAATTAATAGAGATTTGCTCAAGGTAAAAATTAAGAAAAAAATGAGTAATCCTAATGTGCTGTTTCAGTACAAACAACATTTAATTAAAAAGCACTCCATTTCTGAAGCTGAAGCAGATTATTTTGTATTTACTGGTGAAATAACTAATCAAGCCTATACAAGAAATAAACAAGGCATTACTATTTTACACAAAAATGGTAAAACTGAAGATATAGTTAAAGCAAGCGATCATCTGAATCTAAAGGCGTTAGCTATGCCGGTAACTAAGTATTACATTTGTTATCCTAAAACGTAAATTATAGTATTAAGTTTCATCCCTATAGTCCAAGCCAACAATAAAACGAATAAATTTGAAGCAAGTTAAAATTAATAAGCTTATTGTAAGACACTTGAATAATGGACATTAAAAATTTGCTTTAAGTTTTTACATAAAACTCCTGCTATATTTTAGTAAAATACTTCACTATCCATACGTTTCATTGTAAATAGAAACAAACTACTTTTAAACAACCTATATTATATGATACATTTTTTCTATTTTTGCTATACATGAAATTTACAGCAGAACAAATAGCTGGTATTTTAGAAGGTGAAATTGCGGGTAACCCTAAAGCAGAAGTTTTTAAATTATCTAAAATAGAAGAAGGTGTAGAAGGTGCTTTAACTTTTTTAGCCAATCCTAAATACACCCCTTATATCTATAGTACGAAAGCAACCATTGTAATAGTAAATAGAGATTTTATACCAGAGCAAGAAATTTCAGTTACTTTGATAAAAGTAGACGATGCTTACCAATCGTTTTCAAAACTTTTGGACTATTACAATCAAGTAAAAAATAACAAAGTAGGTATAGAACAACCAACGTTTGTATCAAACAATGCAACCTATGGCAAAAATGTATATTTAGGTGCTTTTTCTTATTTAGGCGAAAATGTTGTACTTGGAGATAATGTTAAAATTTACCCACAAGTATTCATAGGAGACAATGTTTCTATTGGAGATAATACTACCATTTTTGCAGGCGTTAAAATATACTCAGAAACACAAGTGGGAAAAAATTGCATTATAAATAGTGGTGCTATAATAGGAGCAGATGGGTTTGGGTTTGCACCAGATGACAATGGTGCTTTTCAAAAAGTACCACAAACAGGTAATGTGGTAATAGAAGATTATGTAGATATTGGCTCTGCAACAACCATTGATAGAGCTACTTTAGGATCTACAATTATTAGAAAAGGAGTAAAATTAGACAACCAAATACAAATTGCACATAATGTAGAAATTGGAAAAAACACTGTCATTGCTGCACAAACAGGAATTGCTGGGTCTACTAAAATGGGTGAAAATTGTTTAATTGGAGGTCAAGTTGGTATTGCAGGTCATCTAACCATTGGTAATAACGTTAGAGTGCAAGCACAAACAGGAATTGGTCATCGTGTTAAGGATGGCGAAAAACTTTATGGTTCACCAGCAATAGATTATGGTAATTATGTTAAATCCTATGTGCATTTTAAAAACTTACCAGAAATAGTAAAAACGATAAACGAATTAGAAAAAAAATTAAATGGCAATAGTTAATTCGGAAGTAAAACAGAAAACAATAGACAAAGAAATCTCTTTAACAGGTGTAGGTTTACATACTGGAATTGAGGTGACATTAACATTCAAACCCGCTCCAATAAATACGGGATTCGCTTTTAAACGTATAGATTTAGAGGGAAGTCCAATAATTGAGGCAGACGCAAATTATGTGTCAGACACACAGCGTGGTACGCGCTTAGAAAAAAACGGTGTCACGATACAAACCTGCGAGCATGTTTTAGCTGCTTTTACAGGTTTAGATATAGACAATGCTATAATTGAATTAGACAATTCTGAGCCTCCAATAATGGATGGTTCTTCAAAATACTTTGTCGAGGCTATTGAAAAAGCTGGAATAGTAGAACAAGATGCTTTTCGCGAAGAGTATGTTGTTAAAGATGTAATTTCGTATCTAGACGAGGAGTCTGGTAGCGAAATATTAGTCATGCCATCTAAAGAATATCAAGTCACATCCATGGTAGATTTTGGTACTAAAGTTTTAGGAACTCAAAATGCAACACTCAACCACTTGTCAGATTTTAAAAAAGACATTGCCAATTCGAGAACCTTTAGCTTTTTACATGAATTAGAATCGCTTTTAGAAAACGGTTTAATTAAAGGTGGCGATTTAAATAATGCTATTGTGTATGTAGATAAAGAATTATCACCAGCCACAATGGAAAAATTACAACTGGCTTTTAATAAAGAAAAAATATCTGTAAAACCTAATGGCATACTGGATAACTTAACTTTGCATTATCCTAATGAGGCTGCAAGGCATAAATTGTTAGATGTAATAGGAGACTTAGCCTTAATTGGAACACGTATTCGTGGAAAAGTAATTGCTAATAAGCCAGGACACTTTGTAAACACTCAATTTGCAAAAAAAATGTCTAAATTAATTAAAAACGAAAGGCGTAACAACGTTCCAGAGTTAGATTTAAACCAGACACCTTTAATGGATGTTAACCAAATAATGGATATGTTACCTCACAGGCAACCTTTCTTATTATTAGACAAAGTGTTTGAACTTACAGACTCTAAAGTTATTGGTATGAAAAACGTAACCATGAACGAAGAGTTTTTTAAAGGTCATTTTCCTGGTTCGCCAGTAATGCCAGGTGTTTTAATTGTTGAAGCCATGGCACAAACAGGAGGGATTCTAGTTTTAAGCACAGTACCAGATCCAGAAAACTACCTTACATTTTTTATGAAAATGGATAAAGTTAAGTTTAAACAAAAGGTGGTGCCTGGTGACACTCTAATTTTTAAATGCGAGCTCATAACACCAATAAGAAGAGGTATTTGCCATATGCAAGGTTACGCCTATGCTAATGGAAAATTATGCGCTGAGGCTGAATTAATGGCGCAAATTTCAAAAATAAAGTAATAAAGTTTTGTAAATTTAAATAATGACACCATATAAAATTTAAGTCATAAAAATGAACCGAGCAGTCTTCAAAATAGCAATTGAAGAACACTATTTATAGCAAATATTATAGCGAAACCTTTTTTACCGTTATATTAAAATGATATCATAAAAATGAACCAACCCTTAGCATATGTCCATCCAGGTGCAAAAATTGCAAAAAATGTAGTTATTGAGCCTTTTACAACTATATATAACAACGTCACCATTGGAGAGGGAACATGGATTGGAAGTAATGTTACCATTATGGAAGGTGCTAGAATAGGAAAAAACTGTAGTATTTTTCCAGGCTCAGTAATCTCTGCAGTACCACAAGATTTAAAATACGATGATGAGGATACGCTAACAATTATTGGTAATAATGTTACCATTAGAGAATGTGTAACAGTTAATAGAGGTACAGCAGATAGAATGAAAACTGTTATTGGCGATAATTGTTTAATTATGGCTTACTGCCATATTGCACATGATTGTATAGTAGGAAAAAATTGTATTTTTTCTAATAACAGCACGCTGGCAGGCCATATTAACATTGGCGACTATGTTATTTTAGCAGGAATGACAGCAGTACATCAATTTTGTTCTGTTGGTAACCATGCATTTGTTACTGGCGGTTCTCTGGTTAGAAAAGATGTCCCGCCTTATGTTAAAGCAGGACGCGAACCTTTGTCTTACGTCGGTATTAATTCTGTAGGCTTAAGACGTAGAGGATATTCCACTGAAAAAATTAGAGAAATTCAAGATATTTTTAGAATATTATATCAAAAAAATTACAACAATACACAAGCCGCTGGAATTATTGAAGCAGAAATGCAAGCAACAACGGAACGCGACGAAATTCTTCAGTTTATTAAAAATTCTCATCGTGGAATCATGAAAGGCTACTTTAAATCAAATTAATATTTACTCATAAATAGTTGTAAAAATTACGCATTATTGCTAGACTGTAAGAACAACAATTAAATAAAACAAAATAAATAATAATGGCTACTACCTCAGATATACGAAACGGACTGTGTATAAAATACAATAATGATATTTATAAAATTATCGAATTTTTACATGTTAAACCTGGAAAAGGACCTGCATTTGTGCGAACTAAGATGAAAAGTGTAACCAACGGTAAAGTTTTGGATAACACGTTTTCCGCTGGACATAAATTAGAAGACGTGAGAGTAGAAACTCATAAATTTCAATATTTATACAATGATGGCGAATTTTTTCATTTTATGAATGAAGCAGATTATACTCAAATTCGTCTCTTAGAAGCAGCATTAGATAATCCAGGATTAATGAAAGAAGGAGAAATCGTTACCATTCAAATTAACACAGAAGATAATATGCCATTATCTGTGGAGTTGCCAGCAACTGTTATTTTGGAAATTACTGCTACAGAACCTGGAGTAAAAGGTAATACCGCTACTAATGCAACAAAACCTGCAACTGTAGAAACAGGTGCTACAGTAAACGTACCTTTATTTATTAACGAAGGTGATAAAATTAAAGTTGAAACAGACAAAGGCACCTACAAAGAACGCGTAAAAGAATAATATTTAGTTTTATAGGCACTGTACATGGTTAAAAAACTAAGGATTGCTTCTAAAAACTAAAATGAAATAATATGAAATTTCCGAAACTACAAACCTTAAAACAAATTGCTCATATAATTGATTGTGATTATGTTGGTCCAGACGATTTTCAGGTTTTAGGAATGAATGAAATTCACGTAGTGGAACCAGGGGATATAGTATTTGTAGATCATCCTAAATATTACGAAAAAGCGTTACAATCTGCAGCAACAATTATTTTAATTAACAAAGATGTTGCATGTCCAGAAGGAAAAGCACTTTTAATTAGCAAAGACCCATTTCGTGATTTCAATAAATTAACTCAGCATTTTAAGCCTTTTCAACCGGCTACTCATAGTATTTCGCCTTCAGCTAAAATAGGAAAACATACCATAATCCAGCCCAATTGTTTTATTGGCAATAATGTAACTATTGGTACTCATTGTCAAATCCATGCCAATGTAACTATTTATGATGGTGCAGTTATTGGAAATAATGTAACCATACATTCTGGAACCGTATTGGGAGCAAGTGCTTTTTATTATAAAAATAGACCAGAAGGTTTTGATCAGTTGGTATCTGGTGGTCGAGTAATAATTGAAGATGATGTAGATATTGGTGCCCTGTGCACCATAGACAAAGGTGTTACTGGAGATACCACAATAGGTGCTGGCTCTAAATTAGACAATCAAATACAAGTTGGGCACGATACTATAATTGGAAAAAAATGCCTTATTGCATCACAAGTCGGTATTGCAGGTTGTTGTGTCATAGAGGATGAGGTTACCATATGGGGACAAGTAGGTACAAATAGCGGTATCACCATAGGAAAGAAAGCAATAATTCTTGGTCAAACTGGGGTCACAAAATCTGTTGCCGGTGGAAAAAGCTATTTTGGGACACCAATTGATGAGGCAAGAGTTAAATTAAAAGAATTGGCGTATGTTAAGCAAATTCCAAATATTATAGATCAATTAAAAAAATAAATAAATGTCTGCTAAAACAATAGTTAAAACTTTTTACGATTCTAATTTGGCAACTGATGAAAATTTAATAGATATGTTTCATCAAGACTGTATTTTATATTGGAATAGTAGTCAAGGTTTTACAATTTTAAATAAAGATAAAATTGCAGAAATGCTTAAGGGGATTAGAGCATCTTATCTATCTTTTACGTATAGGTTAAGTCATTTACTAGAAGATGGTAACACCATAACTGCAAGGTACACTATCTATCATACAACAATAGAAAGACCTTTAAAAGAGGAGCCTTTGGCGCATTTTATTTCGATATGGGAAATAAAAGATGGAAAAATATTTAGAGGTTACGAAATCAGTCAGAAATTAGATGATAGTGAGGAAAATTTAACGTCTTTTTCTGAAATAAAAATTTAAATTCGTTAAATAATAGCTTTCAAAAACTTATTTTTGCGGGAAGTAAATATCAATATATCCATTTTGCTATCCAAGTAGAAAACGTCTATAAAGGCAATGGAATAAAACTTATACAAATGAGCGTTTTAGTAGATAAAGATTCAAAAATTATAGTTCAAGGATTTACTGGTAGTGAAGGAACATTTCATGCCGGACAGATGATTGAATATGGAACAAATGTTGTTGGTGGCGTTACTCCAGGAAAAGGAGGGCAAACACATTTAGACAGACCTGTATTTAATACTGTTGATGAGGCCGTTACTAAAGTAGGGGCAAACACGACTATAATATTCGTACCACCAGCTTTTGCTGCGGATGCAATAATGGAAGCTGCAGATGCCGGAATTAAGGTAATTATTTGTATTACAGAAGGCATTCCCGTAGCAGATATGATAAAAGCTTCAGATTATATTAAAGATAAAGCTTGTAGATTAATTGGACCTAACTGTCCAGGAGTTATAACTCCAGGCGAAGCTAAAGTTGGTATAATGCCAGGTTTTGTTTTTAAACAAGGTAAAGTTGGAATTGTGTCAAAATCCGGTACATTAACTTATGAGGCCGCAGATCAAGTAGTAAAACAAGGCTTAGGAATTACTACAGCTATTGGTATAGGTGGAGATCCAATTATTGGAACAACTACTAAAGAAGCCGTCGAGTTATTAATTAACGATGCAGCTACAGAATGTGTAGTCATGATTGGTGAAATTGGTGGTCAACTAGAAGCAGATGCTGCTAACTGGTATAAAGCTAGTGGTAGCAAAAAACCAATCATCGGTTTTATTGCTGGAGAAACTGCACCAGCAGGGCGTACCATGGGACATGCTGGAGCAATTGTTGGTGGAAGTGATGATACGGCTCAGGCTAAAAAAGCAATCATGAGAGACTGTGGAATTCATGTTGTTGATTCTCCAGCAGAAATAGGTAAAAAAGTAAAAGAAGTCTTAGGATAGAAATTAGGTAAGCTTCTTTTTAACAGATGGATTCTGTTAAAGTATTTATAATATAAGATTGATATCTGTTCGTTGGCTGTATTTTAGTCAACGAACTTTTTTTATTACATTCATTCAACTAAAACAATCCATAATGAAGCATTTTAAATTTGTCGCTATTTTTGCATTTCTAACAATTTTGTTTAGCTGCAAAAAGGACAACAATGTAGCCTACAATCTTGAAATTCAAAAAGATGCAAACGGTTTCTCGTTTGAAACTATCGAAAACGACCCAACAGGACTACGCTTATATACTTTAGACAATGGACTTAAAGTGTACATGAGTAAAAATACAGACGAACCAAAAATTCAAACGTATATAGCTGTTAGAGCTGGTTCTAATTACGACCCTAAAGAATCTACTGGCCTGGCGCACTATTTAGAACATATGGTTTTTAAAGGAACTGACGAAATTGGAACTATCGATTATGAAAAGGAAAAAGTCTATCTAGATAAAATTTCAGATTTATATGAAAAGCACAGAGCAGAACAAGATCCCGATAAAAAGATAGCATTATATCGCGAAATCGATAAAGTTTCTTTAGAAGCTTCTAACTATTCTGTAGCCAATGAGTACGATAAAATGACGAGTTCTTTGGGTGCAACCGGAACTAATGCACACACTTGGTTTGAAGAAACAGTATATAAAAACAAAATCCCTGCTAACGAGCTTAGTAAGTGGTTGGCACTGGAACATGAGCGTTTTGGGCAATTGGTTTTGCGTTTGTTTCATACAGAATTAGAAGCAGTATTTGAAGAATTTAATCGTGGACAAGATAATGATGGGAGAAAGCGATACGCTGCAATGCTAGAAGGTTTATTCCCAAATCACCCTTATGGACAACAAAAAACAATAGGCACTGCAGAACATTTAAAAAACCCGTCTTTGGTAGATATTAATAATTATTTTAACACATATTACGTGCCAAATAATATGGCTATGGTTCTTGTTGGAGATTTAGATTTTGATGCCACTATTAAAGAAGTTGAAGCCACTTTTGGGAAACTAAAATATAAGGAAGTAACACATCCTTCATTACCAAAAGAGCAACCTATTACTAGCGTGATTAAAACTGAAGTTTTTGGACCAACATCAGAAAGTATATCAATTGCTTATCGTGCAGCAGCAGTAAATTCTAAAGAAGAAAAACTAGTAACACTTTGCGATATGATTTTGGCTAATGGCAACGCTGGCTTAATAGATTTAAACTTAAATCAACAGCAGTTAGTGCAATATGCTAGCTGTAGAGCCACATTTTTAAATGACTATGGTTATCAAAGCTTTACTGGAGCGCCAAAAGAAGGACAGTCTCTCGACGAGGTGAAAGACCTAATTTTAGAGCAAATTGAAAAACTTAAAAAAGGAGAGTTTGAAGAATGGATGATTGAAGCGGTAATAAACGATTTAAAAAAGTCTCAATTAAGAGAGTATGAAAACAGTACTGCACTAGCCTCAGCGTATTATGACGCTTTTATACATAGAGTAGATTGGAAGGACAAAGTAAGTTTCTTAAACGATTTAAAGAAAATTTCTAAACAAGAATTAGTAGACTTTGCTAATACATATTATAAAGATAATTACGTAGTAACATACAAGCGTAAAGGTGAAGATAAAAATATTGTAAAGGTATCTAATCCAGTAATTACACCTGTTAATCTTAATAGAGATTTGGCTTCAAATTATATAAAAGCGTTTAACGCAAAAACCTCCAAACCATTAGCGCCTTTATATATCGATTATAAATCTGCTATAAAAAATAAAGAAACTAATAATGGCTTAACGATTTCCTATATTGAAAATGAAACTAATGATTTATTTGATATGAATTTTATTTTCGATATGGGTAGTGATAGTAATAAAAAACTAGGTATAGCAATTGGTTACCTTGAGTACTTAGGTACCGAAAAGTATACAGCTGAAGCTTTAAAGAAAGAATTTTATAAACTGGGAATAGACTATAGTGTTAATGCTGGAGGAGAACAAACGTATGTTGGTTTAAGTGGGTTAAAAGAAAACTTACCAAAAGGACTAGAATTGTTAGAGCATTTATGGGAAAATGCTGTACCAAATAAGGAAGCTTACCAAAAGTATGTTGAGTTTATTGCAAAAGGAAGACAGAATAACAAAACAAGTAAAAGAAGTATTTTACGATCTGGTTTAATGAATTTTGCTAAATATGGGGAAAATTCGAGATTAAGAAATATTATTTCGGTAAGCGATTTGGAACAAATTGATCCTCAAGAACTTGTAGAGATTACTAAAAATCTTAAAAATTACAATCAGCGTATTTTTTATTACGGAAAAGATATAAATCAAGCGGTAGATGCCTTAAACACCTTCCATAATGTGCCAGAAAAGTTAGAAGAGTATCCGGAAGCTGTGCCTTATGTAGAAAAAGAAACTGGCGGCAACGTGTTTTTTGTAGATTATGATATGGTTCAAAGTGAAATGATGTTTTTAGCAAAAGGAGAACCGTTTAAACCAGAAAATATGGCTGCATCAACATTATTTAATACGTATTTTGGTGGCGGTTTATCTTCAATTGTATTTCAAGAAATTCGTGAATCTAAATCTTTAGCCTATTCGGCATGGTCTAATTACGCGACAGCTAGAAAAAAAGAGGACGCCAATTACGTTATGGCCTACATTGGAACTCAAGCTAATAAAATGCCTCAAGCTGTAGATGCAATGATGGATTTAATGAATAATATGCCAGAAGCAGAAGAGCAGTTTAATGCAGCTAAAGAAGCAACTTTAAAAAAGATAGCAGCTCAGCGTATTACAAAGTCTAGCATTTTTTGGAACTATGAAAGACTTCAAAAATTAGGTATAGATAATGATAATCGAGAAGTCATGTATAACGCCATTAAAAATATGACAATGGCAGATTTACGTACTTTTTTTAACAAAAATATTAAGGGCGAAAATTATAATGTAATGGTTATTGGTAATAAAAATGACATTGATTTTAAAGCGTTAGAAAAATTAGGTAAAGTACAAGAAATGGATGTCGATTATTTATTTAATTACGAAAAAGAAAAAGAAGTTAAATTATAATTGTTTTTTATTACAATACTTTCTCGTTACTAAGGAAGGTGTTAAAAATTTAAAACCTTACAAATAGTTGTATTTGTAAGGTTTTTTTATAACATAGAACATAGTAATTACTATATTTGATTTGCCATTTCTTTTAAATATACAACTGGATTTATTAATGGCTTAATTTTAACATGAAGTGTAGTTAAACTAATTTTTAAAAAACACATGATAATATGAAACTTTTAGAAGGTAAAACAGCTATTATTACTGGAGCAAGTAGAGGTATTGGTAAAGGCATTGCCGAAGTATTTGCAGAGCAAGGCGCTAATGTTGCATTTACATATAGCGCTTCGGTTGAGGCAGCCAATAAGCTAGAGCAAGCACTTAATGCCTTAGGTGTAAAGGCTAAAGGTTATAAAAGTAATGCTGCTAATTTTGAAGAATCACAAAAATTAGCTGAAGAGGTTTTAGCAGAATTTGGTAGTATCGATATTTTAATTAATAATGCAGGTATTACAAAAGATAACTTGTTAATGAGAATGGGTGAAGATGATTTTGATAAAGTAATTGAAGTTAACTTAAAATCTGTTTTTAATATGACTAAAGCTGTACAGCGTACCATGTTAAAGCAGCGTAAAGGTTCTATTATTAATATGAGTTCTGTTGTTGGTGTAAAAGGAAATGCTGGACAAACAAACTATGCGGCATCTAAAGCAGGAATTATTGGTTTTTCTAAATCTGTAGCTTTAGAGTTGGGCTCTAGAAATATTAGAAGTAATGTAATTGCTCCTGGCTTTATAGAAACTGAAATGACAGCAAAGCTAGACGAAGAAACTGTTAATAGTTGGCGTAATGGAATTCCTTTAAAACGTGGAGGAACTCCAGAAGACGTTGCAAATGCATGTGTTTTTTTAGCAAGCGACATGTCTGCCTATATTACTGGGCAAACGTTAAATGTTGACGGCGGCATGCTTACCTAATTGTTTTTTCTGTAAACCTGCCTATTGCCAAGCAGCAGCAGAAATTTTATAACAACTAACTAGTAACTTTCAATGAGTTCTACAACTCTTTTATATATTATACTTGCAGGAATTATAGCGCTATCACTAGCCTTGTTTCAATATCAATACAAAACGAAAAGAAATTCTTTTAAGAATACAATTTTTGCTTTCCTACGTTTTTTAAGCATTTTTGGTGTATTAGTATTGCTTATTAATCCTAAGTTCGAGCAGTTAACGGTCTATAACCAAAAGCCAAACCTTGTGCTGGCAATAGATAACTCTAATTCGATTACATACTTAAATCAAGAGAATAATGTTGCCTCCATTGTAGAAGATATTAAAAATGACAGCGCACTAAAAGATAAGTTTAATATAGACGTATTTTCTTTTGGGAAAACGCTTAACGCTTCAGACTCATTATCATTTATAGAAAATCATACTAATATAGACAAAGCCTTTAAAGAATTAAATCAGGTCTATAAAAAAACAATTTCACCTACCATAATCATTTCAGACGGAAACCAAACCTACGGCAACGACTATGAGTTTGCTGCAAAAAAATACAATCAGCCTATTTATCCAATAGTTGTTGGTGACACCTCAAGATATTCAGATTTAAAATTAAAACAACTTAATGTTAATAAATATGCGTTTTTAAAAAATAAGTTTCCTGTTGAAGCTATTGTGGTATACAATGGCGGTGAAAATGTAAGCACTAAGTTTGTTGTAACCGTAGGTAAAAATACAGTGTACTCTCAATATCTTAGTTTTACAGAACGTGATAATTCTAAAATATTAAATTTTACCTTACCAGCAAATACAGTGGGCATTAAAAGTTATAGAGCAAGTGTAATTCCCATTAGCGCAGAAAAAAATAAAGCCAACAATAGTAAGAATTTTGCAGTAGAGGTTGTAGATGAAAAAACAAAAGTAGCCATTGTAAGTTCTGTTTTACATCCAGATTTGGGAATGTTAAAAAAGAGTATTGAAACTAACGAACAACGTAAAGTTGTCTTTTTAAAAGCACAAGAGGCAGTTAGTCAATTAAATGATTTACAATTGGTTATAGTATATCAACCAAACAATTCATTTAAAACATTATTTGAAGCATTGGAACTTCAAAATAAAAATAAATTAGTAATTCTTGGAAGTAAAACAGATTTCAATTTTTTAAACAGAGTTAGTAAACATTACCAACATGAAATTACATCTCAAACCGAAGACTATCAACCAACTCTTAATACCAATTACAGTGCGTTTATTGTAGACGATTTAGATTTCGAATCGTTTCCGCCTTTACTTGCAAATTTTGGAGCACCTTCATTTTCTGTGCCTTTCGAAAGTATTTTATATAAAAGAGTAAAAGCAATTAACACAGAGGAACCACTTTTGGCTACCTTTGAAGTTAACGGAAAGCGAGAAGCGGTTTTATTTGGAGAAAACCTTTGGAAGTGGAGAGCGCAAAGTTTTATTAACACTAATAATTTTAATGCTTTCGATAATTTTATAGGCAAACTCATTCAATTTTTAGCCTCAAATAAGCGTAAAAATCGATTAAACCTTGATTATGAATCTTTTTATCAAGGAAGTAGCAACATTATAATATCTGCTCAATTTTTTAATAAAAATTACGAGTTTGATGCTAATGAGAACTTAACTATTATTATTTCGGACAAGCTTAAAAAAACCTCCAAAACAATTCCTTTTATATTAAAGAATAACAATTACCAAGTAGATTTAAGTTCATTACCAGCTTCAGATTACGCCTTTACAGTAAAGGCTACCAGCGAAAATATCTCAAAGTCTGGAAATTTTAAAATATTAGAATACAATATAGAAAAGCAATTTTTAAATGCTAACTTATCGAAATTAAAAACAATTGCAGAGCAAAGTAATGGTGATTATTATTTTTTAAATAATTATAAATCATTGTTCGTTAGTTTAGCAGAAGACGAGCGCTATAAACCCATTCAGAAAAGCAGTAAAAATATTGTACCTTTAATCGATTGGAAGTATCTTTTAGCACTTATTGCTATAACACTTGCCATAGAGTGGTTTATGAGAAAATATAACGGATTAATATAACTAAAAAGTAAATAATTAAAATGGAAAAATTACCAAAACTGGGTGTACCAGTAATAATAGGCATAATTGTTATTGTTTTTTTAATAATTAAATCTGCAGTAACTATAGGGCCAGGAGAAGGAGGTGTAATCTTTGAAAGATTAGGCGATGGTATTAATACTGAGATCACTTATGGAGAAGGCTTCCATATTGTGGCACCTTGGAACGACATGATTATTCGTAAAGTACGTCAACAATCAATTTCAGACGAAATGAATGTGTTATCCGTTAACGGTTTAGAAGTAAAAGTAAGTGGTACCGTTTGGTACGAGCCTGAGTACGAAAATTTAGGAAAATTAATAAAAACCAAGGGTGAAGATTATGAAGTAGAGTTATTAGATCCAGCAATTAATGCCGCAGCTAGGAGTGTTGTTGGCCGATATACACCAGAACAATTATATTCTAGCAAGCGAGATGTTATAGAGCAAGAAATATTAGATGAAGTTACAAAACTATTAGATGGCCAATTTTTAACTGTAAAAAGAGTTTTGGTTGAAGATGTAAAATTACCAACAACTATTAAGCAAGCTATTGAAAGAAAACTTAAACAAGAGCAAGAATCTTTAGAGTACGAGTTTAGATTGGTAACAGCGTCTAAAGAAGCAGAAAAGGTTATTATCGACGCTAAAGGTAAAGCAGAATCTAACCGTATTTTAAGTGCATCTTTAACAGACAAAATTTTACAAGACAAAGGTATTGAAGCAACTGTTAAACTCTCAGAATCGCCTAATAGTAAAGTAATTATTATTGGATCTGGGGATTCTGGCATGCCAATAATTTTAGGAAATCAATAAATTATGTTTTAATTTTTACAGATTTCACAAAAATTAAATTTAAGGTGCTTTAAATTAGGATTTAAATAGTAATTTTTACAATATTTGTAAATAATAGAGCAAGAATGAACTTTAATCCATTACATCATCATATCAATACTAGCTGTCAAGCGAGTTGAAGATGTATTGAATAAAATCAACATATTTTTTAAATCCCGTTTGAGCAAATCAAACGGGTTTTTTTGTTTAAATTCTCTAGTGTTTTGCACATTCAAAGACCATATTAAAAAATGAATAAACTTAAAATTGCAGTACAAAAATCAGGAAGACTAAATGAAGATTCTATGAATCTGCTTAAAAACATTGGCATTTCTATTGATAATGGAAAAGACCAGTTAAAAGCCTCTGCACGTAATTTCCCATTAGAAGTATTTTATTTACGAAATGGCGATATACCACAATATTTAAGCGATGGAGTTGTAGATATTGCTATTATTGGAGAAAATGTTTTAATAGAAAAAGGAAACCATTTACCAATAGTTGAACGCTTAGGTTTTTCTAAATGTAAAGTTTCTATAGCTGTACCTAAGGCTTCAAAAGCTAGAAGTTTAAAGGATTTAAAAGGTCAACGCATTGCTACCTCATACCCAAACACAGTACAAAAATTTTTAGATAAAAATGGAATTGATGCTAACCTTCACATTATTAATGGATCTGTTGAAATAGCTCCAAATATTGGCTTAGCAGATGGCATTTGCGACATTGTTTCTAGTGGAAGCACTTTGTTTAAAAACGGATTAAAAGAAGTGGAAGTGCTCTTAAAATCTGAAGCTGTACTTGCCAAATCTCCTAAATTAACTTCTGAAAAAGAAGTATTATTAGAGAAAATTCAATTTAGAATACAATCGGTATTAAGAGGGCAAAATTCAAAATATGTTTTACTAAACGCACCTAACGATACACTTGACGATATTATTTCGGTTTTGCCAGGCATGAAAAGCCCTACCGTATTGCCCTTAGCTAAGGAGGGATGGAGTAGTGTCCATTCTGTTATTAATAAAAATCAATTTTGGGAGGTTATAGACGAATTAAAGGCTAGAGGTGCACAAGGAATTTTAGTTTGCCCAATTGAAAAAATGGTACTATAAAGGTTGTAATTTTCTTAAAATCGAAACTTTTTTTACTAAAATTAAAATAAAGTATTTTGCTTTTATAGAATGTAATGTTAGTGATTATGAAAACAATAATAAATCCAAATCAATCAAATTGGTCAAAACTATTACAACGACCAACACAAACAGTTAACGACGTAGAAGCGACTGTAAATGCAGTGTTTAACGATGTTTGTAGTCATGGAGATCAAGCAATTGCTAGATATACCAAGGCATTTGATAAGTGTGTACTAAACTCCGCTGTAGTATCGGCATCGGCATTAGAAAAAGCATCAGATTTTGTATCTAACGATTTAAAAAACGCCATTCTACAGGCCAAACATAATATTGAAGTCTTTCATACTGCTCAAAAAACTAAAAAAGTACAAGTAGAAACTGTAAAAGGCGTGACTTGCTGGCAGGAAAAACGAGCAATAGAAAAAGTAGGCTTGTATATTCCTGGCGGAACAGCACCTTTGTTTTCAACTATTTTAATGCTAGTTATTCCCGCACAAATTGCTGGCTGTAAGGAAATTGTTTTATGTACACCACCAAATGCAGAGGGACAAATAGCTAATGAAATTTTATATACTGCAAATGTATGTGGTGTTACTAAAATTTTTAAAGTTGGTGGCATTCAGGCCATTGCAGGACTAACCTTTGGAACAGAAACCATACCTCAAGTATATAAAATTTTTGGACCTGGCAACCAATACGTTACAGTTGCAAAACAGATAGCAACCAAGCATGGTGTTGCAATAGATATGCCAGCAGGACCAAGCGAGCTTTTAATTGTAGCAGACGATAGTGCAAAGGCAAGTTATGTAGCCTCAGATTTATTAAGCCAAGCAGAGCATGGTATAGATAGTCAGGTTGTATTGGTTTCAGATTCATTAGCCTTTATCGCAGCTGTGCAACAGGAAATAGAAACTCAGCTTTTAGACCTGCCTAGAAAACATATTGCAGAAAAAGCACTTAAAAATTCTAAAGCTATTGTTATTAAAACTGCAAATGAAGCCTTACAATTTATAAACGAGTACGCACCAGAACACTTTATTGTAGCAACCCGAAATAATGATTTTTTTGTTAATGGCATTCAAAACGCAGGGTCTGTTTTTATAGGTAACTTTACACCAGAAAGTGCGGGTGATTATGCAACTGGTACCAACCACACGCTACCAACTAATGGATTTAGTAAAGCCTATTCTGGAGTAAATTTAGATAGTTTTACCAAAGCCATAACCTTCCAAAACATAACTGAAGAAGGCATTTTAAATATTGGTAACACCATTGCTTTAATGGCTGAAGCAGAAGGTTTACACGCTCATAAAAATGCGGTGACTTTAAGATTAAATGATTTAAAAAAATAATATGGACTTAGCACTTTTAACTTTTGAGGAAAAGTGCTATGCATTTAATAAGTAATGAAAAAGGACTTCAATTTAAACAAACTCGTTAGAAATAATGTAATGGCTTTAAAGCCCTATTCGTCAGCACGTGATGAGTTTAAGGGTGTATTGGAAGATATGGTTTTTCTAGATGCTAACGAAAATCCGTTTGAAACTGGCGTTAACCGTTATCCAGATCCACAGCAATCTAAAGTTAAAGCGTTGTTATCGGAACTAAAGCATGTACCAATTAATACCATGTTGTTAGGCAATGGAAGTGATGAAGTATTGGATTTAATATTTAGAGCTTTTTGCGAACCAAAAGAAGACAATGTTATCATACTGCCTCCAACTTATGGTATGTATGAGGTTTTAGCTAATATTAATAGTATTGAGTTAATTAAAATAAACCTTTCTAAACATTTTCATCCGCAAGTTCAGCAAATATTACAAGCTCAAAATAATCAATCTAAACTGTTGTTTTTGTGCTCTCCTAATAATCCAACAGGCAACAGTTTTAAAACTACAGAAATTGAACAATTACTTTCTAAATTTAATGGAATAGTAGTTATCGACGAGGCCTATATCGATTTTTCAGAAGAAAAGAGTTGGCTTACACGTTTAGAACAATTTCCAAATCTTATTGTTACACAAACCTTATCTAAAGCTTATGGCATGGCTGGCATTAGGTTGGGTATTTGTTTTGCTTCAGAGGCAATTATATCTATTTTAAATAAAATAAAACCGCCTTATAATGTAAATGAGTTAACACAACTTAAAGCTATTGAACGGTTAGAAAATACAGAAGCGGTAGGCAAAGAGATTTCCCGTATACTTGAAGAGCGAAAGCGTTTAATCTTAGTATTGGAAACCATATCATTTGTAAAAAAAACACATATAACAGACGCCAATTTTGTTTTAATTAAAGTAGATGATGCTACCAAACGCTACAATCAATTAATAAAAAAAGGCATTGTTATTAGAAACAGAACAACGCAACCGTTATGCGAAAATACACTAAGATTAACTGTTGGCACAGCTAAAGACAACGCGCTTTTAATACAAGCATTAAAAAGTTTGAGAGGTTAAAAACAATATAGCATGAGCAAAAGAGTATTATTTATAGACAGAGACGGCACACTAATTAAAGAGCCCGAAGACGAACAAATTGACACATTTGATAAATTAGATTTCTATCCAAAAGTGTTTACCTATTTAAGTAAAATAGCTCGAGAATTGGATTTTGAATTGGTAATGATTACAAATCAAGATGGCTTGGGTACAGCTGTTTATCCCGAAAACTCATTTTGGCCAGTTCATAATTTTGTTTTAAAAACATTTAAAGCAGAAGGTGTCGTATTTAAAGAACAGTTTATAGATAGAACATTTGCAAAAGATAATGCGTCCACACGTAAACCCAATACAGGCTTGTTAACCAATTATTTTTCAGATGAATATGATTTAAATAACTCGTTTGTAATAGGAGATCGTTTAACAGATATTGAACTTGCTAAAAACTTAAATGCAAAAGGTATTTTTATTAATGACAATACTAACCTAGGAACAGACGAAATTACTGTAAAACGTGAAGCGTTAAATCAATACATAGTTCTAGAAAGTAATGATTGGGAAGTTATTTATAATTACTTAAAAATGGATGCCCGTATGGGCAGTATTGAAAGAAACACCAACGAAACTAAAATAAAAATAGCTTTAAATTTGGATGGCACTGGACAGTCTAAAATCAATACAGGTATTGCTTTTTTCGACCACATGCTAGACCAAATTGCACGTCATGGTCAATTAGATTTAGACTTAAAAGTAGTAGGAGATCTAGAGGTGGATGAGCACCACACCATAGAGGATACAGCTATTGCCTTAGGCGAATTATTTGCACAGACTCTAGGTAATAAATTGGGAATTGAACGTTATGGATTCTGTTTACCAATGGACGATTGCTTTGCACAAGTGGCAATAGATTTTGGTGGTAGGAATTGGTTGGTTTGGGAAGCAGACTTTAAACGTGAAATGATTGGCAAAATGCCAACCGAAATGTTCTATCATTTTTTTAAATCGTTTACAGACGGCGCACGCTGTAACCTTAATATAAAAGCTGAAGGTGCAAACGAACATCATAAAATTGAGGCCATTTTTAAAGCCTTTGCTAAAGCCATAAAAGTTGCTGTAAAACGCGATGCAGATAAAATGTTGTTACCCAGTACAAAAGGCATGCTTTAATGCGCGTATAACCAATCCAAAGGTTTCCAACTCTAATTAAAATATAATGAGTAAAGATATAGAATGCAATAATCAATTAAATAATCAGCGCTCTTCCTCTGTAGATGTTGAGAGACAACAGATTATAATAATTGATTATGGCGCAGGAAATATTAAAAGTATTCAATTTGCTTTTAAAAGGTTAGGTGTTGTTGCTAAATTGTCTAATAATGCTGAAGAAATTATAGCAGCCGATAAAGTTATTTTTCCAGGCGTTGGCGAGGCAAATTCTGCAATGCAAATGTTAAAAGCCTCTGGATTAGACGTTGTTATTCCAAGGTTAAGGCAACCAGTTTTAGGTATTTGCTTAGGTATGCAATTGATGTGTAATTCTTCGGAAGAAGGAAATACAAAGGGATTAGGTATATTTAATGTAGAAGTAAAACGGTTTTCGAATACCGTAAAAGTGCCACACATGGGATGGAATACTATTTCCAAACTACAATCGCCATTATTTAAAAATATTAAAGAAGGTGCTTATATGTATCTGGTACATAGTTATTATGCCGAAAGATGTGAAGCACAAATAGCAACCACCCATTACGAATTTAATTACGCATCGGCATTACAAAAAGGTAATTTTTATGGTGTACAGTTTCATCCAGAAAAATCATCGGTAGCAGGTGAGCAACTTTTAAGAAATTTTTTAGCACTCTAAAATTTACACGATGCTGTAAGCTTATAAATACCTTGCAGATTATAAACTAACATTAATAAATAAGTTCCCTTTTCAAGGAAAAGAATATGAGGATTATACCAGCAATAGACATTATAGAAGGCAAATGTGTACGTTTAAGTCAAGGCGATTACAGCACAAAAAAAATATATAACGAAAGTCCGTTGGAGGTCGCCAAAGCCTACGAAAATTCAGGAATAGAGTATTTACACGTTGTAGATTTAGATGGTGCAAAAGCCAAACATATAGTTAACCATAAAGTATTAGAGCAAATTGCATCGAAAACAAATTTAAAAATTGATTTTGGTGGCGGACTTAAAACAAATGAGGATTTAAAAATAGCTTTTAATGCTGGTGCATGGCAAATTACAGGCGGAAGTATTGCTGTTAAAAATCCTGAAATATTTCAAGAATGGCTTATTAAATTTGGAAGTGATAAAATAATATTAGGAGCAGATTGTAATAATGAAAATATTGCGATAAGTGGTTGGTTAGAGGAGAGCAACTTAAAAGTAATTCCCTTTATACAACAGTATCAAACCAAAGGAGTAATTTACGTTATTTGCACAGATATTGCTAAAGATGGTATGCTTGAAGGTCCTAGTTTTGACTTGTATAAACGTATTTTAAACGAAACTAATAATATAAAATTGATTGCTTCTGGAGGCATTTCGACTTTTAATGAACTACCTAAATTAAAACGTTTAGGTTGCGAAGGTGTAATTATTGGAAAAGCTATTTACGAAAACAGGATTACTTTAAAAGAATTGGAAGGCTTTATATTAAATAATTAATATGTTAACAAAACGAATTATACCTTGCTTAGATATTAAAAACGGTAGAACCGTAAAAGGCGTTAATTTTGTAGATTTACGCGATGCAGGAGATCCTGTAGAGCTGGCTAAACAATACGCATTAAAAGGGGCGGATGAACTTGTGTTTCTTGACATATCTGCAACCTTAGAAGGTCGAAAAACCATGCAAAAAATGGTGTTAAAAGTAGCAGAACAGGTAAATATTCCGTTTACTGTAGGTGGCGGCATTACCAGTGTGGCAGATGTTGATGCACTTTTAAAATGTGGTGCAGATAAAGTGTCTATCAATTCTTCCGCAGTAAAAAGACCTGAATTAGTTAACGAACTTGCAGCTAAATTTGGTAGTCAATGTGTTGTAGTTGCAATAGATGCAAAATATGTAGAGGGGAATTGGCTGGTTCATTTAGCAGGAGGCACCATACCAACAACACTTAGTTTATTCGATTGGGCAAAAGAAGTGGAGCAACGTGGTGCTGGCGAAATTTTATTTACTTCTATGGATAACGATGGTACAAAAAATGGGTTTGCTAACAAAGCCTTAGCTCAATTATCTAAAACCCTTAACATACCAATAATTGCTTCTGGTGGCGCAGGAACAATTCAACATTTTATAGATACTTTTACAGAGGGTAAAAGTGACGCCGCGCTGGCGGCAAGTGTATTTCATTTTGGCGAAATACCCATTCTAGAATTAAAAAAAGCATTAAGAACTAATAATATAGAAGTACGATTATAATGAATATAGATTTTAACAAAAATAACGATGGTTTAGTTCCAGTGATCATTCAAGATGCATCTACCAAAAATGTGCTCATGCTTGGTTACATGAATGCGGATGCTCTAAAAGTAACGCAAGAGATAAAAAAAGTTACATTCTACAGTCGTAGTAAAAAGCGTTTGTGGACAAAAGGTGAGGAGAGCGGGCATTTTTTAAATTTGGTAAGCATAACACCCGATTGCGATAACGACTGCTTGTTAATAGCTGCAAATCCTGTTGGGCCAACCTGCCATAAAGGAACCGATACGTGTTGGGCACAAGCAAATACAGAAAATTTTGGATTTATAACAGCATTAGAAAGCACCATCGAAAAGCGTGTAAAATCTGGAGACGCATCAAAATCTTATGTAGCCTCATTGTTTGCATCTGGTATTAACAAAATAGCACAGAAAGTAGGAGAGGAGGCTGTGGAAGTCGTTATTGAAGCTATGGATGATAATGATGAATTATTTTTAAATGAAAGTGCAGATTTACTATTCCACTTTCTTATGCTACTACAAGTAAAAGGTTTTAAATTCAATGCGGTTGTAGACGTATTAAAGAGCAGAGAAAAGAAATAAATATAATTGTCTGAAAGCCTATTTTTAACAAAGATTTAGAACCATTAGTGTTATTATCTGCTACTATTATACTAACTTTATTAAAAATATTAGATATGAAAAAATTAATACCATTAGTTGTATTTGCTATTTGTTTTTTAGGATTTTCCCAAGAGGTTCAGCGGGAAAAAGTTAATGGCAAAATTATAGTAGAAGGCAGTGATATTGAGGGTATTGCCATTTACAACACCTCAACTAATAAAGGCACAGTATCCGATGAGAATGGTGAGTTTACAATTGCCGTAAAGTTAGACGATAGCATTGAGGTGAAAGCGCTTGAGTATCAAAATTTTAATTTTAAGGTTAATAAATTTATCATTCAATCTAATCGAATGAGTATTTTTTTAATTGAAGAAATAAATAAATTAGACGAGGTTGTTTTGTCCAACAAAACACTTACTGGCGATATTAAAACCGATCTTAATAATATCAAAACATTTAGCCCAAAGCTAAATTCTATTTATTTTGGAACTAAGAATAACGATTTAGAAAATACTGCTAACCAAAAAACATTGGTGAGTATAGCAAATGGTACAACACACTCTCAGGCACAAACAATGGTTAATGGTTTAAATATTATTAATGTTGTAGATCAATTACTAATACCACTATTTAGATCTGAGGTTGAGGATAAAAAGGCAGTAGGAATAACTGAAGTTCCTGCAACTTCAATTAAATATTATTTAGGGGCTAATTTTTTAACTGAAAATTTTAAAATTCCAGAACATCGTGTTGAGGAATTTATTAGGTATGTAGAAGATGACACTTTCGATTTTAACATGTTAAATTATGGGCACGAAATCGAATTTCTTGAATTATTAAATAAAAGAAGTAAGACGTTTTTAGCTACTAAAACGGGTAATAATTAACTTTATCAGTTAAGCTTATATTAATAATAACAGCCGCTAAACCCTTAGCGGCTGTTATTTTATATGGTCTTAAGATGTTCTATTACTGTACAATAATATAAACCCTTATTTATTTTTTATCAGAGGCTATAATTTTTAAAGTTTGTGCTATCCAATCGCTTTTAAAATCTAAAGGAATTTCAGGTATTATACCTTTGCTTTCAAATTGGTAAAACTTATGAAAATTCATATCTGTAGGCTTAATTGTAAAATTGCCAGATGGTGTGCTGTAACTCGTACCATAGTTTATACCGTAAGAAATAATACCAAAAGTAGTTTGGCCTAAATGTTTACTGTTTTTAATTTTCTTTAATTTTAAAGTAAATTGTTCGGCATTACTAGCAGTAAAAGCATTGGTTAGTATGTATATATTTTTATTTTTTAATAATTTTAAATAGGAATCTGAGTATTTTTTATTGCCGCCAGTATTGCTTCTTAAATCGATAATAATATTTTTTGCAGTCAATCTATTTTTGGTATCTGCAAAAAATGCCTTGTGCTTATTTTTCTTGCTATTACTAAAATGGCCGAAGTATAAGTATTGTGTGTTTTTGTTTAGTTGTTTAAATTCTAATTCGGTTTGGTTTTTATCAGGTAATTCAAAATTAAAGACGTTATCAATTTTTTTATAGCTTAATAATCTACCATTTTCAAAAGCTATACTTTTTACTAACCTTGGAGCTTTAGTCCTTAATTTATAGTGGTAGAGATTGTATTTGTTAGCACTAACTGGATAAGCATGAAAACAAAGATCTCCAACATTCCAGTGCTCTAATTTACTCTCTAAAACAACACCAGATAAATTTTTGCTGTTGGTTTCAAAATATATTCCTAACAATAAAGAATCGCCATATTTATAGATACCTTCTTTTTCAGTTCTATTTTTTTTGTACAACTTTTCTTTCAGTTTTACTAAGTTTTTTTTAGATTTTGGGTGCTGTTTTAATTTATTATTTACGTCTACTACTGATGTAATCATGGATATATTGGCATGATTATCTTTAACCAAATCCATCTGTTGTAATAACAATTTAAAACAAGCTTCAACAGCTATTGGCTGTTTCATTTTATCTGAAAGTCTGACAAAAGTAGTTTCAAATGCTGTTGATTTTTGTCCTTTAATTTGTTTTTTATAGGATGGCATTTTTTTCATTTTCTCAACTACAAAATCTAAATCGGTTTTGCAGTCACATGTTTTGTTTTGTGCTAAAGTGTATACTATTCCGAAGAAAAAAAATAAAGTAAAAATGGATGTGTTTTTCATTTGATTTAATGTATATAATTAATTTAAAGCAAATATACATTTGGACAATCAAGAAAACTCAATTATAATAAGCGTTTGGGGTGAAATGACACTATCTTGTGGTGAAATTAAGAGCCAATTTTACTGCCTCAAGATAAGTTTTAGAAATTGGTACTTTTATTCCATGAGATAATAATAAAAAAGGTTTGCTATTTTCGTTTAACCATTCCTCAAAATGATAGGGATTAACTATAAACGAACGATGTATTCTTAATAAATTGGGGAACGTTTCTGCAACTACCGATAATTTGTTTCTTATTAAACTTTTTTTCAAGGCATGATTTGAAAGGTAAAAAACTTCAACATAATTGTCCGAGGATTGGATACAGATTAAATCATCAAACAGCAGACGTAAGCTTTCGTAATTGCCATCACCTTTTATTTCAATCTTTTGATCCTCAATTTTTTTCTGCCTGTATTTTCCTAACGCAAATCGACCTATTAAAACAATTGGCAAAACAATAGCAATTGCTGGTAGTAGGATAGAAGTTAACATAAAACCTAAAGAGTACGGATAAGGTTCATTAGCCACAACAACATATAAATAAAATAATCTCGCAAAAAGAATATTAGCAATACATAGGCTTAATAAAAATAATATTTCATGTTTTAGCAACCAGATGTTCTTACTTTTTTTGAAGATAAATTTTTGAAGCGGTAAAAAAAGCAAATACGATAAACCGCTAATTATACCATAAATAGGAGTAAATAGTAATTTCTCTCTAGTATTTAGTTGGTTAACATCAAGCGGTTCTGTAAAATATAAAAATGCAAAAACCCAAATAGCAATAAATAAGCTTATAATGAGGTGATGTTTTACCTTTGGATCGAATGGATACTTAATATTCAGAATATTTAAAATTTATGCTAATTTAATTAAAAATAGGAAAATATGTTTTGTTGTTAGATGCTTATATATTATTAATAAACATAATCATTTTTTAGAAAGCTATATTGTAAAATTCATTATTAAAATTAATATAATTAGTGTTAACTATAAGGTTTAAAAATTTTGTAATATCTTTTTTAATAAGTTACTTGCATTAGTATGAGCGCATTTGATAAAAATTTTTACTATCTAATTACAATTCAATATTTAGGTTATCGATTTCACGGTTGGCAAAAACAACCCAATGTTAAAACCCTGCACTTGATGGTAGATAGGACCTTAAATTATATTCTAGATGGTAAACGATTTAAAACTTTGGCTTCTGGAAGAACTGATGCCATGGTATCTGCCGAAGAATCTGCTATTGAATTGTTTCTAAAAGAGCCAATACAAGATAAAACTACTTTTTTAGAGCTTTTTAATACTAATCTACCTCAAGATATAAGAGTGATGGCTATTAAAGAAGTTGATGCTTCATTTAATATCATACAACATTCAAAAATTAAAGAATATTTATATTTGTTTGCTTTTGGTAAAAAAAATCACCCTTTTTGCGCGCCAATATTATGCACTATTTTAGATGATTTAGATATTGAAATTATGATGCAAGGAGCAAAACTGTTTGAAGGCGAACATTATTTAAAATCATATTGCTATAAACCAACAGACAAAGGCATTTATAATCGTAAAATTTTAACCTGCGAAATTGTTAAAAACACCATGTATACTGCAAATTTTTTTCCAAACAAGTCCTATATTTTGAAAGTTCGTGGTAAGGGTTTTATGCGTAATCAAATTCGTATAATGATGGGAACCTTAATAGATCTTGGAAAAGGGAAGCTGACTTTAAAAGATATAGAAAATTCTTTAAAGCCCAAAAATACTATTAAAATGGAATATATTGCTCCTGCTTCTGGACTGATACTTAAGTCGCTTCAATTTAAATAAGTTGTTAAATAATTTAACAACTTATTAATACTCTTAACATAATTTAAGTTAATAATATTTTATTGATGTTAAAGGCAGTTAAATCGTTTGATTTAATTGGCATTAGCGTCTATATTGTCAATTAACCGAAAGAACAAAACCATGAGTTATTTGAATATACAAGATAAAGAAGTCATTCCTGTTGTTACAGAGTTGAACACACTTTTAGCAGATTATCATCTATACTACCAAAAACTAAGATCATTTCACTGGAATATTTTAGGCAAAAATTTCTTCGACCTTCATATCAAATTTGAAGAAATGTACAATGAAGCTCAGGTAAAAATCGATGAGATTGCAGAACGCATTTTAACTTTAAGACACCATCCTGTTAGTAAATTTAGTGAGTATTTAGAAATATCCTCTCTAGAAGAGGCTTGTGGTATTACCACAGACCAACAAATGGTGGAAATATTATTGACGGATCATAAAATGATGTTAAAACAATTGTCGGCCGTCCTAAAAAAAGCTGATAGCGCTGGGGATGAGGGGACAATAGATTTAATTGGAGCTTATATCAGAGAATTGGAAAAAACCAGTTGGATGCTAAACGCTTGGTCTAAAAGCACCAGCGATAGACTAAAAATGTAATGCATTTCTAGGGATTGCTCGATACCGCTATAAAGAAATGTTTAAAAATTACCTTTTAAAATACAAATTATGAAAGAAGAATTAAATAAATCATATGAATTAATTTTAGGTAAATTAACTGTATGGTTTGAAACTATAGTTAAAAACTTGCCAAACTTTATTATTGCAATTATTGTTTTAATTGTTTTTTACTATTTGTCTAAGTATACCTCAAGATTTATTAAAAAAATAATTTCTAAAAAAATAAAACAGGATTCTTTGGTGCACATCATTACTAGAATTTCTGCACTTTTTATTTTAGCCGTAGGATTATTTTTAGCATTAGGCGTATTAAACTTAAGTAAAACATTAGAAACGTTAATTGGAGCAGCAGGAGTTTCTGGTTTAGTTATAGGTTTAGCCCTACAAGGAACACTAAGTAACACTTTTGCAGGAATTGTACTTAGTTTTAGAAAAAGCATTGAGTTGGGCCAATGGGTAGAGACCAACGGATTTTCTGGTGAAGTTGTTGAAATTAGCTTAAAAAACTTTGTAGTTAAAGAAGCAGATAATAACTTGGTTTTAATACCTAATAAATCAATTTTAGAAAATCCTGTAAAAAATTACTCTTTAACCACAAAAATGAGAGTATTCTTGGAGTGTGGTGTTGGTTACGATTCGGATTTAGAGCTCGTTGAATCCTTAACCAAACAAACCATTGCAAACACTTTTAGTCAAATTAAATCTGCAGACGAAGTAGAATTTTATTACACTGAATATGGCGGAAGCTCCATTAATTATCTATGTAGATTTTGGATAGATTCTGAAAATGCATTAGAAAAATTAAAAGCGAAAAGTAGAGCTATTGTAGAGATTAAAAAGGCTTATGATAAAGAAAATATTGATATTCCTTTTCCTATAAGAACACTTCAATTCGACGACAAATTATCGTTGGACGTCCCTAACACAGTTGAAAATTCATTTTCTAATAATTAAAAAAGTAAATCAGACATATTATTAGCCATTAAAACCATAAAATTATGTTACGTTGGACTATTACATTTATTATAATAGCAATTATAGCTGGAGTATTAGGCTTCGGTGGTATTGCAGGAGGAGCCGCAGGTATTGCTAAAATTTGTTTTTATATTTTTTTAGTATTATTTGTTATATCTTTAATTAGAGGAAAAAAATAAATGCGCGAACACCAAACGCTCTAATTAAACTTAAATTATTTTTTTTAAATGTTAAAGATTAATTGTAAATTTATATTAATATTTAATGACTTAAAATAAATGAGTATGAAAAGAGTACTATATTAATACATAGTCATGATTTCATTAGCTATTTTTTTAATAAATTGAAGAGAAGAAAAATCCGCCGAAGACAGAATCTAGGAATCAATGGATGCTGTAGGCAAAGACCTTGATAATGCATTAGATGGTGTACAAGTTAACATCGAATACGTGCAAGAGGAAGTTGATGAAACAAAAAAAGAAAACTAAAATTAAATTAATATTAACCTAAACACCTAAAACAATGAAAAAATTATCTTATTTATTTTTACTAATGTTCTCAATGTCTATAGTATTAACAGGATGTAGAGAAGAAACCTCTGGCGAAAAAGCAGAAGATGCTGTTGAAGAAGTAGCAGACGATATTGAAGATTCTGTAGATTAAAGCACACCGTTTTCATGATTAAAGTCTCAATTTCATTTTAATGAAATTGAGACTTTTTTTGTACTTTTCAATTTTAATAAAAAAGGTATTTTTATGGTGTCAAAAAACGTTATTAATTTTTTAAAGCATTTAGAGGTTAATAATAACCGCGAATGGTTTGCAGAAAACAAACACAAATACGAACAAGCTTTAAAAGAGGTCAAAACTTGTTTTAATACTGTATATCTTGAAATGCAAACGCATGATCAGATTGATAAAATGAAAATTTTTAGAATTTATAGGGATGTTAGATTTTCTAAAAATAAAACACCTTATAAAACCAACTTTGGATGTTCCTTTCATCGTACTAAGCCACAATTAAGAGGCGGTTGCTATTTGCAAATACAACCTGGTAATAACTTTATGGCCGCTGGATTTTGGAATCCAGAAAAAGAAGATTTATTCAGAATTAGAAAAGAGTTTGAAATGGACGATAGCGAAATACGTGTTATTTTAAACTCCAAAAAATTTAAATCTGTATGGGGGCCATTGGAAGGCAACGAATTAAAAACAGCGCCAAAAGGTTTCGATAGAGATCATCCTGCAATAGATTTAATACGCAAAAAACAGCATATTTTCTCTTATAATTTTACAGATAAAGAAGTGCAATCACCAGATTTTACCAAAACGGTAAGTGATCATTTTAAACTCATGCGTCCTTATTTTAATTATATGATTGAAGTTTTAACAACAGATTTAAATGGTGAGTCTCTGCTTTAATTTAAACTGCTACGAGTACCTTAGGACTTTCAAATAATTGGATGTTGCTCTGCAAGCGTTGTATTACAATATTCATCATTCGCTTATTAAAAGCAGAAGAATTTTCGATGTATAGTAAATACTCGTCAGTAGTAAACTGCCCTATAATCATACCTTTAAGCGCATTTCTAAACTTAATATCTTTATGTAGAGCATTATCTATATAATGTAATCTTCTTTCCAGAGTTAACTCAAAAAACATGTTTTTGTGTTTAGTAATGTAATTTTTAAAAACCGCTAGTAGTAAATCATTTTGAAGTTTAATTACTGGACGCAAAGTAATATTTTGAAAGCGTTCCTCCTTACTCATATTATCACTTATTTTAATAGAAGCAATAATTGGTCTAATAGCTAATAACTCTTGATCTCTAATTGTCATGATATTGGGTGTTTTTATAAAAATATTAATTATCGAGGCATAATCATTTCATATCGAATTTTCTTGTTAACGTTCTTATCAACAATTACCTTTATCAAAAATTAGTCACGTAAGATGTTATGGTGTAACCAGATTCGATTACTGTCTACTAAATGGCTTAAAAACAAGATGTTATACATTTTTATATTTAAACTTTAAATTAATTTAATTTATAAAAAAACTAAAAGTTTAATTAAGGTATTGTTTTTAGCATTCTAAAAAATAAAAATTAAACATAACAAAGCGTATTATACACTATGAAATTTCACACAAGAAAATGGGTAAAGCCCGAAGATTTAAACCCTAATGGCACCTTGTTTGGTGGACGTTTGTTAGCATGGATTGATGAGGAAGCAGCGTTGTATACAGTTGTACAGCTTAATAATCCAAAAATTGTTACTAAATACATGAGCGAAATAAATTTTAATAGTAAGGCTTTAAAAGGTGATATTGTTGAAATAGGAATGGAAGTTAAACAATTTGGAAAGTCATCTATAACCTTAAAATGCGAAGTGCGTAATATGATGACACGAGAAACCATCATTACCGTAGAAAATATTATTATGGTAAATCTTGGCGAAAATGATAAACCAAAAGCACACGGTAAAACCAAAGTAGAGTATGTAAGCGATAGATTAGAAGCGTAACTTTATTCAGCCAACAACTGCTTGATTCTATTCTCTAATGCGCGTCCAGAAATTTTCTCGCTAGCAATGTTACCCTTTTTATCTATAAGCAATTTAAAAGGAATAGATTCTACGCCGTAACGAAAGGCAATACTTTTATTTTTGTCAATAACATGGTAATCCCAACTAAGATTATCTACTGCAATGGCATTTAGCCATTCAGCTTCGCCTTTATCCTCGCTAACGCTCAAAATTTCGAATCCTTGATGCTTATATTTTTTATGAAGCGCAACTAGATTAGGATTGCTAGCACGACAAGGCGCACACCAACTCGCCCAAAAATCTACTAATACCACTTTACCTTTTGGAATTGACTTAAGAGAAACAGCTTCACCATAAGGATTTAAACCACTAATTTTATAGGCCTTAGGTCTGTATTCAGTTGTAAAGTTTTCAACCGCTTTTTTAGCGGCTACCACTGGTAAACGTTTTGTTCTTTTCTCTTCTTTTTCAACTATTAACGAATCTAAGGACTGTGTAAATTCTAATTCACGAATCTCTTTAGAAAGTCCATTGTAAAGGTTTCTAAGTGTTTTTGCCTCATAGGTGTTCAGGTTCTCTTTTACAAGCATTGCCGCCACATAAGAATTAGAGTGGTTTTTTATGTAGGCTTCTATAAAATTATTTTGTTCTGTAAACAAGACCAAACGGTCTTTTTTTAGTTTTTTTATATTTTCTGATGAAAAATTTCCTCTTAATCCATAGTATAGAGCCATCCCTTTATCTTTAAAATTATTCATCTTTAATGTATACTGTTGATATTCATTTTGGAGAATAGATGCAGAATAGGCAGTAGAGAAGGCGATACGCTTATTTAAAAACACATGAATATCGGAAGCATCCACTAAAACTGAAAACCCTTTATTTTTATTCCGTATTTCCGACACGCGGTACATGGATGGTGTTTCTACTAAACCCTTAAATTGAAACCTTGTATTGCTTACAATTGTAGAGTCTACTAGATCATAAGTATCGTCTTCTGCTTTAAAAAGGTAAATTGATGTATTATCTGGTGAAAATGAAGAACCATGTATTATAAATTGATTATCTAACCTGGAAGAAGCAGTATTTGTTCCGGAGTCGTCTTGTTGAGTGTTAATAATATCAGTTTTTGTAAAATGCTCACAATTAAAAAATGTTAAAAAAACTAGTAAAAGAGCAACACGAGATAAATAGTACATAGATGGATAAAATTAAAAGCGAATATTACGATATTTATTAGTTAAGATAGTGGTTTCAAGTATTTTTTATCAACATAAAATGTACCGAAAGGTATTAAAGCGCCCAATAAAATAATAATAAATGTTTTGGTATTCCATTTGTAAGTAAAACGTAAGACTACTGCTAAAGCTATATAGATAACAAATAGCAAACCATGCGGCATTCCAAGTAATTTTACGTAAGTATCATTGCCATTAGGCAGGCGTTTAAATAGTGCAGCTGCCATTAATAACAAATAGGAAAAACCTTCTAAGAAAGCAATAATTCTAAACGTCTTTAGCATAGTCTTGATTATAATTATTAGTGAGCAAAGTTAAGAAAAGAGAGTGCTGATTGCGCTATTTATTATTACAAAAATTATTATTTAATAATATAAATTATAGCAATTAAATTTTACCTTTATGGCACTAACTAAATAATTGAATAATGCCCATACTTAAAAGGATTTTACAACTTAGCATTTTATTAGTACTAACCCAATGTGCAGACTCTAATACATCCAATACTGATGCAGCTGCAAAAGCATTTAAAATTGACTACACAAAATTTACATTAGACAACGGACTCGAGGTTATTTTACACGAAGATCATAGCGATCCTATTGTAGCTGTTGCAACAATGATGCATGTGGGTTCCAATAGAGAAAAACCAGGACGAACTGGATTTGCTCACTTTTTTGAGCATATGAGTTTTAATGATAGTGAAAATGTTCCTGTTGGTGCCAATCGAAAAATGATACCAGAATGGGGTGGAAGTAGAAATGGAGGCACATCTAACGATTATACAGTGTATTATGAAGTAGTGCCAAAAGATGCATTCGAAAAAATTCTTTGGATAGATTCAGATCGTTTTGGATACATGATTAATACAGTAACTAAAGAAGCTTTAGAGCGAGAAAAGCAAGTGGTAAAAAACGAAAAACGTCAGAGAGTAGATAATGCTGCTTATGGCTATACTGAAGAAATTAAACGTAAAAATCTTTATCCTAAAACACATCCTTATCATTGGACAGTCATTGGTGCATTACCAGATTTACAAGCTGCAACAATTAACGATGTTAAAGCCTTTTACAAACAATATTATGGTGCAAGCAATGCATCTTTAGTTATTGCTGGAGATATAGATATTAACGAAACCAAGGCGCTTGTAGAAAAATGGTTTGGTGAGATTCCAAGTGGTCCTAAAGTAGAACCCCTAAAACCAATGCCTGTAAAGTTAGAGAAAACTAAATCTTTATATTTCGAAGATAGTTTTGCTAAGTTACCAGAGTTGCGCCTTACATTTCCTACGGTAGAAAACTATAATAAAGATAAATATGCTTTACAAATTTTAGGGCAGTTGTTAAGCGGTAGTAAAAATTCCCCGCTCTATAAAACCATTGTCGAAGAACAAAAGCTTGCACCAAGAGTTGGAACCTACCAAAATAGTAGCGAGCTATCAGGAGAGTTTATTTTTAGAATTAGAGCTAATGCTGGCGTAGATTTGGATAATGTAAAACAGGCCCTAGATAATGGTTTAAAACGTTTTGAAAATCAAGGTGTTAATAACAACGATTTAAAACGGATAAAGGCTGAACTAGAAACCAATTTATATAATGGTATTGCTACTGTTTTAGATAAAGCGTTTCAATTAGTGGAAGACAACGAGTTTAAAGGCGATCCAAGTTATATAACACAGACAGCAAAATTAACTAATGAAGTTACAGCAGACGATGTAATGCGTGTATACAAAACTTACTTAAAAGGAAAACATTATATTATGACTAGTGTTGTGCCAAAAGGCAGTTTAGATTTAGCAGTTGCAGATGCAGAACAAGCCACCGTTTGGATTGAAGAGGTAAAAAAAGACGTGGCTAACGAAGAAGTTAGTCAGGGCGCAGAAGCTGTTTACGTTAAAACGCCTTCCAAATACGATAGAAGCGAGCCAGCTTTTGGTAAATTACCGTTATTTAAATCTCCTAAAGTATGGACAGATCAACTAAAGAATGGAATGTCTGTGTATGGAATTGAAAATAATGAGGTGCCGTTAGTACTTTTTGATATTACCATACCTGGCGGACATTTATTAGATCCTATCGATAAGTCTGGAGTCGCAAATTTATTAAGTAATTTAATGCTGGAAGGTACCGCAAATAAATCACCAGCAGATTTAGAAGAAGCTATTGGCTTACTTGGAGCAGATATTTATACTTATTCTACAAACGAAGATTTCCATATTGCAGGAGCATGTTTAGCCAAAAATTTCAAGAAGACTATTGCACTAGTTCAAGAAATAATACTAGAACCACGTTGGGATGAATCTGAACTTGAACGCCTCAAAAAATCGTTAGAAACAAATCTAAAAGACAGAGAAGCTAATCCAAGGAGGATTGCATCCATAGTTTATAACAAATTAATTTATGGTCAAAATCATTTATTTTCAGTGCCTAGCGTTGGTACTTTAGAATCAATTAAAAATATTACAATTAATGATTTAAAGCTTTATTTTAAAAATCTATCTCCAGAGAACGCAACGTTTCACATCGTGGGAGACTTGGATAAGGCTAACATTAAGGATGCTATATCAAGTTTAGACCAATGGAATACTGAAAGTATTACTATTCCAAAGTTTAAAATTACCCAAAGTACCGAAAAAAATCAATTGTACTTTGTCGATTTTCCTGGTGCAAAACAATCCGTATTTTTAATTGGTAAATTAGCCGTATCTCAAGAAAATGAAGAGGCCAATAATCTTGATTTTGCAAACGAAATTCTTGGAGGTGGCTCTAGTGGAAAATTATTCCAAACCTTAAGAATTGGCAAAGGGTATACTTACGGTGCGTATTCGAGTATAGAAAAAAACAAAGAAGTTTCTCCTTTTACCATAAGAACAAGTGTTAGAGCAAATGCCACCTTAAAATCATTACAGATTATTAAAGATATGGTGTCCAATTATGCCGATAGTTTTACTGAAACCGAAGTAGAACTCACTAAAAATAAAATTTTAAAGGGCAATAGTAGAGCATTCGAAAGTTTAGGAGCACAATTAAGAATGCTTAGAAAAATTAGTAAATATAATGTATCCAAGACATTTACCGAAAACGATCAAGAGGAATTGGTTGCCATGACTTTGGAGGATTATAAGTATATAATTAATAAATATTTAACCGAAGAGGATATGATTTATGTTGTTGTAGGTGATAAAGCAACACAATTTGAGGACCTTAAAAAGCTAGGCAAAACTATTAATGAGTTAGATATTCATGGAAATAAAATCTAATTTTAGTGGTGTTAATTAACCTTTAATTTTAAGAAAATATTATAAAAATATGAGTTATAAATTCATAAATTTACTTCAATCTTTATACGTCATAGAACATGAAAATGAAAAGGAAATCAATACTACCAATTATCTATTTTATAATCACTTTTTTGGGCTGCCAAAACGTAGCTAAAAGTCAAACTCCAGCAGTAGTAAAGAGTGCTTTTAAAATTAAATACCCAGGTGAAAAACATTCGAAATGGGAAATAGATTCTAACGGTAATTATGAAACTCATTTTAAAGTAAATGGTATTAAATATAGAGCAGATTTTTCTCCAAATGGACAATGGATAGAGACCGAAACAAACATTAAGAAAAAAGACCTTCCAGAACCAGTTAAAGAAGCCATAAAAAAAAATTATGGAAATGAAGACATTGCCGAAATTGAAAAAGTGGATAGTGCCACTAAAGGGTTGTTTTATGACGTAGAATTTAAACAAAAAGGTAAAAACAAAGATGTAGAGTATAATGCCTCTGGTAAAGAACTATAATCCAATAGTGTGGAATAAACTTAACGTTATATATACAAAATCAAAACTAAGCAATTTAATTAATAATTACATTTTTAGGATGATTACTAAAGATGAATAACAAAAAAAAATTTAATTTTAAAACCATACCAAAACTACTGGCTAAAGCTGGTAGTTCTTGGTTTGATAGTGATCCTTTCGAGCGAAGTGCAATCGTTGCTTATTATGCTATTTTGTCCTTACCAGCGCTAATAATCATTATTTTGAATATTGTAGGCGGCGTTTGGGGACGCGAAATAGTACAAGGCGAATTATTAGATGAAATTACAAATGCCATTGGACCAGATGCTGCAGAATCTATTAGATTAATGATGGTTGATAAAGGAGATGAATCGACTTCAATTTTTGCTACCACGGTTGGTATAGCCACATTACTTTATGGTGCTACAGGTGTGTTTTTTCAACTCCAATCCGCTTTAGATGATATCTGGGAGCAAACGCCAAAGTACAAAAATAGCGTTATTGCAACTATTGTTAGTCGTATTAAAAGTTTTGGATTTATTTTAATTCTTGGATTTTTATTACTCACCAGCCTTGTTCTTACCTCCTTATTAAGCACATTTAGTAAGCATTTAAATCGTTTTCTACCGGATAATTTATTTGAATATCTTTATCTTATTGATTTGATTGTTTCCATAGGTTTTATTTTTGTCTTATTTGCTGCCATGTTTAAATATTTACCATCTGCAACAATTAAATGGAAAACAGTTAGAGTAGGAGCAATGCTAACGACAATATTATTTGTTATGGGAAAGTATTTATTGTCAATTTATTTCAGCGAAATGCAACCTGGTTCTACCTATGGCGGTGCAGGTTCCATTATTTTAATCATGCTCTGGGTTTCTTACTCTTCATTAATTGTATTATTTGGCGCTCATTTTACCAAGAGCTATTCAGATAGTTTTGTAAAAAATAATGGTTCTAATGTTGCTCGTGTTTTAGAATAAATTTAAAAAAACTATTGCTCTATGATGCCTTTAGATTTTAACGCAGAGTACCTATTAGAAAATGATATGGTAAAATTAATACCGCTTAAAGTTCAAGACTTTACTAAACTATCAATTTTCGCTATTCATGAGCCTAACTTATGGCAGTATTCTTTACAACCTGCTAATGGTTTAAAAAATATGAAATCCTATGTTTATAGGGCACTCAAAGATAAATCTGCTAAAACGTCCTATCCATTCATTGTATTCGATAAACGTTCAAACGAGTATGCGGGAAGCACAAGGTTTTATAATTATAATGTGGTAGACAATACTGTTCAATTAGGTTATACTTGGTATGGCAAGACCTTTCAAGGTACTGGATTAAATAAAAATTGTAAGTATTTAATGCTTTCTTTTGCGTTTGAAACATTGGGTGTTGAGCGAGTAGAATTTAGAGCGGATACTAATAATAAAAGAAGTATTGCAGCCATGAAAAGTCTGGGTTGCGTTCAAGAGGGAATTTTAAGGCAAAATTGTAGTACACCAAATGGCTTAAGACGAGATAGTATAGTTTTAAGTATACTAAAAAAGGAATGGTTTGGTGGTGTTAAAACTGATTTAGCCACAAGAATATAATTTTAAGTCGTTGGTTTCCCTAAAGTGTAATTACCTTTGTTTAAAATTCCAGTAATGGCAAATCAGAAAAAATCGCAACAAGCAATTTTAAGAAAATTGAATATAAAAGCGTTAAATCCTATGCAAGAGGAAGCGTCTTTATCTATTGCTTCTATTGCAAATACGGTATTACTGTCGCCTACAGGAACAGGCAAAACGTTAGCCTTTTTATTACCTACTATTAATGAGTTATCTTTAAATCTAGCTACTGTACAATTACTAATCATAGTCCCTTCTCGAGAGCTGGCAATACAAATAGAGCAAGTTATTAGAGAAATGGGTACCGGTTTTAAAGCTAATGCTATTTATGGTGGTAGACCAATAGCTAAAGATAAAATAGAATTAGCGCATCCGCCTGCAATTTTAGTAGGGACACCAGGCCGTATAGCAGATCATCTTAGACGCCAAACCATTGTTGTGGATGATATTAAAACCCTGGTTTTAGATGAGTTTGATAAATCATTAGAAATTGGTTTTGAAACCGAAATGAGTGCTATTATTGCATGCTTGCCAAATATTAAAAAACGCATCCTTACATCGGCCACTCAAGATATTAATATTCCTAGATTTATAGGTCTTGAAAACGAAATAACCATAGATTATTTAGATTCTAAAATCTCGAACTTAGTGGTCAAAAAGGTAATTGCACCAAATAAAAACAAACTACAGACTTTAGTTCGTTTATTGCACCATATCGGTAACCAACCAGGAATTATTTTCTGTAATTTTAAAGACACCATCCAGTATGTTAGTAGTTTTCTTGAGCAAAATACTATTGCACACGGTTGTTTTTATGGTGGTATGGAGCAGATAAGCAGGGAACGTGCACTTATTAAATTTAGAAACGGTACCCACCAAATTATTTTAGCTACGGATTTGGCTGCTCGCGGTTTGGATATTCCAGAGTTAAATTTTATAATTCATTATCAATTACCCTTAAAAGCAGAAGAGTTTACACATAGAAATGGTAGAACAGCAAGAATGAATGCTAAAGGAACGGCTTATGTTTTGCAATGGGAAAATGAAAATCTACCAGAATTTATTGGCTCGCCTGATAATATAGATTTAAACAGCAAACCAAATACCATAGAAAGCTTGTGGTCTACACTATTTATTTCTGGTGGTCGGAAGGACAAAATTTCTAAAGGAGATATTGCAGGCTTACTTTTTAAAAAAGCGCATTTAGAGCGCAATGAGGTTGGTGTTATAGAGTTAAAACAGGACTGTGCTTTTGTTGCTGTACCTAAGCAAAAGGCCATAACGGTTGTTAATAAAGTAAACAATATGCGTATAAAGAAGCGTAAAGTGCGCGTTACAATTATCTAGCCAAATCTTAATACTTTTTAATTGTCAAATAAATGTAAAAGAAATGTCAATTGCTATAAAAAGTCAGTAGAATTTAAGTTCTTTACAAGATAAAATTACAACAACATTGTACTTTAAACGTATCTTGATTCTAATTAGTGTAGCTATATGTCTTTCTTGTAATAGCCAATACCATGCTAACAAGTTAGCATCAGCCAAAGTGGCTATTAGAGCAGTAGGCCATCAGTTACTATTAATCAATCAAGACTCTACATCCATTATTAAGCCGGTTTTAATTAAAAAGCCATCAGTTTACAATCTTAGCTTTAACGCCTCTTTATCTTTTAAGCCTGATCAATTAGTATCGATTGTAGATAGTATATTTAATGTAGCCTCATTACAAGAAAAATACCGCGTGGAGGTATTACAATGTATAGATCATGAGGTTGCCTACAGCTTTGAAATTCATCAAAAAAAAGAACGCACTATAATACCGTGCACTGGACGTTTACTACCTAATGCTTGTTATACAATAAACTTTAGCTTTTTAGAGCAATCAACAGCACTAGGTAGTCGTGCTCGGATGCTAGGTCTATTAGGATTATGTTTATCTGCTATTGTTTTAATCTATTATTTCAAGAAACCTAAATCTCCAAATACATTCGTAGCTATTGACTCAAATTTCCAATCGTTTGGCTTATTTAAGTTTTATCCAAAGCAAAATAAATTAGTTATTGCAGCTACAGACATTAGTTTATCTAAAAAAGAATGCGAATTGTTAGCTATTTTTATTGCCAACCCTAATCAAATTATCAAGCGGGAAGAGCTTACCAAAAGCGTTTGGGAAGATAATGGCGTTTTTGTAGGTAGAAGTTTAGATACTTATATTTCTAAGCTACGAAAAAAACTACAAGGCGACGATGCTATCAAACTTACCAATGTCCATGGCGTTGGTTATAAATTGGAAGTTTTATAAACTAAAAATTCCTAAGAGTTCTGTATATAGGCCTTGAAAGATTGCTGAATATTCTACCAATATACTGTTGTGTGCTTTGTGTTTTAGGATACTATTTTATATCAGTTAGTAAATTTTTTGCAACAACAGGGTCATAAAATCTTATCTATAAAAATCTGTTTGCTTTAGTACAGATTGCTATATCTCTAAGCGCTACATACCAAAAAACCGATAGCTTTTTATATAAATTAAGACTAAAAATACACTTTTAAAGATCTTGAAAACTTCAAAAACCTATACAGGAATACTAAAAAAACCCAAAAGAATAAAATAATTATTACACATTTTATATTTAAACCAGCATATAAGTTTTACATTCTATTTTAATCGCAATAAAAATGCCGTATTTACAATAAATACGGCTTCTTTTTGAAGATAATAAAATTATAAATTTGCATAGCATTTTTTAACTAAAAAAATTTTTTATAGTTCATATATTTTTCGTTAATTTGCCGCGAATATTAAAATACAATAATATTAAATAATAATTTTTAAATTATGAAAAATTTTTACAACATTTTATCAATTGCATTTCTTGTGTGCTTAAGTACACAATTTGCTTTTTCACAAGAGGACGAAAACAAATGGTCTTTTCAAATAGGTCTTAGCGCCGTGGATCTTTTTCCAGTTGGTGAAGATATGCCTCAAGGAGAGTATTTTGATGAATTTTTTAATCTTAACGATCACTGGAATTTAGGTGTTTATGCTGGTGTTACAAGACACTTTACAGAAAACTTTTCTTTAACAGCTAAAGGTACAATTAACAACATTTCTAAATGGGGAGAGTTTGGAGAAGTAGATGAAAGTGTATTAGTAGACAATTTAAAGTATTATGGACTTGATGGTATGCTTAACTATAGTTTTGGTCAAGGTAAACTTCAACCGTTTATTGCAGTTGGTGGTGGTTATACTTGGATTGAAGAAGGTCGATTTAACACGTTTTCAGCAAGAAATGGTTTAGAAAACTTAGTAGGAGCTGGAACAGTTAATGGTTCTGTTGGTTTTAACTATTGGATTAATAATAAAATTGGAGTTAATTTACAGACTACTTATAAGCACACCTTTAAAGAATACCTTCCTAAGCACTGGGATCATAATCTAGGTTTAATCTATAAATTAGGAACTACTGATGAAGTTGTTGAAGAAGTAATTACAGATAGAGATGCTGATGGTGTTCCAGATAAGTTCGATGTATGTCCTGATACTTTTGGATTAGTAAATCTTGGTGGTTGCCCAGATACTGATGGTGATGGAGTTATTGACAAAGACGATTTATGCCCTAGAGTAAAAGGTAGTATGGCATTTGGTGGCTGTGTAGATACAGATGGTGATGGTGTTCCAGATAGTAGAGATAAATGTCCAGATGTTAAAGGAATGGATGGTAATGGTTGTGCATTAAAAGTTGTGGAAACAACTAAAACACCTACAACTACAATTCCTACAACTACAGTTACTCCTTTTATTGGAAAAATAGTTTATTTCGATTATGATAGTTCTAAACTTGACGAAAACGCTAAAGTTATACTAGATCATATTGTTGAAAATGTTGGTTACAATTCAGGATACAACGTTTCTATTCAAGGTCATGCTGATAATAGAGGTAACAATAATTACAACTATAACCTGTCTTTAGCTAGAGCTCAGGCAGTAAAGCGTTATTTAGCAAGTAAGAATATTAATAATAGCTCTATAAACATATCTGCTAAGGGAGAAAATGAACCTTCTGCACCAAATACAACAGATAGAGGAAGAGCTTTAAATAGAAGAGCAGAATTAACTATAAATGTTTCGGCTAAGTAAATATTTTATTTATTGTTAATTTAAAATCAGTGCTACCATTATTTTAATGGTAGCACTTTTTTTACAATACAGTCACATAATAAGTTCATTTAAAGTTTGGATATTAAATTAATGGTATTATCTTTGCGAAACATTAATAAATTAAATTACATTACCATGAGTAAAGGAACAGTAAAATTTTTCAACGACACTAAAGGATTTGGATTCATCACAGAAGAAGGTGTTGATAAGGATCATTTTGTACACATTTCAGGATTAATCGATGAGATTAGAGAAGGTGACGAAGTTGAATTCGACTTACAAGAAGGAAACAAAGGATTAAACGCGGTTAACGTAAAAGTTATCTAAGATATATACTTATATTTTCAAAAGAGCCCATCTTAATAGATGGGCTTTTTTATGCGCAATAGTCTACGTTTAAAAAAGTGTCGTTACAAAAACTAATTTAAAAATAATTTATGGCATCACAGTTTTCAGATCTTGGTATTAATAAAGTGCTGCAAGAAAGTTTAGCGGTTCTCGACATTTCTGTGCCAACAGATATCCAAGTACAGACCATACCAATTATTCTTAACCAAACACAAGATCTTGTGGTTTTAGCTAAAACAGGTTCTGGCAAAACTGCAGCTTTTGGTTTACCGTTATTGCAATTAATAGACACAAAAAAACCAATTATACAAGCGGTTATATTAGTGCCAACTCGAGAATTAGGACATCAAATTTTTAGCGATTTAGAGTCTTATGCTACACGTAGTTTAAATACAACTATCGTTTCCATTTGCGGTGGTGTACCTATTAAGCCCCAAATAGAACGTTTAAAATCAGAAGCCCATATTATCGTTGCTACTCCAGGACGTTTATCAGATTTAATAAAACGAAACGCTATACATATTAATGACATTGCATACTTTATTTTGGATGAAGCCGACGAAATGTTGAGCGCCCATAAAGAAGAACTAAATAATATTATTAAAAACATTCCAAAAAACAGAAGAACTTTACTTTTTACAGCTACACTACCAGGGACTATTAAGCAGATGGTTCAGAACTACATGTCTAAGCAGACACTCTATATAGAGACTAATAAAAATGCTGCAGGTCACCAAGGCATCGATCATCGATTTATAGTGGTAGAACCGATAGAAAAACTAGATGTATTACTTCATTTTTTAAATACAAACAAAGGCCAACGTGGCATCATTTTCTGTAAAACCAAAGCCGCAGTTAATAAACTAGCAAAAAAACTGGCTATTAATAAATTTTCCTCAGGCGCCATTCACGGGAGTCTTTCTCAAGGCATTCGCAATCGTATTATGGAACAATTTAGAAACAGCCATATTGCCATTTTGGTGGCTACAGATTTAGCTGCTCGTGGTATTGATGTTAAAGCCCTTTCCTGGGTTGTTAATTATCATTTACCAGATACCTATCAAGCCTATGTACATAGAAGCGGTCGTACCGCTAGAGCAGGAGCCAATGGCTTGGCGCTGACCATAATTCAGCAAGAAGAAGAAATAGAAATTAAAGATTTTGAAGCAGAGCTAAATATTACTTTCAAACCTTTTAATAAACCAGATATTAAAAGTATTCAAGACAACAACACCTTGCTATGGGCCAATAAAATATTTAAAACTAAACCCAATAGGGATATTTCTGAAACGCTAAAAGCACAAGTTAAAACGCTATTCCATCATTTAACAAAAGAGGAATTAATAGACAAACTATTGGCTAATTATTTAACACAAACTAAAGCTTTAAATACAACTAAAAATACACCAAAAAACAAAACATAGTTATTATTAGAATTGCGGAAGATAAGTAGCTATACCATAAAGTGTTTATTTTATTTTCATCATGTTGTAGAACTTTGGCATTAACTTTTCAGAGTACTAGAAGGACAACAAAGCTTTTTAAGAAATATAGGTAACCACAGTCTTAACTATGGCTAAAGCATACTTTAGCATTAGCCTTTATAACATTTGAAATAATAAGAAAATAGTAGGCACTGTTAGGGTCACCGCCGAAGATTCAGCAATTGTATCTAAATAATAAATTGAAGTGCATGGTCTTTAGGCGCATGAGATACTCTTTTTGTCGTAAATGGTGTTATAGGCCATCCATTGATGGCATTAAACAAAGAACACAGTAGTGCGCCCTGGTAAGACACCTCATTAACACATTGCTGCTTACAGTCTTAATTATGGCACTATCTTTGTATTCTAATAAGTAATTATTAAATTAAATATTATATTATTATGAGTAAAGGAACAGTAAAATTTTTCAACGACACTAAAGGCTTTGGATTTATTACAGAAGAAGGCGTTGAAAAAGACCACTTTGTACACATTTCAGGTTTGATTGATGAAATTCGTGAAGGCGATGAAGTTGAATTTGACCTTAAAGAAGGAAACAAAGGATTAAATGCAGTAAACGTAAAAGTTATTTAATACCTCTTTTTAAGTTTTTTAAAAGCCCATCATATATTGATGGGTTTTTTGTTTTAAATAGCATTTGTATTCATTTTATAATGTTAATATTAGCGACAATACATTCGAGAAGGCAAAATTAATAAACAGCTATTACTTTTTGGCAAATGGCTAAAGCATCCTAAAAAAGGAAGTGGAATAAAATAGCTGTCTTTATTTTAATTATATTTAAAATTGTGGTGCAATAAGACTGTGTGGTGCAAAAACTACAGTGGTATCACCATTCGCACTCTTATGACTATGCCATAAGTATGAAGTATGATGTTATTAAAAATGCAGTTGAACTAAAATTAAGTTTGAGACGCATTAACCATGTTACGCCTAATTTGTTTTATGGTTTGTGTACTGCCATCGTGACTCCAACCTGGAGGCCCGAAGATATACATCAATTTATGGCGCCAATTAGTCGACTTTTTCATGTCTTCCCAGATGTTTACATATTCGTGAGTTAATATTGTATACACATTATAAGAATTTGGAGGATTGGTAACGCCATAGGAAATACTAACCGATTCATCTATTGCTTTCCAAGTTCCAAAAATCCTATCAAAAATATTAAGAATACCACCATGGTTTTTATCCATATATTCAATATTACTAGCATGATGCACTTGGTGCATTGTGTGTGTATTCAGAATTTTTTCTAAAACCCCTAAGCTTTTAATGTATTTGGTATGCAATTGAAACTGCCATAAAGCTTCAATACCCATGCAAACTACAAGCATTTCTGGAGGGAACCCAATGATTACAATCCAAACATAAAATATAGGTTTATAAAAAATGGTAAACCAGCCATTACGTACTGCTGTACCTAGATTAAAATTATCTGAAGAATGGTGCACAATATGAGCAGCCCAAAGAAATCTAATCATATGGTTCTGTCTATGAAACCAATAATAAGAAAAATCGTCTAAAAGCATGCAAAGTAACCAAAAATACCAGGCGTAACCAAAGGATTGCCATCCCATAATATTCATGCGAACACCACCTACCATTGGGTTAAAAAATTCGTAAGCCAGATTAAGCACAAGAATTAATGTTACTGTTTTAATCAGCGCACCAAGAATTACAGAACCTACACCAAGTGAAAGGCTTGATAAAAAATCTCTCCATTTATAAAGTTGTTTATCATCAAAGGTTTTACTGTAGGTCAATTCTAAGGCAATGAGTCCTAAAAAACAGGGAATGCCATAAACGAGAGGGTTTGTTAAGTCCATGTGTTAACTTTAAATATTATAAAATTGGTGCATTAACTAATAACAGCAATATATTTAAAAAAAATAATAAAACACCTTATTAATGATGATAGATTTTTTAGAAATTTGTTTATTATTAATGTTACCCGATAACGTCTCCGTATATGAAACGTAGCGTGTAAAAAAACGCTATCGTTTCAGATTAAACACGAGCCGAATTTTTAAATTTTTCTTATTATTTTTCTTTTCTAAATAAGCCAATTTTAAAAATTTGGCGGTCTTCACAAATACACAAAAACTTTTGGTAAAGCCTATAATAGCTATGTTTTATATATATTGTTGCCCACTGGCTTTTAGCGTAATGGTTCACAATAGGTTTTATTTACAACTCTATCTCTCATTTTAGCTTTATCATTGAAATTTCGAGAAATACTTCTCACAATATCGCTGTAATTATCGTCATTTTCATTACGTTGATGATAAAATGGTTTTATAGAAACACAATTGTCGTGTTCAAATAATGTGTTTAACATTGTTCTGTCAGAAGTGCCACAAGAATGACCGAAAACAAATACTTGAAAATTCCCTGAATTAGCAAACTCTAAAAGCTTTTTATAATTATCAGTTTCTAAATAGTTAATAGATTTTATGTTTTCTAAATAGTTATTGTCATTTAGTTTTTCAATTTCTTTATAGTCATCATCTAATTCATCCCCAAAACCAAATATAATCGGATTATTATCTCTTTCATTTGTAGTTCCGTGAATATGAATAAGTTTTGCAACTGTATATTTTTTGTCATTGAATTGGTCAAAATTTCTTGGGTTACCATATAGACTATCTGTAAATGTGTAGTTAAAACTTAAAAACAGAGTTTGGTCAGGGATTAAGTCAAAATAATTCAATGCATTTCCAGCGGATTGCAATGTTCTTTTGATTTCTTTTAATGGCTGGTCAAGTCCGAATTTTTGAATAAGTTTTCTTTTTTCATCTGAAAGTTCTTCCATAGTGATACCGTCATTTTTTAAACCTTCAATGTCTTTTTTAAGATACTCATATTCTTCCTCTGCTTTTTGATTTAGTGATTGTTCAGAAAAATCTTGTAAATTAAATGGGCGATAAATTTTATGACCGATAATACTTTTAGTTCTCAATAAATCAGAGCCTACATTTTTATTGAAGTTGTCTTCTTCTTTGATTAAATACTCGCATAACAAATCTTTAATACGTGAAAAATCTTTATTCAATTCTTTGATTTCGTAGTGGTTTGGTTTTCTGTTTGTAGTATCGTAAGATTTTTTTAAAAGTAGATAATATTCATTTTCTACATCCACCCATTTCTCAATGTCTTGCTTATCAGTAATGACTTTTAAAAAGCGATTTTTAAACTCAATTCTTGTTTTAAAATCGTTTGTTGCCTTTAGTAAGGCCTTGTAATCAGTTCCATTCACATAAACACTTGGTGATTTAGCTATTTTAATTTCATCATTTTCAAATGCTCGGTTTTCACGAACGTTTTTTATTTCAGAAATTGTATTATTCCAATAGTCATTTAAGAAGTTTTGATAGCTTGTTTTCATTCCGTGAGCTAAATCAAATCCATTTCCAACAAGTATAATTCTATTCATAAAATTTTGATTAAGCACTGTCCTTTTTTAGCCTGTGGCTAACATTAAAAATACCCAGAATTTTAAATTGTATACTGTACTTCTAAACCTCTATTTCAATTAAAAAAATAATAATTGGTGATTTAGTTAACACAACCTAGATTAAACATAACAAAAGCAAAACGTTTAATTATTCTATAACATAGGAGTATCATACTGCAAATACTCTAGGTATAGTAAATCAAACCGTGCGTGTCTTAAATAATTACTAAAATTTAAAACACTCTTAATTAGCAATAGGCGCTTGCAGGCAGTGGTCTGGAATACCAAACCCATCGACTAAAGTTCCAATATGTGGACGTAATTCTGTAGAGAGGCGCTCTACGCGTTGACGTAATGCCTTAGACTTGTTTCCATTAATATAGCCTTGCTCTAAATACCAAGACGCGTCTTTCCGTAATTGATATAATGCATATAAAGTACCAAGTTTTTGAAACAGGGCTTTGTTTTTTTCATCTTTAATAGTTGCTGTAAAATCTACAAAAGTAGCATAAGCCAATTCTACACTGTATGCTCTACCTAAAGTTAATAAATGCGTTTGGACTTTTAAAAATGCTTGGTATGAGGGCATTCCTTTTTTTACGTACTCTCGTATGCGCATAGCAACAGTATACGTCAGTCTTCTGGTACGAAAATTAAAAGCATGATTATGAAATTTAGAACTATACAAATGCGCTTTATCAACATTATTAGTGTAAGCAGGGTTAATGGTACTTAACGTATCTCCAATTCTTGCTCCTAATAATTTAAGAACCGCTGTAAATCCAGCGCTATTAAATTCTGATTTAAAGTCTGATAAGACGCCTTTTGCTGCTAATTGCAATAGCACGTGATTATCACCTTCAAACGTTGTAAATATATCGACATCAGCCTTTAGATCTGCAATTTGGTTTTCCATCAAATAACCCTTTCCGCCACAAGCTTCTCGACACTCCTGAATCGTGCTATTGGCAAACCATGTAATAATAGATTTAAGCCCAGCAACCTGAGTTTCAATTTTTCGTTTATCTACTATATTTGTATCGCTATACACGTCCATGAGCTTGGTAAGTGTAACATCGTATACATAGCAACTGGCAATAGCTGGTGTTAACCGTAATTGATGGCTTGGATAATCCATAAGTAAATCTTCCTGTACCTTTATGCTATCATTAAACTGTCGTCTTTGTAAGGCGTGCTTTACTGCAATAGCCAAGGCTTTTTTTGCACCTCCAAGTCCCGCGCGAGCTACACAAATTCTGCCGCCAACCAAAGTACCTAACATGGTAAAAAAGCGTTTGCTTGGATTAACAATTTTAGACTGGTATTTGCCTTGAGGTGTAATATCGCCATGTTTATTTAACAAGTTCTCTCTAGGCACGCGAACTTGATAGAACCTTATTTTTCCATTATCTACACCATTAAGGCCCAATTTATAGCCATTATCTTCTATAGTAACACCTGGAATTAATTGGTGTTCTGCATCTCGAATGGTAACTAAAATAGCATGTACACCATGGTTTTTTCCATCTACTATTAATTGAGCAAATACGGAGGCCATAGTAGCATGTAAGGCATTACCAATATATTCTTTATTATCATTTTTTCCTGGTGTGTGAATGATGATACTATCGGTTTCTTTGTCATAAGTAGCTGTAGTTTTTATGCCTCGTACATTAGAGCCATGCCCTGTTTCAGTCATAGCAAAACACCCTAAAAGTGTTGCCTTTCCTGTCTTTGAAAGATATTTATCGTGGTGTTTTTTGGTTCCTAATTTTTGAATACTACCACCAAATAGGCCAAATTGAACACCAAATTTTATGGCCATACTACCATCTACATACATCATGTTTTCAAAAATGGTTGCATAAGCTGGCATATTATTAATACCTCCATAGGCTTCAGGATACGCCATGGCTCCATAGCCTTTTTTAGCTAAAAATATAACTTGCTTTAACACATGAGCTCTAAAACTGTCCTTATCTCTTTTAATACCCCAATTAAAAATAGGATCTTTTAATACAAGTCTAAAAGCATCAATTATAGAGACATGCTCTCCTTTAAGGATAGTATCAATTTCTAAAGGATTGTAAAAATTAGATTTACTTTCTTTTACAACATCAATTTCAAATAAATGGTTGTAGTGGTTGGGCTGTATGCCGAGATTAATTTCAATATCCTTTAAATGCGTATTAAAAGGCAGATCTGTAAAGTGGTGCCCAATCATTTTTTGACTAAATGTTGCTAGCGGATACGTGTCACTTTCTATTAATTTTATTTTAGAATTAGAAATCATCATTTTCCAATTCTTAAGTACTTGATTAGTAGGAGGCGCTTTCTTATCTAAAAATTGCATAAGATAATTATAATCTGCTTTTTCAAGTGTCTCGTCTTCTGCTATTGCTTTTTTTACCACAGAAATTTCAGAATATGACAGTAAATCATCCGACCAAATCATATAAAAAAAAGGGATGTATTGTAACACACCTGGAGCGTAAGGTTTTGTTTCCATACTATAAATTTACAACAAATAGCCTATCTAAAGTCATTATGGTGTAAATTATATTGTATATCAAAATCAAGCGCAAAAACACTAATGTGGTAAGATGAGCATCATGCGCTGTATTTGTTGGTATTACAACTTCTAAACTAATACCGTTTCTTATTATAGTAAAACTCAATAAATAAATTACATTTGTTATATAGTATTTACACTATAAACTCATTATTAATGCCTTTTTGCGTTTTCAAAAATTGGAAAGTTGAGTATTAAAAAATGAATTGACAGTGCTATCATGAAATTGATTTTTAGTTAATAGCAATAAATAGTTATGAAAATATTTCAATGCGGCAATTGTAAAAATTCCGTTTTTTTTGAAAATTACACCTGCGATAGCTGTGGCCATCTGTTAGGCTTTAGAGCTACAGATCTTAAGATGGTAACATTTAAAGCCAAAACTAACGTACTTCTTTCAGCACGCGAACAGATTGAATATAAATATTGTAAAAATAAAGATTATAACGTTTGCAACTGGATCATTAAAAAAAATGACCCAGAAGATTATTGCACTGCCTGTAAGCTAAACCGTACCATACCAAATCTTTCGGATACCGATAATTTTATAAACTGGAAACAACTTGAAATTGCTAAGCATCGACTCATTTATCAACTTCTAAAAATAGGTTTACCATTACCAAGTAAAATGCAAGTTAAGGAAGGCTTGTGTTTTGATTTTGTAGCACATCAAGATAATCCTAGTTTAATGACAGGTCATGCCAATGGTGTTATTACCATTCTAATTAAAGAGGCAGATTCCGTATTAAGAGAAAAAATGCGTAAGCAATTTTTAGAGCCCTATAGAACTTTGGTAGGACATCTTAGGCATGAAGTTGGCCATTATTTCTGGGATCGATTAGTGCGTACAAACACCATATTACTTAAAGAGTTTAGGACTATTTTTGGTGATGAACGTCTGGATTATGGCAAGGCTTTACAAACCTATTATCAAGAAGGTGCACCAGTAGATAAGCGCGAACAGTTTATTAGCAGGTACGCAACAGCGCATCCTTGGGAAGATTGGGCAGAGACTTGGGCGCATTATTTACACATTATGGACATGGTGGAAACCGCCTTTTTCTTTGGATTAAACGTAAAACCCGTAGTTAAAAAAAAGAAGATTAGGAGGGATATGAAAGCTAAAGTAACTTTTGATCCGTATACCATAGAAGATTTTGAGGTAATTATTAAAACCTGTGTACCGCTATCATTTGCTGTTAATAGTATTAATAGGGCTATGGGGATACCAGATGTTTATCCGTTTGTAATTTCACCAGGTGTTATTATTAAGCTTAAGTTTATTCATCGCTTGCTTTTGCCTAAGCGGTAAATTTTGTTTAAAAAATATTAGAGCAAAGGTCCAACTATATTCGCTCGCTTGTGAGCAGATTAGTTTACACAAGCTTAAAATACACTATACACAGGTAGTATCTATTTATTAATACTAACACGTGCTCATCATTAAGAATTAATGTAATAGAATTGGTATCATTTTTTTATAAGTCAATTTTTAAGGTTTAATTGTTTCGTACCACCAACCTTAATATAAAAACGAAAACAATAGTCTTTAACAACTAAGATTCTAAACATAAGATTTACAATTTTAATAATTTTTGCAACCAAATTTTATGTTTAATACAATTAATGATTTAAAAATTATTAATTGTTGAATAATATTTAATGATATCTGTTTAAAACTAATTATTATTTAATAATTCTTATCTTTAGCTAAGATATCTTTAAGCTTATGAAAAATGATTACCTATTTTCTTCATATCATCAATTACCCAATACTTGGGACGAAATGTATACGAATAAGGCATTAATTCGTGCACAATATGAAACTATAAATAGTTATTTAAAAAGTGTCTCTCAAAATGAATTGTTTAAAAAGCAAGAATTATCTAAGCAATTATTTATGAGTCAGGGAGTTACCTTTACAGTGTATAATGACAAAGATAATGAAGGTATTGAAAAAATATTTCCTTTTGATATTGTCCCAAGAATTATTACCGCTCCGGAATGGGATATTATAGATAAAGGTATTCAACAGCGTATAAAAGCACTTAATCTTTTTATAAAAGATATATATCATGACCAATTTATTATAAAGGATGGAATTATACCTGCAGAATTAATTTATTCGTGTCCTAATTTTTTGCGTGAAATGGTGGGTGTTAATGTACCACATGATATCTATGTTCATATTTCTGGAGTAGACTTAATTCGTAACAACGATGGTGCATTTTATGTGCTTGAAGATAATTTAAGAACACCATCTGGCGTTAGTTATATGCTAGAAAATCGAGAAATATCTAAACGCATTTTCCCTGGAATTTTACCAAAAAGTAATATTAGAGGCGTCTCTAACTTTCCTAATCTACTCTATAAAAAGCTAGAAGAATTGTCTGATGTTAGCCACCCTAACATTGTACTACTAACTCCTGGAATTTACAATTCTGCCTACTACGAGCACACAACCTTGGCAAGACTAATGGGGATAGAATTGGTTGAAGGTAGAGATTTATTGGTTAAAGATCACGTTGTATTTATGAAAACCACAAATGGTTTAAAACGTGTAGATATTATTTACAGGCGTATTGACGATGACTTTTTAGACCCTTTAGAATTTAATGCTAATAGTACCTTAGGTGTTGCCGGGATTATGGCGGCATACAGAAAAGGCAATGTAAATATAGTTAATGCACCAGGAACTGGTATTGCAGACGATAAGGCCATCTATATTTACGTTCCAGACATGATTGAATATTACTTAAACGAAACGCCTATTCTAAAAAATATTGAAACCTACCAAATGGGCAAACCAGAAGAGTTTAAACATGTAGAAGAGCATATTAAAGATATGGTAATTAAGAAAACAGACGGTAGTGGTGGTTATGGTATGCTTATGGGACATGAAGCAACGGACGAGGAAATTAAAAATTATCTAAATGAGGTAAAACAAAAACCACATGGCTTTATTGCGCAACCAATTTTAAGACTGTCTACTGCGCCATGTTGTATTAATGGTCAATTAACACCGCGATGTGTAGATTTAAGACCATTTGCTTTAGCAGGCAAAAACGGCATAGACATTACGCCAGGTGGGCTAACCAGAGTAGCTTTAAAAAAGGGGTCTTTAGTCGTAAATAGTTCTCAAGGCGGCGGTAGTAAAGACACGTGGATTATTAAATAACTAAACTAAAAAAAATAATGTTAAGTAGAGTAGCAAATAATCTCATTTGGTTGGAACGGTATATGGAACGAGGCAATGGTATATTAAGTTTGTTAAAAGTAAACTATTATGCCAATCAAGATTCGTCAGAGTTATTTTCATGGACTCCAATTATAAAAAATTACACATCTCATGATAATGAATTTACTACAGAAGATGCCATTACTTGCATAGAGTTTATGGTATTGAATACAAATAATCCCAATTCAATTGTAAATATTGTTACCAATGCTAGAGAAAATGCCAGAAGCGTTCAAGATCATATTTCTAGAGAACTTTGGCTTTGCATAAATAACTACTATTTGTATTTAACAAAACCTGGAAATTCCAAAAAACTCAAAGAGGAAGATCCTATATTATTTTTAGACAATCTTAAGGCCTTTCATCTGATGTATTATGGTAATATGGATAATACTCAAGAACGAGGATCATCATACTACTTTTTAAATATAGGAAGGTATTTAGAGCGTGTCATTCTTATTTCAGACTTTACTTCAATGAAACTTTTAAAAATAGCTCAAACTTCTGATGTATTAGAACAGAGTTTTTACTGGAAGAACCTTTTACTTAGTATTGGTGCATATCGCCTATACATTAAAACACACAAATCTATGTTTGAAAAAGAATTGATAATTAAAATGATTTTTCAAGATCAGTTATTTCCGCGATCTATTTATTATTGCATTACAAAAATTAGTCGTCATATTAATAAACTCGTTGAGAGTGATGAACTTGAAAAAACCAATCTAGATTATTTACTGGGAAAACTTGAAAGTACTATAAAATATTCAACCATTGAAAGTATTAACACCATAGGTTTCGAAAACTTTATTAAAGACATAAAAGAAGATATAAACGATATTTCCTTTAGAATAAACTCAGTAAATTATTCACAGGTTAATAACTAAAAAAATGCCAAAATTCTACATTAAGCACCTTACAAAATACAGCTACGGTAATCCAGTTATAGACGGTGCAAACCAAATTAGATTATATCCTATAAATACTGAATTTCATAAAATACTTTCACATCATATTACAGTAAGTAATAACCCAAAAATAGAGACCTACACAGATGTTTTTAATAATACTGTAGGGACATTTATGGTTACCGAGCCACACCGTTTTTTAGCTATAGAATCTGAAATTGAAGTGCATACAACGGACATAAAGTACCCTAATGATGATGTTGCCATAGATAAGCAATGGCAACATTTAAATAACTTAAAAATTAATCCACAATATATAGACAGTTTAAAATACATTACATTCGATGGAACTGAGGAGATTTCTGAATTTTTAAATTTAAAAGCTTTTAAAAAACAGACTCCATATGTTTTGTTGCTTGATCTCTGTGCTTATATCTATAATAATTTTAAGTATTTACAAGGCATTACCAACGTAGATTCTAAATTAGACGATGTATGGAGGCTAAAAGCTGGAGTATGTCAAGATTTTACCAATATACTATTACAAATGATACGAATGGCGGGTATTCCTGCACGATACGTTAGCGGATACATTTGCCCTAATGATGAAGGCAGTAGAGGAGAAGGTGCAACTCACGCTTGGATTGAAGCCTATATCCCTTTTTATGGTTGGCTAGGATTTGATCCCACCAATAACATTATTGCAAATGCTTATCACGTAAAGTTGGCTGTTGGACGTAGTTATAAGGATTGTGCTCCTGTTAAAGGCGTTTTTAAAGGTGAAGCGGATAATGATAATTTGTTTGTTAAAGTAAAAGTAAGTTCAATAAAAAAACAGAATGAAAGTTTTGTGTTTCCAAATGTCATAACAGAAACTAATAAGGATGATAATAGTTTTCGCAAAAATTTAAAATTAATTCAACAACAACAACAACAACAACAACAATAAGTAATAAAACTCTTATCTTAGCTATCCTTCCAGTCTGAAGTAAATTTGGCGAAATTTTTCGTATAATTTGTAACGAACTTAGTACCAAACATTATTCGATATCAGTCTGGCAGCCATTATGGTATTAATGATGTCAAATATCGCCCAAAAGCGCTATGACGCTAATTGTTGTGAAATGTACTATAATGTTCTGAGTGGAGCCGGCCCTTAGGTTTACGCTGATGGGTAACATGAGCTTTGCTCAAATCGATTATATTGCCTTAGCGGTTTTCGCGAATCTCCTTCGTCGATTTGGTTAAAAGCAAAAGTTGTTACTATAGTTCCTTGAAAAGATTTATCTCCAAAGTTTTTTTTGCATTGTTAATGAAACCGTTTGCGGTTCACGAGCTCCTATTTATATAATAGGTTAGGGCGAGTAAACACGCTTTTTACGAAGCGAGCTTGTCCTGAGTGTAGTCGAAGGGATAAGAGAGTGGTGGAATGTGTGTGGAATGGAATTGTAAAGACAAAGTTTCTTTTCATTACGGAAACCCACAAGGAAACTATTCCTTTTAGAATCTGACGCATTTCCTATATATTCTTTATTATCATTTTTACCTGGTGTGTGAATGATAAGATTATCTGTTTTTTTATCATAAGTAGCTGAAGTTTTAATGCTACTTACATTAGAGCCATGGCCTGTTTCTGTCATTGCAAAACAACCCAATAAATTCGCTTTTCCAGTGGCTGATAAATACAAATCGTGGTGTTTTTTTGTGCCTAATTTCTGAATACTACCACCAAAAAGACCAAACTAAACCCCAAATTTTATAGCCATACTTCCATCAACATACATCATATTTTCAAAAACAGCAGCATAACCCAGCATTTTATCTGTTCCACCATAAGCATCAGAAAAAGCCATAGCTCCGTAACCTTTTTCCGCTAAAAACTCAATTTGTTTTAATACGTATTTTCTGTATGCTTCTCAGTAATTTACGATAAATAGAAATAGGTTTTTTATAAAAAATGGTTAAAAATATATTTCATTTACAATCAATTTTTAATTTAACTAAAGAATAGGAGAGTAGTGATTGGTTTTTAAAGATTTACAGTAACGTTATGTAAATAATGATACTAGATTCAATGGAAATACTGATTTTAAATCATTTATGCCCTAAAAAAACGCATTTGACATACTTAATTGTGTTAATTATATCATTATTTGTAACTCATTAAAAAAACAAGTTATTAAAATGAAAAAAATAATACTCTTTTTTGCTTTAGTATTCATCTCTAACCTAGCCATAGGTCAACCTCCTGCAGCTCCAGAAGGCTATGAATGGGTAGTGGTATCAACTTTAACGGATGAATTTAATGATGATACAGTTGATGTATCAAAATGGTATAAGTACAATCCATCTTGGGTTGGTAGGCAACCTGGTCAGTTTAAGGAAGCTCAAGTATCGGAAAGTGGTGGATTCCTTCATCTTAAAAATAAAAAAGCAGCAGATGTTAGTGAAGATGTATGGGTTCATAATGGGTTTCTGGCATCAAGACAACAGACGTTTGTATCTGGAATGTATTCTGAGTGTCGTATAAAAGCTGCAAAAGATGGTACAGTTACAGGTTTTTGGATGTCTAAGCCTGGGCATTCGGAAATTGATGTACAAGAAGCAGTTGGTTTTGCTCCAAATGGTAATACGAATTTAAGTAATTTAATGCGTATGAATACGCATTATTATCCAAATGGATGGGCAACAGATATAGAAACACCGAAAACCTCAACCATTGGTTCTGTAGGAGATAATTTTCACGTATACAGTACTTGGTGGAAAGACGATAGGAACTTGACGTTTTATCATAATGGAACACAAGTAGCACAAGTTGAAACTGGAGGAGCGTTTGATCAAGGAATGCAAATTAATATTAATACTGAATGCCAAACATGGTTAGGAGATCCTATCCCAGCACGTTTGAATGATGACACTTTAAATACTACTGAGGTTGATTATGTTCGTACTTGGCAATTGGTGCCAATTGGAGGAGGAACAAATGTTGAAAGTGAACTACTTTTTGATGGCTCATCAGGTCCAGATGGCCAAGGACTTTTTCGTCAAGGACCATCTTTTGATTCTCCTGGAGGTACTCAATTAGCTACAGACGATGGATCTGGAACTAACAATGTTATTGAAATTACAAGAACCACTAATGCAGGTGCAGCTTGGCATGTGCTTCCTTTATTAGACGGATCTGGGCAAGGTGTTGCTAGAAGTATAGGTAATGGAGGTATCTATGCAGCATTAAGATTAAGAGTTAGAACTACTAAAAATGGTCTTGCAACAATATCTGCAAAAATACAAGATGGTACAGTTCGTTCTAATGATGTAACTGTAACAGGTGGAGATGGTACTAACTATGGCGAATGGCAAACTATTATATTAGATTGTACAACTTTTCCTGCAGCAAATAAAAGACCTGAGTTTTATGTAGATCCTTTTGATACAGCAACAGGTACAATACCAGTTACTGCTGCATATAAAGTTCAGTTTGATAATATAGAAGTAGTTGATGTTAATACCTTAAGCTCTAAAAGTTTTGAGATATTTAAAGTTTCAGTATATCCTAATCCAACAACAGATAGATTAACAATTTCAACTAAAGAACAATTTAGTTCAGTTAGAGTGTATGATATTACTGGAAAAACGGTTAAAACTTTTAATAACACCAAAGTATTAAATGTTTCTAACTTGAAAACTGGATTGTATTTCTTCAAAACCGATACAGGTTTACAAGCTAAGTTTATTAAAAACTAAATATTTTAAAAAGATATATTTTTAACACCAGTGGAAATTCCATTGGTGTTTTTTTTTAGTACAAGCTCCATATTGAATTATAGCTACAAATTTTAATTCTCTAAATGTTTGTTAGAATAACGTATTTGAAAAATGTTATTGAATAATACTAAATACAAGATTCTACGGAATTATAATTGACACGTGTTGACGAATGTTAAAACACCCCAATAACAATGTTTATTTAATTTTCAGAGCTTTCTGGGATATTTTACATAATATAACATTATAGCTACACATCTAAATTATTCTAACGAAGCCACAATTAGCTTGTACATAATCACTCGATATAAACCTAAAGGCATTATATCTGCATCTATGTAAAATAGCACGAAAATGTGCTATTTCGCTAATTGTTGTGAAATGTACTATAATGTTCTGCGTGGAGCCTGCCCTGAGGTTTTCGCTGATGGGTAACTTGAGCTTTGCTCAAATCGATTGTATTGCTTTAGAGGTTTTCGCGAATCTCCTTCGTCGATTTGGTTAAAAGGGAAAGTTATTCTACAGTTTCTTAAAAAAATTTATTCTCATAAGTTTCTTATACAATGTTAATGGAACACTTTTTATGCGACGACGTAGGAGGGAAGCGTAATGTGTGTGAAATGTTAATATTAACGTAAATATCGTTTTTATTGAGCTAAATAAGGTTATTATTGTTATATTTATATATATTTACAACGAAAAAATCGTAATAAAATGTTATTAAGATATAATATATCTAATTTTCTTTCTTTTAATAATTCTACAGAATTTAATCTTTTTACTGGAGATTTTAGAAGATTTGATAACCACGTACACAAATATAAGAACATCGATATTCTGAAATTGTCCGCAATTTATGGAGCAAATGCTTCTGGAAAATCAAATTTGGTGGATTCCTTAGATTATCTAAGAAGTTGTGTAATGGAAGGAAAAGCTATAAAGTTTGAAAGTTCTATTTTTAAAAGTAACAAAGGTAAGCCTTCAAGCTTTGAAATTGAGTTTTTAACTAATGAGAAAATATACATCTATGGAATAAAGGTATATAAAGGAGAAATTATCAATGAATATTTATACAATTCAAACATTGGTAAAGAAGATAAATTAATATTTGACAGAACTGTATCGAAGAAAGGTGTAAGTAAAATTGATATTAATGAAAGCCTTGTAAAAACTCAAAAAAGTAAGATTTTAAAAGAACATTATGAAAAGAAAGTGAAATCTGAAGAACTTTTTTTATCAGAAATTAGCGAAATTGAATTAGGCAAATTATCTGTTGAAGCAGAAATCGTAACAGATTGGATTTTAAGCATGCAAATAATTTTCCCAAATTCTAAACCAAAATATTTATTAACGGAACTTATGGATAAGAATTCTTTTATGGATTTCACTAAAGATATGTTATGTAGTTTTGATACTGGAATAAAAGATTTACATATTAAATCCTTTGATTTGAAGAAGTATTTTGGAGAAGATGATAAGGATTTTACAGATGAAATAATTAGTGAATTAGAAAAAAACCTAGATTCTAATGTTCATTTAGGAGTGGATATGATTGCTACTTTAGAAAACAAAAAGGCAATATTAAAAAAACTATATATTGAACATACTGGTTTCGGGGTTGATAATTTATTTTCTTTAAGTGAAGAATCCGATGGTACTAAAAGGCTAATAGAGTTTATGTCAATGCTTTATAGTCTTATTGTTTCTGATGAATCCCCAAGCGTTTTTGTAATAGATGAAATAGGGCGTAGTATACACCCAAGTCTATTAAAAGGCTTTTTAACTAAATTATCAAGTGAAAAGGATATTAAAGGCCAATTAATTTTTACAACTCACGAATCAAATTTATTAGATTTAAATATGCTGAGACCTGATGAAATTTGGTTTGCAGAAAAAAATAAGAAAACAGGTAATACAGAATTTAAAACTTTAGCTGAATTTAAGAAAATCCGAACTGATTTAGATATTAGAAAAGGTTACCTTAATAGGAGGTTTGGAGGTATTCCAATGCTTGCAAATTTTGAAGATTTAAACTGGACTGAGTATGCCTCCAATTAAAAAATCAAATAGAAAATACAAAAAAGATGAACCTTTCAGAGATGCAAGAAAGTTTATTCTAATTTGTGAAGGAGAAAGAGAAGCAAAATATTTCAATTATTTTGATAAAAAATCTCAAAAATTGATTGTTAAGACGATAGCACCAATTGGCTCTAATAAGGGAGAGTCAGCTCCAAATCATTTGAAAGATAGAGCTGCTGAATATGTTGAAGAAAATGGTTGGGAAAATGAGTTTGAGGATCAGTTGTGGTTTATTTTGGATATTGATAGGTGGGAAAGAGAAAGTATTGATGAATTATATCATTTAACACAAATAACATCAAGTTGGTTTATTGGAATCAGTAACCAATGTTTCGAAGTTTGGCTTTATTATCATAAAAGTGAGATTAAAATTGTTCCAGAAAATTCTACTCATATGAAACAATTACTAAGTGAACAGATTAATGGCGGATATAATTTAGATATTTATGCTCCTGATATTGAAACTGCTACAATAAATGCACAAAATATTGATGAAAATAAAGACGGATATTACCCTGATATTGGAGTCACAAAATTATATATTTTAGGCAAAGAAATCATAAAGTTATTAGAATATGAAGATGGTTTTTTAAAGGTATAACTCATATATTATTATGTAAAATAGAATCTCGATTTTAAATTGGCCTCATAAAATTTTGGTAAAACAATAAGGTGAAGTGAGCGTTCATATTTTAGTCGTTTAGTTATACGATTTCTTAAGAGTTTCAATTATTCAAGGAATTTCAAAGTAATCTTAACAAGTTCAAATATTTCCTAAAATATAGCGAATGAGCCGTTAATTGTTTCCAAAATTATATGCAGCCTTGAATTTTTGTTTCTTTTGTTTCAAGACAAAAGATAATGAAACATTAAAAAAAAAGGATTAATTGAAGTTCTAAATATAACAAGTTTATAGAAATTTATTTTTCTTAAATTTTATACTCTTGTGGCAATCCACGAGAATCACGTAAAATTTTTTAATACGTACATTTTGTTAAATACGCGATTTTTAATAAGGACAAAAAGGTTAGCTTTTATTTTGGCGCTGGCAAGCGATGGATAATTGTGTGTAAATAGCTATCAAATGGACTCCTCTCATAAAATACCAATGATAACATTTGTACTATAATGTACCGCGTTATGTAACTTGAGCTTTGGCAAAAGCGAAAAGTTCAATACAACATTTTCTTTATTTTTTTATTAACAAATGTTTCTCTATGATTTTAATGGAACACGCTTTTTACGAAGCGACGATAGGAGAGAAGTGGAATGTGTGTGTAATGCCATTTTAAATCAAAATTTAATTATTATCTTTAAACGACAAATTTTGACGTAGTCACAATTTACATTTGTGGTATGGAAAAATTTATCGACAAACTAACTTATCGCATAAAGGAATATTTAGCTCAAGAAGACCAAATTAGAATAAAATTGAATACATCGGAAATTAGCATAAGACAACAATTAATTCTTAATAAACTACGTAAAGGTAATTTTACGTTTGATGAGATTTTAAGGTATTTAGAGCTGGAATCAGAGATTCAAAGTTTGGACTTGTTATCATCTAAAAGAACAATACAAAGAGATTTAAAAATCATTTATTCTGTTTATGGTGTAGAAATAAAATATGATAGACAATTAAGAAAGTATAGAATCTTTAATGACGAACAATCTATAATCCAACAAAGACTTCTAGAAGCTGTAGATATTTATAATGCTTTAAGCTTAAAGGATAAAATCTCTGATAAACTAATATTTGAGCAACGTAAACCGCAAGGTACAGAGCATTTAGTGTCAATCCTAAATGCCATAAAGAATAAAAAACAAATCAAATTCGATTATATAAAGTACTGGGAAAGTCATGTAGAACAAAGAATTATTGAACCAAGAGTTTTAAAAGAATACAAACAACGCTGGTACGCTATTGGTATTGATGTTGAGAAATCCGCACCTCGAATATTTGGCTTAGATAGAATTAAAAACCTTGAAATAACTACAACCAATTTTAAGTTTAAAAACATTGATGTTGAGGCGATGTTTAAAAATAGCTTTGGTATTATATCACCAAATAATGATAAGCCCATTAATATAGAGCTTACGTTTACTAGTTTTCAAGCAAAATACATAAAGAGTTTACCGTTACATCATTCACAAAAAAATATTAAAGAAGATAAAGATAATGTTGTTTTTAGTTTATTCTTAGTGCCTACATTCGACTTTAAAATGGAATTAACGTCTTACGGAAGCTCTTTACTAAATATTAGACCAGCAAGCCTTAAAAATGAAATAATTACCGAATTTAAAAATACATTAAAACAACTTGAGACTTTAATAAAATGAAATTTAGAAATATAGAATGGTAGAAATAAACAATATTAATAACATACTAACTCAGGTAAATACAATTGTCACCAGTTATGAAAAAGTAGCTCAAGCTACAGGTGAAAACTTTAATATTTTCTCTGTTCTTGGTATTGAACATTACGAAGTAGGCACACATTCCAAGTTTTTAGCACATTTGCTTAATTCAAAAGGCAATCATGGATTAGGTCATCGATTTTTAGAATTATTTCTAATTAAAATTGGTGCACAAGAACATTTAGACTTCAAAACTGCATCTTGTGAAGTAGAATATCACATTGGTAAAAAATCAATCAAGGATTGTAAAAACATAAAATTGAAAGGTATGAAGATGGGGTCTGAAGGTGGGAGTATAGACATTTACTTATGGGATACGCATGGCAAATCTATTTCTATAGAAAATAAAATATATGCTGAGGATCAAGAAAAACAAATAGTACGTTTTTATAATTACAACAAAGGGAATAATAGAGTACTATATCTCACATTAGACAGAAAAGATGCAAGTGTATTTAGTAAAGGAGCATTGATTTCCAATATTGATGAAAAACCCAAAGAAGATGAAGAACCAAATTTTTATTGTATTTCCTATAAAGATACAATTCTGAATTGGTTAGAATCTTGTCAAAAAGAAGCTTCTGACATACCAATTTTAAGGGAAACTATAAAGCAATATAAAAACCTAATTAAAAAATTAACTCATCAAAATATAAATAGTCAAATGAACGAAGAAATTATTAAGCTAATCACGCAAAGTGAAAACAATATTAAATCTGCAAAAACCATCAGTTCGTCTATAGATAGTATTAAATCTAAACTAATTGATAAATTGTATGAAATTATTAAAAATGGTGTGGTAATTAAGAATTCTTACGAGGAAATATCGATATTTAATCACATTAAGCTACTAGAGCCATTTTCTCATCTGACATATAAAGTAATCAGGTTTGATTTTTTTCCAAATGTAGATGAAAAAACGGAATATATTTGTTATGAAATAAACACTAATTCTAAGGTCTTAAAATTAAAGCCCATAATTTATGGTAAAGGAAAATATTATGAAAAACTAAATCGAAAAATGACTGAAAATATAAGTTTTTTAAATTTAGCAGAAATAAATTATGATGAAGATATAAATAAAATAATGTCACAGATTGAGTCAAATTTTATTGCTATTAATGATTTTTTAAAAGTAAAATAGAATAATCATTAAACCAATCAAATGAAAAGCACTTCAACATTATTAAGATGGTTAGAATTAGAGCCTGAATTCAATAATAAAGGCTTAAAAACAGACTTCCCCAAATTGGATGAATTTACCAAAGGTCTACAACCAGGGCAACTCATAGTAATGGCTGGAAGGCCAGGTAGTGGTAACCATGCATTTACAAAATGTCTATTGCTGAATACAAGTATTAGACTTCATAATCCAGTAGCAGTATTTTCATTGGAGCATACAGCCGAAAGATATTTACAAGGTTTAATTGCAATAGAATCAGGTATTTCAATTTACGAACTTAATCAAGGAAACCATTCAAAAAAAATTATAAAAAACAATCGAGCGCATAGGCAGCGGATATTTTACATAACGACTAATTATAGTACAGAAATGAAATTCTGAACATTCTCGTAATTCGTTTATTTAAAAAATGTTGAGCAATTGTACAGAAAATGAAAGTTATGACAAAGGTTTAATTGACTTGTAACGAATTTTTAAAGACCCGATTACAAACGTTTCTTATGAAAACAACACATTGTGGGATATTTTACATAATATAACATTATAGCTACACATCTAAATTATTCTAACGAAGCCACAATTAGCTTGTACATAATCACTCGATATAAACCTAAAGGCATTATATCATTGATTATGTCAAATATCGCCCAAAAGCGCTATTTCGCTAATTGTTGTGAAATGTACTATAATGTTCTTGCGTTATGTGCACTTTGCTTTGGTAAAGGCGAAGTAGCATTAACACTTTTTCTTTATTTTTTTTCTTCTATAAACTTTCCTCTACAATGTTAATGGAACACTCTTTTTACGAAACGACGATAGGAGAGAAGTGGAATGTGTGTGGAATGGCATTATTAATGAATTCTCTTGAATCTTATAATAATTATGGTATTTTTACAAGTATTTTTGTTTTAAATTTTAAAGTTGAGAATGAGCGAAAGTTTTATCAGGAAAGAATTAGAAAAAACACTAGAGCAAAGGCCTAATGATTATCGTACTATTTTGGAGTTATCATCTAAATTAGCTGCATACGATAAAGAATTTGTTAGGTTTTCTGTTGATGCTGGCGTTATTGATAAATTAGGAAGGGAATTAGTTGGAAAAAAAGAAACTGCTGTTTCGGAACTTGTCAAAAACGCATATGACGCTGATGCTATTTCTGTTGATTTAACTTTTGAAGATTCTGATGAAGAAAAAGGAACTTTAATTATTGCTGATAATGGCATTGGCATGTCAAGAGAAGAACTAATTAAAGGATTTATGAAAATTTCTTCTACAGATAAAGTGCATAATCCTACTAGCCCAATATATAAAAGAAACAGAGCAGGTCGAAAAGGAATAGGAAGATTTGCAGTTCAAAGATTAGGAGACAAACTTACAATTACAACACAAAAAGAAGACTCAGATAATGCAATTAGAATTACAGTTGATTGGTCATTATACAAAGGAGATAGGGATTTATTAACAATCAACAATATTGTTGAAGAAATACCAAAAACTAAAGAGAAAGGAACAGACTTAAAGATTGAAGGATTGCGCGATAAGTGGACTGTAGCGAGTATCGAAAGAGTATATAGATACATTTCTGGGTTAATTCAACCTTTCCCATTGTCTAAAGAGCGAATTGCTAAAGAAGAAGACAGGAATTTAAAAACACTTGACCCTGGGTTTAAAGTAAATTTATTTAAAAAAGATTTTGGTATAACAACACCAATTGCTGATGAACAAAGCATGATATTTAATTATGCGTTAGCAGTATTTGAAGGATATGTCGATGAAAAAGGAAAAAGCTTTGTTTCAATTAAAAGTGATAGATTAGATATTAATGAAGTCATTGAGTTAGGTGCTAAAAAAGATAATCCTGAAATGCCATACGAAAGCCTAAGAAATGTGAATTTTCAGGCTCACTATTTTATTTATTTAAACGAATATATACCATCACAACAGTTGAGAAAAATAATTAATCTCGCACAAGATTCTGGTGGTATTAGATTGTATAGAAATGGATTTAGAGTATTGCCATATGGCGATTTTGGAGATGATTGGTTAGAATTGGATGAGTCAGAAAAGAAAAGAATATTATTACCTAGACATGGTAATACTAACTTTTTTGGCTTTGCAGAAGTTGAAGACCCTGAAGGAATAAATTTTGAAGAAACATCAAGCCGTGAGGGACTTTTAGATACTAAAAGTTTCGATGAATTAAGAGATTTTTTATATAGAGGACTTACTACTGGTGTAATAAAAATTGCCCATATACGTGAGGTTAAAGTTACTACAGGTCAAAAAAATTGGGAAGCAAAATATAAAAGGCCAGTTGAAAGATTAAAAGATTTAAAAGATGACTTGCAAAAAGACTCTGAAAGTTTAACATTAGAAGGTTATAGTGGCAAAACTAAGGAAGAGATTACTAATGAATTAATTGGTAAATCTAAAAAAATTCAAGACGTTGTTGATTCTATTGGTGATGTTATAAATCAACAAGAACAAGAAGATGCAAATCAATTTAAAGAAACTGGAATTTTAAGAGTATTAGCAAGTTTAGGTTTATCAATTGGCATTTACACCCATGAAATTAGGCATTATTTAGCTACAATACATGCTTCTACAAAATTGCTTGCTAAAAAATATCCTGAAGATATAGAGTATCAAAATCGAATTCAAGGACTATTAGAAAATGTTAAGACGTTGAGAGTTTATACTTCATATTTTGATAGAATTGTCTCAGAAAATGTTTCAAAAGAGCTTGTGCCTCAAGAATTGCCAGTAGTAGTTGCAAAATTCTTTAAAGTAATTTCTCTTGATAGTGGTATAAATAAAACTTCAATTTTACCAATTGAAGTAAATGGAGGAGAATTATATTCTAAACCAATGCATTCATCAGAATGGGGAACTATTTTATATAATTTATATACAAATGCATTAAAGGCAATTAAAAGAGCTCATGTTAAAGATGGAAAAATATTAATGCGTGTAGGTGAAGAAAATAATAATATTTATCTTGAATTTATTGATAATGGTGATGGTATCCCTGAAGATAGAAGAGATAAAATTTTTGATGCATTTTACACTACATCTACATCTGCAGGCCATTTTGCAGATGAAGAGGATGAAGTACTAGGAACTGGGTTAGGTTTAAAAATAGTTAGAGATATTATTAAGGCATATAATGGAGAAATAGAAGTAATGGATGCACCAAGCGGATTCAGTACTTGTATAAGAATTGAAGTACCAAAAGCTACTGATAATGATTTAGAAAAAATATAGGAATGAGATATTTATATTTAGATGATGAGCAAGGAAGAGAAACAAGAACTATTGTTGAACTTCTCGAATCTGAAGTTGAAGGTTTAGTAATCATTACAGATGCACCAAAATCATTTGGTGATGAAATAAAGCGTTTAAAAAGAGAAGAATATGATGGTTTAATGTTTGATTTAAGATTAGATGTTAAATCTGAAGCAGAATACAGAGCATTTACGCTTGCACAAGAAATAAGAACGCGAGCAACTGAAGGTACTATGCGAGATATACCAATAGTTGTTTGCTCTACAGATACTAAGCTTAAAAAATCATATAATAAAGATGCTACAGGCCATGATTTATTTGACAGAAAATATTTAAAAAATGAGGAGCTAGTAGAGAAGTCTGATAAAGTTGCTCTAGAGCTGATGGCACTTGCTAAAGGTTATAAGGAAATTTCAAAAATAAAATCAAAAGCCAGAGGAGCAGGGCCTCAACTAAAACAATTTTTCGGTCTCAAGGATGATGAATTAGCATATCTAGATATTAGATTAATTGAACATTTTGGTAAAGTTGAAGGTAGATTACCTGTACATGAATATGCTCGTTTCATTTTAAATGAAATGATTTTTACTTCTGGACCTTTAGTAGATGCAAGTATTTTGGCGGCAAGATTAGGAGTAAATAAGGATTCTGACGATTTTCAAAAATTAATAAACGATAAACTAAAATCGTCCATTTATAAAGGTCCTTTTAATACTTATTGGAAAAGATGGTGGTGGCATTCAATCGAAAATTGGTGGAATAAAAAAGTAAAAGAAAATCTAGCTTTTATGACCGCAACGGAAAGATTGGAAGCACTTAAAAAAGCATCGAAATTGGAAAATTTAACTCTTCAAGAACCAAGAAATGATGGAGATAGTACTTATTATTGGACTATATGCGAATTTTACAAAACACCTATTGACCCAGTTGATGGTTATTTAGTACAAGGTAAAGAACCTTTTGCATGGCAAGACAGTAAATATTTGTCTTACGATGCTGTTTTAAGTCCAGAAAGTAAGGCATCAAATATTTTTCCACATCAAATTGAACAAGAAAGAGTTAAAGAATTATTTAAAATGAATTCTGACACATGAGTAAAGCTTCTAAAAAAAAGTATAGAGGTGAGGTGTCAGATTTAATAAGAAAATTTGGTGAAGCTTTAAAAGCAAAAAAAGTATTGCATGATAATAAGGTTTTTGAAGATGCAGCAAAACAATGTCAAGATGGTTTATGTCCAGTTATTGCTGGAATTAAAATTGACTATTCAAATTCATGGGGTTATGAATTAAGAAATGTTATTTTAAACATTCCCCAAAAAGACAAAGCAAAAGGAATATTCCCAACTGATGCAACCGTAAACACAATAACTTTTTCTGCTAAAGTAGTTGGTAATTACCTAAATGGTGAATACGCTGAAGACCCATTTGCTCATATCGAGCTAAATATTATTGCGCTAGGAAAAAGTAAGAATGGCGATGATATGAGAGCTTGTTGGCATTTTGATAGACATTTACAATCTAAAAAAGATAAAAACAAACCTATTGATTCTCATCCAATATACCATTTTCAATTTGCTGGTAAAAATTTAGTATTACCTAATAATAATTATGGTGAACATTTAGTCTTAGATACTCCAAGAATAATGCATTTACCTCTTGATGCAATGTTAGGTTTGGATTTTGTTCTTTCAAATTTTTTAGGTGAACAAAGGAATGTTTTAAGTGCATACAAACCATATGCCGATTGTCTAAAAGAAGTTCAAAAGCATTTTTGGAGGCCATATATCCATTCTATAGCAAAGAAATGGGATTCTTATGCAAATGCTAATTACAATTGGGATGTTAACGAAATTTGCCCTCAAATCTTTTAATAATATCCTGAAATAAAATAAATGCATAAAAAGGTATATAAATATTTATATAATTATTCTAGTGACCCAAAAGTTGTTGATAGACTAATAGTTTCTTCATTTTTGTCAATTAATAATTTAACTGTAGAAAAGAATAAATTTTTAAAAGGGTACGTCATTTCAGAATCAAATTTAGAAGAACATGAATGTCAAACTGATTTTATAGATTTAATTAAAATTCAAAGAAAAAAACTAGTAATTGAAGATTTAATAGAGTTATTTGAATTTGTAGTTTCTCCATCAGATAAAGAAGTTAATGGAGCTGTTTATACTCCTAAAAACATTAGAAATTATATAGTAAATTCAATTTTTAAAAAACTACCTAAAAGCATTGAATCTCTTTCTCAGGCTAAATTTGGAGACATATCATGTGGATGTGCAGGTTTTCTTTTTACAGTTACAGAACAATTAAGAAAAAAAACAAATAGAAGCTATTTTGAAATTTTTAGTTTGAATATTTTTGGTTTAGATATTAAAGACTATAGTGTTAAAAGGTCCAAAATTCTTTTAAGTTTATTAGCAATCTATAATGGCGAAGATGTAATTGAATTCAAATTCAATTTATTTGAAGGCAATGCCTTAAGTTTCGATTGGAAAAATGAAAGTAACTTAATAGCTCAAAATAATGGATTTGATGCAATAGTTGGTAATCCACCATATGTTGGTTCATCGAAGATTGATACTGAGTCAAAATTTCTTTTAAAAAATTGGAAAGTAACAAAAACAGGCAAAGCAGATTTATATATTCCGTTTTTTGAAATTGCATTAGAAAACTTAAATGAAAAAGGTTTTTTAGGATATATTACTGTTAATTCATTTTATAGAAGTTTAAATGGTAGAGCTTTAAGAAGCTATTTTTCTGAAAATAAATTTGATATTTCAATTATAGATTTTGAAAGAGAACAACTTTTTAAAGGTCGTTCAACTTATACATGTATTTGCTTAATAGGAAAGCAACAGAAAAATGAAGTAAAATATTTAAAATCTGAAAGCAAAAATATTCTAAAAATTAAGGCAAGGGATTTCATTAAAATTCGTTTTGAAATTTTAAATGATTATGACGGCTGGCTATTAGTAAACGAAGAGACTAGAAAGGTAATAGTTAAAATCACAAACTCAGGTAAACCGTTAGGAAAAAAATTTGAAATTAGAAATGGCTTCGCAACATTAAAAAATGATATTTATGTTTTTACTCCAATTGCAGAAAATGATGAATATTATTTTTTAAAACAAGACAAAAAAGAATATAAAATAGAAAAAAAGATATGTAGAAATGCTATAAAACCTAATGTTTTAAAATCTGAATCTGAAATTAAGGAAAATACAGAAAAAATAATATTTCCATATGATTCTAATATCGAAGACATAAATTTATTTGACGAGAAAAGTATTTATGTTAAAATTATGGAAGAGAAAATTTTTAAAAAGGATTTTCCTTTTACCTATAAATATTTAGCTGATAATAAACTAATATTAGCAGAAAGAGATAAAGGAAAAGGTGATTATGAAAAATGGTATTCATATGGTAGAAGTCAAGCTTTAACCTATTATGGTTTCAAGTTATTTTTTCCATATATTTCTGAAAATCCTTGTTTTGTTTATACGAATGAAAAAGATTTTTTGTTTTATAATGGTTATGCTATATTATCAAATAATGAAAGAAAATTATTGATTCTACAAAAAATTCTTAAATCTAAAATCTTCTGGTTTTATATAAAAACAACAAGTAAGCCTTATGCTGGAGGATTTTATTCTCAAGCAAAAAATTATTTAAAAGGCTTTGGTGTTTGCGACCTTACAATAAAAGAAGAAGAAATACTTTTGAACCTTGATAAGACTGAAGAAATAGAAAGCTTTCTTCTGAAAAAATATGATTTGATTAGTATTCCTTAGTTTGATGCTTAACTAAATGCAATTTGACCTCAGAAAATTTTGGTAAAACAATAGGAGAGAGGAGCGTATATATTTTAGGGGTCTAGTAATACAGTTTCTTAAGAGTTTTAATTATACAAGGGATTTCAAAGCAATCTTAATTGGTACAATGTTTCCTAAAATATAGCGTAACGAGCCGTAATTGTTTCCAAAAGTTTATGCAGTCTTGATTTTTTTGTTTCTTTTTTTATCAAGAAAAAAAGAATTAATAAAACTTTAGAAGTTCAAAACATTCATTTCTATTTTACATAATATCGAAAAAGCTTCTTTTAAAAAGTTTAAATAGTAACGAGAATAGAATAAGTGCTTAGAATTTTATTCTTCATAAAATTTAAGCTCTTATGGCAAGCCACGAGAATCGCATAGAAAAAAATATTACCTATAAATACCCAATTACGAGAATTATGATAACATCTAAAAGCTCGCTTTTTTTTGGCGCTGGCAAAGCGGTTGGAAATTGTGTTTAAAAATAAATGCCATATAAGGCATTTAAATTTTTAAAAAGCAATCGAGCGCATTGGCATGCGGCAATTTGACATAACGACAAATTATAATACATAATGTTTTAAAAAACTCTGCGAAGCAAACCGTTTCTTGTTTAATGACCCAAGTACTTAATATTGTAATGAAATATAATGCTTCTGGGATATTTTACATAATATAGAATTATAACTATCAAATGGAATCCTCTCATATAAACTATATAGAACATTTGTATTATAATTAATATTATGTAAAATAGAAAAAATCGCCACTTACCTAGAACCTAAATACAAAGAACTTATATCCACTAACAAAACATACCATAAATTAAAGATGTATTCTAAAACGTAAATAAAGCGGAACCCTAAATAGTTACTGCCAATTTCTAAATGCTTTTACATCTAAAAAATAATGCCACCTCCAATATTAATAATTTTCTTAATTATAAACAGACATTACAGTTTGCTTACTTTAGACTTTAACATATACTAAGCGCTATAGAATATTGCTAGTGATTTTAATGGTTGATAAGCCAAAATGCTGATTACACGGAAGTCTAAATGTTAACCTCTGATAATTAATTATTTAAAGATTTTTAAGATTATATTAAAAAAAATAAAAAGTCTGTAGTACTATTGTTTAGGTTGGTTAAATTCATAATAATTGGTTAAAATGATATGAACTCCTACACTTTTTTGTATCTTTAGTATAACTTAAAATCTAAAAATATGACAGTGAACTATGAATACGACGGCGTAACGGCTAGTGATGAACTAGAGACTTACGTAAAAGGAAAACTAGATAAATTATTTAGTAAATATGAATTTATAGTGCGTGCAGACGTTTTTTTAAAAACGGAAAACACCTCTGATAGAAATTCTAAAATGAAAACCTCAATACGACTTAGTGCACCGGGACCAAGGTTGTTTGCGGAAGAAACAACAGATTCTTTTCATAAAAGTGCCTCCGAAGTGATTTCTGCACTCGAGCGTCAATTAGACAAACGAAAAAACACGATGCAAACACATTAAGTTTTAAAAATATTATTGTATTAAAGCTACTTGTAAAAGTAGCTTTTTTTATAATTCGCTAAAATGTAGATTCTAAACCTAAATTAGCTAATTACTACTTAAACCTCAAATCTATAATAGCCGCATTTTAAGTACGCACCTTCTGGAAAACCTATAGGATGGTCTGTATCATGATATGTTTTTAAAATGCATTTGGACGTCCTGCTGCTTTCATTTAAAACCTTATTATTAATATCGAAAAAAGACTCTGCTAACACTCTAGACGAGCAAGACGCCAAAACTAGCAAGCCTTTTTTAGCTGTAAGTTGCACTCCCAATTGCGCTAATTGTGTGTATTTCTTTTTTGCTAATGCAATTTCACTTTGCTGCTTTGCAAAGCTTGGCGGATCTATAACCACAACATCAAAGGTTTTTTTGTTTTTAATCATTAAATTCATAGCCGTAAACGCATCGTCTGCTATGGTTTTATGGATACCAGAAAAGTCATTTAACTTGCCATTTAAAACAGCAATTTCTAAGGCTTGCTTGCTAATATCTACACTTGTAACTTCTTTTGCGCCATGGGCTAGTGCATGAACCGAAAATCCACCAGCATAACTAAACACATCAAGCACTGTTTTACCAGTACTCCACTCACCTACCTGCTTTCTATTGGCTCTATGATCTAAAAAATAGCCAGTTTTATGCCCTTTAATAACATTTGCAGAAAAGTTAACGTTATGTTCAACAAATGGTACCACCTCATGCTCTAAATTACCATAAACAACAGCACCATTTTGTAAGGTATGACGCTCTGATTGCTCTAAACTTCTACTTAATCTAATAACTATAGTCTGCACTTTAGAAACCGCTTGTAAGCTTTTTAAAATGGATTCTAAGTAAGGAATCCAAATTTCGGAATATACTTTTACAACCAAAACATACGCGTAAACATCTGCAATAAGCCCAGGAAATCCATCGTTTTCACCAAATAATAATCTGTAACTATTAGTATTTGTTTGGCGTAAGGCGTCGCGTTTGGCAAAAGCAGCTTCAATTTTAGTCTTAAAAAAATCTGCATTTATAATTGCAGATGTATTGCCACTATGCAACATTTTTATGCGTATAGGAGAATGACCATCATATAATCCTAATCCAATAATCTTGTTTTTATTTTTTCCAAAAATAATGGCTAAGTCACCAGTTTTAGCATCGTCGTTAATTTTAATAATATTATTACTAAACACCCAAGGATGTCCTTGCAATACAAATTGTTCTCCCTTAGCATTTAATTTGATTGCTAAACGTTTAGGCGTGTAATTTGAAGTAATACTTTTAGAGAACTCGGTCATAATACTATAGCGTAAGTTCTTTCATTTTTATACCTAAAGTCCTTTCTAAGTCTGCTATTTTCTGTAATTCGTTTGGTAAAACCAAAGCTATAGATAGCCCTTTTTTTCCTGCTCTAGCAGTTCTACCACTTCTATGCGTATAATACTCCAGGTGTTCTGGTAATTGGTGGTGGATAACAAATGCTAAATTATTAACATCTATGCCACGCGCAGACACATCTGTAGAGATTAAAATTTGAAGATTGGTATTCTTAAACGCTCGCATTACTTTGTCTCGCGCTTTCTGTGTCATATCACCTTCAAGTGCATCCACATTAAAATGTTCCTTTTGTAATTGTTGCTTTAAGGCCTGTGTACCTGCTTTTGTTCGGCAAAAAATAATCCCACGATCGTCTTCTCTGTCTTCTAGAAAACGCATAACCGTATGCGCTTTATCTACTATCGACGATTTTATAAAATGGTGCGTTATGTTAGTATTTACACTACTCTTCCTATCTACCGTTACACGGATTGCATTCTTAGAAATGTAGCGAGACACAATATGCTTTAGGGCTTCTGGCATGGTGGCAGAAAACAGCCAAGTAGTTCTAGCGCTTTTGGTTGTTGCGTCTAAAATGGCATTTAAATCCTTTTTAAAACCCATGCTTAGCATTTCATCGGCTTCGTCTAAAATCAAGATTTTTATGTGTTTTAAATCTATAATATTCTTATCTAACAAATCTAACAAACGCCCAGGTGTTGCAACTATAAGGTGTGTGGGGCGCTTTAGGTTTCGGATATGAATATCTATTTTCTCGCCACCATAAACACCTTCAACAAAAATCTTTTGAGTGTTATATTTTGTAAACTTAAACAGTTGTTTTTTTATTTGTTGCACCAATTCGCGAGTAGGCGCTATAATTAAACCTTGTACTGCATTTTTATTGGGCTCTACATGGTGTAATAAAGGTAAACCATAAGCAGCAGTTTTCCCTGTGCCCGTTTGTGCAATTCCAATAAAATCTGTTTTGGATGCATTTAAAATTGGAATGGCCTGCGCTTGGATGTCAGTTGGTGTATTAATTCCTATTGCTTTAAGCGATTTAATGTAGTTATTATGTAATCCTAAGTCTTTAAAAGTACGCATACATATTTACTATTAAGTTGTTTGTGGTGGAGTGTTTACACGTCTATATTTTTGCCCTAAATGTACTCTAATTTATACTAATATGTAAGCGAAATTGTTGGATTACAATTTTTGCTAAAACCGAGTAGCAAGAATGGTTTAACATTGTAAAAACTATTGATAACCTTATTTACAAATTTAAAATCATTGCAATAGATGCTGGCTTAAAAAGAATATTTATTATCATCTTTTAAAAGCTACTCCTCGGGTGGATACCCATGAATGTCTTCAAAAACGCGATCAAAATTAGTACGTAAATAGGCGTTTAGTTTCTTCTTATAATCGTCTTTTAACCACTCTACAAAATTAAAGGTACTCTTACTTATACACTTGGTATAACGTAAAATTCGATAATCTATATCATCTTTTAACAATTTAGCTAAAGCTAGAGCATCCCATAAATCTTCACTATTTTCTATACAAATTTTTGCATGATGTTTAATAGAACGTTCCAGTATTACTTTAGAAGAATCACCTTCACGTACAGACTGAATATACATGTCTTTAATGTTAAAATAAACCTCTTTAGATTTAGCAAATTGCGCTCTAAGTTCGTCCGGCATTTCATACCTAAAGTTTTCTTCAAGATCCTCATCACTTAAAATGCCGTCTAAATAAAAGTTTGGCGATCTAAATATTTTATGCCAATCCAAGTCGCTTCCCCAAGGTCCAAAACGGTGTAGATTATTGCCTAAATCTATTACTGTAAAGGTGTTTTTGTTTTTTAAAATTCGCGAACCACGACCAATCATCTGGTAATACAGAGTTAATGACTTTGTGGCTCTATTTAAAATTATACAATCTACGGTTGGCTCATCGAAACCAGTAGTTAATATACTTACTGATGTTAAAATGGCATCTGGTGTTTCCTTAAACCAATTTAAAATGGTTTTTCGCTCTTTTTTTGTATTATTATTATCTAGGTGTGCAACTGGATATCCTGCACGTCTAAAAGTATCGTAGACATGTAATGAGGTATTAATACCATTATTAAATATTAAAGTTTTTTTGCCTTTACAACGCTCTTCATAAGATTGGATTAGCTTCGTCAGCATGTCTGTATTGGTATACAAATCTTCTGAAGATTTTACAGTATAATCACCATTAGCACCAACAATCAAGGACGTTAATCCAACATTATAGGAATAGACTTCCGCACGTGCTAAAAACTCATTTTCAATTAAAGAATGAATGGTTTCACCTACAATAAGTTCGTTATAATTATCCTTCATAGGAAGGTTGATATTACTACTCAATGGTGTTGCCGTTACGCCAAGAATAAACGATTTTTCGAAGAATTTAAATAGCTTGGTAAACGAATTATAATGGGCTTCATCAATAATTACTAAACCAATATCGCTAATATCTAGTTTATCGTCGTTTAATCTATTATTAAGCGTTTCCACCATAGCCACAAAGCAATTATAATCGCCTTGATCACTTAAATCTGCTTTAGAATCTACAATTTTGTTAGTGACACCAAATTCAGACAACATATTAGAAGTTTGTTTGCACAGCTCTATTCTATGCGTCATCACTAAAACTTGCTTTTTATGATGCTTTAAATATTGACGTACAATTTCTGAGAAAATAACCGTTTTTCCACCACCAGTTGGTAATTGATACAGTAAGTGGTAATCTTCTGGAGCATCTTCAAAACACTTAAAGATTTTATCAATTGCTCCTTTTTGATAGCTATATAAACTCTTGCCTTCTTGTCTTTCTTCTAATTCTAAAGCTGTAACCTTCATTAACCTTTTTTGATATTTCGAGAACTGCAAAAATACGACGAATTAAAGGCTTTTAACGAATAATTTTTAATAATTTTTGAAATGATTACTTTCGTATTCTTAATTATGACAGACTTTTCAAGTAATCTACAAGCACAATTTAGCGGATTCTATAACACACCACATTTGTTTTTAGAGCCTGTATTGGGCATGCAAACCTTAATTACAATGAAACAGAACACACCTGTTTTTAAAGGCATAGGATTACAAAACATAAGATTAGGACAGCGTGTGGAACGTTTTGTAACTACAGAATTGCTGTTAAGTAAAAACATAACAATAGTTTCAGAAAACCCACAAATACAAACTAAAACCAACCAAACCATTGGCGAATTAGATTGCTTGTTTTTAGATAAAAGAAGACCGGTACATTTGGAAATACAATTTAAGTTTTATTTATACGATTCAGCACTTGGAGACACAGAAATAGAGTGTTGTATTGGACCAATGCGTCGCGATAGTTTATTAGAAAAATTAACCAAACTAAAATCAAAGCAACTACCACTACTCTATGCTCAAGAAACACGACCATTGCTAGAACATTTAAATTTAAAGGCTGAAGAATTTACTCAAAAAATATATTTTAAAGCGCAAATTTTCGTGCCTTATGGTAAAACTATTCAATTTAAAACCCTAAACCCAGAATGCATTTATGGGTTTTATTTTAGATACAAAAACTTGCCAAGTTTTAAGGCTTGTAAATTTTATATCCCTAAAAAAACCGATTGGTTACTTGATGTTACCCCAAAAGTGGCATGGAAAACATACAGGGAAATTGAACCTCAATTAGCCGTTTATAAAAACGAAAAATACTCGCCATTATTATGGTTAAAATATAACAATGGTGAGATATATAAGTGTTTTGTTGTCGCTTGGTAATTTTTTTAACATTTAAATCTTCTAAAAGCTACTAATAACTCATTGCAAAAACAATATTAAAGGTAACGCTACTACTAAATGGCAATGCCAAACATCCGTTAATAACTCCCAAAAACTTCCTTTTTAAACCACAATCAAAATCCCTACTTTGCAGTTTATAAATTAAAGCCATTGTTGGTTTTTTACCTGCATATAATAAACAACATGAAAGTCTGTATCGCCGAAAAACCATCTGTAGCCAGAGAAATTGCTACTGTTCTTGGAGCCAATACCAAACGTGATGGCTATTACGAGGGCAATGGCTATGCAGTAACTTATACTTTTGGCCATTTGTGTACTCTTAAAGAACCAAACGACTATAAACCGTATTGGAAAAGTTGGGATTTAAACAACCTGCCAATGTTACCAGAAAAATTTGAAACGAAAGTAACAAAGGATGCTGGCATTCAAAAGCAGTTTAATATTGTTAAAGGTCTATTTGATAAGGCCGATGTAGTAATAAACTGCGGCGATGCAGGACAGGAAGGAGAGCTTATACAACGTTGGGTTTTAAATCAAGCCAATTATAAAGGACAAGTACAGCGACTTTGGATTTCGTCCTTAACAACCGAAGCCATAAAAGAAGGATTTAACAACCTTAAGCCATCTAGTGATTATGATCAGTTGTACTATGCAGGCTTTTCACGGGCTATTGGTGATTGGTTGTTAGGCATGAATGCCACAAGATTATACACCGTAAAACATGGTGGATACAAGCAAGTCCTATCGGTAGGGCGCGTGCAAACACCAACGTTAGCCATGTTAGTTAACCGTTTTAAAGAAATAGAACACTTTGTACCACAAGCGTATTGGGAACTGCAAACTCTTTATCGCGATACATTGTTTAGCTATCAAGAAGGTCGTTTTTTTAAGGTTGAAGATGGTAAAAAACTAGCAAACATAGTTAAGCAACACGATTTCGAAATCGTATCGACTATCAAAAAAGCTGGAAATGAGTATGCGCCAAAACTTTTCGATTTAACAGGCTTACAAGTGTATTGTAACACCAAATTTGGATTCTCTGCAGACGAAACCTTAAAAATTGTTCAAAAACTATACGAACAAAAAATAGTAACTTATCCAAGAGTAGATACTACGTTTTTACCAAACGATGTTTATCCCAAAGTGCCTGGTATTTTAAAAAATCTAACAAATTATGCCGCCTTAACACAACCACTTCACAATAAAAAACTAAAGAAAACAAAAAAAGTTTTTGATGATAGTAAGGTTACAGATCACCACGCCATAATCCCAACTGGACAACAAATAAAATTACAATACAATCAGCAACAGGTTTACAATAGTATTGTGCGTCGTTTTATTGCCGTGTTTTATCCGGATTGTAAAGTATCCAATACTACAGTTATAGGTAAAGCCGAAAAGGTAAAATTTAAAACTACAGGCAAAGAAATTTTGGAAAAAGGCTGGCGCGTTGTCTTCGAGAGCACCAATCCTTCGAGTAAGTTATCTAATATATTACCTACCTTTAAGAAAGGTGAAAAAGGACCACACCAACCGTCATTTTTGGAAAAACAAACTAAACCGCCAAACCAATATACAGAAGCTTCATTATTACGTGCTATGGAAACCGCAGGCAAACAAGTGGACAACGAGGAGCTTCGCGAGATTATGAAAGAAAATGGTATTGGGCGTCCATCTACACGTGCCAATATAATTGAAACACTCTTTCGGAGACAATACATAAAACGAAACAAAAAGCAAGTCTTACCAACGGTTACTGGTATTCAATTAATAGATATTATTAAAAATGACATGCTGAAATCTGCAGAACTTACCGGAAAATGGGAAAAGCAGTTAAAAGATATTGAAAAGGGCACGTTTAGCCCTGGTAGTTTTATAAAACAAATGAAGCAAATGGTAGATCGTTTGGTGTATGAAGTGCGCAGTGAAACTAAGAAAGCTAATATTTCCTCGGTCAATAATAAGCCAGTCAAAACTAAAAGAAAAACAATTAAAAAATCGGCTACTAGGTCTGTAAAAATCACTTCAGAAACCTGTCCTAAATGCAAAAAAGGTTCTTTATTAAAAGGAAAAACGGCCTATGGTTGTTCGGAATTTAATAAGACTTGCGATTTTGTAATGCCTTTTAAGTTTTGTGATAAAACCGTTTCTGAAAAACAATACATGCGACTCTTACAAAAAGGATCGACCGTTAATTTAAAAGGCTTTAAAATTAATAACGCTTCTGCGGAAGGACTAATTAGGTTTGATGAACACTTTAAATTAAAATTTGAGCCTAGAAAAGAAAAAGACAATCAAAAAAATGCTACCGATGACCATACATGCCCAAAGTGTAACAAAGGTGTTATTATAAAAGGCAAAACAGCATATGGTTGTAGCGGTTATAAATCGGGTTGCGACTTTAGATATGGCTACAATGCTTTACGAGAGAGAGCCAAGGGACAGCAATTGACGAAGGCATTGGTGTATAAAATTTTAAAAAGCAAAGAATAACCTTTGCAAGGCCTTTGTTTAGAACCTAGCAATTTTATAACATGATCGTCTAATTTAATAAGGGCACCGTGTTTCTTTTGATGCAAGAACACTTGTAATCACTTAAATAATGATGCTAAAAAGAGTAACAATTAACTTTAAAAGTAATTTTATTTGAAAGTAAAACAGCACCATCATTATAAAGTTTATAAACCCTATGGAATGCTTTCGCAATTCGCAAGTCGCTCTACGCAACAAAACCGAAAACGGTTTTTAGGGGAATTAGGTGCATTTCCAAAAAAGATAATGCCAATTGGTAGATTGGATGAAAAAAGCGAAGGTTTACTATTACTAACTACAGATGGAAAATTAAGCCACTATATTAATAGTAGCAGTATTGAAAAGGAATACTATGCCTTAGTAGATGGAGACATTTCTATAGCACAAGTTGCACAATTACAACAGGGCGTAGAAATAGGGTTTGATGGAAAAAAATACCAAACCAAATCTTGCAAAGTCTTTAAATTAAAGGCTAATCCAAATTTACCCGCACGCTCTAAAAAAATTAGAGATGAAAGACATGGTCCAACCTCTTGGGTATCCATAACCTTAACAGAAGGTAAGTTTAGACAAGTAAGGAAAATGACAAGCGCTGTGGGAGTGCCTACCTTACGTTTGGTGCGCGTTCGCATTGGGCATATTTTACTTGACACCATGCAAAGTGCAGAAGTAAGAAAAATAGATATCCCAAACCGCCTTTAACTATTATTTTAGACGTTAAATCCTAGATCTATAAATAAATCTAACTAATTTTACATAAAATTTAAAAAGCGTATGCAAGAGCAAATAGCTTGTTTTTTTAATGACTATTACATAAGTTTAGGACTGTCTGAAACAGTAGCTAAATACCTAAACATGCTTACATTACTAGTAATATCACTTATAGTTATCTATTGTATAGACAGGATAATAAGAACGGTACTGCGTGCGGTCTCTGTACGAATTGCTAATCATACCAGCTCGCCATTTGATGATTTATTGCTTGCAAATAAAGTACCTAGAAATATTGCACACATTATTCCTTTAATAATTGCTTTAAAGCTCATTCCTATTATTTTTATAGATTTTAATTTTATAGAAATACCAATTCGTAAAATCCTGCAAGTACTCTTTATTGTATTAACACTTTGGATTGTAAGAAGCCTTCTACATACCCTTGAAGATTATTTTAAAACCTTACCAAGATTAAGAGATAAGCCTATAGACAGCTATATTCAAGTATTCATGATTTTTGCCTGGGTTGCTGGATTTATAGCAGCTATAGCTGTGTTTAGCTCTGTTTCCATTTGGAAATTTGTTACTGGTTTTGGTGCAGCATCTGCCATTATTCTACTTATTTTTAAGGATACCATCCTTGGCTTTGTTGCAAGTATTCAAGTATCTATTAATGATATGGTGCGTATTGGAGACTGGATAACTTTCGAAAAATACGGAGCAGATGGTGATGTGGTAGAAATTAATTTGGCCACTGTAAAGGTTCAGAATTTTGATAACACCATTACCACTATTCCAACTTATGCTTTAATTTCAGATTCATTCAAGAACTGGAGAGGGATGACAAATTCTGATGGACGTAGAATTAAACGGCACTTAATGGTTAAACAAGAGTCTATTAAATACTTAACTTTAAAAGAGGTTGAGCACCTAAAAGGTATAACCATAATTTCTGATTATTTAACTGGCATGCAAACTAAAATTAATCAATACAATAGCCATAATAATATTAACAAATCCTTACTTTTAAACGGCAGAAACCTGACTAATATTGGTGTATTTAGAAAATACATTCAGACCTATCTTGAAAATCATTCTGCTATTAATAAAGACATGTTATTAATGGCAAGACAGTTACAGCCAACCACACAAGGGGTTCCACTTGAAATTTATGCCTTTAGTAAGGATAAACGCTGGGAAAATTATGAATATGTCATGTCTGATATTTTCGATCACCTATTAGCGGCCGTGTCTTATTTTGATCTCGAAATTTTTGAACTACCTAATTCTACTAGCTTTAAGGCATAAATTGTATGCCCGTTTGTAAAATGGAATGAAATAATAGTTAATAAAAAGTTAATAGGAATTCAATATTAATAGTAATACTATTATATTTGCAATCAAAATATTACATCATGTCTTTAATATAAAAATAAATACCATTATAATTTGCTACTAGTAGCCGCTTATATTTTTTAAGACATTAGCATACGCCTATGAAACATTTACTTTCTAATATTAAAATTAATATTAACGAAAAGCTTTATTTAAAAGATCCTGAATCGTCGGCACTTGGCAAACGTATTATTGAACATTCTATTGTTTTAATTGACGCTATTGGTTTTGACGCTTTTACCTTTAAAAAACTAGGTATTAAAATTGGATCTAACGAAAGTTCTATTTATCGTTATTTTGAAAGCAAACACATGCTATTGCTTTACTTAACGTCTTGGTACTGGACATGGTTAGAATATCAATTGGTTTTATCTACTAATAGCTTGGAGGACAAAAAAGTAAAATTGGAAAAAGCAATCGCTGTACTAACACAAACGACAACTATAGATTCTGCTTTTAGTCACGTAGACGAAATTACACTTAAGCGTGTAGTAATTAACGAATATTCAAAATCGTACTTAACTAAAGAAGTTGACACCGAGAATAAAGAAGGCTATTTTTCGGTATATAAGCGTTTAGTAAACCGGCTAAAAGACATGATTTTAGAAGTAAACAAAACATATAATTATCCATTAACATTAGCAAGTACGGTAATTGAAGGAGCGATGCATCAGCACTTTTTAAAAGACCACTTTCGATCGATTACAGAATGCAGTAAAAGTTTAGAACCAACAGATTTTTTTAAGGATTTAGTATTTAATATTTTAAACAGATAAATAAATGGCAAAAACTATTATTAACGCTTGGCAACGTTTTATAGGACTATTAAAACTAGACCGTAAAGATATTAGACAAATTTTTTTCTATGCCATTTTTGCAGGATTAGTAAGTTTGTCCCTTCCTTTAGGTATTCAAGCTATTATAAATTTATTACAGAGCGCACAAATTAGCACATCTTGGATGGTTCTAGTAGGCTTAGTAACCTTGGGTGTTGTATTTGTTGGTGTTTTACAATTAATGCAAATTAGAATTATTGAAAACGTTCAGCAAAAGATTTTTACAAGATCTTCTTTTGAATTTGCTTATCGGTTTCCAAAAATGACTATGGATGGTTTAAGAGGTCAATACCCACCAGAACTAGTAAATCGATTTTTCGATACATTAACTGTACAAAAAGGATTGTCTAAAGTTTTAATAGATTTTCCTGCTGCACTTTTACAAATTATCTTTGGTTTAATTCTACTCTCTTTCTATCATCCGTTTTTTATTATTTATGGTTTTTTTCTATTACTTTTAATGTATATAGTCTTTAAGTTTACCGCGCAAAAAGGCTTAGAAACGAGCTTAGATGAATCTAATAATAAATACAAGGTTGTACACTGGCTTCAGGAAATTGCACGCTCCATATTAAGTTTTAAACTTTCAGGAAAAACCAGTCTAGCCATGAATAAAAATGACAAATTGGTAACCAGTTATTTGGAAGCTAGAGAAAGTCATTTTAGAGTATTAGTTATTCAATTTATTCAACTTATTGGTTTTAAAGTTTTAGTCACTGCTGGTTTATTAATTATTGGTGGACTTTTAGTACTAAATCAGCAAATGAATATTGGGCAATTTGTTGCAGCAGAAATTATCATACTTTTGGTTATAGCTTCGGTAGAAAAGCTAATTCTTGGATTAGAAACCATTTACGATGTTCTAACGTCTATAGAAAAAATTGGTAAGATTGTAGATAAGCCATTAGAATCTCAAGAAGGCGAATTTCTAATTCTTGAAAACAATGAGCTTGTAGTAGAGTTAGATGACATTTCTTTTTGGGTACCAGATCGAGACACACCAATTATTGACAACGTGTCCCTAAAATTAGAGCCTGGAAAAACTATTTTAATAACTGGAGAAAGTGGTTCTGGAAAATCTAGTTTACTTAAAATAATAGCAGGATTAATACAGCCTACAAAAGGTAAAATTTATGCTAATAATAAATCGTTATTAGGAATTAACCTTAATTCTTATAGATCATATCTCGGACAAACGTTAACTGAAGAGTCACCATTTGAAGGTACCTTATTAGAAAACATCACTTTTGGGGATAAACAAGTAACAACAGATCAAGTTAATGAGGCCATTATTAATCTAGGATTAAAAGAATTTGTTAAATCCTTACCATTAGGATTAAAAACAATCTTGTATCCAGAAGGGAAAGGCATGTCTTTTACAATTTCTAAAAAAATAATGCTTGCAAGAAGTATTGTAAAAAAACCAAATTTATTGCTTTTAAAAGACCCATTAGATCAATTTGAACTTAAAGAGGCTAATAGAATCATTGACTTTTTAACAGAAAAGAGACATAATTGGTCTCTAGTAGTCGTGAGTCAGAGTGCCTTATGGAAAAATAAAGCAAATAAAACAATCATTCTTAATGATGGTAAAATAATTAACACGAAATAGTATGCTAAATATTTCACACAACAAATTGCACACGAAAGTTGATATTTCGCATTTCGAGTCTTCAAAGAAAGCTTTTGGAAAACCACACTATAAACAATTTAATAGACTGCTGCTGGCATTTGCTATTATTTGTATTATCATATTATTTTTTCCGTGGACGCAAAACATAACAGCTGTAGGAGCTGTTACAACACTAACGCCAGAGCAAAGACCGCAAAGTATACAATCGCAGATTCCTGGACGTATTGAAAAATGGTATGTTCGTGAAGGAGATTTTGTTAAAAAAGGAGATACCATCCTCTTTATTTCTGAGGTTAAAAACGACTATTTCGATCCCGATTTAGTAAAGCGAACGGGTCAGCAAATAGATGCAAAGAACGCATCGGTAAAGAGCTATGGTTCTAAAGTAAATGCTTTAAATAATCAAATAGGAGCATTAAGTAATGAGCGTAAATTAAAATTAAGGCAAGCAGAAAACAAGTTTTTACAAAGTAAGCTAAAAGTTAAGAGTGACAGTATAGATTTTGAAGCCGCCAAAACTAATTTAACCATTGCTGAAAAACAATTTATACGTACAGAAACCCTACAAAAGGAAGGCTTAAAATCGCTAACAGATGTAGAACAGAAAAGACTTAAACTTCAAGAAACGCAAGCAAAACTCATTTCTCAGGAAAATAAATATTTAGCTGCTAAAAATGAGGTGCTAAACGCACAAGTTGAAATTACTCGGGTAAAAGCAGAATATATAGATAAGATATCCAAAGCTCAAAGTAATAAGTATACAGCAGAATCTAGCCAATTTAACGCCGAGGCACAAGTGTCTAAATTAGAAAACAACCGTTCTAATTATGAAATTAGAAATACCATGTACTATATTAAAGCACCATTGGACGGATTTATAAATAAAGCTATAAAAACTGGCATTGGAGAAAGTTTTAAAGAAGGGGAACGCTTAGTAGGTATTATGCCAGCAAATTTTGATTTAGCAGTAGAAACCTATATAAATCCAATAGATTTGCCCTTAGTACACGTCGGCGAGTCGTTTAGAATCCAGTTTGATGGTTGGCCTGCCATTGTATTTAGTGGTTGGCCTAACGTATCTTACGGAACCTATGGTGCTAAGGTAGTGGCAATGGAAAATTTTATTAGTGAAAACGGTAAGTTTAGAATTTTATTATCACCAGATAAGGACGATTATGCCTGGCCAGAGGCTATACGGGTTGGTTCAGGTGTTAAAGCCATTGGACTCTTAGAGGATGTCCCAATATGGTTCGAGCTGTGGCGTAAACTTAATGGCTTCCCTCCTAATTACTACCAACCAATAGGCACTAATTCTAAGACAAAAAAGAAGTAATCCATAAACACATGAAACACCATCTTTTTTTATTCTGTTTAATCTTTTCTTGTTTTACAAATGCTCAGTTAGAAAATCAAGAACAATTATCTTATGAAGAATATTTAGGTTACGTAAAGCAATTTCATCCTATTGCAAAGCAGGCCAATTTAAAACTTGAGGAAGGCCAAGCTAACTTAATGAAAGCGCGTGGTGGTTTTGATCCAAAATTAGAAGTCGATTACAATAGTAAGGACTTTAAAAGTAAGGATTATTATAACATATTCAATGCCACCTTTAAAGTTCCAACATGGTATGGTATAGATGTTAAAGCCAATCTTGAAAACAATAGTGGTCAATTTTTAAATCCTCAAAACGATGTCCCAAATAACGGATTATTTACTGCTGGAATATCGGCATCCTTGGGACAAGGTTTATTTATTAATGAGCGCATGGCCACTGTTAAACAAGCTAAGTTTTTTACAGAGCAAACTAGGGCAGAACGCGATTTAATGGCAAATGATATAATTTATCAAGCCTCTTTAGCTTATTTTGATTGGCTACAAGCGTATAATGAAACAGAAATGTATAAGCGTTTTCTAAACAACGCGAGAATACGTTATAAAGGTGTGAGAGCAAGTGTAATTGCTGGAGATAAAGCGGGTATAGATAGCTTAGAAGCCAATATTAATATTAACAACCGTGCTTTGGCTTTAGAACAATCTAAAGTTAAACTTATAAAAAGTACTTTAATGGTGTCCAACTTTCTTTGGCTGGATAATGAAATACCGTTAGAAATTAAGCCCGGTATAATACCTGTTGGGCTAGCGCAAGATGAAGTAGACACCGTATTACAATTAGATAAAATAATTAGTTTTAACTTAGAAAAACACCCTAAGCTAAGAGCGCTCGATAGTAAAATTAGCGGGTTAACCATTAATAAAAAACTTAAAGCAAATAAATTATTACCTGTAATTGATGTACAATATAATTTTATAACCCAAGACCCAGACATTTCCAATAGTTTTAATACTTCCAATTATAAAGCTGGATTAAATGTAGCCTTTCCCTTATTTTTAAGAAAAGAGCGAGGCGATTTAAAATTGGCTAAACTAAAAATAGAAGCATCAAAGTTTGAGCGTTATAATACAAGTTTAAGTCTAAATAATAAAATTGAAGCCTTGCAACGCGAATTAGAATCCTATGTGGCGCAAAATAAGATTATAGATCAAGTTGTTATGGATTATGAAACCTTATTAGCTGCAGAAGAGCGTAAATTTGGTTTTGGAGAAAGTTCCGTGTTTTTAATAAACTATCGTGAATCTAGTTTAATTGATGCGCAATTAAAGCAATTAAAGTTGAAGAATAAGTTTTATCAAACAAAAGCGAAACTATATAATAGTTTAGGAACAGTATTATATTAAAATATAAACTATTACCCATGTTAGTAATGTTTAAATACTAACAAAACCTAATAAGCATAAAGCCTCGACTAGAAATAGCCAAGGCTTTATGCTTATTAGGTTTTAAAGTAAATTATATTTTTTTAACGCGTACAGCATTTAAGCCTTTCATGCCTTTTTCTAATTCAAACTGTACTTTATCATTTTCCGTGATTTCATCAACCAATCCACTAACGTGACAAAAATATTTTTCAGAATCTTCCGCATCAATAATAAAACCGAACCCTTTAGAAGAGTCATAGAAAGATACTTTTCCTTTTCTTATCGGGTCCATTTCTGGTAAATCTTCTTTTTTAGGAACACCTAAAACAATATTGTCCGCTTTAATCTTTATTTTGTCTTCAGGATTTGGTGGTGTATCTACAAGATTACCATTAAAATCCACGTAAGCAAACTGGATACCATCGTTTCCGTTTTCTTCTTTTTCAGCCTTTCTGGCCTCCATTTTTTTTCTTTTGTCTTCACGCTTTTTCAGGCGCTTTTTCTCTTTCTCTAATTTGTTAAATGTCTGTTGCGACTTTGCCATTCTTTTTCTTGTGTAATGTTAATTGCTAGCTGATGTGCTAATTTTTTTGTAAAAATACAATTTTCTATTGGTAATTTAAAGAAAATAACGAAGTTTACTAGTCTTCCTCCCTAGCTTTAATCACTGTTATGGTTGCTTTTACCCCTGTAGCTAAATTCCATTGATTGGTAACTATGGGTTTTCCTAAATCATCCAACACTTGAAATTCTGCTGTATTAGGACCGCTGGTGCCTTGATTTAGAGCTTCAAATTCTATAATATTATCGCCTGGAGTTAAAGTTAAAAAGAAACCTTTACTATGATTCTGAAGGAGTACGCGCATCTGCATAATTTGACCATTAACATAAACGCGTATTAAATCGCCGTCTTCTGCTTGATGGTCCCTATATATAACATTAACGCGTTTGGCCTTGGTACTATATTCTCCTAAAAACTGTGTGACCTCGCTTCCATTATGTTTGCGCTCATCGTCGTTTTTTAATTTTAATGCATTTTTTAACCGCTTTTGATATAATTCTGCAGGATTTCTAAATTTATTTTCCTTAATCATAGAAAAATCCTTGCGTATAGCAACAGGAAGCTTTTCTACTTTAGGTAATACAATTTCATTTTCCGCTTCCTCGTCAAGTTCTGCACTCTTCTTTGGCTCAGGCATGACAATAAGTTCGTTGTCTTCTTTAGGATCTTCAACTTCTTCAGCCGGAATAATTATAGACTTATTTTCACTATCAATCTGAGCGCTTACGGAAAGCACCAAAAAAAATGTGAAAAGAAAAAGCAAGTTATACTTCATATATTATAGACTATTTGCCCAAAATAAACCAAAAACCATACCTAAAAGTTTATATGATATTGAATTTGTGTAAAATTAATAAAATATTTTCTACTTACGTAAGATTCTTAATACTTCTAATCTGAGAAATATTATGCAATTATAGAAAAAATTGACACCCGAAAACCCAAATTTTTTAGTTTAATCATTGCATCGATTGATTTATATAATTTTAAGTGTGTAATCTATCCCTTCGTTTTTACATTTAATAAGCTAGTAAATGCAACAACGCGTCTTCAAAATAATCTCGAGATAAATATTGGTCTTCCAAATGGTTTATAAAGGGAATAGGCGTTTCTAAACTCGCCACACGCTTTACTGGTGCATCTAAAAACTCAAAACAATTTTCCATTATTAATGCAGAAATATCACTAGCTATGCCACCAAACAAAGAATCTTCTTGTAAAATTATTACTTTCCCAGTCTTTTTTGCAGAGGCATAAATAGTTGCTGTATCTAAAGGTTGCAGGGATCGTAAATCTATAACCTCTGCATTTATGTCTGAATGCTTATCTAAAGTTAGCAACGCCCAATGCACTGCTTGTCCATAAGCAATTACTGTTATCTGTTTTCCTAATCTTAATATTGCTGCTTTACCAAAAGGAATGGTAAAATAATCTGTTGGTACTTCCTGTCGAATGCTTCTGTATAAAGCTTTATGTTCAAAAAATAACACAGGATTAGGATTGTTAATAGCTGTGGCTAACAATCCCTTTGCGTCTTTTGGAAATGCAGGGTAAACGACCTTTAAACCTGGTGTTTTTGTAAACCAAGCTTCGTTTGTTTGGCTATGAAATGGTCCTGCTGCAACACCAGCACCACAAGGCATTCGTAAAACAACGTCTGCATTCTGACTCCAACGGTAATGGGATTTCGCTAAATAATTAACCACAGGATTAAAACCAGACGATACAAAATCGCTAAACTGCAATTCCACAACACTTTTAATACCAGCAATACTTAGACCCATTGCGGTTTCTATAATTGCAGACTCGCAAATTGGTGTGTTTCTTACGCGTTCCTTTCCAAACTGTTTTACAAAACCATCTGTAATTTTAAAAACGCCACCATATTCCGCAACATCTTGTCCCATAATGATTAAATCTTTATGGCGCTCCATAGATTGTTTTAAGCCTTGGCGAACGGCATCGACAAAGCGGAGTTCTTTAGTATAATTATTTTCACTAACTTCTTGATATTTAAAATCTTGAAATACATCATTTAACTCATTAGTTATAGATGAAACTACAGGGTCTTCAGCATTTGCATGTGCTAGATCGGTATTAATTTCAGCATTAATGTCGGCTCTAAATGCATCATCTTGCGTTTTGGCTAAAAGACCTTGAGATTTTAAATGTGCCTTAAAATTATTTATAGGATCTTTTTTCTGCCAGGCATGCATTAAGTCTTGCGGTACATATTTTGTACCACTAGCCTCTTCATGACCACGCATTCTAAAGGTTTTAAATTCTATTAAAACCGGTCGTGGATGAAGCCTCATGTCTGTAGTAATTTCTGAGATTCTAGTATAAACCTCCAAAACATTATTACCATCCAAAATATGCGACTCCATGCCATAACCTATGGCACGATCTGCTAAATCTTTGCAATTGTATTGTTCTGTAGTTGGTGTTGAGAGTCCGTAACCATTGTTTTCTATGCAAAACAATACAGGTAATTGCCAAACAGAAGCCACATTTAATGCTTCATGAATATCACCTTCACTCGTTCCACCTTCACCAGTAAACACTGCTGTAACTTGGTTTTTATTTTTTAATTTACTTGCTAATGCAATGCCATCTGCAACTCCAAATTGTGGCCCTAGATGCGAAATCATTCCAACAATTTTATAGTCCTGAGTGCCAAAGTGAAACGAGCGATCACGACCTTTAGTAAATCCGCTAGCTTTACCCTGCCATTGACTAAATAATCTATGTAATGGAATATTACGCGTTGTAAAAACCCCTAAATTTCTATGCATTGGTAATATGTACTCTTCACGTTGCATTGCCATAGTTACTCCTACGGAAATGGCCTCTTGACCAATACCAGAAAACCACTTGCTAATTTTTCCTTGACGTAATAAAATAAGCATTTTTTCCTCTATTAAACGAGGTTTAAGCATCGCACGATAAAGTGCTAACTTAATTTCTGCTGTCAGTTTGGTTTTCTTGTACTTGATATTAGATTTCATAAACGCTCCTGATACCACCAATAAGGTTTGTCAAATATAACAATATTGGGTATAAATCGAATATTGAGGCTAAAAATTATTGATTATTAAATCTGCAATCTTTTCTTTACATTTGTAATAGACGAATATTAAATTTTTTTAAAAAATGACGAGTATTCCAAGTGTTAACTTAGAAGATTTTCTGTCTGGAGATTCCAAGCGTAAACAAAAATTTATAAATGAAATTGGCAAAGCATATCAAAATATTGGATTTGTTGCACTAAAAGGACATTTTTTAGATGAAACACTTGTAGACAAGCTGTATACAGAAATAAAGAATTTTTTTAACTTACCAGTAGAAACTAAAAGAAATTACGAAATTCCTGGAATTAATGGTCAACGTGGTTATGTTTCTTTTGGAAAAGAAAGCGCAAAAGGTAAAAAGGAAGGCGACTTAAAGGAATTTTGGCATTTTGGACAGTATGTAGAAGACGATGCTGAGCGTGCAAAAGAATATCCAAAAAACGTTATGGTTAAAGAATTGCCAGCTTTTAATACAGTAGGTAAAGAAGCATACCAAATGCTTGAAAAAACAGCAAAGTATGTACTAAGAGCATTAGCACTTCATCTAGATTTAGAAGAAACCTATTTTGATAATTTTATTCATAATGGTAATTCTATTTTAAGGCCCATCCATTATCCACCAATAACCAAAGAGCCCAAGGCTGCCGAACGCGCTGCTGCACACGGCGACATTAATTTAATAACTTTACTAATGGGCGCTCAAGGTCGTGGATTACAGGTGCAAAATCATAAAGGCGAATGGCTTGACGCTATTGCAGAACCAGATGAATTAATGATTAATGTTGGAGATATGTTATCAAGGCACACGAACAATAAATTAAAATCAACCATACACCGTGTCATTAATCCTCCAAAAGAACTTTGGGGGACGAGCCGTTACTCTATTCCTTTTTTTATGCACCCTATTAGTGAAATGAAATTAGATGTTTTAGAAAGTTGTATTGATAAAGAAAACCCAAAACAATTTAATGATATTACGGCTGGTGCGTTTCTAGAACAACGTTTAGTAGATTTAGGATTAAAAAAATAGTAAGCTATTTTAAATATTTAAACTTACTAAGGATTACAAACTGAGCACAGAACTTTAACCATATGGATTTAAAAGAGCAACTAAAAAATCTCTTCCCAGAGCATGAGGAAAAGGAAGTAGTAAAAAGTAAAAAAGATAATTCCCTTTGGCTACAAGACGCTCCTATAATATGTAAATACGAAAAACGAAAAGGGAAACCTATTACTATTTTAGAAGGCTACACAGGCGCTACATCAGATTTTAAAGCTTTAGCAAAAGAATTGAAGCAAACTCTTAGTGTGGGCGGTAGCTTTAAAGATGATAAAATTATTATTCAAGGCGATTTTCGTGATAAAATAATGACCATGCTTAAAGACAAAGGATTTAATGTAAAACGTGTTGGAGGTTAATTTATGACAAAAAAAATACTACATATCACTAATGGCTCTAGCCTTACCTCTTACCTTGAAAAAGAAAAATACGAAGGTAAAATAGTGACATGGCACGAAATGCTATGCGAAGGTCCTACTGAAAAAGAAATAGATACACCCTCTTTTTTTAAAAAACGAAAATTATTTTTAGAATCCGTTTATAACGTTGAGTATGACGAATCTAAAATAAAAAAAGAAATAGATAAACTTAAGACTATAAACAATTATGACGAGGCAGTCCTTTGGTTTGAATACGATTTATTTTGCCACATAAACATGATTGCTGTTATTAGTTTATTAAAACAGAAAGGTATTAGAATTCCGTTGTTTTTAGTGTGTAGTGGCCGTATTGAAAAAGAAAAAGGTTTAATAGGTCTTAATGAATTATCACCAAAGCAGCTAAGAGAACATTACTTAAATAAGATAGAATTAAATATAGAGGATATAGCTACAGCCCAAAAGGCATGGCGTATTTATTGCGAGGGTGACCATAATTTATTAAAACCCTTAATTACAAGACCTTCTAATTTTAAATACCTTAGTATTTGTTTAAAAGCACATATAAAACGTTTTCCAGATACGCGAAGTGGTCTAAGTACGTTAGAATTTAATGTGCTTAAGTTAATTGGTGAGCATACTATAAAATCTAAACATCATTTGGTTGGTTACGTATTACACTATCAAGGTTATTATGGTTTTGGAGATATACAGATTGTGCGTATTATAGATAATTTAAAGATTTTTTATGTGGAAACTGTAGACACTTTAAAGCTTAATAGAAATGGATATTTAGCCTTAGAAAACCAAAAAAACTTTAGAAACGCTCTAGATTGTAATTTTGAATTTGGAGGCGTAAATAAACGTGAATTTCAATTTGATAAAAAAGCAAATAAATTGATTAAAACTACTGTTAATGCCAATTAAAGCGTCAGAACTAATATTAAATCCTGATGGCAGTGTGTACCATTTAAACCTTAAGCCCGAAAATATTTCGAATACCATCATTACCGTTGGTGATCCAGATCGTGTTAATCAAGTAACCAAACATTTTAACAGTATAGAGTTTAAAACTCAAAAAAGAGAATTTTGCACGCATACAGGAACATATAAAGGTAAACGGATTACAGTAATTTCAACTGGAATTGGCACAGATAATATAGACATTGTTTTTAATGAATTAGACGCTTTAGTTAACATCAATTTAAAAACACGAGAAATAAAAAATGACTTGACGTCCTTAACCATTATTCGTGTGGGAACATCAGGTTCCATACAAAAACATATTCCTTTAAATTCATTTTTAATAAGCGAAATGGCTGCTGGTTTCGATGGTTTACTCCATTTTTATGACAGTGATGTGTTTCAAAATAAAGACATTACCAAAGCTCTAGTAAAACATACCAATTGGCATAAAACAAAATCTGATCCTTATGTTGTATGGTGTAATTTAGAATTACTAGAACAATTTAGCTCAAACGAAACCGTCAATGGTTTCACAGTAACTAATGTTGGTTTTTATGGTCCACAAGGCAGAATTTTACGTCTGGCACTTCAGGATAATAACTTAAATAATAAGTTAGCTAGTTTTAATTTTAGTGGGAGATCCATAACTAATTTAGAGATGGAAACCGCTGGAATTTATGGAATGGCAAAGCTTTTAGGTCATAAAGCATTATCATTAAATGCTATTATAGCTAATCGCGCCACAGGAAAATTTAGTGCAAACCCAACTCAAACTATTGAAAAATTGATTGTTTATACACTAAATAAATTGGTAGAATAGCATGATTAAAATCTGGTTTATAAATAGTTCTAATTGAAGTTGAAGCCAATTTTAAATAATAATTATAATAGATTTGTTCAATACAAACAATAATAAGATTACTGCTTAAGATTTTCTTGAGCGCAGTCGAAAGACCATACTATGAAACAAATAAATATTGGAGGCGTTCCAGAGCATTTTAATTTGGCTTGGTACCTAGGACTAAAAAACTCTGAATATAAAGAGGCCAATATCAACCTGCGTTGGAAAGACTATTTTGGTGGAACTGGAGCTATGTGCAAAGGTCTTCGTGATGGTACTATTGATATGGCGGTTATTTTAACCGAAGGCATCATTAAAGATATAATAGCTGGCAACCAAAGTAAAATTGTTCAGGTTTATGTAAAGACTCCTCTTATTTGGGGAATTCACGTGGCCGAAACCTCAACTTACCAAACCATTGAAGATTTAAAGGGTACAAAAGCGGCAATTAGTCGGTACGGTTCTGGATCTCATCTCATGGCTTATATAAATGCCCAAAATAATGGTTGGGATTTAAGGGAAGACCTGAATTTTGAAGTCATAAAAAATCTTGATGGCGCAATTAATGGCTTAACTAAGGGCACCGCAGATTATTTTTTGTGGGAAAAATTTACCACTAAACCAATTGTTGACAACGGTGTTTTTAGACGCGTTGGTAATTGTCCTAGTCCTTGGCCTTGCTTTGTTATTGCTGTTCGCGAAGATTTTTTAGAGTCTAACAAAGCAGATGTAAAAACCATATTGGATATTGTAAATAAAACCACTTCAAAATTTAAAAATATTCCGAATATAGATCAAATAATTGGCAAACGCTATGGTCAAGAAATCGAGGATGTCCAAGAATGGTTAAGCTTAACCGAATGGTCTCAAGAAAATATTTCTAAAGAAACGGTTAAAAAAGTTCAAGACGAGTTGTATGCATTGCGTATTATTCCAGAAAAATGGAAATATAAGGATTTGGTTTTCAATTTGTAGTCTAGCTTGTTTAGGTACTCAAAACCCATTCATTACCATACTATTTCGGGCAAACGCTGAGCTTTTAAAATAGTATTTACTTTACTAAAGTGTCTATTACCAAACCAATAGCCACGATTAGCACTCAAAGGAGATGGATGCCCAGAAATTAAAATATGGTGTTTGTTACCATCAATGAGTTTTATTTTTTTCTTGGCAAATCCGCCCCAAAGAAGAAAGACAACCTCTTTTTTAGTATCACTTATTATTTTAATAACTGCATCTGTAAAAGTCTCCCAGCCTTGATTTTGATGACTTCCAGCCTCGTGAGCACGAACGGTTAAGGTTGCATTTAGTAAAAAAACACCTTGCGCTGCCCAGCGTTCTAAATTACCGCTCTTAGGATATGGCAGGTCCAAATCGGTTTCAATTTCCTTAAAAATATTGACTAGAGATGGTGGGTGCTTTACGTTATCATTAACGCTAAAACACAAGCCATTGGCTTGGTTAAAATTATGGTAAGGATCTTGACCAATAATAACTACGTTTAAAGTTTCAAAATGGCATTTTTCAAAAGCATTAAAAATAAATTTACCTGGCGGAAAGCATGTTTTGCTCTCATATTCTTGTTTTACAAATTGAATTAAATTCTTAAAATACGGTTTATTAAATTCTTCTTGTAAATAGGGTTTCCAACTCTCATGTATATTCATGACTATAATACCTTTTTGCTATTAAAAATAAAAATAATACTATCTTTAATCTTATAAAAATTTATTTTAGATTGAAAACAATTACATTTCCTTCGGCTCAAACCATATTATTAATTATTGCGGCACTTGTTACACTTTTAACATGGATTGTACCCGCTGGAAAGTATGACACTTTGGTGTACAATAAAGACAAAATAGCTTTTACGCAAACGAGTGAAAATAATTCTAAACATCTTCCTGCAACACAAAAAACATTAGACGATTTGGCTATTAAGATTCCGTTAGAAAAATTTACAAGTGGGAGCATTTATAAAGCCATAAATATCCCAAATACTTATAAGAAAATTGAGGCTAAGCCACAAGGTATTTCAGACTTTATAAAATCGCCAATAAAAGGTATTATAGAAGCTGCTGATATTATTTTTCTGGTACTAATAATTGGTGGCTTAATTAGCATTATTAATAGTACGGGTGCATTTAATGCTGGTATTGGTTGGTTAGCAAGCGCCTTAAAAGGCTATGAGTTTGTCTTAATAATATTAGTAACATTATTAGTTGCGGTAGGCGGTACAACTTTTGGTTTTGCAGAAGAAACTATTGCCTTCTTCCCTATTTTAATTCCGGTATTTTTAGCTGCCAAATATGATGCTTTGGTTGGTGTGGCCTGTATTTTTATAGGTTCATCTATTGGTACAATGTGCTCCACTATAAATCCATTTAGTAGTATTATTGCCAGTGATGCTTCAGGAATAAGTTGGACTACAGGAGTATGGGGACGATTGGCCATGCTAATTACTTGCTTAATTATTAGTATTGCATATATTCTTCGTTATGCAAATCGTGTAAAGAAAGATCAAACAAAATCCATTATCTATACTCAAAAAGAGCAAATAGAAGCTATGTTTACTCATACTATAACTGTAGCAGAACACTTTACATTAAAACTAAAATTAGCGCTACTCGTTTTTGCCATGAGTTTTGCAATTATGATCTATGGTGTTGTAGCTCTTGAATGGTGGTTTATTGAAATGACCACAACTTTTCTTGTTGGGGCCATTTTGATAGGCATTATTACAGGCATTAAAGAATCTACTTTTGTTGATACATTTGTAAAAGGAGCTGGAGATTTATTAGGTGTTGCACTAATAATTGGCATTGCACGAGGCATTACGGTAATCATGGCAGATGGCTTAATTAGCGACACCATGTTATATTACGCAAGTAATGTTACCAATAAAATGAGTAAAGGGTTTTTTGCAAGCGCCATGACCTGTATTTATGCTGTACTTTCATTTTTTATACCTAGCTCTTCTGGCATGGCTGTTTTAACCATGCCAATCATGTCGCCTTTGGCAGATGGCGTAGGCGTTGGTCGAGAGTTGGTGGTTAATGCCTATCAATATGGAATGGGATTATTCTATTTAATAAATCCAACAGGATTAATTTTAGCCTCCTTAGCAATAGTTAAAGTGGGCTTTAATAAATGGTTGAAATTTATCATGCCTTTATTTATTATTTTAGTTGTCTTTACTTTACTTGTCATGACGATTTCAGCATATCTTTAGTTATAAAAGAATCTTAAAATGATCTGGCCAACACTAGCAATCCTAGTCCAATGGTATAGGCAATACAATTTTATCCTAGTATTTGATACAAAATATTTAATAAGTATAGGCAGTCATGACATGGTATAAACAATAATATTACTAATGACTACTTGGTTATTCTTTTAAATCAACCGAACTGTGCCAAAGCATAAAATGCCAAATCTATTCCGTAACTTTGTTCTGCTATTAAAATAACAAAAAACAAGTCGTAAATTTTCGTCCTAACGGAAATAATTAAACATGATTAATATTCATAAAAAAACATTACAAGATTTAGAATTTGCTACAGTTTTACAACAAGTAAGTGAGTATTGTGTAACACATTTGGGGAACCAAAAAGTATTAACAATACAGCCTTACCAAAATAAGGAAAAGTTACTAAACGCCTTACAATTAACCAATGAATACGTATCGTCTTTTTATAACGATAACCGCATTCCTAATCATGGTTTTGATGCTATTACAAAAGAATTACAATTATTACGTATTGAAAACACTTATTTAGAAACGCACAGCTTAAAGAAAATTGTGGCTATTACGCTAACGACTAATGAAATGGTTAAGTTTTTAAATAAATTCGAAGAATATTACCCAAATTTAAAACGCTTTTCACATAGTATTGAAGTTACCACAGCAATTGTAGATAAAATTGATGCCGTTGTCGATAGATTTGGAGATGTTAAAAATAGCGCCTCTGCTCTACTTCAAGAGATTAGGCAAAATATGAATACACTAAAAGGTAAAATTAATTCTAGTTTTACTTCTGCTTTAAATCAATATCATACGCTGGATTACCTTGACGATATTAGAGAATCTGTAGTGGAAAATAAGCGAGTATTGGCTGTAAAAGCTATGTACAGGCGTAAGGTTAAAGGTGCCATAATGGGTGGTAGCAAAACTGGGAGTATTGTCTATATTGAGCCTGAAACAACCTTACAACATACCCGTGAACTTAATAATTTAGAATACGAAGAAGGCGAAGAAGTCGTTAGGATTTTAAAGGAAGTTACCAATTACTTGCGCGACTTTTTTCCTTTAATTGAGCAATATCAAATTTTTCTAATTGCAATAGATGTTATTGCTGCTAAGGCAAAGTACGCCAAATCCATGGATGGTATTTTACCAGAAATTAGCGACAACAGAGAAATGGTGTTACGCAATGCATTTCATCCACTACTATACTTAAGCAATAAAGAGAAGAAGGAAGATACGTTTCCTCAAACCATAACATTAAATAACGACAAGCGTATAATTGTTATTTCTGGTCCTAATGCAGGCGGAAAAAGCATCACTCTAAAAACCGTGGGTTTGTTACAACTCATGGTCCAAAGTGGCATGTTAATTCCTGTGCATGAGCGCAGTAAAGTAACTATTTTCGATAAAATTCTTACAGACATTGGAGACAATCAATCTATAGAAAATCAATTAAGTACTTATAGTTACAGATTAAAACAGATGAATTACTTTTTAAAAAAAGTAAATAAAAACACACTGTTTCTAATAGATGAATTTGGTACAGGTTCCGATCCTGAACTTGGTGGAGCTTTGGCCGAAACGTTTTTAGAAGAATTTTATACTAGAAATGCGTTTGGAATAATAACGACGCATTATGCTAATTTAAAAATGTTAGCCAACGAGAAGCCAGAAATGATTAATGCCAATATGATGTTTGATGAGCGCACATTGGAACCCATGTACAAACTAGCTATGGGTCAAGCTGGTTCATCGTTTACATTTGAAGTTGCACAAAAAAACGGAATTCCTTATAGCCTAATTAATCGTTCTAAAAAGAAAATTGAACGCTCTAAAGTTCGTTTTGATGCTACTATTGCTAAACTTCAAAAGCAACGCGCAAAACTTGAAAAAACAAGTGAATCCTTGAAAGTAAATGAACAAAAAAAGCAATCTGAAGCAGATAAACTTGAAGAAACTAACATAAAAATTCAGAAAAAATTAGAAAATTATCAAGAATTATATGACAGTAACCAGCGTTTAATTTATTTAGGACAAAAAGTAAATGATATTGCAGAAAAATTCTTTAACGATAAAAAGAAACGTGAGCTAATGGCAGAATTGTTTCGTTTAGTGCAAATAGAAAACTCTAAGCGTAAAAAAATATCTGCTAAGCAAGCAAAAGTGGCACGAAATAAGGAAAAACGAGTCAAACAAGAAGCCGATAAGACCGTTAATGTTATTCGTAAAAAGAAAAAAGAAGCCAAGCAAAAAGCTGTTCCTGTTGCTAAACATAAACCAATTCTAAAAATTGGAGATCGTGTGCGCATGCATGATGGTCGCGCTATTGGCAGTATAGATGCTTTGGAAAAAAATAAAGCAATTGTTAATTATGGAATGTTTACTACTAATGTAAATGTAGATTTATTGGAATTGGTAGAGGCTGTTAAAAAATAAATCAAATCAACAAAAAGTAAAACCAAATCATAAGATTTTAACAATAAAGTTCTTTGTGGGTTCTTAAAACAATACCCAATAATCACCAATAAAAAACATGTAATTATGTTTTATGTTGAAGTGTTTTTTATTTACACCAATCTCTCGTACGTAATCTTAAAAAAATATGATCCAACTACTCTTAGTTGCATCTAGCTTGACAAAATTATTAAAAAGTATAACAGCAATATTAGTGTTAATAAAGTGAAGTCTTTAAAATAGGTGTTTAAGTCGTAAATCCATAGACTGATTATTTAGTAGTCATCGATTTAACAGAATTTTAAAACACTTTATAGTATTGTGGCGTATTTTTGTAATGTGATAAAACAGTTGCCAAAAGATAAACAACTAATACTTTTTGATGGTGTATGCAATCTTTGCAGCGCCTCCGTTCAATATGTCATTAAACACGATAAAAACAATGTTTTTATATTTGCTGCGTTGCAAAGCGATGTTGGAAAACAAATAATAAACCATTTTAAAATTAATCTTTTAAAAACCGATTCTATCCTGCTATATACTCCAGAAAACAAAGCACTTAGAAAAAAATCTTCAGCAGCATTACATGTGGCTAAATCTTTAGGTTTTCCGCTAAATGTATTACCAGTGTTTTTTATTGTACCTGTTTTTATACGTGATTGGGTTTACGACTTTATAGCAAAAAATCGGTATAAATGGTATGGTAAGAAAAATTCTTGTTGGATACCAACTTCAGAATTAAAAGCGAAATTTATAGGAGAAATAAATTAACGCATAACATAATTTTTAATTTTATGCTTTATAGTTTTAAATTAAAACCTTGTATTTTACTTAAAAAGCTTACCATTTACAGGACAATTCTACTTTAAACTTTTTAATATAAAATCGAAGTTTTTTTCTGAAGCATCCGAATTTAAATAAGAATCGGTATAATATTTAGAGCTGTTTGCCAAGCCTAATGTTTGCATTTGAGTTATAACCTCCTTATATTCTAAGGTAACCTTTCCAGTAAGTAGCACATTAAGATCATTGCCAGTTTTAGCGTAATCATAAACCTTTTTTAAACCGGTTAAATACAAATGGTCTTTAGTAAAACCGCCTCCTCTATGCACACGCAAGGTAATGGAAAAAGCCTTGTCTCTATTTAGTTTATATTGATTATGAAGTAGATTAAACGTGTCTGCAAAATCGTAGCCTTTGGCTAAAGAATCGGTAGCAATTACACGAAACGCAAGCTCTTTTAAACGTGTTATCGTTAAACAACCTGACTTGTATTCAGAATAGACTGCTAAGCCTTCTTGAGTTTCCACATTGTTAGGGAAACCATTAGAAAAAATTTTTAATGGCTGGTACAAACTATTAAACGTAGTTACTAAATGTACGCCAATTTCATGGTTTGCTAAAACCTTTAATTGATTTTTACTAAACTTATAATTCTTACGTAATAGTAAAGTTTTTGAATTATTCTGCACCATTGCTGCTGCGGCTATATTAGTAGATTTTTTAATTGTAAAATCAAAATCATATCGTGTTCTAAATTCCTTAAAATAAGTAATAGCATCGTCTGCATTGTATAATGGTAACATATCTTCATCGAAATCACCATCCTCAAACCGAAGAATAAATTTAGCATTTTCGATGTCGCGCTCTGTTGGTGTGCCAAAGTTTTTTAAACTATTGTAGTAAAACTTTTTACCTTGACCGATGGTTTCAATACACTCAATTAAACCAGAATATTCATAAATAATATCTTTATACAATTTTCGAATGTCTTCATTTTTTATACGTTCTAAACGCTGTGAAAAAAAGAGTCTGTGTAGCTTATAGCCATTAAATCTAATTTTAGGATACTTAAAATGAGGTGTGTAATTATACTTAGCAGAAAAAAATTTCTTTTTTTCACTTTCTATATTTAATGGATTGATATAATTTAATAATTCAATTTTTCTAACCAAACGATCTAAATTAGAATCGATATCAAAGACATTTTGGTAAGATTTTATAAGGTTTTCTGGTACTCCCATTATTTGTGTCTATTATAAAAGGCATTTGCATGCTCTACTAAGCGCGTTCTCATTTGTTTTTCTATGGAAGCTACAACCTCAGGAAATATAATATAGTCATACTCATTGCAATAAACTTTAGCTATTTCGGTTGCCAATACTAAGGTGTTTTTAAAATTCTGTGTTATAAATTGTAAGAAATATCCGTTACCCTGAAAAGTATCATTAATTAATGATGTCGATTCTATGCCATGTGGTAATTGCAATTCGCTTAAACTTTTGGACCACATTTCTATAGCCTTAGCAAAGCGGTTTTGATCGACATTACTTGTTCCTAAATTCCAAGTTGGCACTTTCCTATCCCAACGTTTCCAGTTATAACTATGCATATCGTACACCAAACAAATACCAAATTTTGCTTCAATTTTAGAAATTAATGCAGCAACTACTTTATAAAATGCTTTGTGTTTTGCTAAGGATTTTTCTTTCTGGTGCTTTGGCAGTGGATTTTTCCATAATTTTTTTCCCCAAGCATCGTCGTAAATAGCATTTTCTGGCGCGCGATTTAAGTCGTATTCAAATCGAGAGTCCATTCCAGCAATAACTATTGGATGGGACTTAACCATAGTCTTTGTCTCGGGATCTTCTTCATACCATCTATCGTATTCGCTATGCATGCAAATGTCCCAAAGGTCTTTTCTAAATTGATGTCCGTTATGCACTGCACCACAAACGTAATGCACATAACTTTCAATTTTTAACGTAAAAGAATAATCGCTTGAAACAGCATGAAAGGTGTCTTCAGCATCTATTTTCTCTATTATTTGTTGAGTGGTAAGTCTTAGCATTTAATACATTACGCTTTTAAAATTTTTCGTAAAAAGGACAGAGTGGCTGCTTCAATTTCCTGAGCCTCACCATCTGCATAAATCATTAATTTTATGTCGGCAAATAATTCTGCATAATCATCATTATAATAATTATGTGTATTAACGGCTTCTACTATATTTTGTATACATTGGTAGTCGTTATCTTTGTCAAATTGCTTATATACCGAGGCATACGTCTCCTTATCTACTCTAGACAAAATGTATTCTGTTTCATCCTTGGTTTGTTCCAAATCTGAATTCGCGATGTATAATAATATATATGCGACCAACTCCTTTTTGGTCCATTGACTTGGTTGTTCCATAATTTATATAATTTTCAAAGTCCCGTATTCTGTCCACGAACCATCATAAACACTATTACTAAAACCTGCAATGGTTGCCGCAAGGGCTAAAACTGAAGCCGTAATTCCTGAACCACAAGAAAAAACTAAATGTTCGTTTCTATTTGCTAATTTACTAAAAATGACTTGTAATTCTTCTTTTGTCTTTAATCTGTTCCCGTTCAAAACTTTATTGAAAGGAAGGTTAATTGAAGCTGGAATGGTACCACTACGTAATCCATTTCTTGGTTCTGCAACTATGCAATTAAATCTATCGCTAGATCTAGCATCTATAATTTTAAAATGTGCATCTTTTGAAATGGCTTCTAAAGAATCAAAATAAACAACTGTACTAGGGTTGTATACTGGTTTAAAATTTCCTTTTGTAGTTGTATTATTAGTGGTCTTTTTTTCTAAAGCATATCCTTTGTCCTTCCATTCTGGAAATCCACCATCTAAAATGGCCACATGATGTAAACCGAAAGTTTTTAATAACCACCAAGCTCTTGCACTAGAGTAAATGCCATGATCGTCGTAAATAACAACTACAGAATCAGTATTAATCCCTAAGGCTTGCGATGCCGCTTCAAACTGTTCTGCAGAGGGAATGGTATTAGGAAAAGGCGCATTAGTATTACTAAACTTCTTCTTAATATCAAAAAACTGAGTACCTGGAATTTTATGTTTGGATAATGCTGAAACATCACCAATTGCTTTGGAAATGGTAGCATCAAAAATCAGTAAGTTATCATCATTTAAATGGCTATTTAACCATGCTGCTGAAACTATATTACCTATTGCAGAGCCCTTGAACATTATTAAATGGTTTAAATTTTTAGTGTAAAAGTTAAATTTCTTTTCCTAAATCTCAAATTGTTAATAGAAAAGTGAATACAATTTATAGTATTAATATGCAGTATAATTAATAGTTTAGGCGTCTGCCACTCTTTTACGTAAACGAGAGCGCCTATCAAAAGCTTGTAAATTATCTAAGACTTTACTCTCTAAAAAGTCGATGACCTTTTCTTGAATTTTTACTTTATTTTTATAAACTTTATTCATGTACGTAATGCCGCCAGGAGACATTACATTAACCTCTACAAGTTTGCCACCAATAACATCAATACCAACAAAATACAAGCCATCTTTTACTAATTTTGGCCCAATTTGCTTACATAAAGCCTTTTCCGTTTTTGTTAGGGTGTGTTTGGCTATACTGCCACCAGCAGACACATTAGAACGATGGTCGTCTGTTCCTGGAATACGCTTCATTGCACCTACAGGTTCTCCATTTAGTAGTAAAATACGAACATCACCTTGATCTGCACCTTCAATATAATCTTGAAGAATAACATAATTTGAAGTACCATCGCCACTACTATTAATATAAAAATCTAAAAGTGAATTGATATTATTCATTGCCGATTTTTCAATTAAAATAACACCAGAACCTCCAAAGCCATTTAAAGGTTTTAATATCATTTTATCTGCTGCAGATTCCCTTATCTGTTGTACTAAATACTCTTTGTTTTTAGACACGTGCGTATTCGGAATAATATTACTGTGCGCATCTCCAAAAGCTGCGGTATACAATTTATTATTGGCTTCGCGCATGCCTTGCAACGAATTAATGATGAACACATCGTCTTTTACCGAATCTAAAAAATTAAGCATGATTGGGTCTAAAGGTGGATTTGCTCTAAAAAATATAGCATCAAAACCTGCCAGAGGTAACATTTCCTCTCTTAAAGAAGCTTTACTATAAAAACTTTTTAAAGTTGATGGCACTTTAGCCATTCTGCCAATAACAGTACAAAAGGCATTGGTAACGCTATCTCTTATGGTTAAATTAGCGGGTGAACACATGGCAACACCATGATCTCTTTTAACGCATTCTTTTATTAGCGCTAAACTCGTATCGTTTTCAGCATCAATAGCTTCCCAAGGATACATTATAAAGCAAATATTCATAATCTTATTTTTTGTTAATGGTAATATAAAGGTATTGATAAATTTAATAAAAGTCCGTAAAAAGAAATGTCATTAACCCTAGTAATTTTTTAAAAAAAATTGAAACAAGCTCTTCACAATATTTTTAGCTAAAATATATGTTCACTTAAACCCTTCGGCTATGCTCTGGATAAGCGATTCACAATATTTTTAGCTAAAAATATGTTTTCTGCTTACTTAACAGCGTCATAATTATCATCCCATTCTTTAGGTTTTGGATGATCATGCAATTTCCCTAAGGATTTTGCAACCATCATAGACACTGTAGCGTCACCAGTGACATTTACTACCGTTCTACACATGTCTAAAGGTCTATCAACCGCAAAAATTAAGGCCAATCCAATTGGTAATAATTCGGCCGGAAAACCAATAGACTCTAAAACAATAACTAACATTACCATTCCTGCACTTGGTACTGCAGCGCTTCCAATAGACGCTAATAACGCGGTACCAATGATTAGTAATTGATTGGTAAACGTTAAGCCTTCTGGCCAAATAACTTGCATAATAAATACAGCAGCAATACCTTGGTATAAACTTGTGCCATCCATATTTACCGTTGCACCTACAGGTAAAACAAATCCAGACACTTCTTTATCTACACCTAAATGTTCTTCTACACGTTCCATAGTTACTGGCAAAGTTGCAGCGCTCGAACTTGTAGAAAACGCTAATAATTGTGCTGGAGAAATCTTACTTAAAAACCATAAAGGTGATTTTTTAGTATACACTTTTATTAATATTAAATAGAAACCAATCATTAATGCTAAACCTAAAACAACACAACCTGCATAAGCTAGTAGTTTTACAAGAATAGCTGTGTCATCGAAAGCAATAATAACATTTGCCATTAGCGCAAAGACGGCATAAGGCGCAAAAAGCATAATTAAATCCACCATTTTCATAATAACTTCATTAAGCGAGTCGAAAAAATTAACCAATGGCTTTGCTTTATTTACTGGAATTAATAACAGGCAAATACCAACAAATAAAGCGAAAAATATAACTTGAAGCATCTTTGCATCGCCTAAGGCAGTAAAAATATTACTTGGAAAAATATCCACTAAGGCTTGTAATGGTCCAGCGTCATTTTGTGCTGTTGCTTTTTCTAGTTTGTCCATAACTCCAGCATCATTCTGATATTTCTGTTTAATGTTCTCGATAGTGTCTACAGACATGCCAGTACCTGGTTTTACAGTATTTACAATACCCAAACCTATAATAATGGCAATGAGCGTTGTACCAATATATATTATAATGGTTCGCAGTCCCATGGATTTAATTTTACTAATATCTTTTAAATCTGAAATTCCTTTAATTAAGGACGCTAATATCAAAGGCACTGCAATGAGCTTTAGTAAATTGATAAAAATGGTACCAAATGGCGTAATCCAATCAGATATAAATTGTCTTCCACTAACACCAATGCCATTCATAATAAAGCCAAAGATGATTCCTAAAACCATTCCAATAATTATTTTCCAGTGTAGTGCTAGTTTCATTTGTTTGGTTTATTATTTTCGCTATTGCGTTACTTTTATGTTAGTTATATTATTATAAATAAGTCTTAGCAGGGTACTTAATTTATAGTGTTAGAGTAAATAAGCTTAAGATAATACTCGTTATATCGCAAACGATGTTTTGAGTATGCGTTAAAGATAAAATTTTTAAATTTTAATTTTAAGTTAAAATAAAAGTTACCAATCCACGTCTGTAGAGTAAAATGTTAATACATTTTGTTTAACAACCAAAAATCGGCCAGAACTAAAGCAGTCATTGCTTCTACAATTGGTACCGCTCTTGGTACAACACAAGGATCATGACGTCCTTTGCCTTGCATTTCTACTATTTTTCCATCTTTATTTATGGTGTCTTGCTTTTGCATAATGGTTGCCACTGGCTTAAAAGCTACTCTAAAATAAATATCCATACCATTGCTTATTCCTCCTTGGATACCGCCGGAAAGGTTGGTTTTAGTTGTACCATCACTATTGTATAAATCGTTATGTTGGCTGCCTTTCATTTTTGCACCACAAAATCCGCTTCCGTATTCAAAGCCTTTTACAGCATTTATAGAAAGCATGGCTTTTCCTAAATCGGCATGTAGTTTATCAAACACAGGTTCTCCTAAACCAACCGGTACATTTTGAACAACACAGGTAATAGTGCCTCCAATAGTATCACCTTCCTTACGAATTTCCTTAACACGAGCAATCATTTTGTCTGCTATATCTTGATCAGGACATCTAATTATATTAGATTCAATTTTAGAAAAATCTAAATCTTGATAAGGCTTATCAATAAAAATATCGCCAACTGAAGAGGTAAAAGCATTAATTTTAACGGTCTTTAATACTTGCTTAGCAATTGCTCCAGCTACTACTCTACTTGCTGTTTCACGAGCAGAACTTCTACCACCACCACGATAATCGCGATTACCATATTTTTTATCGTAAACGTAATCTGCATGACTTGGACGATACGCCTCTTTTATATGCGAGTAATCTTTAGATTTTTGGTTGGCATTTTCAATAACAAAACCTATTGGAGTTCCAGTAGTTTTACCTTCAAAAACTCCTGATAAAAATTTTACTTCGTCTGGTTCTTTACGTTGTGTAACAATAGAAGATTGACCAGGTTTACGTCTATTCATTTCATTTTGAATAGCTTCAAAGTCTAATGTTATGTTTGATGGACAACCATCTATTACACCGCCAATGGCCACACCGTGAGACTCACCAAAGGTTGTAACATTAAATAACTTTCCAAACGTATTTCCTGCCATAAAATTTAATTTATGCTAATGTAAAAGTTATATTACAGAAACAAAAATTGTAATATAGATTATTAACTTTCTTTTTAATTAATATTCGATTATGCGCTTATTTTTCCTGCTGTTATTTATCTTTATTAAAATTTATTTGTTATCTAAAAATAAACATACCTATAATCTTTTTAAAGCGATAAGTCAAGCATAATAAAATACCTTTGGGTAAATAAGCATCCCAAAACGATGAGCTTAAATACACATATTGTAATATTTATAGCTTTACCCTGATTTTTAATACAATTTTAAAACCTTTAATTCGTAATATTGGGATCTAACAGTTGGATTTTTTAACCAAAGCAGCCTTTAAAATACTTACCGGATGTAAAGCATCACGGTTTGTTCCATCTTTTATTTGATGCCTACAGCTTGTGCCATTAGCTGAAATAGTTGTGTTAACATCTGCTTTTTTAATGGCAGGGAATAAAGTTTGCTCCCCAACTTTCATGCTCACTTTATAATGTTCTTTTTCGTAGCCAAAACTACCAGCCATACCACAGCAACCGCTAGGAATAATGGTAACCTTATAATTTTTCGGTAGGTTTAACACATTAAAACTATGGATTTGGTTACTCTGCGCTTTTTGGTGACAATGCCCATGAAATTTAATAGTTTTTGGTTCTACACTAAATTGAGATGATTTAATGTTTCCAATAGCAATTTCATTGCTAAGAAACTCTTCTATTAAATAAGCATGTTTTGCTATTTCATGAGCTGATGCTTTATCGTCTGCTAATTTTAGGTATTCATCTTTAAAAGATAAAATTGCTGAAGGCTCAATACCTATAAGTGGTGTTTTAGCTGATATAATATCTTTATAAAGTTCAACATTTTTGTTAGTTACCTTTTTTGCTTGTTCTAATAAACCTTTAGATATAAACGTGCGTCCAGACTCACTATTTTTTACCAATTTAACCTTGTAGTTTAAAGCATTTAAAAGTATAATGGCATCCATACCAATAGAGGTATCTAAATAATTAGTAAATTCGTCATTAAACAGATAAATTGTCTTAATAAAAATTTTATTAGTATTTTGATTTTTAATTAGTTGAAACTCTTTACTTAAACTTTTAGTTGAAACTAAAGGTAAAGTTCTTTTATTGGCAATTCCAAAGGATTTTTTAAGTATCGAAGATGTAAATCTATTAGAAAACATGAAGTTTGTAAGTCCAGAAAATCGACTTCCGAGTGTATTTAGCGTATTATTGTAAGCAAATAATTTTGTTCTAAGACTTACACCATTATCTTTTATGTATTGGTATTGAAACTCCGCTTTTAGGGTTGCCACATCTACACTACTTGGGCATTCGCTAGCACAAGCCTTACAACTTAAACATAAATCGAAGACCTCTTTTAATGCTTTATGATTAAATTTATTTACCTTTTCTGATTGCGTTAAATATTCACGTAACGCATTGGCTCTTGCGCGCGTAGTATCTTTTTCGTCTCTTGTTGCGCGATAACTTGGACACATGGTACCACCAAACTCTGGTAATTTTCTGCAATCTCCAGAACCATTGCATTTTTCAGCTTCTCTTAAAATACCCTGAGATGCCGAAAAATCTAATAGCGTTTCAATATCAGGTTCTACTCTACCCACTTCGTAGCGTAGGTTTTTATCCATAGGAAACGCGTCAACAATTTTACCAGGATTAAAGATGTTTTCAGAATCGAAAGTAGATTTAATGCGCTTTAACAGCGTATAATTTGCATCACCAATCATATATTTTATAAACTCTGCCCGTACGATACCATCGCCATGCTCACCGCTAAATGAACCTTTATACCTTTTAACTAAAGCGGCAACATCTGTAGTAATCTGTCTAAACAAATTAACATCGTCCTCTTTTTTAAGATTTAAAATGGGCCTTAAATGAATTTCTCCTGCGCCAGCATGTGCATAGTAAACGGCGTCCTGTTTATAACCCTTCATTAATTGGGTAAACTCGATAATATAATCTGCCAAATCCGGTAAAGCAACTGCAGTATCTTCTATACATGCCACTGCTTTTTTATCTCCAATTATATTGCCTAATAATCCTAATCCTGCTTTTCTTAATTCGATAGCCTTATGTATGTCGTTATTTTTTAAGCTAATATTAGCATAACTTAAACCAGTATTTTCAAGGGTATCTATTAATTTATTAGCCAACACCTGTACTTTATTAACAGTGTCTGCTTTGACTTCGCACATTAAAATAGCTTCTGGATCTCCAGATATAAATTGTCTGTTTTCTGTTTGTGTCTTATTGTTTTTTGTACAATCCAAAATGGTTTTATCCATCATTTCACAAGTAAACAGATTGTGTTGCATTACTGGTTCTACAGCTTTTAAACAATCGTTAATGGATTTAAAATGTGCTGCAACCATTATGCTTTGAGTTGGCGGTAATCTATCGAGTTTTAGTGTTATTTCTGTTGTAAATGCAAGAGTACCCTCACTTCCAGTTAGTAGTTTGCAAAGATTAAAAGGTTGATTTTTAATTGCATTTGAATCTGAACTTGATATGCCTGATGCATTTAATAATTGATCTACTGCATAACCGGTATTTCTTCTATGTATTTCTGGTTTTGGGAAATTATTTATGATGTCTTTTCTAATCTCTTCATGAGACAATTCATTTACAATAGCGGCATAAATTTTACCTTCTAGAGTATTTAATTTTGTTTTGCTCTTAAGTGTTTCTTCAGACAATTCGTTAAAAACAGCTTCACTTCCATCGCTTAATATAGTTTTTAGTTCAATAACCTTATCTCGTGTTACGCCGTATTGGATAGAAGTCGTGCCAGAAGAATTATTTCCAACCATACCACCAATCATACAACGGTTTGATGTGGAGGTGTTTGGTCCAAAAAACAAACCAAAAGGTTTTAAATAGTTGTTTAATTCATCTCGAACTACGCCTGGTTGCACGGTAACGGTTTGGGATGTTTCGTCTATATTTAAAATCTTAGTAAAATACTTAGAGACATCAACCACGATGCCATGTCCAACACATTGCCCTGCTAAGGATGTTCCAGCAGTTCTTGGAATTAAAGAGGTTTGGTTTTTAGAGGCAAAAGCAATGAGCTTTTTAATGTCGTTCTTAGATTTCGGAAATGCTACGGCTAAAGGCAATAGTCTGTAAACAGAAGCATCTGTGGCATACAGACGCTTCATTAAATCACTAAAATGCAATTCGCCTTCAAGACTTTTTTCTAGAGCTTCTATTTGTAACTTTTTAATTTTCATTTACAACCTCAAATTTAATACATCTTAACAATTATTAACTAAACAATAGCATTATTATTTTAAACATAAAAATGTAAATTGTAAATTTGAAAATCATAAATCTTTAAACTTAAACATATGAAAAAAGTACTTTTATTAGCTCTTGTTATACTCGGTTTTTGCTTTAATGCAACTGCTCAAGATATTTCTAAACATGCTATTGGATTAAGAATTGGAGATAGTAATGGGTTTGGAGCTGAAATTTCTTACCAACACGCTTTAACCGACAATAATCGTTTGGAAGTTGATTTGGGTATACGATCTGGAAGCAATTACAATGGCTTTAAACTAGCTGGTTTGTATCAATGGATTTGGGTATTAGACGGTAAATTTAATTGGTATGCTGGAGCTGGTGGTGGTTTAGGAAATTACAGTTATGAGCTTCCTGCACCTCTTAATGATGATAGTGAAACCTTTTTGTTTGCAGCAGGAAATATTGGTGTAGAATATCATTTTGATATCCCGTTGTTAATCTCTTTAGACGCAAGACCAGAATTAGGCTTCGGTGATTTTAGAAATAATTTAGATTTTGATATTGCTTTAGGTATTAGATATAAATTTTAATAGATAACAAAAATAGTACTTTAGCGTAACCATTTTAAAAATAATTTAAAATGGCCTTTATTGCGGCAAGGTTGTTGCCTTTTACTTTTTTAAATTTAAATAATTCATGATGAATCAAAAAACAATATTTTCAATTATTATTTTTAACCTTATTCTTTTTACTGCTTTTGGACAACAAAAGCTTAAAGTTGGTTACGCTGATGTAGAATATATATTAAGCAAAATGCCAGAAACTACTAAAGCACAAGTTGTTTTAGACGAAATAGCGACAAGAGTGTCTAAAACTAGAGATTCAATGATTTTAGATTACAGTGTGAAGCTTGAAGCTTATAAAAAAACTGTTGCTACCTTGGAGGAAGCAATTAAAAAAGAAAAAGAAACAGATCTTTTAAAATTACAACAAAGCATTCAAGGTTTTGACAAGAATACTCAAATAGGAATTAATAGCAGAAAAAATGAGCTTCTAACACCAATATATAACAGAATTGGAGAGTTGGTTTCTGTCGTTGCCAAAGAAAATGGATATACGCACATATTAAATGCACAAATTAACGGGAACAGCGTATTAATTTACGCAGAAGAATCTACAGATATCAGCGATCTTGTTATAGCTAAGGCTAAATAATAGGTTTGAGCTATATTATTTATAGCTGTAGGATTTTTAGGCTCAGGTTTCATGGTTTTGGAAATATATGCATGACCACGGAATAAAGTTTTAATACGTTAGTCAGTTGGTTTATAATATGGAAATAATTCTGATTACGTTGGAAACTGTAAAGCCAATTTAAAAGACAGTTTATTTAACCAAAAAAAATAAAAAAGGCAGTTTTTTGGCAAGTAAATGTTATAATTTGTGAGTAAACAAACAATTTTTAAGCGTTTCTTTATAGATAGCTTCATATTGAGGTACTATATTATGAAGATCGAATTTTTTAGCTCGAATTTTAGCATTGTTTTTTAATTTAGACAAAAGTGTTTCATCTTTTAATAGCGCTATTGCATTTAAACTCATTTCTTCAACATCACCAACACGACTTAAATAGCCAGAAAAACCATGTTCATTAACTTCAGGGATGCCACCAGTATTACTAGAAATTACTGGAACTCCAGACGCCATGGCTTCTAAAGCGGATAAACCAAAACTTTCTGTTTCACTTGGTAGTAAAAACAGATCGCTAAAACACAAAATTCTGTCTATTTCATTACTATTCCCAAAAAATACTACTTTATCGGATATTCCTAATTTACGACACATTTGCTCTGCTGGTTTACGCTCAGGACCTTCACCAACCATCATTAATTTTGCAGGTATTTCCTTTTGTATGTTATAGAAAATAGTAATAATATCTGGAATGCGTTTAACTTTTCTAAAATTACTAATGTGTGTAATTATTTTTTCGTTATCTGTTGCCATCATTGCACGCTGACAATCTGAAAAATCATGCCTAAATTTCTTTAAGTCTATAAAATTAGTGACTACATTTATCTCTTTTTTAATATCAAATAATCGTAAAGTATCATCTTTTAAACTTTGTGAGACTGCAGTAACAGCATCAGACTTATTGATACTAAATGTAACTGCTGGTTTATAGAATGGATGGTTACCAACTAAGGTAATATCTGTACCGTGAAGTGTCGTTACAATAGGCACATATATGTCCTCCTCTCTTAGCATTTTTTGCGCCATGTATGCTGCATAAGCGTGTGGAATAGCGTAATGCACATGTAAAATTTCTATACTATGTAGCTTAACCATGTCTACTAATTTACTCGATAAAGCCAATTCGTAAGGTTGATAATGAAAAAGAGGATACTCTGGAACATTTACTTCGTGATAATGTATGTTATTACCTAATAACTCTAAACGTACAGGCTGATTATACGTAATAAAATGAATGGTGTGTCCACGTTTAGAAAGTTCTAAACCAAGTTCTGTAGCTACCACGCCACTTCCTCCAAATGTAGGATAACAAACAATGCCTATTTTCATAATATAATTTAAAAGTCTAAAGTTATAAGTTTTAGAGTTAATAACTCACGCTTAAATCTGTAAGACTTAATTTTGGTTTTAGATTAGTTGTAAAAAAGATAAAGACTTACGTAGCAATTAAATTGATACCGTTTTTGTGTATTACATTATTTAATAATGGCATCGTAAATTGCTCTTTGTATATTGGTTCTAATATCAGCACGAAGTAAAAGGTTTTTACCTTTTGATGATGGATACGTCCTGTTGGCCATAAAAACATAAACCAGATCCTCATCAGGATCCACCCAAGTATATGTTCCTGTAAAACCTGAATGCCCAAAACTTGACATTGACACACAGCCACACGTTGGTCCAGATTCTCCAAGTTGTGGCTTATCGAAACCAACACCTCTTCTTACTTTGTTTTTACAAAAGTAACACGTATTAAACTTATCTATTGTTTCTGGTTTTAAATACCTAACGCCACCATAATAGCCTTTTTGTAAATACATCTGCATAATTTTGGCCACATCATTTGCATTACTAAATACGCCTGCATGGCCACCCACACCATTTTGCATGGCAGCACCCATATCATGCACATACCCTTGTACTTTTTGAAAACGATAGTAATCATCTTCTTCCGTTGGCGTAATACGCGAATTACTTATTGTCTTATATGGATTGTAAATGGTGTTATTAGCACCTAAAGATTTGTAAAAATGATCTTGAACCAATTCATTTAATGGTTTATTGTAATGTCGTTCAATATATTGTTTAAGAATATAATACGGAAGGTCGCTATAACGATAACGTAATCGCGATAGCAAATCTGTATCTTTAATTAATTTTGGAATAGAGTCTTGATAATCCTCGCGCATATAAAGATTGTTAGCCACTTTAATATTAAAAAGCCCAGAAGGTAATTTACGATAATATTTTGAAGACGGTTGTTTAGTAACAGAATCTAAAGTTTTATAATAAAATGGTATCCAAGGTTTTAGTTTTGCGTAATGAGACATCATTTTTTTAAAAGTAATGTTCTTTTTATTAGATGTCTTATAATAAGGGAGAGCTTCAGAGAGCTTTGTATCTAAAGATACAATGCCTTGTTCTTCTAATTCCATAAACAACGGTAATGTTGCTAAAATTTTAGTCAATGAAGCCACATCATAAATATCATCTCCTCTAACCTTTTGTGCGGTTTTACTATACGTATGCCTTCCAAAATTTTTATTGTAAACTACCTTTCCTTTTCTAGCCACAATAAGCTGAATTCCTGGCGTCATACCAGCATTTACCGCGTGATTAGCAATGGAATCTATGGTCTTTAATTTGTTTGAACTTAAACCCACACGTTCTGGAATACTATATCCTAAACGTTCTAGGGAATTGGTTTGTACGCCATCTCCAATAGTAAAGTATGGTCCAGCGGAAACTGGTAGAGTTCCCTTTGCTGCTAGCGCACCAAAAATAATTTCGGCAGAAGTTTCTTGGGCTATGGTGCTATTTTGATAACTAACCACAACACTTTCTATATTGGTAATTGTTTGCAAATCTAATAAAGCATAAGGTTTTGCAAATACATCTAAAATAACAGTATTTGTTCTAGCAATTTCGTATAACCAAGTCAGTTCTTTATCGGTGAACTTGTATGGTTTCCAAGGATTATTATTTGATTTATGAAAACCAACGATAACTGTATTGTAACTTTGAAGTTTTGCAATTAAATCGCTTAAATTTTCTCCTTTAACTTCATGAATCTGTGCGTATTTTTTAAGCGTATTTAAAAATGGTTTTCCATCAGCATCACCTAATTCCACATAGGCAATTTTTTTGGTTTCTAGATGGCGTAAAGGCAATAAATTTGCTGTGTCGCGCGCTACAGTAATGGCTTGTTCCATTAGCTTTTCATATAACATATCGTCGTATAAACGATTGATATCATTACTTAAGTTAAAAGTAGAAATTGGCCTATAGTTATTTAAACCCACTTTATACTTTGCCTGTAATAACTTTTTAACAGAATGCGCTAAGCGCTCTTCAGTAAATAAACCTTTTTTATAAGCCTTTTCTAGTTTGGCAATACCAATTTCTGGGTTTTCGGACATTAGCATCACATCATTTCCAGCTAAAAAAGCGGCTAAATCTATATTACCAACACTGCTTATAGTGCCTTCAGTATCGTCATCTAATCCTTCAAATTTATAATCTGCAGCACCTTTCATGGTTAAGGCATCGGTAAAAATAAGACCTTTAAATCCTAGCCTTTGCTTTAAAATGTTAGTGACTATATTCTTAGAAATAGAAGAAGGATAACCAGGTCGAGGCTCCAAACTTGGAATGTTTAAATGTGCAACCATAACACTAGACAACCCTTGCTTTATTAGTGTTTTATAAGGATATAACTCCACAGAATCTATACGCTTAGCATCAAAGGCAACGGTTGGTAAAGTTAAATGCGAATCTGCTTCGGTATCACCATGACCAGGAAAGTGTTTGGCATTGGCTAAAACACCTGCGCTTTGCATGCCCTTCATAAAAGCAGCTGCCTTTATGGTAACATTGTCTCGATCTTCTCCAAAAGAACGATTTCCTATAATGGGATTTTTTGGATTGGTATTGATATCTACAACTGGTGCAAAATTAAAATGAATACCTAAACGCTTACAATGTTCGCCCAATTGTCTTCCTGTTTGCTCAATTAAGTAATTATCTTTTACAGCACCAAGCGTCATATTCCAAGGAAACGAATACGTAGAATCTAAACGCATGCTTAGTCCCCATTCTGCATCTATACCTATAAGCATAGGTGTTTTAGACCTTGATTGTAATTCATTATTTAATTTGACTTGTCGGTAAGGTCCACCTTTGGAGTATATGATCCCTCCAATTTTAGTATTCTCTATCAAACTAAGTACTTTAGCTTTTTCAGCTGCTGTTTGATTAGAAAATACTTGCACCATATACAATTGTGCAATTTTTTCGTTTAAGGTTAAAGAATTATAGACACTATCTACCCATTTGGTCTGTCCTGCTTCATCCTTTGCTAGCAAAGGATTACTAGTTTCTTGAGCGTAAACAATTGATGTTAAAATAGTTATAAATAAAAATAATGTTATTTTGCGCATATAGGTTAAGTATAATAGTTGCTATATCTTTATACAACTAAAAACTATGCCAAGGTATTATTTTTCCGACTTTAATTAAAGTTTTTAATAGAGATTTATGAAGAAAAATTAAAAACTAAAATCTACTTTTAAAGCTGGCAGTTTATAAGTTAAATACATCAATATTATAGAAGTAAATAAAACAGTGCCTGCAGGTTATTTAATAAAGCCTAAAATTAAAATTTTAAAATTGTATTAGTATATCTTTTAACTAAAGATGTAAACATTAGTTGAGGCTAAGCAATCTGCCATAAGGATTTAAAATAAATTAAAGAAGAAGCATACCAATCTCTTTAGATGTACAAATGAGAATATGTAATTAGTTTATACTTGTATAAAACGCGTTATTAAAAGCAGTAGACTAAAAAATGCATGTAATTTAAAAAACATGCAATTACAATTCTAAAACGATTGTAAAATGCTAATGGGATTAAATTTTTCCGTTTAGATATTTAAATTATTAGTTCTAACAGTAAATGTTAATCCAACAAATCTATATGCCGATCATGATATCCCAACAAATACAGCACACCATCCAAACCAATACTAGAAATGGCGCTTTGTGCATGGTCTTTAACTTTAGGCTTAGCATGAAATGCAATGCCTAATCCTGCAAGATTCAACATGGCCAAATCATTAGCTCCATCACCAACTGCAATGGTTTGACTAATGTTTAAACCTTCTTTCTTAGCAATGTCTTTAAGATATTCTGCTTTTTTATCGCCATCAACAATATCTCCAAGGTAATTACCTGTAAGTTCGCCATTTTTAATTTCAAGTTGGTTAGCGTACATGTAGTCTATACCGAGTTCTTGTTTGAGATAGTTACCAAAATATGTAAAACCACCAGATAAAATAGCAGTTTTAAAACCGTAGCTCTTTAAGGTGTCTATTAAGCGTCTTGCACCCTTTGTAATGGGTAAATTTATAGCAACATCATGAAGCACATCCTCTTTCAGGCCTTTAAGCAATTTCATACGCTTTTTAAAACTCTCATTAAAATCAATTTCACCTTGCATTGCAGATTCTGTTATAGCCTTTACCTCTGCTCCCACGCCTGCTAATTCTGCTAATTCGTCTATAACTTCGGTTTGAATTAATGTCGAATCCATATCAAAACAAACCAAGCGTCTATTACGTCTGTAAATATTATCTTCTTGAAAGGCTATATCAACATCTAAGGTCTTAGAAAGCTCTAAAAATTGGGATGTTAACGTTGATTTGTCTGAGATTTTTCCTCGTATCGATAATTCAATTGATGCTCTTGGATAGTCGTCTTTTTTAATAAGAGACGTTCTTCCTGTTAATCTCTTAATAGCATCTATATTTAAATTTTGTTCCGAAATCACCTGCGTTACCCTAGAAATTTGTTCTGCAGATAACCGCTCTCCTAATATGGTAATGATGTAACGGTCCTTACCTTGCAGCGTTACCCATTTTTCGTAGTTTTCTAGAGTGATGGGTGTAAATTTAGCTTGTATCCCAAGCTCGTAGGATTTAAATAATAAATCTTTTAAAACTGGTGAAGAATTTACGCCAGATTTAATTTCAAATAAGATTCCTAAAGATAGCGTATCGTGAATATTAGCTTGACCAATATCCAGAACCTTCGCGCCGGAATCTGCTAAAACGTTTGTTAAGCTAGAGGTTAAACCTGGTTTATCTTGACCTGATATATTTAATAAAAAGATTTCATTCTTCATAGTAGTATTTAAAATTTACGGCGATTTATTGGATTAATTTAAAAATCTGTTATGCCAACTATCGCTAGCTGCCACTTCCCAACTTTCATTTAATTCGGCTATATTGGTTACGAGGTTATTAAAAACAATTGTATTTTTAGACACTGCTTTTTGTTTTGCCATGGCTCTAAAATCTTTTAAAGTTTTATAAGCTACAAACTCACCTTGTTTGTAGGATACATTCATTTTATCCATTAAATCTACATTATATTCTTTTTCTAATTGCTGAATAAAATGTACCGATGCATCAATACTGCATCCAGTAGCGGCATGAATATCTTGATCTATTGCTAAAATAATAAAGCGCTTATATCTTATATCAAACCCTGCATTTAGCGCAGTGCCATGAGCAGTCCAATTGCTAATAAAATGGCTTAGCTTCTCTTGTATTGCTACCAATTCTGTTTCAGAAAACGATCGATTGGCTTGATAAATCCAAAGTTTTGAATGTTCGGGTAAGGTGTTAAAATCTACTAACATGCTTTTTTCAATATTATACTACAAAAATAGTGGATTACATCCAATCTTTATCCTCAGATTCTACTTTATATAATAAGAAATTATAAATATTTCTAGCCATTTTAATTTCTATATGAAGAATTGTTAAAGCTTTAGAAGCCGAGTATATTTTAATTGTAGCTAGATCTCTTCGTTTTTGAAAAATGGTTTGTTTTAGTGCAACACTTTGCATTTTGTGTGTTTCTAAAAAACTTGTATTTGTATCTACAAATTTGCCACTACCAACAACTATATAATGATCATTTACACTATAATACGCTTTTCTATAAGCATATATTACATTGCAGGTAAGCAGTATTATTATTGGAATATTTAAAAATAGTAGCCCTATAGGCGCAAAAAAGATAGGAATGTTTACAAGTAGTAAAGCAAAAAGGCAGCCAAACGCTGCTCGTAAAATAAAATACCTATTAGGTTTATATTTGTTAAGAGCCAAAAATACGTTAGGGTAAAATGTATTTATTAACTCATTAATTTGGATCTTACTTAATCCAATAATATTAAACTTTTGTTGTTGCTTTTTATTTACCATAGCTTGTGTAAATGATAGCTTATAAAGCCCTAACATTTTTTTGAACTTATTAGTAGAAATTGTGGTATTTTGAATGCGACTAGAAACCAATCCCAAACTTATTTTATTAAATAATCCCTTAGATATTTCTAGTCCATCTTTTTTTCTGTAGACTGTTAAATTGAAATTCTGGATCATTGTTTTAACTAATGAAAATAAAAAAGCAATGACTAAAAACAAAATAAGCAAGGCTATGTTAAGCAACACTAAACCAAAAAGCGATTGTTGATCTAGCAGAAAGTATGTATTAAATCTTGAAGTAAACTTAAAATGTGTAATTAAGTCTTTAAAACTGTCATAGAGGCCTACAATGAATGCTATAACAAAACCTAAACTTTTTAAGTGGTTCTCGCTAATGCCTTCCAATAATAATTTTTTGTAAGATGCCTTATAATATATAGAATTAGCTGCTTTGGTAACATTGCTGTCTTTGGGTGCTATGTTGCTATCAGACAAGAGTATTGTTTTTAAAGCTACAGCTTTGGCTTTTGGTAATGCTTTAATTTCAATTTCTGTTATATTATCTCCAGCAGTTTCTACAGACAGGGATACCACGTTAATAATTTGCTGAATTAAATTTTGTTTTATATAAACGTTCTGAATTTTTGATATAGCAATAGAAGTTTCTTCTTTATTTAGTATGCCTTCTTTTAAAATAAAGTGCTTTTGATTGATATAAAACTTAAAGTTTAAATACTTTAAAGTAGCTAAAATTAAAAAATATAGAACAATTGATATAACTATAAAGATGACATTAATATTAATAATATTTATGCCTTTATCGCTTTTAAAAATTTCAATTGCATAGGCAGCAGCTCCAATTACTATAGCTTTTAACACCTTGTAAATGTTTAAACCGAAAATAACTACAATTCCTTTTACAGATTGACGTGAAGCTGTATCGAAATTATACCCTTTCATTTAAAATATGAGTTAAAAAGGCATATTGAGAGTCTGCTATATTCTTTGGTAATCCTTTAATTATTATGTCGCCACCAGATTCACCAGCTGAGTATATTTTTAAAGTAGACAAACCTAATTTTCGTGCAATAAACGTTCTTGAAATCTCTAAATGTTGAATACGATTAAAAGGCAATGTTGTAGTAGAGTTAGATAGGTAGCCGTGGGAAAAGGTTATGTCTTTTTCACGCAAGGCGTATTTACGCTTTTTAAAACCAAGTTTATAAAAAAATAATTGAATTAAAAATAGAATGATTAACACTATTATAAAGTACCAAAAATTAGTATGAAAAAATGTATTCTTTATAAATTGTTTTAAAGTAAACATTAGGCTTATAATGACACCATAACTAAGGGCCAAATTTAAAAGTATAATTTTAAAGTAATTTTTAGAAATCAATTTAAAATCTAAGGCTTCTATTTTAGGAAGGGAGTCAGTATCGATTTGATTGTTATTAAACAAAACTATTTTTTTATTATAATATTAATAAGTTAGACCATAAAGCAATCCAAAAAAAGTAATAATACAAATGTTAAAAATAGAATTACAAAATACTTTAAAAACAATGCTAATATAACTCCAAATGTACTTTTTGTGTTTTATGCTTTCCTTATACTGTAAAGTTACAAACCTTGTGCGTGAGCAATTAATTCTGCAACATCCAACACTTTAATAGTATTCTCTTTTTCTTTAATCTTTACACCATCACTCATCATGGTCATACAATAAGGACAGCCTGTTGCAATAATATCTGGATTGGTTTTTAAGGCATCTTCTGTACGAAGTTCATTTACGTCCATATCGCCTTTTTCTGGCTCCTTAAACATTTGCGCACCTCCTGCTCCACAACATAATGCTGTAGATTTACTACGTTTCATTTCTAATAAATTGGCGTTTAAAGTTTTTAATACGTCTCTTGGAGCCTCGTATTCTGAGTTTGCTCTTCCTAAATAGCAAGGATCATGAAACGTTATACGCTTATTTTTAAAATCGTTGGTTGCAATCTCAAGTTTTTTAGATTCAATTAATTCTTTTATAAACTGCGTGTGGTGCAATACTTCATAGTTTCCACCCAATCCTGGGTATTCATTTTTAATACAATTAAATGAATGTGGGTCGCAGGTAACGATTCGTTTTATGTTATAGCCGTTAAGTATTTCTATATTCATTACGGCTTGCATTTGAAACAAGAATTCATTACCAGCTCTTTTAGCAAGATCTCCAGTAGCACTTTCTTCTGTACCTAAAACAGCAAAATTAACCTCTGCTTTATTCAATATTTTAACAAAGGCTTTTGTAATTTTTTTAGCTCTATCATCATAACTACCAGCAGAACCAACCCAAAACAGAATATCTGGTGTTTTGCCTTCTGCCATTAGTTCTGCCATGGTTGGCACTATTAATTGTTTGCTCATATTATTTCTTTTTTATGCCTTGGAGCATCATCCCATTGTATTATTTTACTCCTCCTCTCGTATAGCTGCAAAATCTTTTTTTGCAATTCTAATATATAAAGCTAGTTTTTTTTTACCGTCTTTTAATCTGTTTTTAGGGTCATTTTTCTCGAGTTCTGTTCTTCTCAAAGCATTTTCAGCTAATGATTCTAGTTGTATTTTAGTACAATAATCGCAAAATACTTTTTTTAAAGTGATTCTTGTAGGTCTGCCAGCTGTATAATTAATTACTGTGTAGACTTTTATTTGTAGCGAGTCTGTTCTATAATCTTGTGCCGAAAGTGTTTTAAAAGCACAAACTATGGTAATTATGAGTAGTAGCTTAAATGTTACAACTTTGATTTCCATTTATAGTTAAGTATTAATTGCAATGGCAGATGTAGGTATATAATAAACTACTCGTCTTTCCACTGCAATCTATCCATTTGATTGTATGGCCAAGGCGCTCCATTGTTTTCAATATTGGTCATCATATTATTAAGTTCCATTGGTGCTGCACTTTCTTCCATGACGAGATAGTTGCGCATTTGCATAATAATACTTAAGGGATCGATGCTTATTGGGCAAGCCTCTACACAAGCATTACAACTTGTACATGCCCACAACTCCTCCTTTGTAATATAGTTGGTTAATAACTGCTTACCGTCATCAACAAATTCACCATTATTTGCGTCTATATTTTTACCAACTTCTTCTAGACGATCTCTGGTGTCCATCATTATTTTTCGAGGAGATAATTTTTTACCAGTTAAATTTGCAGGGCATTCGCTGGTGCAACGGCCACATTCTGTGCATGTATAGGCGTTTAACAAATTTAACCAACTTAAATCTTGAACATCACTGGCTCCAAATTTAGCTGGTGGTTCATCAATTTCGCTGTCACTTGGTATTGCATATGGATCAGCTTCTGGATCCATCATGAGCATAACTTCTTTAGTTACAGCATTATTATTTGGAAATTGTCCTTTAGGTGTTAGCTTTCCATAGTAAGTATTTGGAAATGCCAGTAAAATATGTAAGTGTTTAGAAAAGTATAGGTAATTTAAAAATACCAAAATACCAATAATATGCAACCACCAGGCTCCTCTCTCAAGAAAATGAAGTGTTTCCGGATTATCACCAAACGCAGGTGCTAAATATTGGCTTATAACATTTCCCGAGTTTAATGCTTGAAAGGATGTATCCGTAGCGTTCATAACTAAAAACAAGGCCATTAATACCATTTCAAAATATAAAATAATATTGCCATCCTTTTTAGGCCATCCTTTCATTTCGCTGTTCATAAATCGTTTTAGATTTATAACATTTCTACGCATCCAGAATACAACTACTGCTACAAACACTAGCACTGCTAAAACCTCGAAAGTACCTATTAAAAAGCCATACACAGATACTGGTAATAGACTTAATCCAATACGATGCGTGCCAAATAGCCCATCGAAAATAATCTCTAAAACTTCTAAGTTTATAATAATAAAACCCAGGTAAACTACAACATGAAAAAAACCAGAAATAGGACGTTTTACCATTTTACTTTGTCCTAAAGCAATCATAGCCATGTTTTTCCAACGTTGTGGCTTGTTATCACTTATGTCTTGTGCTTTTCCTAATTTTATATTGCGGAACAGCTTTTTTACATTCTTTGCAAAGTAACCAATACCGGTAATAAGAATAATAGCAAATAGTATGTTTGGTATATAATTCATTCTGGTAAATGGGTTATTTTTATTTTTTGGTTTCTATTTCATTACCTTCTGCATCATAGCGTTTTGGTTTTTTTCCAAATAATGAAAAGTGAACATAACGTTTAGGGTTTAATTTCATATCCTCAAGCAACTCTTCCATTTGCTTTGAAGCTCCGGAAAGGTTTGTATAAAGTTTTTCGTCTTTTAAAAGTTTACCTATTGATCCCTGACCATTTTCTACACTAGCAATAACATCATCAAATTTTTTAATGGTGGCTTGAAGTTCTTGCACTGTTGAAGCAATATCAACTTGTGCCATTTTATCGGTCATTGTAGAAAGGTTAACCGAGGTCTTTTCAAAATTAGAAAGTGTATTATCTAGTTTAGATTTGTTAGTATCAATTAAGCCATTTAACGATTTTGCTGTGGCATTAAAACTGTTTACTGTAGCATTCAAACTTGCAATACTGTTTTTTAAATCGGCTTGTGCTTTGGCATCAAAAGTATTATTAAAGCCAACTAAGAGCGTATCGGTTTCACTCATTACTTTTTCAATTTTTTCTTGCAATGGTGTTAAACGCTCATTTACCAATTCCATAACGCCTTCTTTTGTTTCGCTTATAAGATAATCTCCACTCTCTACAGGTGGTGCATTATCATAAGCAGGAAGTATTTGTATGGCTTTTCCACCTATAAATCCATTCTGAAATAACTCTGACTTACTATTTTTGGAAAATTTAAATTTAGTATCAATACTCATTTCTACAATTAAAATTCCAGAATTTTCATCTTCAAAATAAATATCTAATACTTTACCAATGGCATAACCATTAACTGTAACTGGCGTTGAAGGCTTTAATCCCTCTACATTATCGTATTTAGTATACAAAGTAATTGAATCCTCTAAAAGGTTATTGCCCTTTAAATAACTAAAACCGAAAATAAATAGTACAATACCTAAAATGGCTAATATTGCTGTTTTGACTTCTCTGGATATTTTCAAAATAAAAGTTGTTTAAATTAAGAGACAAAAATAAAATAATATACTAACAATAGTACTATTTAGAATCACTATTTAGAGCCTTTTGTAAACTTATACGCTTACCATCTCGATAGGCTACAATGTAAGCACTTTTAAATCCTTTTTGCTTGGCATGGTTTTGCATATCCTTAATTTTATTAAAATTAGAAGTGTAACCATAATAATATTTGTATAATTTACCATTCTTTTCTCTAGAAATGGCTTTTAAACCCTTAAAATTGTAAGGTTTGGGTTCTAGTTTTTTAGAACCTGTTGCTATTTGTACTTTGAATACAGTGTTTAAAACGATATGTTTTTTTGAAGACTTCTCTAGACCTTTTTCCAGTAACGCTTCTTCCAAAACTATTTCTTGTTTAGGTGCAATATGAACAAAATTCTGCTCTACACTTTCTTTATACGCCAGTATCGCTTTAGAAATTGCATTAGATAATTGTGTTTGTCCCTTTTTAGAATTTAAATACTTTCCTTCTTTAGTGTTTGTAATAAAGCCAGTTTCAACTAAAACACTTGGCATGACGGTTTGGTGCAACACAATAAAACCTGCTTGTTTAACACCTCTATTTTTACGCTTTAATTTTGAGGTAAAATTTTTCTGAATTAATCTAGCCAACTGTATGCTTTGGTCTAAATATTGTTCTTGCATTAATGTTAAACCAATAAACGATTCTGGCGAGTTAGGATCAAAACCGTCATATTTTTTTTCGTGATCCTCTTCATAGAAAATAGACGAGTTTTCTGCTTTAGCAACATCAAAATTTGTTTTATTCCTATGGACTCCTAACACATAAGTTTCAGATCCATGGGCTTGTGATGTGTGTGCGTTACAATGTACAGAAACAAACAAATCTGCATTAGCCTTATTTGCTATTTGCCCTCTTTTAAATAAGCCCACAAAAACATCCGTTTTTCTAGTATAAACAACCTTAATGTTCTTGTTTTTTTCAAGTGCTTTACCAACGGCTAAAACTATTTTTAATGCAATACTTTTTTCTGTATAACCATGTTTGGAAGGTTTTCCGGGATCCTTTCCACCATGACCAGCGTCTAAAACCACAATAAATTTATCAGACTCAGCTTGCGCATTTACAGATAACGATACTGTTAATGTTATTATAATTAATACGAAAAGCGTTTTTAATCTCGTTTGCATAGTTAAGTAACTAATATTACGGGCGTTTAGTACGGATTTATTATTTATATAAATATGATAAATTAATCATAAAAAATATATGTAATTTTGGGAATTCAAAAACCGAGCCATACTTTAGCAAAAATACATACAAAAGCATTGCATACAAATAGAATTCATATACTTTTTGCCCTAAGTTTTACAGTGTTTATCAACACCCTTTGCTTTGCCCAAGTTGATTCTAAAGGTAAAAGCATCAAAATAAAACCTATTAAAGAAAACAAAACCACCAAAGCACAAACCGAAAAAGATAGTATTGTACTTCCTGCAAAAGATATTATTTCCTTAATAGAAGCCGATTCCACAAAAACAGATTCTATAAAACCTAAACCTGCCCTTTTACAAGGAACCGTGTCTTATTCCTCTCAAGATTACAATACGTTTAACCGTAAAGAGCAAAGGATGTATTTGTACAATAAGGCTAAGGTTAATTACCTCGATATGGAAATTGAAGCTGGATTCATAGTTATAGATTACAGCAAAGATTTAATTTATGCTGGAAGGATAAAAGATTCCTCTGGCTCTTATGTTCAGCGCCCAGTATTCAAGCAAGCGGATAATGTTATTGAACCAGACTCTATAATTTTTAATTTTAAAAATAAAAGAGCCATCATTTTTAATTCTAATACGGAACAAGAAGGTATGAAAATTAGATCTGAACGCTCAAAAAAAGAAAATGATTCCGTCTATTTTTTAAGTAAAATGCGTATTACCACAGCAGAAGATGAGGAGGATCCTGAGTATTATTTTATGATTGATAAAGCTAAACTTGTGCCTAACAAAAAAATCGTAGCAAGTTCTGCTCAAATGTTTGTTTATGATGTACCTACACCTATTGTTGTTCCTTTTGCTTTCTTTCCTTTAAATAAAAAACAAACTTCAGGAGTTATTTTCCCAAGTTTTGGTGAGCAAAATGATCGTGGTTATTTTTTACAAAATGGAGGATATTATTTTGCTATAAGTGATTTTGTAGATTTAGCTGTTTTAGGAGATTATTTTACTAATGGTAGTTACGGTTTGCGCATTGAAAACAATTATAAAAAGCGATATAAATTTAACGGTCGTTTTGGTTTTAGATACGAGAATCTAATTATTAGTGAGCGTGGTTTTCCTGATTATGCTAAAAATACTATTTACAACTTACGATGGTCTCACTCTCAAGACACAAAATCCAGCCCTAGTTCTCGATTTTCTGCTTCTGTAAATTTAGGAAGTAGTAATTATTATAGACAGTCTCAAAACCAAGTTAATACTGCTAGTTTTCTAAATAACACTTTAGCGTCCTCTATTTCTTATTCTAAAACATTTGAAGGCGAACCACAAATTAATATGAGCTTAACTGCAACACATTCTCAGAACACTCAAACTGAGGCTATAAACTTAACCCTACCTACGTTGCAAGCTAGTATTGGTCGTGTGTTTCCTTTTGCTCCTAAAGTTGGTTCTAAAAAAGGTGCTATTAAAAATATAAACCTGCAATACAATGTAAGGGGCGAAAATAGAATTCAAACTACAGATTCTCTATTTTTTAAAAGTGAAATGTTTGATGATGCTAGAATTGGGATGCGCCATTCTATTCCAATTACTACCAATTTTAAGGTGTTTAATTATTTAAGTGTAAGTGCTGGCGGAAATTTTGATGAGACTTGGACCTTAAATACAATTAACCGTTTTTACGATTCTAATACTAACGAAACTGTTACCGAAGACGTTAATGGGTTTGATGCTTACCGAACTTATAATTTTTCTTCAAGTGTAGGTACAACCATTTATGGTCAATTTAACTTTGAAGAGGAAGGCGAAGATAAAAAGATTAAAGCGATAAGGCATGTCATGCGACCTAATGTTAGCTATAATATTAATCCAGCCTTTGACAGGTATTATGACTCTTATGAGGTTACCGATATTAATGGCAATGCCATTAGGGAAGATGAATTTTCTCGTTTTGAGGGTAGTTTATATGGTGCCCCTAATAAAACCTATTCTAGTTCCATAGGTCTAGCGCTTAGTAATAATATTGAAGCAAAAGTTAGAGATAAAGACAGCACAAAAACAGAACCTAAAAAAATAATTTTATTAAATAATTTAAACTTTTCTACATCTTACAATCTTGCAGGAGATTCCTTGCGTATAAGTCCTGTTAGAATGACCGGTGGTACACAGTTATTTAATAACAAAATGAACGTGAATTTTGGAGCGACTCTTGATCCTTATGCGCTGGACAATAACAATAGAAAAGTAGACGAGTTTAATATCAAGAATGGTGGAAGTTTATTTAGATTAACCAGTGCAAATTTTACTTTGGGCTATACTTTAAATAGTAAAGGAAACGAATCTAGTTCTAAAACAAGTACTAGAAGTAGAAACGAAACACTAGATAGTGGCGGCCGTGATGATGATTTATTTGGACGTTCTCAAGATTTTGCAGATCAACGGTTTACAGAACAAGATGATGACAAGGAAGAGGACTTGGGAGACCTTTATAATTATTCTGTACCTTGGAATCTGCGTTTAGCTTATGCTATTAATTATTCCAACGCGCAAAGACAAGATGAAATCTCATCGCATTCCTTAATGTTTTCTGGAGACATAGAATTCTCTCCCAAATGGAGTGTTGGAGCATCTTCTGGTTACGATTTTAAAAATAAAGGCTTTTCGTACACACAATTACGTTTTGCTAGAGATTTACTTAGTTGGCGTCTAAATTTTAGTTGGATTCCTTTTAGTGCAAGAAGTTCTTGGAATTTTTTTATTGGAATAAAATCAAACATATTAAAAGACTTAAAATACGAAAAACGACTTCAGCCTGATCAAAGACTTTAAATATAAGTGTTAAGCGTTTTATACAATTAGTAACAATAGAAATAGTATTGAATATATATTATAAACGTGCACTGGTAGGCTTTTTTGAAATTTGAATACATTTTTTTACTTTACAAATTGCTTATTTTTGGTACAAATAAACTCTAAATAAACATTCCAATTTTATAGGAATAAATAAATTATAGATGAAAAAAATTATAAAAACTACAAAAGCCCCTGCTCCTATTGGACCTTACAATCAGGCTGTATTAAGCGGAAATACGTTATACACCTCTGGACAAATAGCTCTACATCCTGAAACTGGAGAATTGGTTTTGGATGATATATCAACCGAAACAAAGCAGGTTATGGAGAATATGAAAGCGGTACTAGCAGCAGCAGACATGACGTTTGAAAACGTTATTAAATCGTCAATCTTTATTAGCGATATGAATAATTTTACAGCTATAAACGCTGTTTACGGAGAATATTTTAATGAGTCTACTGCACCAGCAAGAGAAACTGTAGAAGTAGCAAACTTACCTAAGTTTGTAAATGTGGAAATTAGTATGATTGCTGTAAAATAATTTGTTAAGCAGCTTGTATGTATAAATGCTTGGTATTTAAAACATTAATTTATTAGCTAAAAGATAACGGAAAGCTAAACATTGCCATAAATATTAGCGTTATTAAAATTTTAGTTTGTATGAAATTTTACCAATCCCTCAATTGGTCGTCTCTCAAAATTACCAACCTTAAAACCTAATTCTTTTGCTACTTCCTTAATCTCATCTTGACAGAAAAATGCAATAGATCCTGCAAAATGAACAGGAACAGTTTTTAGTTCTTCTTTAAATTGAAGAATCATGTTTTTTGCAAAAAGACGAATGCCATTTCTAATCAAATCATTAATATATATTGAATCTTTATTTAAAAACATAAATTCAGCAAAATTAGCTAAATACGCATTAGGATTCGGTTGTTTATAGAGATTGTATTTAATAAAATCCGCATCCAAATTGTATTTATCCGAAAAGGCAATTTTTATATCTTCTGGCATGTGATTAAAATAATAATCACGTAATAATTGCTTACCAAAATAATTTCCAGAAGCATCATCCATTAATGTATAGCCTAAAGAATTGACCCGTTGTTCGAGTACAGTACCATTGTAATAACTGCAATTGGATCCAGTACCTAAAATACAAACTACGGCAGCTTCATCTGGAGCATTTATTGTTGCAAAAACTGCTGCTAGTGTATCCTCGTTTATATCTACATTTGCATTAACAAAAATTTGTTGTAAGACCACTTTTAAAGCCAGTTTAGGATTTTCTGTACCACAACCTGCACCATAAAAATGGATATTGGTTACTTTCTCGCAGTTGGCTGCTAAATCCTTATTTTTCTTTATAATTTTCTTTAATTTCTTTTCAGAAAGAATAGCAGGATTTAAACCTTTAGTTCTAATTTTTTCTAGTAATTGGTTGCCCTCTTTATCTATGGCAATCCAATCGCATTTTGTAGAACCACTATCAACAATTAATATCATAACTTAAGATTATATTAAAAAAAAAAGCGCAGCATAAAAGCTTTTTATAACTTTCGACTGCGCTAAATGTTTTGGTTTATACTTATATTTTATAAGTTATTTATTTTTTCAGCTAAATCTACAAGTTTATTAGAATAACCAAACTCATTATCATACCAAGAAATTAATTTAAAAAATGTTGAATTTAATTCTATAGCAGAATCTGCATCAAAAACACTTGTTTGAGTTTCGCTTACAAAATCTTGAGAAACAACAGCATCTTCAGTATATCCTAAAACACCTTTCATAGATCCATTTGCTGCTTTTTTCATTGCTGCTTTAATGTCCGCTAAAGATGTTTCTTTTTTAGTTTTTACCGTTAAATCTACAACAGAAACATCTACAGTTGGTACTCTAAATGCCATTCCTGTAACTTTTCCATCTAAATCCGGAATTACTTTTCCAACAGCTTTAGCTGCACCAGTAGTTGTAGGAATTATATTATTTATAGCACTTCTACCTAACCTGTAGTTTTTACGTGATGGTGCATCCACAGTAAACTGTGTAGAGGTAGCAGCGTGAATAGTGGTCATTAAAGCTTCTTTAATTCCAAAATTATCTTCTATTACTTTAGCTAAAGGTGCTAAACAATTTGTTGTACAAGAAGCGTTAGACACGATGGTATGATCTGGTGTTAAATTAGTGTCATTTACTCCCATAACAAACATAGGAGCATCTTTACTAGGTGCTGAAATAACGACCTTTTTGGCACCTCCTTGAATATGATAGTCTGCTGTTTCTAAAGTGGTAAAAATACCTGTACATTCTGCAACAACATCTGCACCTACCTCATCCCACTTTAAGTTTTTAGGATCTCTTTCAGCTGTAACTCTAATGGTTTTACCATCCACAACAAGGTTACCATCTTTTACTTCAATAGTACCATCAAATCTTCCATGAACTGAATCGTACTGCAATAAATAGGCTAAATGCTCGACATCTAACAAATCATTAATAGCAACAACATCCACATTGTCCCGTTTAACAGTCGCTCTAAATACGATACGACCAATTCTACCAAATCCGTTAATTCCTAATTGTAATTTTGACATAATTTTTAAATTGTTTAATTTTTTATTTCCACATTTATGCTGAAATTATTTCAGTAAAATCGGAAACCCAGTTTTTAATTATGTGGTCATGATATCTGACACACGAATTAATTCATTATTTATTTTCGATTTTCCTTTTACAGCTTTATCTAAAGGTGTTAGTGCAATTTTATCGCTAAGTAGGCCAACCATAAAATTAGATTGCCCATCCATTAAACTCTCCACAGCTTTTACGCCCATTCTACTGGCTAAAACACGGTCGAAACACGACGGTGAGCCGCCACGTTGCATATGTCCTAATACCGAAACACGTACTTCGTATTCACTCATATTCTCTTCAACATAATCTTTTAGCTCAAAAACATTTTTTCCAATTTTATCGCCCTCCGCTACTACAACAATACTGGATAATTTTCCAGATTTTTTACTGCGTCTTAAAGACTCTAATAAACGGTCTAAACCTAAATCTTCTTCAGGAATTAAAATCTCTTCTGCTCCTGCTCCAATGCCAACATTTAACGCTATATGTCCAACATCACGCCCCATAACCTCTACAAAAAATAATCTATTGTGAGAACTTGCGGTGTCACGAATTTTATCGATACAATCTACTACTGTGTTTAGCGCGGTATCATAGCCTAAAGTATGCGAAGTTCCAAAAATATCGTTATCTATTGTCCCTGGTATTCCCATGACTGGAAATCCATATTCTTGGTTAAAAATCAAGGCCCCATTAAAAGTACCATCTCCGCCAATAGTTACTAAGGCATCTATGTTATTTTCAGTTAGCGCCTTATAGGCTTTTTTTCTACCCTCTACGGTTCTAAATTCTTTTGACCGTGCAGATTTTAAAACGGTTCCACCTTTATTAATTAGGCCTTTTACATTACGAGCGGTAAGTGCTGTAAAATCGCCCTCAATCATGCCTTCGTAACCACGATATATACCAATACATTCTATATTATGAAAGGCACAAGTTCTAGCTACAGATCTTATGGCGGCATTCATTCCTGGAGCATCTCCTCCAGAGGTCATTACACCAATTTTTTGTATTGTTTTTGACATTTATTTTACGTATTTATAGCTAAACTAGTAAAGTAAACTTATATAATACTATGGTTTTGTTAAAAATTAGCGCCTAGAATTTTACTATAACGTTTTAGTTGATAACATTGTTGAAAAAAGGTTAATAATGAAGAACTTTGTAGCGTTTTAATCCTTCTTTTTTAGTCCTAACCCTTCAGGTAAATAAGTATTTTCCTCTATTGAAGTTGATTTGTCTTGCTTGGCTACTTCAAGCCCTTCTTTTTCTTTTTTACTAAAAACTTTTCGGAGTAATTCGCCAAAAGTATCAAAATCCACAGAGTACGCGGCGCCAAGACCTTGCGTATAGCCAATTTCTTCACCAAAATTTCTTATACTATTTTCTCGATTAAAAACAGTAGCGGTAAGTGTACCTTCTTCATTTAATAGAAAATCCACTTGCACATCACCTGCAATTACAGAATCTGAGGCACCACCAATGGGCACACCAACTTTACCATTAATAAGCACACGATCAGTAATCTTTGTTTGCAACGTAAATCCTACACGATCGTCTGTGTTGTAATCTGGTCGTCTTTGGCCAGCTTCATAATTTAATCCAATTTTAAACTTATTATCAGAGTCTGTAAATATGCCATTAATTAGTCCATTAATACGTTCTGCAATTGTTCCTGTAAAGTTAATATCTTGTAACTGTCTGTTAAATCCTCCTGTCATTAACAAGTATAGTGCTTGGTTATCTTTATCTTCTTTAGATTCTAATCTATAAGTAAGCTCGGATTTTATTGTAGAATTGGCGTTTGGAAAATGAAAATTAAAATCTGGATCTGGTCTTTCTAGTTGTCCTGTTAGGTTAATTTCTAACTCTACAGGAATGGTTCTATTTATTGGGTTGTCTAATAAAGGTGATGGATTTGTTCTTGTTTTATAAATAGCTTGAATGTTTAATTCTGCGTCTAAAGGATCTCCATCCCACTGTATTGAGCTTTCAAAAGGTTTTACACTAAACTCTTTTTGTACAATACCACCATAAAGAAAATTATAAACACCTTCATAAACCACAAAATCACCAAACATTTCGAATTTGTCGTTAGTATTAATATTAAATAATAAACTTCCGTTGCCCCGCCCTTTAATAGTACTTCCAGATTCTTTATCCATTACTATTTCAATAAGCGCATCTTGTGTAACATCCAAATCGAAAAAGAGTTCTAGACCAGAAATATTTTTTGTTTCTAGTACTTTGCCCTCAGATTTGGCTAATTTTTCTTCCGGAGTAAGAAAATGAATAAAAGAGTTGTCTCCAAAAGATTGTACATCGCTTAAAGGTATATAAAATTCTGTACCAGGTTTTGTTTCTGCTTCTGCGCTAATACGTAGTGCCTCGGTAGGACCAACTATTTTAGCTGTTCCTGCAATAAAACCAGTTCCATAATACAAAGACTCTTCTGTTGCTTTAGTGTCTAGTACCAATAATCTATCGGTTTCAATTCCTAAATTTAATCGCCATTTAGCAAAATTAACATGACTAATGGATCCATTAAGTTTTCCTTTAGTGGCATATTTTACATCTTTTAATTTTATGTTATTGAAATTAAAATTCTGAGCATTTAAGGTTACGGAAGCATTATTAGCAAAATCGTAATCTACATTTAGATACGGTACTTTTAATCCACCATTATCTATAAATAATGAACCATTAAAATTTGGCTCGTTTAATTTACCAACAACCGCTATACTACCAGATACATCGCCTCTAATATTACTAAGTACGGGTTCTAATAGTGGCGAAAGTATATCGATTTTAAAGTCTTTAAAACGCAAGTCTAAATCAATAGAAGCATTTTTAGAAGACACATCTATATCTCCTAGCGCTTCAAAGGTGTTTTTTGTATCGTTTTTTATTTTAGCTTCTATATTATATCTAGTAAGGGACTGATTTCCTTTTATATTAGCATCGAATGAGCCAAAATAAGTATTGTTAATTTCTAAATCGTCAATAGTTATTGTAGAGCTTGGAAGGTAGTTTCCATTTTTTTGTAACAAGTCTAACTTTCCATTAACACTTCCTACAACATTAAAGCTGTCTATTCGAGGCGTAATTTTTGCAAGATCGACATTTTTAAAATTAAGCTTTAAATCTTTGTATGTAGAGTCTCTTAACTTTCCAGCCAACCTTATTTCCTCGTTTTTATGGCTTAAAATTAGTTGTTCTATATTAAAATCTTTAAAACCATTAGCTATTTCAATTTTGTTTTCATTATCGGAAGCGTCATTAAGCTTCCAAAGATTCTCTTTAAAGGTAACATTGCTTGTTTTAAACCCAACGACGGAGTTGTTTTTTTCGTTAATAGTGTGATAAAAACTAAGATCGTAATTGTCCGAATTTCCGTTTCCACCTTTAAATTCACTACGCATATACAACGTATCATTTAAAGTGACGTTAATTAAATTAAATTTAGAAATATTATAAAAATTCGTGTTTAAACTGTCTATTTCAACATAAGTATTAAAGAGCGGGTTTTTATTATCTACCTGAACTTCTATTTCACTTGCAAAATAATCTAACCACTCTATTTTAGGCGATTTAAAAGTAAGTTTAAACTCTTTTTCATCGGTTTCTACTCTACCTTTTATAAACGTGTTTTTTCCCAATTTTAAATTTGGATAAAAGACTTCAACAATTTTGTTATAAATTTTAAAATTAAAATTTATAAACTGGTTTGTAGCAATAGCATTTGGAGCTTGACTTGTGTAGATACTTTTTAGTGAATTTTCGAATAGGTTTGGCACATCTTTAAAGAAGAATTCGCCACGTAATGTTCCTTCAACAATATCTGGAGAGTTTACTTTAATAATATGATTAGTCCCTTCAAAACTTGATGTGATTGCAAAATCTTCAAAATAATAATCGTCTGTTTCGTTATTATAGTTTGTTTTTTTAAAGGTAATATTGCCAATAGCATCATCTAATGTTGTGCCTTTCATTTTCATTTCTATGTGGCCTTTAAATAACGACATAGAATCTCTTGTGTATAGATTGAGTTTTTTTAAATCGGCATATTTTACATCAGCAGAAAAATCGAAGGTATTAATAGCAGTCGAAAGGTCTGCTAAACCATTAAAATTAAGTTTTAAGTTATTATCATTAACAACAAGCTTTCCATTAAATACACCTTGTTTATATTTTCCATTAACATTTATATTTTGGTAGGTATAGGTATTATAATAAAATGTATACACATCCCCTTTAATCCTTGTTCTTAAGCTTTCCTTTTCAAAACCTAGGCCATCCACATCTAAATTTGAAGAAATTTCACCCAAATTAGGATTTTCAAGAAAAGCGCCAATATTAAATTGATCGAAAATTACGTTACCCTTGTAAGCTGCTTGGTTAATATCGTTAACATTAGTTAATATAAGGTCGGATTTAATAAAACCAAGGGCGGTATTAATATCTAGATTGGCATTAATAACTGTTGGTGTTATATTTGTATTACCACTAATTGTAAAATCTCCTAATTGATCAAAAATTGATGGAATTGAAGCTCCTAAAACGTTTGGTAAAAGGCGTTTTAAGTCTTTATAATTTGATGTTAAATTAGAAAAACTACCATTCATAGCAAAATTGCCCGCATCACTATTTAAAAGGTTTTTAAAAGTAATATCGCCGTAAATTTTAGTTTTGGTACTGGTATTTAATCTTAAGTTTTTAAGTCTTAAATCGTTTAAGGTTCCAGATATTTCTGTGTTAAATCTTGCCCTTTGATTAATACCAAACTCGTTATAAAATACATTTAGCTCATCCAAAGCTATATTAGCATCGGTAAATTTTGCTTTAACTTTAACTTTGTTGGTAAAATCTTTAAAGTCTTCTCTTTGATACTTAAAAGCTAAATCTCCTTTAAGCGAGGAGTTTTTGGTTTTAATATTCAAATCATCGAACACCATCTTTTCAAGTGTGTACTCAAAATTCGTAGACATATTTTGTATTACTAATCCACGAGAATCTAAAAAAGACAAGGTGTTTATACGCGTACTTACAGTACTACCATCTATTAAAAAATTAGTAGCGTTAATATCTAACTTGTCAAATTCTATAAGGGTTGGCGTAGCTTTATTTTCGTTTACCATTCTAAATAAACCATTATAAATAGACACATCGCTTGAGGACAATAAAAAATTAGATTGTTCTGGTCTTGGATTTTCGGTATCGAATCTAGCAATAAATACATCCAGATTAGAACGTTTTTTACCTTTATAAGTTATGACATTAAAGACGAGGTCTTCCATGTCTATATCTCCAAAATTTAAAGTACCATCTATTAGATTACCAATATTTATTATAGAAGTATTTAATTCTGTAGCACTAATTAGTGTATCCTTTTTAAAATCACGAATTAATATTTCTTTTAACTCCACATCGCCATTAAATTGAAGTCCAATTTTACCAATGTTAATATTGGTTTTAAAATCTTTATTAATTCGTTCTGTAGTGTATTTACCTAATTTGGTTTGAACAGCAGGAATAGACAATACCAACACCAAAATGATGAAGAGTAGTAGCATTATAGCAGCTAATTTAATGACTATTTTTAGAAATTTCTTGATGATTGATTTTAAGTTAAAAAAACTACCTTTGTTTCTTATTAAATTCAATTCAAAATTAACAATTATAATGCCGAATATTTACTAATGGCTTCACAAAATATTTATATCCTTGCTATTGAGTCTTCTTGCGATGATACTTCGGCTGCTATACTCTGTAACGACAGTGTTTTAAGTAATGTGGTAGCAAACCAAAAAATTCATGAAGAATTTGGTGGTGTTGTACCAGAACTGGCCTCTAGAGCACACCAACAAAATATTGTTCCTGTAGTGCATCAAGCTATCCACAATGCTCATATTAAAAAAGAGCAATTGCATGCCATTGCGTTTACTAGAGGTCCTGGTTTAATGGGTTCGCTTTTAGTAGGAACAAGTTTTGCAAAATCGTTGGCCTACGCTTTGGACATTCCTTTAATAGCTGTAAACCACATGCAAGCACATATTTTGGCTCATTTTATAACAGAAGATGGGTTTACAAAACCAAGTTTTCCTTTTCTAGCAATGACCATTTCCGGTGGACACACTCAGATTGTAAAGGTAAATAACCATTTTGACATGGACGTTATTGGTGAAACTATTGATGATGCCGTTGGCGAAGCTTTCGATAAAAGCGGTAAAATGCTCGGTTTAGGTTATCCTGCGGGTCCAGAAATTGATAAACGCGCAAAATTAGGAAATCCAAAAGCATTCCAATTTACAAAACCTAAAGTTGCTGGATTAAACTTTAGTTTTTCAGGATTTAAAACTGCTGTATTGTATTTTATACAACGTGAGATTAAAAAGAATCCAAATTTTATAATCGAAAACCTAAATGATATCTGCGCCTCTATTCAATATACCATAATTGGAATATTGATAGACAAATTAAAATTAGCCACTAAACAAACTGGCATTAATAGCATTGCCATTGGTGGTGGTGTGTCTGCAAATTCTGGCATTAGAAGTGCCCTTAAAGATGGTGAACAAAAATTTGGCTGGACCACCTACATCCCTAAATTTGAGTACACTACAGATAATGCTGCAATGATTGGTATTGTAGGGTATTTAAAATATTTAGAAAAAAACTTTACAAAACAAGATGTTATGGCATCTTCTAGATTAAAGCTATAGCTATTTTTGGAGTAAACATGACAATAATAAAACATTTAAAAAAGTTTAAGTCCTTAACGTTTAAGAACTATTTAATTAATGCAACTATTTTATAATTCTGAAATTAACGAAACTACTTCACAATTTTCTTTCTCTAAAGAAGAAAGTAAACATATAGTAAGAGTTTTGCGAAAAAAAATTGGCGATACCATGCATATCACCAATGGTAAAGGCTGGCTGTTTTCTGCTGAAATTGTTTCAGATTCTATTAAAAAATGTATTGCCAATATTATTACAACTGAATTTAAGGAAAAACCAAGTTACTATTTACATTTGGCTGTTGCACCAACAAAAATGAATGATCGTTACGAGTGGTTTCTTGAAAAAGCAACAGAAATTGGCGTGCAAGAAATTACACCTATTATTTGTGAGCATAGCGAACGTAAACTTATTAAACATGAACGATTTTTAAAGATTCTTCAGGCTGCAATGAAACAATCTTTAAGCTGTTATTTACCTAAATTAAACAATGCAATGGCTTATAAAGATTTTATAAAACAAGATTTTAAAAGCAATTTGTATATTGCCCATTGCGAAACATCTAACCGGAAATCACTAAAACAAATGGTAAAGCCAAATCAAGATACCACGATATTAATTGGTCCCGAAGGCGATTTTTCTGTTAAAGAAATAGCAATGGCTATAGATAATACATTTATTCCTGTAACTTTGGGAGCAACTCGATTACGCACAGAAACGGCTGCTCTTGTGGCGTGCCATACTGTAGCTTTTATTAATGACATCCCAAAAGGACAATAACTCTTTAAATGAAACTATTTTTATCTTTTTTATTTTCTATCTTTTCTAGTGTAATGTTTTCGCAAGACTTAGCAATACTTAAATATAAAGGTGGTGGTGATTGGTATTCTAATCCAACTGCACTACCAAATTTAATTACATTCTGTAATAAGACTATTAATACAAAAATAAACACAAAACCAGAAACTGTTGAAGCTGGCAGTATAGATATTTTTCAATATCCATTATTACATATGACAGGTCATGGCAACGTGTTTTTTAGTGAAGAAGAAGCTAAAAACCTACGTAATTATTTAATATCAGGTGGATTTTTGCACATTGACGATAATTACGGAATGAAACAATACATAACTAAAGAGTTAAAAAAAGTGTTTCCAAATCAAGAATTTAAAGAGCTACCTGCAAGTCACGACATTTTTAAAACGGCTTTTGTATTTCCAAAAGGCTTACCTAAAATTCATGAACATGATGGTAAAAGACCGCAAGCATTGGGTTTATTTTACGATAACAGATTAGTACTAGTCTTTACTGTAGAAAGCGATTTAGGCGATGGTTGGGAAGATCAAGAAGTCCATAACGATCCTGAAGCTATTAGATTAAAAGCTTTGCAAATGGGTGCAAACATTGTTAAATACGCTTTTGAAAATTAATGTTACAGCAGAGTATTATAGCTAGTGTTCATTTTATTATTTCTTAGTTATTAATACATGTGTTTAATATAAAATTACAGAACTAGCTTATGCTTAGCTTCCTTTAAGCTTTGCAAGGCAAAAATATCGCTAAGTGCAACTCGACCATTACACTACCAATTTTAATACAAAAGTGTTTCCAATTATATTAGTATGCGATAACGTTTCCAATGCTTCAAATATTGGAAGTCTTTTTCGTATAGCAGATGCTTTTGGCGTAGAAAAAGTTATTTTTTGCGGCCACACCATTCCATTGGGAAGAAAAATGACTAAAACCTCTCGAGCCACAGAAAAAGTAGTAAAATATGAGGTTGCTAAAAATAGTGTAGAGCTTATAAAAAAACTAAAAAACAAAGATTACCAATGTATTGCTTTAGAAATAACTCAAGATAGTGTGCCAATTAATACGTTTCGTTTTTCAGCTCAAAAACCTATTGTATTAGTCATTGGTAATGAAAAGTTTGGTGTTTCGGAATACGTATTAAAACAATGTAACCACGTTGTACATATAAATATGTTTGGTCAAAACAGCAGTATGAATGTTGTACAAGCTACCAATATTGCACTTTATGAGATAACAAAACAATTACAACAGCCTCAATAGGCTTTAAGACACAAAAAATAATTGTTTACAAATTAAATATTATAATTCTATCTGTATATTTACCTTATAAACTAAAAAAGTTAAAAGGTTTGCATATAGTAGTATTGCAATCCGGGTCTACAGAAAGACAAACCATTAGAATAATACATGAACGCAAACACCATCTCCAACGGAATATTAAAAGCTATTGCCATTCTTATAGGCATTGCCATTCTTTTATGGTTTCTGTACCAAATACAATCTGTAATTGCTTATATAGCAATTGCTGGTGTTGTTTCACTTCTAGGAAGACCTATCAAGCGTTTTTTAATGTCTAAATTAAAATTTGGAGATACTTTGGCTGTTGTTGTCACCATGATTTTATTTGTTTTAATTCTTGCAGGTCTTATTGGTATGTTTATACCTTTAGCCATTGAGCAAGGCCAAAATTTATCGTTGTTAAACATAGAGCAGTTACAATTAAATATTGAGAACCTATACAAAGAATTCATAAACCATTTTAGTTTAAGGACTTTAGATGTTGAGGAAAGCATTCAAGACTCTAAAATTATGTCTAAATTTAATTTTGGTTTTATTCCAGATTTTCTAAACGCAATTTTATTAGGTTTTAGCAGCTTTAGTGTTGGTTTATTTTCTGTAATCTTTATTTCGTTTTTCTTTTTAAAAGACAGCACATTATTTAGTAAAAATATAATCGCCTTTTTTCCTAAAGAACATGATTTACGTATTAAAAAATCGCTATATACCATTCAAGATTTATTATCCAGATACTTTGGAGGCTTAGTAATACAACTTGTAATATTATTTATTATTTACTCTATAATATTATTTATATTCGGAATTCAAAATGCAATAATTATAGCTTCACTCTGTGCATTATTAAATGTTATTCCTTATGTGGGACCAATGATAAGTGCTATTTTAATTGTGCTTTTAACAATGTCTAGCAATTTAGGCGAAAGTTTTAGCGATGTTATATTACCTAAAACCATATATGTTATTATTGGTTTTATTGTGGCTCAATTAGTCGATAATTTTTTTAGTCAACCATTTATATTTTCAAAAAGCGTAAAATCGCATCCTTTAGAAATTTTTATTGTCATAATTATAGCTGGTTTGCTCTTTGGAATTGTTGGTTTAATATTAGCTATACCTCTTTATACAACCATAAAAGTAATCGCCAAAGAATTTTTATCTGAATATAGAATAGTCAAGAAACTAACAAAAGGACTTGATGTTAACAAATAGTTTAAATAATGCTATTTTAAATTTTGAAAATCAGAGTTTTATAGATAAAAATATAGATGTTGATGTTGCTCAATTACTCTTAAAACAATCGCTAAATACTCTAGTAGATTTAAAATTGCTTATTGAACAGATTGAAGCCAAAAGGCGGAGCAAAAACAAACTACCGACTTGGTTTTATACCAAGAAAATTTACTATCCAAACAAACTTAATGTAGAGCAAAGCTCTTCCGAAATTACAGCACAATATAACTCTAATTTAGTTTCAGGAACAACCTTAGTAGATTTAACTGGTGGCTTTGGTGTGGACTGTTTTTATTTTGCTAAACAAATAAAACAGGTTTACCATTGCGAGATTGACAAACAATTATCCCAGATTGTAGCTCATAATTACAAGCAATTTGCTACAAAAAATATTACTTGTTTTGCTGGTAATGGTCTATCTTTTTTGGCATCTAAAAATGCAACTTTCGATTGGATTTATGTAGATCCTTCAAGACGGGACGATTTAAAAGGAAAAGTCTTTTTGCTTAAAGACTGTTTACCAAACATTCCAGAGCATTTAGATGTGCTGCTTAAGTGTTCTAAAAACATAATGATTAAAACTTCGCCTTTATTAGATTTTACCTCTGGAATTAAAGAATTATCACCTGTAAAAGCAATACACTGCGTTGCTGTAAATAATGAGGTTAAGGAGTTATTATGGATTTTAGAACGTGATTATACTAAAGCAATTGAAATTAAAACAATTAATATCACTAAAGAAAACAACCAAATTTTTAATTTCCTATTACCTGAAGAAACCCATGCTAGTAGTTATCTTAGCAAGCCACTAACCTACTTATACGAACCTAACGCCGCTATTTTAAAAGCTGGAGCTTTTGAGGTTTTAGCAGAAAAACTTTGTCTAAAAAAGTTACATAAACATTCGCATCTCTATACTGCTAGCGAATTAATTGAGTTTCCAGGAAGATGTTTTAAAATTGAAGCTATTTTAGATTATAATAAAAAGAGGTTTAAACGCGAGTTTAAAAATATTAAAGCAAATGTAACGACTCGTAATTTTCCTGAATCTGTAGCACAAATAAGAAAAAAATTAGGTTTAAAAGATGGTGGAAACGACTATCTGTTTTTTACAACAGATTTAAAAAATAACAAAATAATAGTGTGTTGTAGTAAATTATAAACAGAATTAAATCTCAAATATACCAGAATCTGTAAACGCATAATTAGTACATTCTTCAGGACAGTTTTTAGTATTTAATCCAGTAAACAAGCTAAAAGCTGGTAAAATTAGTTGGTTTTTAGTAACTTGAAAACATGGTAATTTTATTTTCTGTCTTCCCTTACCTCTAATTAAAACGCCAGGATGCGTGTGACCAGAAATAGTAAAATAATCTTCTGAAATTGCTTTAAAATCATGTACAAATTGTAGCGAATTTACCCTTTTATTTGGTCTATAGATTTTAATATCTAAATCCATATATAAATCTCCCGACAGTCTATCATGGTTACCAACTACCAATTCAAAATTGATAGTATTAAATTGTTGAAGCCAAATTTTAAAGTTTTCAATATCGCTATTAAATTCTGCATGAAACAAATCGCCAACCACCAAAACTTTTTTTGGTTTAAAGTAAAGTATTAAATGTTTTAACCTACTTAAATCTTTTTTTAAAACATTGTCCGAAATTGGAATACCATGCTTTCTAAAGTGGGCAGATTTACCAACATGTAAATCTGATAAAACAAGTGTTTCTTTCCCTTCCCAATAGAGAGCACGATGGTTTGTAAGCGTTAAAATTTGAGCTTTACAAGTAATTTTTTTTGTTATAATTTGCAATTTAATCGAGTTTAAAAACTTGCTGCTGTATGCGCGCAATTCGTTTTCCAATATCCTCATTACTCATAGTACTTCTAAGTCTATCGACTTTTATAGGAAAGCTCAAAGGTGTAAAAGATTTTGCTCTTTTAATAATAATTTTGCTGTTTTCTATTCGCTTAAAAGCTGCTTGCATTCGTACTTCTTCAAGTTGCTCATTAAAAACTTCAGTGTACGCTTGTTTTAATAATAGGTTATCGGGTTCATTTTCATCTAAAACTCTAAAAATTAAACCGGAAGACGATTGTAAACTTTTATTATTTTTTCGTGTTCCTGGTTGAGATTGTACCACTAATCCTGCAACTACTGCAATATCTCGAAATTTTCGTGATGCCATTTCCGAAGCATTAATACTAGCCGTTACATCTTCCATTAAATTTTTTCGAAATAATAAGTCTTTAATGTTATTTTCATCTAAAGGAATTGGTTGATCGCTTAATAGCTCGAAACCATAATCATTCATTGCAATGGTAAACGTTAAAGGCTTAATTTTTCCTAGTCTGTAAGCTATTAACGCAGCCATTACTTCGTGAACCAAGCGCCCTTCAAAAGGATACATAAATAAATGAAAACCATCTTTAGTCTCTATTAATTCAACTAAAAATTCATTTGCTTTTGGAATATGAGACGTTTCATTCTGTCTGGAAATTAAAGGATGTAAAAACTTCAATTCCTTTTCTCTGTTTCCTGGTTCTAAAGCATCATTCAATTTTAATCTTAAAAAATGACTTAAATAAGATGTTAAGGGCAATCGTCCTCCATTCCAGCTTGGTGTAATGGCGTTTTTCTTTTTACTTCTTTTTACCAAAACTTGCATGTCTTTAACCATAATTAGTTCTACTACGCGACCACCTAAAATAAAAGACATCCCGGGTTTTAACTTGGTAATAAAATACTCCTCAATCATCCCAATATAACCGCCAGAAATAAATTTAACCATAAGCATGGCATCGCTTACAATTACACCAATATTCATACGATGTAACATAGAGATACGTCTGCTCTTTACTTTATACAAACCATCCTCGTCTAAAATTACCTTATGAAATTCCTCATAGGCCTTTAACGTGTTTCCACCTTGAGTTATAAATTGAATCGCCCAATTAAAATCTGCTGCAGTTATAAAATGAAACGCGTGAACTTGTTGTAATAATTTAAACGTATCCTCTGCTTTAAAACCTTCTCCAACAGCTAAAGTCACTAAAAACTGAACCATAACATCATAGGTTAAAACCATTGGTTCACGAGCCTCAATTTTATTGGTTTTTACAGCTTCTTTTAGTGCCGAAGCCTCAATTAATTGCAAAGAATTTGTGGGTACAAAATAAATTTTAGAACGCTCGTAAGGCGAATGTCCACTACGCCCAGCACGTTGCATAAAACGAGCAATGCCTTTTGGTGATCCTATTTGTATCACGCAATCTACAGGCTTAAAATCTACTCCCAAATCTAGAGAACTTGTGCAAACAACAGCTTTTAAATTACCTAGACTTATATTATCTTCAATCCAATTTCTCGAAGCTTTGTCTATTGAGCCATGATGAATTGCAATGAGTCCTGCAAAATCTGGCTCTTCTGCCAATATAATTTGGTACCATAACTCGCTTTGGTTTCGTGTGTTTGTAAAAATTAGAGTGGTTTTGTTCTCATTAATAATTGGTACTATTTTAGATGCCATTGTTTTACCCAAATGTCCAGCCCAAGGTAACACTTCAACTTCTTCTGGTAGTATTGAAACAATATCTATCTTCTTCTTTTCTTTTGCACGAATGGTTGTTGTTTTTATATTTTTATAAGGAATTAAAACAGCCTTGGCTTGTTCTAAATTGCCTATCGTAGCTGTTATTCCCCAAATACGGAGTTTTGGGGATAGCGCTAATAATCTTGCAATTAACAACTCTGTTAACACACCACGTTTGTTCCCTAAAAGCTCGTGCCATTCGTCTATAGCCACACAGTTGACATCTTTAAACCATCGAGAATTCCGTTTTTGTGAAAATAATAAATGCATGGTTTCTGGTGTAGTAAGCAATACATCTGGCATGTTGCGTTCCTGCCTACGTCTGTCTTTTACTGGTGTGTCTCCATTTCTAACTTCTACAGTCCAGTCCAAACCTATAGAATCTACAGCTTCAGACATTGCTTTTGCTAAATCTTTTGCTAAAGAACGTAACGGACTCACCCATATTAGTTTTAAACCGTTTTTATATTGTTTTGGGTGGTTTAAATAATTTATTACAACGGCCAAAAACACAGAAAAAGTTTTTCCAAAACCTGTTGGAGCAATTACCATTCCCGAATAATTATTACTGTAACGCTGCCAAGTTTGGTATTGAAAGCTAAAAGGCTCGTTGCCATTTTTTGCCATCCAGTTTTCTATTATTTTGTAACCATCACTTTCTTTAAATCCACTCATGTTTATTGCGCTTCAATTAATGCAGTTACAGATTCTATAGTATCTATTTCGCTTACTGGTTTGTCTTTTCGCCAACGTTTAATTCTTGGAAAACGCAGTGCTACTCCAGATTTATGGCGTTTACTGTACGCAATACCTTCGAAAGCAATTTCGAAAACTAATTCTGGTTTTACGGTACGTACAGGTCCAAATTTTTCGATGGCGTTTTTATTTACCCATCTTGAAATTTCGGTAATTTCAACATCTGTTAGACCAGAATAGGCTTTGGCAATAGTAACTAAACCATCCTCTTTTTTAACTGCAAATGTATAATCTGTGTATTTACTGCTTCGTCTTCCACTACCTTTCTGTGCGTATATCATAACCACATCGATGGTTAACGGATCGACCTTCCATTTCCACCAATCTCCTTTTTTTCGACCAACATGATATTCTGAGGCTTTTTGTTTCAACATTAAACCTTCAGAATTTAATGCTCTTGCGTTTTCTCTAATAGGACGTAATGCTTCCCAATCATTAAAATTTATGACGGTTGATAATTTTAATTTTTCGGAAATTGGAAATTCAGCAAATAAAATTTCTAATTGTTTGCGTCGTTTTTCCATTGGTTTAGCTCTAAAATCTTCGCCATTCCATTCTAACAAATCGTAAGCATAAAACCCAACAGGAATTTCCTCGAGCATTTTTTTAGTTATATTTTTTCTGTTTAATCGTTTTTGTAAATCGTTAAAAAGTAAGACAGCACTGTCTTTTAAAGCTAAAATTTCGCCGTCGATTACAAAATCGTGTTTAAATTTAGAAACTGTTTCCACAATTTCTGGAAATTGTGAGGTTACTAATTCCTCGCCTCTGGACCAGATATAAATTTCGTTATTTCGCTTTACTATTTGTCCACGAATGCCATCCCATTTATATTCTACTTGCCAATCTTCAGGTTTTCCTAATTCTGGTAGCTCTTTTTCTAAACTATAGGCTAAACAAAATGGATATGGTTTTGAATTATCGTAGTTTATATGGCTTCCGCTTAGTAAATCTTTAAAAGAAATAGTTTCAATATCCCAATTACCAATAATGCTGTGCATGAGTTGGTTGGCATCGATTCCAGAAAGTTTTGCCAAAGCATTTACCAGCGTTTTTTTCGATACACCAATTCTAAAACTACCACCAATTAATTTGTTAAAGATTAAACGTTCTTGCATTTCTAGACCAGACCAGGCATTTAAAACGTATTCCTTTTTAATAGTATCACTTTTAGAGCGCAGGGCAATTAACTCGGTCATCCATACGTGTAAAGGTTTTTCAATTTCATGTGTTGGACTTGGCAAAACTAAAGCAATGGTTTCTCCTAAATCACCAACAACACTGTAACTTTCAAGAAATAGCCATTCTGGTAATTTAGTAATTTCGAACGCCCATTGTTTCATTAAACTTGTTTTAACAGGACGTGGTGGTCGTTTTCCTGTGAATATAGAAATAAGCCACAAGCAATCCCGTTCTGGTGCCGTTTTAAAATAGGTGACTAATGCTTCAATTTTAGCATTGGTTTTATTAGTGATTTCTATAGCGCTTATTAAATTTGAAAAATGTTTCATTATAAAATATTGGCTTTAGATTCCTCTTTTTTTTCTTTTTCTTCAGACTGAAGTTCTTCTTCTCCATATTCTGTTTTTACTTCGGCTGAAGGAATACCAATTTCATTTAAATATTTAGAAAATATAGCTTGAGAACCGTGAGTAACATAAACCTTTTCGGCTTCCGATGCTTTTACAGCGGTTAATAAACCATCCCAATCGGCATGATCGCTTACAGGAAATCCAGCATCTACAGCTTGCCATCTTCTGTTACCCCGAATTTGCATCCAGCCAGAACATATTGCCGTTGCTGCATTTGGAATTTTTTTTAATAATCGTGAGCCCAATAAAGCAGGTGGTAAAATCACTATTTTATTTTGAACAACCTTCTTATCGAAATCGTAAGTTAAAAGTTTCGTTTTTGGTAATTTAATTCCAGAGCCTTCAATAGCATTATTTAAATTATTGATGGCTGTATGCACGTGTATAGTATCTAAGCCTTCTAATAACTTTATTAAACGTTGTGCTTTACCTAAGGAATAACCAAAAAATACACTTGTTCTATTTACAGACTGGTTTTTTAAAACCCAATCGTGTAAGTTTTGCTGTAACACTTTTTCTGGAAGCCATTTGTAAATTGGTAGACCAAAAGTGCTTTCGGTTATAAACTCGTGGCATTTAACGCTTTCAAAAGGTGTACTTATAAAATCTGGTTGTATTTTATAATCGCCTGTAAAAACCACAATAAACCCTTTATATTCTAATTTAATCTGAGCGGAACCAATAACGTGTCCCGCAGGATAAAAACTAACGCTAACGCCGTTTATAACCCGAGGCGCGTTATACGGCAAACTTTCTATAGAAATGTCGTGGCCTAAACGATGTTTTAAAATGGCTTTAGAATCGTCTTGGCATAAATAGTGCTTGTTTCCTTTTCGAGAATGGTCTGCATGACCATGGGATATTACCGCATAATCTACAGGTAACCATGGGTCTAAATAGAATTTTCCAGGCATACAATAAATGCCTTTTGTAGTAAATTTTATAAGCTTCAATAAAAATTATGTTTATGTTGAAACTTTAAGTTACAAAGAATTTTTTTTTACAAGTTGGGATTAACTAATTTTTAACCCACAATTACGAGATTAAAGCTATTGCGCTCTTATCTTTTGCTTTAGGATTCAGAATTGTTTTTAGACAGCTTCAAAATTGCTTTTAGTTTTTGTTTTCTAGCTATTTTTTCTTTGCGCAATTTGTTCTTTTTCTTAGCCATAAGCTTAGAATGTTTTGCTTTGTTTTTTGTGTTTTTAGCACTGCCCGATTTCGACATATTTAACTGTTTTCTACAATTTTTATTTCATCTTGTGTTAAACCATACAACTTATAAACCATTTGGTCTATTTCTTTATCTGTTTGTTCTATTTGGGTTTTTATTCCGAATTTCGATTATTTTAAGCATAATTTATGCTACTCTTTTCTTCTAAAAATTATTCTTAATATCTGATTAATGGTAAGAATTGTGAATATAGAAAGAAATTATAAACCAAAAAATTAATAAATATGCAATTCCCCATTGCAAAGTGTTATATTTCTTTCTTTTTGTTGTCTTGATATTCATAATAAATATTTTAATTGATTTTATTTATTAGTAGGTTTTAACTAATATTTGTTACTGTTTGAATTCATTTTTTTTAGCCTGAGTGCGTTCAGTCAATGAATGCCAACATTGGTATATAAACAATGTTAATCTATTACCATACTGAATATAAATAATTTATATACATATATAGAACTACCTAAAACAAGTGTAGACTACTATTAAAATTGATAAAAAGTTAAGCCAGCAGAATTTAAATTACTTAACCTGATAAACAGTAATTAATCTTAGACTTTTAAAATACTGTGAATCCAAATATTACTGCAACCGTTTTGTATTGAGAATTCCAAAAGGTATACTTCCCTAATAGATCTCTATTTGTTTCGTACCTTAACTCTAAGCTATAGGAATCGCCATATTTATACCCCATTCCAAATCCAAAATTATACAAGGACTTAATTTCTAAATCTGATCTCGATTCGAAAGCAACAACCAAATTATTACTTATATCATAGAGAAAAGCACCGTTAAAAAATAGCTTAGACTTTTCATTTAAAAATACATAATGTCTTATTCCAAGGGATAGTTCTATTGATTTATAATCTATAGAAACCTTTTGTTCCGCGTACACAGCTTCCGATTTATAATACTGAAAAGAAGGCCCAGCAAACAAAGACCATTTATTTTTATTAAAGGGCATAATAAATTCAGCTTCAAGCCCTATTCTAAGAGACAAATTACTATCGAATTCTCCATCTTTAACGTTTAATCTGCTATTGCCAATAGTAAGCGAAGAGGAGTTAAATCCAGCTCGCAAATTTAAATTAAACAAATCTTTCTTTTCTGAAGAATTGAAAGCATTAAATTCAGTATTATTACACTCATTATATTTAATAAAATAATTAACAAGATCCTTTTTTTTATAGTCAAGATTTTCTGCCAAACTCATGCTCATTGTAGAACATTTTAAATTAACCCAAAGTTGGTTTCTAAATGTATTATTTTTGCCAATTTTAGTATTAGTAACATTGTAAGACTTATAAACCAATTGTTTTATACCACCACTTTCTTTGTTGAAAAAAAACCTTCTTAAATTATCATCTTCATATTTGTATAGGTTTGCCTTACCCTCTACTAATAGCTTTAATAACAATGTTTCTTCTTTAAAAATTGGTGCTTTTTTATAACTGAGTTCGCTAATATTTTCACTAGACCTATCAATAAGCACTTTAGATCTTACATACTTTAATTCGTTAGCAATACCAAATTCTTTAATTGATTGTATTGAAGCTTCCTTTATCTTACTACTTTCAGAAAGTTTGTACTCAATTTTAGTAGGATTATTTTTCCATTCAAGATTTTTAATTAAACACGTCGTTTTTTGATTTTCATTATTAATATAGTATCCTTTCTCGAAAATAATTTGGGAGTAACAAGTAGTACTTAATAATGTTAAGGCTAGTAGAAGAAATTGATTTTTAATCATATAAATTTTATTTATAAAAGAACACTTTCAAATTTAATGATTTAATCTTAAAGTTATAAAGTTTGAGTTTAAGTTTTAAAAACTTGTTTTATTTAAGAACTGGTCTTTAACATGCTCTAATTTTACAACCTTTAATTCTTTTTCTAAAAACTTTTTTTACTCACTTCTAATGAGTACTTGTATTGTGGAGTTGTGGCGTTAAATTCTTTATCCCATTTGTTAATGGAAACTTCACTAAAACCAAACTATGTATGCTATTTAGAGTGTAATTTATTATTTTCTGAAATAGTATTGATGCTTTTTTGAATTTAATATGCTTATCGGCTATCTACTGGATCAAGTTTGTTTCATGCAGACTTATTTCGTGGTTCTGCTGATTTATAAGTTGATTCTATGTCGAGCCAATTAAGAACTCGAGAATTAAAATTATTAACTCTTAAAAGTTATAGCAATAGTGACACATTATAAAACTAGAAATCCTTTCCAACTAAATGAAAAGGATTCTGTGAGCCCGATAGGATTCGAACCTATGACCGTCGCCTTAGAAGGGCGATGCTCTATCCAGCTGAGCTACGAGCCCGTAGCATAAAAAATAAAAAAGTCGTATTAAACTTTTTGTCGGGGTGGCAGGATTCGAACCTGCGGCCTCCACGTCCCAAACGTGGCGCGATAACCGGGCTACGCTACACCCCGAATGGATTATCATTTAAAAATCTTTCTGCTCCACGTTTTTTAATTCGCTTTTCCAAAAGTACTGCTTTTGATCTATTGGAAACTTTTATTTTAGTTATTACTTCCCAAGGACCACCAGTTTTAGTTGACTTTACCAGACCTTTATTGTGTTTCTCTATTCTTTTTTTGATATTTTGTGTTTGCCCCACATAATATCGTGAACGTTTTGGACTATATAATACATAAACTACATAATCCATAATTTAACTCTTGGGTGGTCACGCCAATAGCGTGACGGCCTCCACGTCCCAAACGTGGCGCGATAACCGGGCTACGCTACACCCCGAATGGATTATCATTTAAAAATCTTTCTGCTCCACGTTTTTTAATTCGCTTTTCCAAAAGTACTGCTTTTGATCTATTGGAAACTTTTATTATAGTTATTACTTCCCAAGGACCACCAGTTTTAGTTGACTTTACCAGACCTTTATTGTGTTTCTCTATTCTTTTTTTGATATTCTGTGTTTGCCCCACATAATATCGTGAACGTTTTTGACTATATAATATATAAACTACATAATCCATAATTTAACTCTTGGGTGGTCACGCCAATAGCGTGACGACCTCCACGTCCCAAACGTGGCGCGATAACCGGGCTACGCTACACCCCGATAACAATCATCAAAAATTAACTCTGAAAATTTTGCGGAGAGACAGGGATTCGAACCCTGGGTACCATTGCTGGTACGACGATTTAGCAAACCGTTCCTTTCGGCCACTCAGGCACCTCTCCAATTATTTTAATGAACATTGCAATAAATTGCGGATGCAAATGTAATATAACAACCAATATAACGCAACAATTTTATTTAATTTTTTAAATAATTATTCAGGATATTCAATTCGTAAATGATAAATATTTGCCAACTTGCGTTTTAACACTTTTTTAATGGCTTGTATTTCTTTAAAGGTAATGTCGGCATTTAAAAATTGTCCATCTTCCATTTGCTTGGTTAGTATGTTTTCTACAAAATCATTAATTTTTGTTGCGGTTGGTTCTTTTAAGCTTTTAGATGCTGCTTCTACACTATCGCACATCATTAAAATAGCGGTTTCTTTACTAAATGGTTTTGGTCCTGGGTAAGAGAAATCTGCAATATCTAGGTCTTCGTTATTTGCTTTTTCTTTCATATAAAAATAATATACACTACTATCACCATGATGGGTTCTAATAAAATCAATAACTCGATCTGGTAAATTATTTTTTTTAGCTATTTCTATTCCATTTATTACATGATCTACAATTATTTTAGCACTTTCTGTAGGCGATAATTCGTCGTGTGGATTGAGCCCTGAAGATTGATTCTCTGTAAAGTATGTTGGATTTGACATTTTACCAATATCATGATATAATGCCCCTACTCGTATCAACATTGCATTTGCACCAATTTCATTGGCTGCAGCTTCTGCTAAATTAGCAACATTAAGTGAATGATGAAAAGTTCCTGGCGCCTCATTTGCTAATCGTTTTAAAAGTGTTGTATTAGTATCTGACAATTCTAATAAGGATACATCTGAAACCAAACCAAAGAGTTTTTCATATATATATATTAAGGGTTGCACAAACAGTGTTGCAAGACCACATAGTGCAAATAAGCCAAATGTATCCCATTCTAATGTTTCTATACTGCCTTCATGAATTAAAAAGAAAGCAAAATAAGCAATGATATATATTATAGTAATTTGGCCTACAGAAATAAATAAATTAGCACGTTTGTATAATTCTGAAACCGTTAAAATAGTTACTATTCCCGCAATAATTTGTAAAAACATGTACTCGTAACTATTAGGCACGATAAAGCCTAAAAGTAATACTGTAATAACATGTGCAAATAAACCTAAACGGGCATCAAAAAACGCTTTAAGCACTAAAGGCAAAATAGCTAATGGTACGATGTATATGTATTTGGAATCGTAATTAACAACCAATGTAGTTAGCAATACCATTAAAAATACATTGAAAAAAATAAAGGTGACCTTTGTATTATTGTTAAACACCTCTAGTCTATATTTTCTTAGGAATAAAAGTAGCATTAACAAAGCCAACGCCACCAATAATGTATATGCAAAGACAATTAAATTATAATTAGACTCATTCCAGACTTGAGATTTGTATTCAGATTCTAACGATTTAAGAATTAGAAACTTATTACCTTCTACAACTTCGCCTTTAGAAATAATTAGCTGTTCCTTTTCAATACTTCCTCTGGTGTATGATATGGTACTTAAACGCTCTTCTAGAGCTCTGTCTGATAAATTTTTATTGAATTCAAGGTTGGGTTGGATAATATTAAAAAACAAAATAGAAAAAGGTTTTGTAAGCTGTTCTAGATTGTTTTTTTTTAGTTCTTCATTAATTTTAGGACTTATTTGAGATTCTCTATAAATATTTGAAAAATCGGTTTTACTTATTTCAACGCGATCTTTTAATATAGCTACTATAGACTTCTCATTAATTAATTGATTGTAATTGGTAACGCCAAACGTATAAAATTCTTCTAAAACGTTTTTTCCAAATTGTTTAATTTTTGTCTTTGAACTGTAAATGGAATCTGGAAAAGAGCGGTTAAAATTATCATTATACTGTTTAAACACTTCAGGTTTAACGGATTCGTCAAGATTAAAATATTTAATCGCAGTTTTTTGAATTTGAGCTTTTTCTTGTGCTATGGCTTCTTCTGTTTTTTGAATTGCAAAATCAAAAGGTGCATACAATGTTTCAGATTGCCAAGGTTTTCCCTTTTCAAAATCGTATTTAAACTTTCCACTTTTAGGAAATAAATAAACTATTAAAAATGTAGTGGCTATAAACAGAAGTGCCTTGTAAACTAAAGCATGGTTTTTATAAAATAAATTTACTAGGTCCTTCATTAGTTAAAATTGGTATTAATTTCAAATGTAATAAATTATGATTTCAATATTGGGGATATTGATAATATCACTCAATTTTTTACATAATTTTGATTATTTTCGCAACACAACAAACTTAAGATTGATTAAATGAATAAAGAAGTAGTCATTGTATCTGCAGCAAGAACACCAATTGGTAGTTTTCTAGGTGCTTTATCTACAATTCCAGCTCCAAAATTAGGAGCCATTGCAATAAAAGGGGCTCTAGATAAAATTAATTTAAAACCAGAATTAGTACAAGAGGTTTTAATGGGAAATGTTGTGCAAGCTGGAACAGGTCAGGCACCTGCAAGACAAGCTGCACTATCTGCAGGAATTCCCGATACTGTGCCATGTTCTACAATTAATAAGGTTTGTGCTTCTGGTATGAAAACAGTAATGCAAGCGGCTCAAGCTATTGCTTTAGGCGATGCAGATATTATTGTTGCTGGTGGTATGGAAAACATGAGTTTGATTCCGCATTATTTTCACGCAAGAAGTGCCACCAAATTTGGATCTGCAAGTTTAATAGACGGTATGCAAAAGGATGGTTTGGTAGATGTTTACAGTCAAGAAGCTATGGGTGTTTGCGCAGATGCCTGTGCCACGGAATATGCTTTTTCTCGTGAAGATCAAGATGCTTACGCAATACAATCTTATAAAAGATCTGCTGCTGCCTGGGAAGCCGGTAAATTTAATAACGAAATTGTACCCGTAGCTGTGCCACAAAGACGTGGAGAGGATATAATTGTTGTAGAGGATGAAGAGTTTAAAAACGTAAGAATGGATAAAATTCCAACCTTACGTGCTGCATTTTCTAAAAATGGCACTGTAACTGCTGCCAATGCGTCTACCATAAATGATGGTGCAGGCGCCATGGTGTTAATGAGTAAAGAAAAAGCCAATAATTTAGGCCTTAAGGCTTTAGCTATTATAAAAGGTTATGCTGATGCGGCTCACGAACCAAAATGGTTTACAACTGCTCCTGCAAAAGCGTTACCAAAAGCCTTGGACAGAGCAGGAATTAGTTTAAAAGACGTTGATTTTTTCGAGTTTAACGAGGCGTTTTCTGTTGTTGGTCTGGCTAATATGAAATTACTAGGACTAAACGATAGTAATGTAAATGTTAACGGTGGTGCAGTGTCTTTAGGTCACCCTTTAGGCTGTTCTGGCGTAAGAATATTAATTACTTTATTAAATGTATTAGAACAAAACAATGCTAAAATTGGTGCAGCTGCTATTTGTAATGGTGGTGGTGGTGCTAGTGCCCTAATTTTAGAACGCACAAATTAGTTGGCGTTTGCAGTATTGAGTTGCTTACTTGAATGTAGTTCTTCAAACAAAACAAATCGATAATAAATTCAATTTTTAATAAATGCAATACGGCATTTGTAATTTAAGCATAGTTCCTTTAAGACTCGAAGCTAGCGATTCCAGCGAAATGGTCTCGCAAATATTGTATGGCGATGTGTTTAAAATTAAAGACATACGAAAATCTTGGTGTAAGATTCAATTGGCTTTCGACAAATACGAAGGTTGGATTGATACCAAACAGTATTTTAAAATATCTAAAGAAAACTATAACACTTTACGTGAAGACAAGCTTAAACTTTCTTTTGATTTGATTGATTGTGTTGTTGATAAAAATCAGCAATTATATTCTATTCCACTAGGTTCTCAATTAAATGGTTTATCACTTTTAGAGCATACTTTTGATGGAAAGATTATAGAAGGTAGAAAAGAAAAGGACAATCTTATTCCTACTGCTTTTAGCTATTTAAATGCGCCCTATCTTTGGGGCGGTAAAACACCATTTGGTATCGATTGCTCTGGATTTACGCAGATGGTATATAAGCTTAATGGCTACAAGTTACTTCGTGATGCCTCGCAACAGGCTACGCAAGGTGAAGCTTTAAGTTTTATTGAAGAAAGCGAACCAGGAGATTTAGCCTTTTTTGATAATACCGAAGGCAATATTATTCATGTTGGTATTATTATGCAAGACCACCACATAATCCATGCGCACGGTAAGGTTAGAATAGACAGATTGGATCATTCTGGAATTTATAATGTGGATACTAAAACGCATACGCACAAACTTCGTGTGATTAAGAAAGTGATTTAATACGCTAGACAAAAGCTACAGAACTATTAATTACTAATTTTAAAAACAATCTAAGTGCGCTTGCTATTGCTTTAACGTTGTTATATAATTTTCGAATTTTCTGCTACAATTAAACAATGGCACTCCGTAGATGGAGAATGTATCTTCTGTTAAAGAAAACCAAAAATTCGATAATAAAAGAGTGATTGTCTATATTTGAATAATCGTCTCCGTTCGAGGCCAATTCAAAGTAAATACAATGTTTAAAACCTTTACTTCGCTTCTAGTTTTTTTTCTATTTTCAGTACCTCATGGTGCCCAACAACCAAAAAAACTTAATGCATCAGAAATACATGACGCCGTAAAAAAATTAAATTTTTTAGGCTCTGTATTATATCTTGCCGCACATCCAGACGATGAAAATACGCGTCTAATTTCCTACATGGCAAACCATTTAAAAGCACGTACTGCTTACCTATCTTTAACACGAGGAGATGGCGGACAAAACCTTATAGGTCCAGAACTTAGGGAATTATTAGGTGTCATTAGAACACAAGAATTATTGGCAGCTAGAAGTATTGATGGTGGCGAACAACGTTTTACCAGAGCTAACGATTTTGGCTATTCTAAACATCCTGACGAGACGCTTGCTATTTGGAATAAAGAACAAGTATTAAGCGATGTTGTTTTAGCCATTCGTAAATTCAAGCCAGATATAATTATTAACCGTTTCGATCATAGAAGCCCTGGAACTACTCACGGCCACCATACAGCATCCGCGATGTTAAGTGTTGAGGCTTTTGATCTGGCTGGAGACAAAGCAGCCTTTCCAGAACAAGTACAACAGCATGGAATATGGCAACCCAAAAGAGAGTTTTTTAATACCTCTTGGTGGTTTTATGGTAGTCGCGAAAAATTTGAAGCTGCAGATAAAACAAATTTATTAAATTTTGATGTTGGCGTGTATTACCCAACAAAAGGGTTATCAAACAACGAATTAGCATCACTAGCAAGTAGTAAACACTTATGTCAAGGTTTTGGTCGCTTAACACAACGTGGCTCTCAAACTGAATATGTAGAATTGATTAAAGGCGATTTACCAAAGAATAAGTCTGATATTTTTGATGGGATAGATACGACTTGGAATCGTGTTAACAATGGAAATTTTATTTATAGCATATTAAATACTATTGAAGAACAATTTAACTTCCAAAACCCATCTGTTCATATTCAAGACTTAATGAGCGCTCGTATGCTAATTCAAACCATAGATAATAACCATTGGAAAACAATTAAAACACAAGAAATAGATGCAATAATCGAGGCATGTGCTGGTTTGTACATAGAAGCTTCAGCAAATGTACCAACCTCTAGTCCTGGTCAAAATATTGAAATTGAATTAGAGGTGTTAAATCGAAGCGATGTTAAAATAGAATTAACTTCTTATTTAATTTCTACCAAACTTATAGCGACATTAAAAGCGCAAACACTAAATGCAAATGAGAAATTTATTTTTAAAGAAACGATAAACCTTGCAGCAAATGCGCAGCCTACTACACCTTACTGGCTAAACAAAAAAGGAAGTCTAGGAATGTATACAGTGGAAAATAAAAGTTTGATTGGCAAACCAGAATCACCAAGAGCATTAACGGTTAAATTTAATTTAAAAGTAAATAACAAACCATTAACGATTATTAAAAATGTAATTTATAGATATTCCAAACCTGACAAAGGCGAATTGTACAGACCCTTCGAAATTATTCCTGAAGCTTCGGCTAAAATTCTCGAAAAAGTTATCATTTTTGAAAACGATATCCAAAAAGAAGTTCCAGTAGTTGTTAAGGCAGGACGTGATGATTTGGAAGGTTCTATTGCACTAAATTATCCTAAGGATTGGAGTGTTTTTCCAAAACAGCAAAAAATAAATATAGCACACAAAGGTCAAGAACAAACTGTTGTTTTTACTATTATTCCACCTAAAAATCAAAGCGAAGGTACATTATCTCCAAAGGTTACCATTGGTAGTAAAGTTTATACTAAAGAATTAATACAAATTGACTACGACCATATTCCGTTTCAAACGGTTTTACTACCAAGCGAAAGCAAAATTGTACGTTTAGATATTAAAAAACGTGGTGAAAACATTGCGTACATTGAAGGTGCTGGAGACGTTGTCCCTGAGAGTTTAAAACAAATTGGTTACACCGTTGTTATTTTAAAACCAGAAGAGATTACAGCAGAAAACTTGAGTAAATTTGATGCTGTTGTAGTTGGTATTCATGCTTATAATCTTGTGGAAGCCTTAAATTTTAAACAAGACATCTTATTTCAATTTGTAGCTTCTGGTGGGAATATGATTGTGCAATATAATACGAGACATAGGCTTAAAGTAAACGATATTGCACCTTATCCTTTAAAATTGTCTAGGGACAGAGTTACAGACGAGTTTGCAGAGGTAACTTTTATAAACCCTAACCACGAGCTATTAAATAGTCCTAATAAAATAACGCAAAATGATTTTAAAGGTTGGACACAGGAACGAGGTTTATATTTTCCTAATGAATGGGATAGCAAATTTTCTCCCATTCTATCCATGCACGATAAAAACGAAGCACCAAAAACTGGAAGTTTATTAGTTGCAAAACATGGTAAAGGCCATTACATTTATACAGGTTTAAGTTTCTTTAGAGAATTTCCTGCGGGTGTTTCTGGTGCCTACAGGTTATTTGCAAATATGTTAAGTATTGGAAAAAATAATCTTTCTAAGACCTCTGCAACTAAAAATTAATACACACAGTTTTTATAAAAAAGGGAAACAATAGATAGCATTATGAAAGTAAAGCAGCCAAAGTACAAGTGGAATAAGTTATATACATTAATATTAGTGGCAAATGCCGCTTACATTGTTGCGTTTTATTTAATAACAATAGCCTTTTAAAGTATGCAAACATTAGATTGGATTGTTTTAATAGGAACTTTACTTACCATCGTTATTTATGGTACTATTCAAACCAGAGGGAGTAAAAATGTAGAGGACTACTTAAAGGGCGGAAACCAATCTAAATGGTGGACTATTGGTTTATCTGTTATGGCTACTCAGGCTAGTGCCATTACCTTTCTTTCAACACCAGGACAAGCGTTTAACGATGGAATGGGTTTTGTGCAGTTTTATTTTGGATTGCCCATTGCCATGATTGTTATTTGTATGGTTTTTATTCCATTATACCATAGATTAAAAGTCTATACTGCGTACGAGTTTCTTGAAAACAGATTCGATAGAAAAACAAGATCTTTAACTGCTATTTTATTTCTTATTCAACGCGGATTAGCAGCAGGAATTACCATCTTTGCTCCTGCCATTATACTCTCTGCCGTTTTAGGTTGGAACCTATTGTTATTAAATGTAGTCATTGGCGTTTTGGTAATTATTTACACTGTTTCAGGTGGTACAAAGGCGGTAAATGTCACGCAGAAGCATCAAATGATTGTTATTTTTACAGGAATGATAATTGCGTTCGTATTAATATTAAATAAATTACCAGCAGATATTTCATTTTCAAAAGCAGTAGAAATAGCAGGAGCTAGTGGAAAAATGGAAGTGCTTGATTTTTCATTTAATTTTAATAATCGTTATACCTTTTGGACCGGAATTATTGGTGGTACATTTTTAATGCTTTCCTATTTTGGCACAGACCAAAGTCAAGTGCAGCGCTATTTATCGGGGAAATCGGTTAGAGAAATGCAATTAGGCTTAATGTTTAATGGATTGTTAAAAATACCCATGCAGTTTTTTATTCTGTTTGTGGGAGTTATGGTTTTTGTTTTTTATCAATTTAATCAAGCGCCTTTAAGTTTCAATCCTACTGCTACGGCCGTAGTTTTAGATTCAGAATTTGCAGAGCAGTATAAAACGCTACAAGAAGACCAAATGGTACTTTTTAAAAATAAAAAAGCAATAATTAATAATTATATTTCTTCAAAAGCCAATTCCGAAAGATCTAGAATAGCCTTATTAAACGATAAAAATGATAAGTTACGAAAAAAAGGAAGAGACCTAATTGATAAAGCTGGAGAGGCAAAAGATATTAAAGTTGAAAGTAATGATAAGGATTATGTATTTATTCATTTTATTTTAAATAATTTACCAAGAGGTTTAATAGGTTTATTATTAGCAGTCATTTTATGTGCTGCTATGTCAAGTACCGCAAGCGAATTAAATGCTCTAGCAAGTACCACAACAATAGATTTATACAAAGATTGTGTTGGCGAGAAAACGGACACACAAATGGTAGCCGTTTCAAGATGGTTTACGTTAATATGGGGACTGTTGGCCATTGGTGTTGCTTGTGTCGCTAATTTAGCCGAAAATTTAATTCAGCTAGTTAATATTATTGGTTCTATTTTTTATGGTAATGTACTAGGAATCTTTTTATTGGCTTTCTTTTTTAACCACATTAAAGCTAATGCTGTATTCGTAGCCGCTTTTATAACGCAGTTTTTAGTAATTACTCTTTTTCTATTAGATAATTATGAAATAATAAACCTCCCTTTTTTATGGCTTAATTTTGTTGGTTGTGTAATTGTTATTATAATTGCTCATGTTTTACAAGCTACTAGTGGCAATACTATTGTTTTAACAAATAAGGATTAAAGTATGATAGAAATCATAACCTCTATTTTTTTTATTTTTGCCGTTATAGACCCTATAGGCTCCATACCTGTATATTTAGAAGCTACTAAAGAATTTGATGCAATTCATAAAAATAAAATTGCCATACGCGCTTGTGTTATAGCTTTTTTAATTTTGTTGTTTTTTATAGTTATTGGCCAATTAATTCTTGAAAGTATGAAAGTATCTTTAGATGCTTTTCAAATTTCTGGAGGTGTTATTCTCTTTCTTTTTGCACTAACTATGATATTTGGAGATGGCAAACCTGAGCAAGAAAAAAACAGAATTACAGATTATAAGCACGTTACTATATTTCCAATTGCTATTCCATCTATAGCCTCACCTGGCGCAATTATGGCTGTGGTGTTGTTAACAGACAATCATCTTTACACCATACAGCAACAAACTGTAACCACTGTTTTGGTTATGGTGGTTATTGTACTCACGTGTTTTATATTATTAGCCGCAAATTTATTACAGAAAAAAATTGGCAATTATGGTATTACTGTAATTAGTAAAATTATGGGCTTAATTCTAGCGGCTTACGCAGTACAAAGTATTTTAAGTGGGATTGCTAATTACTTTGGAAAAGTAACTTAATATTTTTTAGCACGCAGTAAAAATACATATACTTAATAATTGCTATTATAAGAATTGTTTACACTTGGTATTTAAAAACTTGGTCTTATCAATCTGTTGTAGCTAAGTTTCAACCTTAAGGGTCTGAATAAATGAATAGTATAATTTACATTTGAATTATTTTAAGTTAGAATTATGAAATAATTCGGATAGCTATTAATAACAATTAAAATATTAACTATGCAAAATATAAATTGGGCCATTGTAGGGCTAGGTAACATCGCTAACAGTTTTGCATTAGAACTCAAACAGCTTCCAAACTGCACACTTCATGCCGTGGTATCAAGAACTTTAAGTAAAGCAAATGATTTTGCATTAAAACACAAGGTTGCTAATGCTTACGCTAGTTATAAAATGTTATTAGAAAATGAAGCTATCGATGCTATTTACATAGCTACACCACATAGTTTGCATAAACAGTTAACTATCCAAGCCCTAAAGTATAATAAAGCCGTTTTATGCGAAAAACCTCTGGCACTTAATAGCAAGGATGTTTTAGAAATGATTACAGTAGCAAAGCAAAATAATGTGCTCTTAATGGAAGCGCTTTGGACTGCTTTTTTACCACATTTTCAAAAGGTAAAAGACATTATTGGCACTCGTCAATTTAAGGCCAAACCTTTTGGTAAGCTTATTTCATTAGAAGCAGATTTTGGTTTTAAAGCACCACCAAATCCAGACAGTCGTATTATAGATAAAAAATTAGGCGGTGGCAGTTTAATGGATGTTGGTATCTATCCTATTTTTTGTGCACTTTCAATTTTAGGAAAACCTAAATCTATAGATGCTAAGGCAGTATTTTTAGATAATGGTGTAGATGCATCTACTAGCATAACTTTTAATTATCAATCTTTTAAAGCGCAATTAAAAAGCAGTATTGTAGAAGATACGCCGACAGCAGCAATATTTACTTTCGAAAAATGTAGACTCGTAATAAATAGTCGTTTTCATGAACCTTCGACTGTTAGTATTTATTTTAATGATAGTTTAAATAAACCTATTCACTTAGATTTTAATTATACTACAATTGGTTACAGCTTTGAAATTGAACATTTTAATAATCTAATTAGAAATAATAAAACGGAAAGTAATATTATGGACTTTCAAACCAGCATAGAATTAATGCAACTGTTAGATACAGTTAAAGCCAAAATTAATCTTGATTACAACAATCTTTGATAATAAAAAAAGTGCAATTTATTAATTGCACTTTTTAAATTTTATGACAGAAAAAACATAATTTACAGTCCTCCCCATTTTTTAAGAAAGTCTTTATTCATTTTAACATAATCAGCATTATTTGCTTTTTCTGCTCCAGCTAAAGAAGCCTTCGCAGCTTTTATGGCATTTGTCTTATTTCCAGCTTTTGCGTGAATTAGGGATTGTTGACGTAGCATCCAAAATTTAGGATTGTCTTCAGACATAGCAATGGCTTTGTCAATCCACTTAACAGCTTGGTTAATGTCGCCATCAGATTCCAATAGATAACGCGCAGCTGAATAATAATCTCCAACTCCTGGACCCGACATTGTTTTTTCAATATTAGCATTTACTTTCTTTGCAGTAGGAACGTTTATTTTTACGCCAATATAGATGTTATCCCATAACATGCCCAACACAGCAGAATCATTAGATAAATCGTCAAAAAGCATTGTAAAAGTTTCCATTTTCATTGGCATTTTTACAGCGTCTATTGTAACCTTAGCTGCTACTAAATTGTCATCCCATTGCTTTGGTGTACCCCAATTTTCAGTATCTGAATAAAACACGACTTCCCAAGACTTTTTAGATGGTGTAGTAAAAACAGCATAAGCCCCGGCTTTTACTTCATTTCCACCAATAGTTACATCATCGCTAAAAGATATAACAGTATTCTTATTAGCCCCAGTTCTCCACATTTTATTATAAGGCACTAAATCTCCAAAAATTGTTCTACCTCTCATATTTGGCCTTGAATACTCAAGAGTTATATCTGTTAAACCAACTTTCTGTTCTACTCTTGCAAATGGGCTAGGTTGCGGTGTTTCAATTTGTGCATTAGCAGTAAAAGAGGCTACCATTACTAGAGCAATCATCATTAAATTTTTCATATATTATAAAGTATTAGTGTTTTTTGAATGGGCGTAATTTACACATTTGCTGCTGTTTTCGTTGTTAATAAAACTATAAAATAAGAGATTGTATAATTGTCTTACTATTATTTATTTTAAAGTTAATAGTTTAAATCAGAAATAAATTAAAAATTCTACGCTCCCGCGGACATAGAACATGAAAAAATATTACGCAGAAATTATTGGAACATTCGCTATGATATTTTGTGGAACTGCTGCTATGACTGTAAACGAAATTACCAATGGAAGTGTTTCTCATGTTGGCGTTGCCGCAGTATGGGGATTAATTGTAATGGCTATGATTTATGCATTTGGCGATGTTTCTGGAGCACATTTTAATCCCGCCGTATCTATTGGCTTTGCAGTTGCAAAAAATTTGCTTGGAAAGAAGTCCCAAAATATGCATTAGCACAATTAATTGGAGCGGTCTTGGCTAGCGGAATAGTATGGTTTCTATTTCCTGAAAGTCAATTTTTAGGCGAAACCATTCCCGCTAATGGTTTTCCGCCATACAAAGCAGCTGTTTTAGAATTTATATTAACCTTTTTTTTAATGGTTGTAATAATTAATGTCTCAACAGGAAGTAAAGAAATAGGAACCATGGCAGCAATTGCTGTTGGAGGTGTAATTTTATTAGAAGCTATGTTCGCTGGTCCAATGACTAAAGCATCAATGAATCCAATTCGCTCTATTTCGCCAGCTCTTTTTACAGGAAATTTTCAACATTTGTGGCTTTATATTATCGCCCCAATCCTAGGTGCTACTACGGCAGTTCTAAGTTGTAAACTGGTATAAAACGGATAATTGTTGTGTAGAAAAAAATTGTTAGTTCACAATCTGTTGTTAATTTTGTTTAGTCTATTAAAATAATGGTTAAACATTTTGTACCTTTATGTTATCTAATTACAATACGATGGCAAAAAAGAAAAACATTACAGAAAACAACATTATTACATTTTACATGGATTATGTTTTAGAACATGATCAACAACCAAAATCAGTATATAGTTTTGCAAAATTAAATAATTTCGAAGAATCCAAATTCTACGAATTTTATGGCAACTTTAAAGCGGTTGAACAGCATGTTTTTAAAGCCTTTCATGACAATACTGTAGCAGTACTAAACAAAAGCCAGGACTACCCTGATTTTACACCTCGCAACAAATTATTAAGCTATTATTATACTTTTTTCGAGAATTTAACAGCCAACAGAAGTTACGTCATCTATGCCTTACATCAACATAAAAATAGTTTAAAATCTTATCAGGCATTAACAGCACTAAAATCTAGTTTTACACATTATATTCAAGACTTAGGTATAGAGTTAATAGATATTAAAGAAGATCGTTTGGATAAAATTCAAAATCGCGGGCTTAAAGAATCGGCTTGGCTACAGTTGCTTTTAACTATTAAGTTTTGGATAGATGATACCTCTTCGAGCTTTGAAAAAACAGATATTTTTATTGAAAAATCTGTAAACACAAGTTTTGATGTTTTAAATATTGCGCCTCTAAAAAGCTTGATAGATTTCGGGAAATTTATTTTCAAAGAAAAAGTAAAAATGAATTAAATAAATACAATAGACTATTGAAAACAATTGACAAAATACCTACATCAAAAATTCAGCGTGCTTCCAAACTTGTACAAACAGGTGCAAAAGTAGGCGTTAATTATCTTAAGTATTATGGCGATAAACTGACCAAAACGGAAGATGAAGCTAAAACTCGCTTAAACGAAAATAATGCGGAAGATATTTATGATAGTTTAAAAAAGCTTAAAGGCAGTGCTTTAAAAGTAGCGCAAATGTTAAGTATGGAAAAAAGTATTTTACCTCAAGCTTATGTGGAAAAATTTTCTTTAGCGCAATTTTCTGTACCACCATTATCTCCTCCATTAGTACTTAAAACGTTTAAAAAGTATTTTGGCAAGCTTCCAAGTGAAATATTCGACACTTTTAACACTATTTCTATAAATGCTGCCAGTATCGGCCAAGTGCATTTAGCAGAAAAAGATGGAAAAAAACTTGCTGTAAAAATTCAATATCCTGGTGTGGCAGATAGCATTTCAAGCGATTTGGCAATGGTAAAACCTATTGCAATCCAAATGTTTAATATTAAAGGTAAGGATAAAGACAAGTATTTTGAAGAAGTTGAAACTAAACTCGTTGAAGAAACAAATTACCGCCTTGAAGTGGCACAGAGTAAGGAAATTGTAGCTGCGTGTAAACATATTCCAAACTTAAAGTTTCCTGAATATTATGAAACCTTATCTTCTGAAAGAATTATTACCATGGATTGGATGGATGGTGAACATTTAAGTGAATTTGCAGTACACAACAAAGATCAAGATAAAGCCAATAAACTAGGTCAGGCCTTATGGGATTTTTACATGTTTCAAATTCATAGGTTAAAGAAAGTACATGCAGACCCACATCCCGGAAATTTTTTAGTTTCTAAAAAAGCAGAATTAATAGCTCTAGATTTTGGTTGTATTAAAACAATTCCCGACGACTTTTATGTGCCCTACTTTGAATTAGCTAAACAAGAAAACTTAAACATTCCTAAAGTTTTTAATGAAAAACTGTATGCTTTAGAAATTTTACGTGATGATGATTCTCCTGAAGAATTACAATTCTTTTCGGCCATGTTCCACGACATGTTAAGCCTTTTTACAAGACCATTTCATTCTGAAATTTTCGATTTTTCTGATGCTACTTTTTTTGAAGAGATAACAGCACTTGGTCAAAAATATAGTAAAAATACAGAATTGCGCAAAATGAATGGTAATAGAGGTTCCAAGCATTTTATTTATATAAACAGAACGTTTTTTGGATTGTATAATTTGATGTTCGATTTGAAAGCAAAAGATATTAAAATTAACAATTTTAATACACTATAAATGAAGTATTTTAGTTTAAAAGACATCGGCCAACTTCAACATCTGTATAAAATTAACCTTATTAATAGCTGTTCAGGATTTAAATCTGCTAATTTAATTGGAACATTATCTAAGAATGGTATAGAAAATGTTGCTGTATTTAGCTCCGTTACACACGTAGGTTCAGATCCTCCAATTTTGGGTTTTTTTTGTAGACCAACAACTGTAACTAGACATACTTACAATAACATAATGGACACTGGTATATATACCATTAATCATATCCACGCAGATAATTTTGAAGCCGCACATCATACTTCAGCTAAGTATGATGCCGATATTTCAGAATTCGATAAAACTACATTAGTTCCAGAATATAAAGAAAATTGTAGCGCTCCTTTTGTTAAAAATGCTCCCATACAATTACATATGAAATGTATTGGACATTACAATATTAAGGAAAATGGAACCATTTTAGTTTTAGGGGAAATACAAGGATTATACATAAATAGTGCAGTTTTAGAGGACGATGGTTTTGTTAATCTTTCGCTTGCAAATGTTGCAACTATAAATGGATTGGACAATTATGCGTTTCCTAAAAAAAATAAAAGACTCTCTTATCAAAGACCAAAATAAATATGAAAATTCTAGTTACAGGTGCTACAGGTTATATAGGTAAGCGCATTATTCCCTTACTTATAGAACAAGGCCATACTGTAATATGTGCAGTTAGAGGAAAACTGCGTACGGAAAAGCGCTACAAAAAAGAGAGTAATGTTAGTGTTATAGAAGTCGATTTCTTGAATAAGAAGACCTTAAAAAACATACCAAAAGATATTGATGCAGCCTATTATCTTATCCATTCCATGTCAAATTCAATATCTAGTTTCCAGAAAATGGAAAATGATTGTGCTGTAAATTTTAAACATGCTGTAGAAAATACAAATTGCAAGCAAGTAATCTATTTAAGTGGTATAACTAATGATACCAAACTATCCAAACACTTGTTATCACGTAAAAATGTAGAAAATATTTTATCTTCTTTAAAATATTCTTTAACTGTTTTTAAAGCAGGAATTATAGTAGGTTCTGGAAGTTCATCGTTTGAAATAATTAGAGATTTAGTAGAAAAACTACCGGTTATGGTCGCTCCAAAATGGTTAAATACCAAAACACAGCCTATTGCTATTAGAGACGTATTGTCCTTTTTAACAAGAGGTTTGGGAGATAAAAGACTTTATAATACTTCATACGATATTTTTGGACCTGAAATTTTAACATACAAAGAATTGCTATTGCAATTTGCCAAGTCAAGAAATTTAAAAAGAACCATTATTACGTTTCCAATCATGACTCCTCAATTGTCCAGTTATTGGCTCTACTTCGTTACTTCTACATCTTACAAATTAGCGAGAACACTAGTAAATAGTATGGGTGTAGAAATTATAGGAAGCAAAAGTAATATAAACACCATGCTAAATGTAAGTCCTATGCCTTATCATGAGGCTTTAGAATTAGCATTTTTAAAAATAAAACAAAATAGTATCATTTCAAGTTGGAAGGATTCTTTTGCAAGTAGTAGACAAAAAAAGCGAATTTCCACTAAATACATTAACGTTCCTAAATACGGTTGTTTTAAGGATGTTAAAGAACGTAAGGTTTTAGATGAAGACCGTACTTTTGCAAAAATATGTGCTATCGGTGGACAAAACGGTTGGTATTATGGTACGACTTTATGGCGAATACGCGGATTTCTAGATAAGCTCGTAGGTGGTATAGGTCTAAGAAGAGGTCGTACTAATAAGGACACGATTAAAACTGGAGATGCATTGGATTTTTGGCGTGTATTATTAGCCGATCAAGACAACAAACGCTTATTACTTTTTGCTGAAATGAAACTGCCCGGAGAAGCTTGGCTGGAATTTAAAGTGGCAAAAGGAAAGGTATATCAACGCGCTGTTTTTAGACCTAAAGGCTTAGCTGGTAGACTCTATTGGTATAGTGTTCTACCTTTTCATGGTTTAATTTTTAACGGTATGATTAAGAAACTTGCAAATGCCTAAAAGCGTTAAAAAGCAAAATTTACCTACTAAAATTTGTACAACTTGTGGTCTACCATTTTTCTTGAGGAAAAAATGGCAAAAAAATTGGGTTAATGTAAAATATTGTAGTAAAAAATGCAGCAAGAACAAAAAAAAACCAGTTTAGTTTGGTTTAGAAATGACTTAAGAATACACGATAACAGCTCTCTATTAAACGCTGTTAATACTAGCGAGACAGTTATTGCAATCTACTGTTTTGATCCACGACAATATAAATTAGATAGTTATGGCTTTAAAAAAACAGAAAAATTTAGAGCAAAATTTTTAATTGAAACAATTACCGATTTAAAAACGCAATTATCCAAATTAGGCATTCCGCTTTTTGTATATAATGATTTTCCTGAAACATCTATTGCCGAATTAGAAAGGCAATTTAAGTTTGATGCTCTGTATCTTCAAAAAGAATGGACACAAGAGGAGCATGAGGTTTTTAAATTAGTTCAATCCATTTGGGACGATACTTTTACCATTCATCAAAACTATAATCAGTTTTTATATCATCCTATGGATTTAAATTTTGATATCACGAAGTTGCCAGAGGTATTTACAAATTTTAGAAAGCAGGTTGAAAAACAATGTAAAATTCGCTCTGAGAATAAAATATCTAGTTTTAAAAATAAGCATGTAAATAAAAAAATTGCAACTACAATTCCAACTTTACAAGATTTAGGTTTCGAAGATTACAAAACACATCCAAATTCTGCCTTCCCTTTAAAAGGTGGGGAAACCCAGGCATTAAAGCATTTAAATAGCTACTTTTTTGAGACTAAAAAACTTGGCTTTTATAAAAAAACACGTAATGGATTAATAGGTAAGGATTTTAGTTCAAAATTTTCGCCTTGGTTAGCGAATGGTAGTTTAAGCGCTAAAACCATTTTTTGGAAGGTAAAAGAATTTGAGGCGCTTCACTTTAAAAATCAATCGACATATTGGTTAATTTTCGAACTTATCTGGAGAGACTATTTTAAATATGTCTCTATGAAAAATGGCAATAATATATTTAAAATTGGTGGTATATTAAACAAAAACTACCAATGGCATACTTCCCAAAAAGACATACAGAATTGGATTAGTGGACAAACAGAAGAACCATTCGTTAATGCAAACATGTTAGAATTACAAAAGACAGGTTGGATGAGTAATCGTGGCAGGCAGAACGTGGCGAGCTATTTTGCTAAAACACAAAAACTAGATTGGCGTATTGGTGCTGCCTATTTTGAGTCGATGCTAATAGATTACGATGTGCATAGTAATTATGGCAATTGGCTTTATGTATCTGGTGTGGGTAACGATCCAAGAAACAGAACATTTAATATAAAATTACAAGCGAAACGTTACGATAGCGCTGGAAAATTTCAACGTTTATGGTTACAAGACACTTTATTTTAAAATTATAATTTGAAAACATTAAGATTAATACTAGGCGACCAGCTTAACGCTAAGCATTCTTGGTTTCAAAATCAACAAGATAACTATGTATATTGTTTATTTGAAATGAAACAAGAAACCGATTATGTAAAACATCACATTCAAAAAATCATTGGTTTTTTTGCTGCTATGAGAGAATTTTCTAATCATTTGCAATCTCAAGGCTGTCATGTTGTGTACTATACCTTAAATGCTAAAAACAATACTCAAAACCTTTCTAATAATATTAAAAAAGTAATTGCGAAATATAATATTAAAAAGTTTGAATATCAAGAACCAGACGAATATAGACTAGACGCTCAACTCTTAAAATTGTGCCAAACGCTTTCCATAGAAACCGATGTTTTTTCTACAGAACATTTTTACACAAAAAGAGATGATCTTGCGGTTTTTTTTAAAAATAAAAAGCAATGGCTCATGGAAAGTTTTTATCGAAACATGCGGAAAAAACATGATGTTTTAATGGTTGCTAATCAACCTGAAGGTGGTAAATGGAATTACGATAAAAGCAATAGAAAAAAGTGGAAAGGTAAAGACAGTATCCCAGAATTTTTAGCGTTTAAAAATAAAGTTTCCAATATAGTAGCACTTATAGAGTCTGAAAATGTTGCAACTATAGGTTCTTTTAATGAAGCATATTTTGAATACCCCATCAATAGAACACAAGCAATAGCGCAATTAAAATACTTTTGCGAACATTTATTAATACATTTTGGCGATTATCAAGACGCCATGCATACCGACCATGTGTATTTATTTCATTCGCGATTGTCTTTTGCAATGAATTGTAAAATTATTTCTCCACAAGCTATTGTTACAACAGTACTTAATTACTGGCGTACACATGGTAAACATATTGGTATTTCTCAGATTGAAGGTTTTATAAGACAAATTATTGGCTGGCGAGAATACATGCGTGGCATGTATTGGGCATTAATGCCGGAATATAAATCATTAAACGTTTTAGAAAATAAAAATAAGTTACCAGACTTTTTTTGGACCGGTAATACAAAAATGAACTGCCTTAAAAACGCTATTACAAATTCCCTAGACAATGGTTATTCCCATCACATTCAAAGGTTAATGATTACTGGAAATTACGCATTATTAACGCAAATTAATCCAGACGAGGTCGATGCTTGGTATTTAGGCATATATGTAGATGCCGTAGAATGGGTACAATTACCTAATACTCGTGGCATGAGCCAGTTTGCAGATGGTGGAAAAATAGCAACAAAACCATATGTTTCTAGTGGAAGTTATATTAGCAAGATGAGTAATTACTGCGATACCTGCCATTATAATAAAAAGGAAAAAATTGGCGATAAAGCTTGCCCGTTTAACAGCTTATATTGGAATTTTTTAGATGATAAGCGACAAAAACTAAGCAGTAACTACAGAATGAAAATGATGTACAGTCTTTTAAATAAAATGTCACCTGAAGCACTATTTAAACTTAAAAAAAGAGCGAAAGACATTATTGAAAAGCCAGATAATTACTAAGTAAAAAACAGAAAGATTCTGTATTTTAAAAATACATATCCGGAACTCTTATATAGACATTGTAACGCAATATAAAGGTTTATTAAGGCTATGGCATCCTAAATCATTACATGAAAAGTATCTAAATTAAATATAGTTGACACAAACTATAATTAATAATACAATCTTTTAATAATAGTGTTTAACTTTTTAGTTTAAATGTTAAACATTTTGTAATTTTGAAAACTACACTTTAAAAATGGGCGCTTTAAATGGTTTTAGATACAACATATTCAAGTAAAGAAAATAAAGATTCAATAAAAAAATTGGTTGGTCAGGCCTTTGGTTTTTACGACATTATAAAACTAAAAGGAATAGGCTCTAAACGCATGGTTATAGATGATGTGAGCCCAAATTTAAAACAGTATACAAATAGTGTTTCAGATATTAATTATGGAAATATAGAATTGAGACCAAACGGTATTTTAATCCATATAACAAAAGGGTTACAAAATTTTACTTGGGCAATACCCTATTATCAACTAGTTATTTATAAAACAAATGGTTCAAGTATTCATGCCCAAGGCAAATTTGTTCACTTTAAAAATAATAATATGTTAAAAGAGAATAAGTTGTTCTTTAGCAAGCTTTTAAACGAAAAAATAAGATTTGATGAACAATATAATTTCCAAACCCAATAGTCTAGAAAACTTTAATTTAAGAGAAATTGATCGAATTATAGAAATGGCATGGGAAGATAGAACCCCTTTTGATGCTATTACCTTTCAATTTGGTATTAAAGAGCAAGAAGTTATCGAAATTATGCGTAAAGAACTGAAATCGAGTAGTTTTAGATTGTGGCGCGCTAGGGTTCAAGGTCGAAAAACGAAACACTTAAAAAATAGAAATTTTGAAGAAGGCCGTTTTAGATGTTCGAGACAAAAACAAATAACACATAACAAGATAAGTAAGAGATAAATATTGCTATGAAAGAGACTGATTTAGAACTGCTTAAAAACGAAAATAACAAAGATATTAATGCTGCCACGATAATATCTAGTGGAAATACCCACTGGTTTACAGGTTTAGATACCCCTATCCGTGCTGATGCCTTTAAAGTTTCAAAAAAAGAAAAAAAAGAGAAAATTGAAGTTTTATTTAAAGAGATAATGACTGTCTTAGGTCTGGATCTAACAGACGACTCCTTAAAGGGAACACCAAAGAGAGTAGCTAAAATGTATGTTGAAGAACTATTTTCTGGATTAAATCCAGCAGATATGCCGGACATTACCTTATTTGACAATAAGTACCAGTATAACCAAATGCTAGTGGAAAAAAACATTACGTTCTATTCCAACTGCGAGCATCATTTTGTGCCAATAATAGGTAGAGCACATGTAGCATATGTATCCTCTGGAAAAGTAATAGGTTTGTCTAAATTAAATAGAATTGTACAACATTTTGCAAGTCGACCTCAAGTGCAAGAGCGTTTAACAAATCAGATAGCAAATAAATTAAAAACAGTATTAAATACAGAAGATGTTGCGGTTATAATAGATGCCAAGCACTTATGTGTCTCTTCAAGAGGTATTAAGGATGAAACTTCTACGACAATAACTTCTTATTATGGTGGCGCATTTAAATTACAAGCAAAAATATCTGAATTACAAAATTATTTAAGAGATTAATACATTTAATAAGATAGTGGCTCTAGATTATTTAAACAAGTGTGCTTGATTAAACAAGTGAAATATAAATGATATAAAAATGAAAAATATAGTAATTGTAGGCGGTAGTAAAGGGATTGGAAATGCTATTGTAAATAATCTTGTAACAGACAATAACATAATAAATATAAGTAGGACTACTCCAGAACTTACTCACCAAAATCTAACACACTATTCTTGTAATGTATTAACAGATGATTTACCAGATATAAATACTGTAGACATTTTAATTTACTGTCCAGGAAGTATTAATTTAAAACCAATTTTAAGATTAGGACTAGACGATTTTAGAGAAGACTTCGAAATTAATGTCATAGGTGCTGTAAAAACCATACAACACTATTTACCACAACTAAAAGAAGGAACTGCACCTTCTATTCTACTCTTTAGTACTGTTGCTTCAAAATTGGGCATGCCTTATCACGCTAGTATTGCCGCATCAAAATCTGCTATAGAAGGGTTAACAAAATCCTTAGGTGCAGAACTAGCACCAACTGTGCGTGTCAATGCGATTGCACCTACTATTACAGACACAACATTAGCTTCAAAATTGTTGCGCAATGATAAAATGATAGAAAATATTAAAGAAAGACATCCCTTAAAAAAGTTCTTAAATCCTGAAGAAGTTGCTACTATGGCTGCATTTTTAACATCTGAAAAAGCGGCTTCTATTTCAGGACAAATTTTTGAAATGGACTGCGGAATCGTTAGCTTTAAAATTTAGTTATGAATCCATTTAAGATATTTGCAAAAACTTGGTTTACAAAGTACAAGAACAACGAGACTAAAGCCAAATCCATCTACAACATAGAAATTAAAGCATTACATGGCGAGCCCATTCTGCTTTCAAACTTTAAAGGTAAGCACATACTTTTTGTAAATGTTGCTTCAAAATGTGGTTTTACACCTCAATACAAGGAATTAGAAGCTTTACATAAAAAATACAAAGACCGTTTGGTTATTATCGGAGTGCCTTGTAATCAATTTGGAAATCAAGAGCCCGGTAACGTAAACGAAATACAAACATTTTGTGAAGTAAATTATGGTGTAACTTTCTTAATTACAGAAAAAATAAAGGTTAAAGGAACTCAAATACATCCATTGTATAAATGGCTAACTCAAAAACATAAGAATGGCTATTGCAATACTAACGTAAAGTGGAATTTTCAAAAATATTTAGTAAATCCGCAAGGAGAATTAATTGACTATTATTTGTCCACAACAAAACCTACAAGTAAAAAAATAACTAAACATTTTAATTAAATATGAAACTTTTAAAGTACATTGTATTTTTTTTAATTTTAAATTTTGGTGGCCTTTACATTGGAAATTTGTTAATGAATGATGGACCACAAACCTATTGGTATTTTAATTTAAACAAAGCGCCGTGGACACCACCAGGTTGGGTATTTGGTGTCGCGTGGACTTTGATAATGATTTGTTTTTCCACGTATCTAGGATACCTGTTTTTAAAAACAGATGATATTAAATTAAAAATAGCATTTGCCTTACAATTTTTACTTAATGTGTCATGGAACTATTTGTTTTTTAATCAACATTTTGTAACGCTCGGGCTTATAGTTATTTCCGCATTAACTGTTGTTATTTTTGCTTTTTTCTTTAGTAATTACAAGCGTTTAAAAAATATTAGCTTTTTACTATTGCCCTATATGGTCTGGTTATTAATTGCTACTTCATTAAACGCATACATATTATTTAATAATTAAAATAAGAGTTCCACTAGCCTATTCAAATGCTATGAAAATATATACATTACATAAAAAGCAAAATTTACCAATAACTAAAGAGGAAGCTTGGAAATTTTTGTCTAGTCCAAAAAATTTAAAAACTATAACTCCTGATTATATGGGATTTAATATCCTATCTGGAGCAGATAGACCTATGTATGCTGGACAAATTATTCAATACATTGTAACACCTGTATTGGGTATAAGAACCAAATGGGTAACTGAAATTACACATGTTGTTGATGGCGAATATTTTGTAGATGAACAACGCTTTGGGCCTTACGCTTTATGGCATCATAAACATTTTATTAAGGAAATTGATGGTGGCGTTGAAATGGAAGATATTATAGATTACAAAGTACCAATGGGAATTTTAGGCCAGATAGTACACCCGTTTATAGTTAAACCTAAATTGTTAGAAATTTTTGAATACCGTACACAGAAGTTAGAAGAATTGTTTGGTAAATATTAGTAATATGAGCAATAAAGTAAATGTTTTTTGGTTTCGACGCGATTTGCGATTAGATAACAATGTTGGATTTTACAATGCATTAAAATCCGACTTACCTGTACTTCCTATTTTTATTTTCGATTCTGAAATTTTAAACGAATTACCAAAGGATGATGCAAGAGTAACGTTTATATTTAATACGCTTCAAAAAATGCGTAAGACACTTCAAGATGAAAGAAATAGTAGTTTAGCTATGTATTTTGGGTTTCCAGAAAAAATTTTTAGCAATTTAATTAAAGAACATACTATTAATTCCGTTTATACCAATCATGATTATGAGCCTTACGCTAAAACACGTGATGAATCTATAGAAAGGCTTCTAAAGAAAAATGATATTGAATTTAAAACATTTAAAGATCAGGTTATTTTTGAAAAAGATGAAGTTGTAAAGGACGATGGTGATCCGTATAAAGTATATACGCCATACATGAAAAAATGGAAGTCTAAATTTAAAGACACAAATCTAGAAATTTTATACACAAACAGCTCCTTAGATAATTTAATAGAAAATACACGGTTACCAAACCTAATTTTGGCAGATATTGGTTTTAAGAAATCTAATCAAGAAATAGTAGATTACACGGTTACACCAACTTTAATTCAAGATTACGAAGCCACTAGAAATTTTCCAGCAAAAGATACGACATCTCGATTAGGACCGCATTTACGTTTTGGCACAGTAAGTATTAGAAAAATGGTAAAAAAAGCGATTGCAGAAAAAAACGAAATATTTTGGCAAGAGCTTATTTGGAGAGAATTTTTTATGCAAATTTTATGGCATTTTCCACATACGCATAAAGATGCCTTTAAACCAAAATACGATAGAATTAAATGGCGAAATAATGACAAAGAATTTAAAGCATGGTGCGAAGGTAAAACAGGCTATCCTTTGGTAGATGCAGGCATGCGACAATTAAACCAAACTGGTTTTATGCACAATCGTGTACGGATGCTGGTAGGTAGTTTTTTATGCAAACATTTATTAATAGATTGGAGAAAAGGAGAGGCTTATTTTGCAGAAAAACTGCATGATTACGATATGTCTAGTAATGTTGGTAATTGGCAGTGGGTTGCTGGCTCTGGAGTAGACGCTTCGCCTTATTTTAGAATTTTTAACCCTACAACTCAAATAGATAAGTTTGATGAGCAACACGAATATATTAAACTATGGGTTCCGGAGTATCAAGAAGCTAATTATCCAGATCCTATTGTAGATCATAAAGAAGCAAGAGAACGTTGTTTAAAAGTATATAAAGAGGCTGTATCCTGATTTTACTGGTATAAATAATGTTATTAGTATACAACAGCAGCATAAATAAAAAAATAAACCTGAAGCTTTTAGCTTCAGGTTTATTTTTTTATTTAATAATAAGTTATAATATAATTATAAACCTAATTTTGTTTTTAATGCATTGGCTTTGTCTGTATTTCCAACAGCACCATAAATACTTATTAATGTTTTAGCAAAATCAGTATCAGATTCATCAATTTCTAAAACAGATTCTAAATATGGTATTACTTCTTTATAAATAAAAACACGTTTAGCTTTCAACTCATCATACTTTAAATTATCGGCAGAAGAATTAGTAAGATTATTCATTTCTTTAACAATATTACCTTCCTCAGCTAAGATTAAAACAGAAATGTTTTTAAGCGCATTAATATAGTTTGGATCAATTTCTAATACTTTTTTAAAGTACATTTTAGCATCTTTAGCATTTCCTGATTGATCAGAAATTACACCTAAATTATAAATTAAATCTTTATTATTAGGATCATTTGCAATGGCTTGTTTAATAAGCTTAGCATAAGCCTCTTTATTATTCAGTTTTAACTGCACATTAGCTTCTGTAAGAATTAAATCTGTATTTGCCGGGTCGGCAGCTCTGGCATCCTGAATAGCACTTAAAGCTTTTTCATTATCGCCTTTACTTACATAAATTAATGCAATTTTATTTGTAATATCAGCAGCTTTGGATTTTGTCATTCTTTCACCAGGATTAACATGTGATTTGGCCGAGTTTACAAACAAATCACGAGTTGCTTTATCTAATACTTCTTCTTTTCCTGTAGCTTTACTAATAGCAAAATATTCTTTAGTTACACCGGTATAGCCTATTTCTTTTAACTTAATGTAATGTTTTAAAGCGGTATCCAAATCCTCAGCTTGCACTGCACTTACAGCTGCATAGTAGAGATAAGATTGATCTCCCGGTATTAATTTATATAATATTGAAAATAAATTGGACGCTTGAGCATAACTTCCTGATGTATATAAACCATTTGCTTTTACCAATAATTCGTTTTGCAGAAATTTTTTGGTAGTTCCTAAATCGCTAACATACTTTCCATTTACTTTAGCCAAATCGTTAAAGGCAGTTTCAAAATCTGCTACATCTCCAGTACCATTAGCATATAATGCTTTTGCTTTGTTAAAATAAAATTTAGATTTCATTTTATCATCCATACTTCCCAGCATAGATTCTAATGTTTTTACTGATGCTTTAGCCTCTGCAAAATTGTTGTTTTTAATGGCCTTCTCTAAAGTCTTTAATTGTTTCTTTTGTGCAAAAGAAACAATTGTTACTAATAAAGCCAATGTAAGAATGATTTGTTTTTTCATTAGTTTACGTTTTAATTGTTCTTAAAAATAAGAATTAAATTTTAGATTATCTATTCTTCTTCTTCTTTAGAATCAACAGTCGTGCCATTTTCTGAAGCTTTTGTGTTTTCAATATTATTAGGTGGTATGACATTTCCATCGTCATCGAGTTCTACCTCATCCTCATCATGCATGACTTTAGCAACTGCTGCAATAGAGTCATTTCCTTTTAAATTAATAAGTTTAACACCTTGTGTTGCACGTCCCATAACTCTTAGGTCTTTTACAGCCATTCTAATAGCGATACCAGATTTATTAATAATCATAAGATCATCATCGTCTGATACATTTTTTATAGATACTAAATCACCCGTTTTTTCGGTAACAGAAATAGTTTTCACACCTTTTCCTCCACGATTGGTAATTCTATAGTCTTCTAAGCTTGAACGCTTACCATATCCGTTTTCTGAAACTACAAGAATATCACTTTCCATATTGTCTACGGCAATCATGCCTATAACTTCATCTGTTTTTTCATTTTGTAAGCGAATACCACGAACACCAGAAGCATTACGTCCCATTGGTCGTGTTTTTGCTTCTTCGAATCTAATGGCTTTACCAGATTTTAATGCCAACATGACTTGACTTTCGCCAGTGGTTAACTTTGCTTCTAATAAAACATCGTCTTCTTTAATGGTTATAGCGTTAATTCCATTAGTTCTAGGTCTAGAATATTGCTCTAAAGCGGTTTTTTTAACCTGACCTTTTTTAGTGGCCATAATAACATAATGACTATTGGTATAATCTTTATCTTTTAAATCTTGAGTACAAATAAACGCCATAACTTTGTCGTCTTGCTCAATATTAATAAGGTTCTGTATGGCGCGCCCTTTAGATGTTTTACTGCCTTCTGGAATCTCATAAACACGCATCCAGAAACATTTTCCTTTTTGAGTAAAGAATAGCATATATTGGTGGTTTGTACCAACGAATAAATGTTCTAAAAAGTCTTCATTACGTGTGGTTGAAGCTTTTTGCCCCACACCTCCTCTATTTTGTGTTTTATATTCTGTTAAGGACGTACGCTTAATATAGCCTGCATGAGAAATAGTAATAACTACTTTTTCATTAGGAATCATATCTTCAATACTTAAATCGCCTCCTGCATATTCTATAACAGAGCGTCTTTCATCTCCATATTTATCGCGGATAACAACAAGTTCATCTTTAATAATACTCATCCTTTGCGCTTCACTTCCAAGAATACCTTTCAAGCTTTCAATCGTTTTCATGATCTCGTCATACTCCTTACGCAGTTTATCTTGTTCTAAGCCTGTTAATTGACGTAGACGCATTTCTACAATGGCTTTAGCTTGTATTTCGGAAAGTTTAAAACGTGCAATTAAATTATTACGGGCATCGTCTCCATTTGTAGAGGCTCTAATTATCTTTATCACCTCATCTATATTATCTGAAGCTATTATTAAACCTTCAAGAATATGCGCACGTTCTTCCGCTTTACGTAATTCGTAAGTGGTCCGTCTTACCACAACCTCATGTCTATGTTCTACAAAAAATTGAATAAGTTGTTTCAAATTCAATAATTGTGGACGTCCTTTTACAAGGGCAATATTATTAACACTAAAAGACGATTGTAATGCTGTGTATTTGTATAATTTATTTAAAACGATGTTGGGTATTGCATCTCGCTTTAAAACGTAAACAATACGCATTCCGTTTCTATCAGACTCATCTCTAATAGAGGCTATACCTTCTAATTTTTTGTCATTTACTAAATCGGCAGTTTTTTTTATCATATCTGCCTTGTTCACTTGATAAGGAATTTCTGTTACTATAATACATTCTCTACCTTGAACTTCTTCAATATTTGCATTAGCGCGCATGACAATTCGTCCGCGCCCGGTATGAAAAGCTTCCTTAACGCCATCATAACCATAAATAGTACCTCCAGTTGGAAAATCTGGCGCTTTAATGTGGGTCATTAACTCGTCTATTTCGATGCTGTTATTATCAATATAAGCAATAGTTCCATTTACAACTTCTGTTAAGTTATGAGGTGGCATATTTGTGGCCATACCTACAGCTATACCAGATGCTCCATTAACAAGTAGTCCAGGAATACGTGTAGGCAAAACGGTTGGTTCTTGAAGGGTATCATCAAAATTTAATTTATGATCTACTGTTTCTTTATCAATATCCGCCAACATATCCTCAGATATCTTTCGCATTCTAGCTTCTGTATAACGCATGGCTGCTGGACTATCTCCATCAATAGAACCAAAGTTTCCTTGACCATCTACAAGCATATAACGTAAACTCCACTCTTGTGCCATTCGCACCATAGCATCGTAAACTGAAGTGTCTCCATGTGGATGGTACTTACCTAAAACTTCCCCAACGATTCTAGCTGATTTTTTGTGGGCACTATTAGCTCTAACACCTAATTCGTGCATGCCATAAAGTACGCGTCTATGAACTGGTTTTAATCCATCTCTTACATCTGGTAAAGCACGTGACACAATGACGGACATAGAGTAATCTATGTAAGCCGATTTCATTTCATCTTCAATGTTAATAGGAATAATTTTTTCTCCTTCTATCATATATATAAATGTTATATTACTCTGTAATTTTCAAAACACGCTAATATAAAACTTTCATTAGTCATAGTCTGTGTTTCTATTCTAATTTTGGAAGTTTTTATTAACAATTCTAACCCCTGTATTAGTTAATAACTCTATTGTTAATTGTTTTGATTTTATAAACTTTTTTTTGTCTCTTAGCTATCTGCGTATTATTTAAAAATTATTTAAGGAATAGTTTTTGCCATTGATACTATGATTTACTAAATTTAATGACGAAAGGAATAATAATATGGATGATAATTTTTCACCAAGAGTAAAGGATGTAATTGCATACAGTAAAGAAGAGGCGCTGCGTTTAGGTCACGATTTTATTGGTACAGAACATCTTATGCTTGGTTTGCTAAGAGACGGTAATGGTAAAGCCATTAGTATTTTAAATGCTTTAGATATAGATTTAAATCACTTAAGACGAAAAGTGGAAATTTTAAGTCCTGCTAATCCAAATGTGGCTATTACCTCAAACGAGAAAAAAAACTTACATTTAACCAGACAGGCCGAACGTGCTTTAAAAACCACCTTTTTGGAAGCTAAACTTTTTCAAAGCACGTCTATTAATACAGCCCATTTACTGCTTTGTATTTTAAGAAATGAAAACGATCCTACCACTAAGCTTTTAAACAAACTTAAAGTAGATTATGATAATGTTAAAGAACAATTTAAAACTATGCTTACAAACGACGATAGTAAATATATAGAGCCTATTTCGGAATCTTTTCAAGAAGGAGATTCTAAAGACAATGATGGCAAAGCTGCCAAAGATATATTTAACACGCCAACTGGCAAGAGTAATAAAAAGTCTAAAACACCTGTTTTAGATAATTTTGGTCGTGATCTTACTGCTATGGCTCAAGAAGGAAAGTTAGATCCTGTTGTGGGACGTGAGAAAGAAATTGAGCGTGTGTCTCAAATTCTATCGCGTAGAAAGAAAAACAATCCGCTTTTAATTGGAGAACCTGGTGTTGGTAAAAGTGCCATTGCTGAAGGTTTAGCCAATAGAATTGTAAGCAAAAAAGTGTCTCGTATTCTTTTTGGAAAACGTGTGGTAACTCTGGATTTAGCAAGCTTAGTTGCTGGTACAAAATATAGAGGTCAGTTTGAAGAACGCATGAAAGCCGTTATGAACGAGCTAGAAAAAAATGATGATGTTATTTTGTTTATAGACGAAATACATACTATAGTTGGTGCTGGTGGTGCCACTGGAAGTTTAGACGCATCTAACATGTTTAAGCCTGCTTTGGCAAGAGGCGAAATACAATGTATTGGCGCTACCACTTTAGATGAGTATAGACAATATATTGAAAAAGACGGGGCTTTAGAGCGTCGTTTTCAAAAAGTAATTGTAGAACCAACGACTGTTGAGGAAACCATAGAAATCTTAAACAATATTAAAAGCAAATACGAAGAACACCATAATGTTGAATATACCGAGGAGGCCATTGAAGCTTGTGTAAAACTTACTAATCGTTACATGACCGAGCGCTTTTTGCCAGACAAAGCTATTGATGCTTTAGATGAAGCTGGTTCTCGTGTACACATTACAAATATTGATGTGCCTAAACAAATTATTGAACTGGAGAAAAAGCTGGAAGAAGTTAAGGAAACTAAAAATTCTGTAGTTAAAAAGCAGAAATATGAAGAAGCGGCACGTCTACGTGATGATGAAAAACGTTTGGAAAAAGAGCTTGCAGTTGCTCAAGAACAATGGGAAGAAGACACAAAACTTAAAAAGGAAATTGTGTCTGAAGATAATGTAGCCGATGTGGTGTCTATGATGACAGGTGTACCTGTTAACAGAATTGCACAAACCGAAAGTAACAAACTTGCAGAATTACCAGAGCTTATTAATGGTAAAGTTATAGGACAAGACGAGGCAGTGGCAAAAGTTGTAAAGGCAATACAACGTAATCGCGCTGGACTTAAAGACCCAAATAAGCCTATTGGCTCTTTTATATTTTTAGGACAAACAGGTGTTGGTAAAACACAATTAGCTAAAGTACTATCTCGTGAGTTATTTGACAGTGAGGAGTCTCTTATTAGAATTGATATGAGTGAGTACATGGAAAAGTTTGCCATCTCACGTTTAGTTGGTGCGCCTCCTGGATACGTAGGTTACGAAGAAGGTGGACAGCTTACCGAAAAAGTAAGACGCAAACCATATGCTGTTGTGCTTTTAGATGAAATTGAAAAAGCACATCCAGATGTTTTTAATATGCTACTGCAGGTTTTAGACGATGGTTATTTAACGGATTCTCTTGGGCGTAAAATTGACTTTAGAAATACAATTATAATCATGACTTCTAATATTGGAGCGCGTAAACTCAAGGACTTTGGAACAGGCATTGGATTTGGAACAGCATCACAAAAATCTCAAGAAGATGCTAATGCACGCGCAGTGATCCAGAATGCTTTAAAAAAATCGTTTGCTCCGGAATTTTTAAATAGAATTGATGATGTTGTTGTATTTAATGCGCTTGAAAAAGATGATATAAATAAAATTATTGATATTGAATTGGATACCCTTCTTAATCGTATAAAAGGTCTTGGTTATGACTTAGAATTAACTCCTGCGGCCAAAGCCTATATAGCAGAGAAAGGTTTCGATAAACAATATGGTGCCAGACCACTAAAACGTGCCATACAGAAATATGTTGAAGACGCTTTAGCTGAAGAAATAATTACTTCAAATGTTTCTGAAGGCGATAAAATAATTATGGATTTAGATTCTAAATCAGACGAAATTACTATAACTGTTGAAAAGGCTGAAAAGCCAACAGAATCCTAATTATATTTTTACATTTTCTGGAAGGTTATTTAAATAGAAAATGAATAACCTTTTTTATTGTATCTTTAAATTAATATGAAAAAATTTAAACAAATTGATTTCGGTATTGGTCAAGCAACTATTTACGAGCACTACTTAATTATGATTATTAATCAAGGTGAAACCGTTCATGTTAAATGCAATACTATGCTTTTAGATACAATAGATAAATTTTACAAAAATAAAAAATTTGTCTACATCACCCATCGTCTAAACTCTTATGCTGTAAATCCAGCAGTTTACCATGAAACACAAAAAATTGAAAATTTGATTGGTTTTGCCGTGGTTTCAAACAAGGAAATGGACTTAAATAATGCAAAAATTGAAAAACTTTTCTTTAATAAGCCTTTTGAGATATTTAGTGAACTAGATGAAGCTATTTTATGGGCTGAAAAGCTTTATGAGCAAAGTGTAAAACCCTGAATCTAAAAATTTTTTTGCCTAGAATATTTAAAATGCAAATTATAATATTAACTCTTCTTTCCAAACAATTTACTTAAAAGAAAAAAAACTTATCTTTAATCCATTTTGTTTACGTGTTATAAATATTAGGAGTTTACCCCATAATTATTTAAAAACAACTCTTCAATCTCAATATCTACTTCGCTTAAAAAACGAATAGATGCTTCAATATCATCATGTAATACGCGATCCTTGTTAACAAATGAAACTTCTTTTCTATATTGATTTAAAAAAGATTCTAGAAAAGGGGATGTTTTTAAAGGACTCCTAAACGCAATGGCTTGACTTGCATTCATTAATTCTATTGCAATTACGCGCTCCACATTTTTAATTAATCTGTAGGCTTGCGTTGCCGCGTTAGCGCCCATACTAACATGATCTTCCTGGCCATTACTTGATACAATACTATCTACACTTGCTGGTGTAGCCAATTGCTTATTAGCACTAACAATACTAGCAGCAGTATACTGCGGTATCATAAAGCCAGAATTTAAGCCTGGATTGCCAACTAAAAATGCTGGTAATCCTCTTAAACCTGAAACTAATTGAAAGGTTCTTCGTTCAGAAATATTACCTATTTCTGCCATTGCTATTTTTAAATAATCCAATGCTAAGGCTAAGGGTTGTCCATGAAAATTACCGCCAGAAATAATTAAATCTTCTTCAGGGAAAATATTAGGATTATCAGTAACCGAATTTATTTCTGTTAAAACCACCTTTTCTACAAAGTCTAAGGTATCTTTTGTTGCGCCATGAACTTGTGGAATACACCTAAAGGAATATGGATCTTGAACATGCTCTTTGTCTCTGGTAATAAGTTCACTTCCTTTCAAAAATTCGTTAAAACGTCTGGCGACTTTTAATTGTCCTGGATGCGGGCGTACTTGATGTACTAAATCATGAAATGGTTCTATTCTACCATCGAAAGCGTCTAAAGAAATACCTGCAATAACATCTGCTAAATACGATGTTTTATGAGACATTAATAGTAAATATACCCCATAAGCACTCATAAATTGTGTGCCATTTAATAAAGCTAACCCTTCTTTTGCTTCAAGTTTTATTGGCTGCCAATTAAACTTTTTAAGAATCGTGCTAGCATTCATTTTTTTATTTTTATGCCATATTTTCCCCTTTCCTAGTAATGGCAAAGCCAAATGCGCTAAAGGTGCTAAATCCCCAGAAGCACCAAGCGAACCTTGTGTATATACAAACGGAAAGACATCATTATTAAAAAAGTCTATTAAACGGGTAATAGTTGCTAATTGTACACCACTATGCCCATAGCTTAAAGACTGTATTTTTAAAAGCAGCATAACCTTAACTATAGATTCTGGAACACGCTCTCCAGTGCCACAAGCATGGGACATAACCAAGTTTTCTTGTAATTTAGTTAAATCGTTTTTAGAAATTTTAACATGATATAACGACCCAAAACCTGTATTTATACCATAAAAAGGTTTTTCTGCTTCACGAAGTGTTTTATCTAAATAGCGTTTACAAGCTTTAATTTTTTTAACGGCTGTATTTGAAAGTTTTAGCTTTTTCTTATCCTTAAAAATATTGTAAATCGTTACAATGTCAAGCGCATCTTTAGATATATAATGGTATGTACTCATTTTTAGGTTAAAATTATGTGTACCAAAAGTGGACAAATGCTATTTGTTATGCAAATAATGTTAATAATTTATGAGTTTCCCTTATAATCTTATATTTTTGCAAAAACTAAAACCTCTATTATAATGAAAAAAATATTACTGTGTTTATCTATTTTTGGAATTTTTGCTTGTAAGCAAGAAGCCCCTAAAGATTATGTTACACTCTCTGGCTCAATTGAAAATCAGCTAAGTGACTCTTTATTTGTGTTCCAAGGTAGAAATTTTTCTAAAACCATAAAAGTTGCAGAAAATGGTACATTTAGGGATACTTTAAAAGTTAAAACGGGAATGTATGGCATTTACGATGGTAAAACTCCAACTCAAATTTACTTAAAAAATGGTTACGACCTAAAGATAAACATGGATACCGAATCTGTAAAAGAAACATTAACATTTTCTGGTGATGGAGAAGAACCTAATAACTATCTAGTTGAAAAGTTTGCCATGCAGGAAAAATTAATTGAACCAGATATTTTTGACTTAGAAGAAGCTGATTTTAATGCTAAGGTCGTTAAAATTGAAAGTGATTTAAATTTATTTTTAGAGAAACATGCCAAAGGCCTAGATTCAACACTTCTAGCTAATGAAAAAGCACAAATTTTGCAATTTAAGCCTGGAATAACTGGGCAGTACAAACAAATTCAAGGTAGAGCGGCACAATTTGCTTCATTTATTGGAAAACCATCTCCAGAATTTACAAATTATGAAAACATAAAGGGTGGCAAAACATCCCTATCAGATTTAAAGGGCAAATATGTATATATCGATTTATGGGCGACCTGGTGTGGGCCATGTCTTAGAGAAATTCCATCTTTAAAAGAAGTTGAAAAAGAATTTCACGATAAAAATATTGAATTTGTTAGTATCTCTGTAGATAATGGTCGTGGCTACAAAGCTGAAACTAAAGAAGAAGCTGCAAAACTAGCATACGAAGGTTGGAAAAAAATGATTGATGATAAAAATCTTGGTGGCATTCAATTATTTGCTGATAACGGTTTTCAATCTAGCTTTGTGCAAAATTATAAAGTTAATGGTATTCCACGTTTTATTTTAATAGATCCAGCAGGAAACGTAATTAATGCAGATGCTCCAAGACCATCAAGCTTTAAATTAAAACAGGTGTTAAATGGTTTAGAAAACATATAAATATCAAAAATCTAAAAAATAAAAAAAGCGAACGTTTGCGTTCGCTTTTTTTATGCAACAAAATCATTTATTCCTCCTCATCTGCAACTTCTACTTGAGGTGTTTCAGGAATCTTAAATAAATCCAAATAGGCTAAACTTATACCATTAATAACGTCGCTAGCCAAAATACTTTGGTATCCTAATTGTTCTATTAAAATATCTGAACTTTTACCATGTAAATATACGCCAAAAAGTGCTGCTTGTAACGGTTTATAACCTTGAGATATTAAACCCGTTATCATGCCTGTTAGCACATCCCCAGTTCCAGCAGTTGCTAGCCCAGGATTTCCAGTAGCATTAATATAAAGATTGTTTTTAAAAACCGTAATGGTATTGGCGCCTTTTATTACCACAATTACCTTGTGCTTATTTGCAAAAGCCTTCGTTTTCTTTAACTTATCAAAATCATCTTTCCATTTTCCAATAAGCCGTTCCAACTCTTTAGGGTGTGGCGTTAAAATAGTAAGTTCTGGTAAAGATTTAAGTAAACCTTTCTTCTTAGCCAAAATGTTTATACCATCTGCATCTATAACTAAAGGCGTTTTGTTGGCTTTAATAAAGATTTCAAATGCGGAAATTGTTTTAACATCAGTTCCTAAACCTACGCCAATGCCAATAACTGTTGGTTTAATACCAAAAGTAATTGTTGTTATTTTTTCTTCATCTGTATCGGTAATTAGCATTGCCTCTGGTAAAGCGGCTTGCAATGGTATGTAACCACATCGTGGTAAATAGGCTGTAACCTTACCTGCGCCAATAGCTAGCGCAGAACGACTAGCCAATGTAACCGCTCCAATTTTACCATAGCAACCTCCAATTATTAAACTATGCCCATATGTTCCCTTGTGGCTATATTTTTCGCGCGGTTGATACATAGGTAATACTTCATTTTTACCAATCAATTCAGTTTCGGTTACTGTCGTCATTAAATATTCTGAATCAATGCCAATATCTAAAACTTCCCATTGAATAGAATATTTAGCAGTTTCAGGTAGAAAGAACACCAATTTTGGAGTTTGAAAACTAAGTGTATAACCAGCGTTTACAACGGCTTCTGGATCTTCTACGGCTTTATCGGTGTGTAATCCAGAAGGTATATCTATAGATAATGTAAATGCTTTAGTTGCTCTAAAAAAATTAAATAATCCCTTTACCCAAGGGTCTATAGCCCGGTTTAATCCTATGCCAAAGACAGCATCGACAATGATATCTTTTTCTTCAATTACAATACCTTCAACATCTTCTTCACCATTTAACATTGTCGGCCATTTTTTAGTTACATTTTTAATACGATCGTAATTGATTAAAAAATCTTTGGAGCGCTTAACGCTACAATTAACAATATAGGTACTAACATTATAGCCGTGCGTAATTAAATGTCTAGCCACTACTAATCCATCTCCGCCATTATTACCAATACCACAAAATACGTGAATTGGCACCTGCGCACCTTGCATGCGCATATGCAACCAATTAAAAATTTGAGTACCTGCGCGTTCCATTAATTCTGTAGAAGCTATATTTTGTTTTTGTTGCGTAAGTGTATCACCAGCGTAAATTTGTTCTTTGGAAAATATCTTCATTTATAAATATTATTTTTGTCAGTGCCCCTAGTTTTGAAACGTTTTGCACTAAATTTATTTTTTCAAAACAAACTAAATTTAAATCGTATAGAAATGTCTAAAAATCGTTCAAGATTATTCAATTATATCTTATAATATCAATTAAATTATTAATTAAAGTGAATAAAATTTTAGATTGTATAAAAATCAATAATTAGTTTCGTTATTAGCGTAAAAGTAATACATTTCGGAACATTATATAAAATAATAAATCAACACAAATGCAAGTATTAAAATTTGGTGGGACATCTGTAGGTTCTTCAAAAAACATAAATAAGGTTATAACCATTTTAGAAGACACCTCTAAACAAGATAAAGTAATCTGTGTCGTTTCTGCCATTGGTGGTATTACAGATAGACTACTTATTGCAGGGAATTTATCAAAAGTAAAGGATGAAGCATATGTAGAAGAATATGAATCTATAAAAGCAAAACATTTAAAAATTTTAGGAGCATTAATTCCTAAAAACAACAGTAGCATTGTGAAGGTTTTAGAGGCTAAATTCGAAAACTTAAAAAGCTTACTAGATGGTATATTTCTTGTTAATGAATTATCTCCTCAAGCCTCAGACCGATTGGTTAGTTTTGGAGAGTTACTTTCTTCTTTTATAATAGCTGAAACCCTTAAGGCTAGAGGAATTAATGCTGTTAGAAAAAACACACAAGAACTTATTGTTACCGATTCTAATTTTACCAAAGCTGAAGTTAAGTTTGAAGCTACAAATGTTAATATTCGTGAGTATTTTAATAATGCAACCCAAGAAATAACCATCTTACCTGGGTTTATTTCAAAATCCAATTTAGGAGAGGTTACAACACTTGGTAGAGGTGGGTCTGATTATACAGCAGCAATTATATCTGCCGCATTACATGTTAAAACATTAGAAATTTGGACAGACGTTAGCGGAATGTATACCACAAATCCTAAATTAGTAAAACAAGCGTTTCCTATTACCCATATAAGCTATCAAGAGGCAATGGAATTGTCTCATTTTGGAGCTAAAGTTTTATACCCGCCAACGGTACAGCCCGTTTTAGATTTAAACATACCAATTCATATAAAAAACACTTTAAAACCTAAGGATGTAGGTACAATTATTTCTAATATAAATAAAGATAGAACTAATGCCGCTACAGGCATAGCCAATATTAATAATATTGCCCTTTTAACTTTGCAAGGACATGGCATGATTGGTATTCCTGGTTTTTCTAAACGCTTATTTGAAACTTTATCGCAGGAAAAAATTAATATCATTTTAATTACTCAAGCGTCTTCAGAACATACGATTTGTTTTGGTATTTTAGAAGATAATGCTGCGCTTGCGGAAACTGCCATAAATCAAGCCTTTGAGTACGAAATATCTAATAATAAAATAGATCCAATTATTGTAGAAAGAAAACTCTCTATTATTGCTTTAGTTGGTGATAATATGAAAAACCATCAAGGCATTAGTGGTAAAATGTTTAGCGTTTTAGGTAAAAACAATATTAATATTAGAGCTATTGCTCAAGGCGCATCAGAAAGAAATATATCGGCAGTTATTGCAGAAAAAGATGTAGAAAAAGCATTAAATACTGTACACGAACGCTTTTTCGAAGATAATATTAAACAACTAAATGTTTTTATTACAGGAATTGGTAACGTAGGCGAAAAACTAATCAATCAAATACAGCAGCAACACAACTATTTAAAAAAGAATTTAAAAATAGACGTTCGTATTGTTGGTCTAGCCAATTCAAAAAAAATGGTATTTAATTCTAAAGGTATTGATTTAAATAATTGGGCGTCTAAGTTTCATCATGCCGATAAATCTAGTTTAAACGGTTTTTTAGACAAAGTAAAAGAAATAAACCTTCGGAATAGTATTTTTGTGGATGTTACAGCTAACGAGGCTGTTTCCACAATGTACGAACACTATTTAAAAAATAGTATTGCCGTTGTTGCCTGTAGTAAAATTGCATGTTCAAGTGCCTATAGTAATTATAAGTTATTACAAGATTTAGCTCTTAAATACAATACACCTTTTTTATATGAAACTAATGTTGGCGCAGGACTACCGATAATTAATACCTTAAATAATCTAATTACTTCTGGAGATAAAGTTACAAGTATTCAAGCAGTTTTGTCTGGAAGTTTAAACTTTGTGTTTAATAATTTTAGTGATCATACTAACTTTCACGATACTGTAAAACGTGCTCAGTTTGAAGGTTATACCGAACCAGATCCTAGAATAGATTTAAGTGGTATTGATGTGGCTAGAAAAATTTTAATTTTAGCTCGTGAAAATGGAGGAACAATGGACATTGAATCTATAGAAAACGAATCCTTTTTAACTAAAGCTAATTTAGAGAGTGATACTGTAGACGATTTTTACAAAACGCTTAAAACCGACGAGGCACATTTTCAAAAATTATATGCAGATGCAAAAGAAAAAAACTGCCAGTTAAAATACGTTGCAGAATTTAAAAACGGAAAAGCAAAAGTTGGCTTGCAACAAATTCCTGAAGGTCATCCTTTTTACAATTTAGAAGGTAAAGATAACATCGTTATGTTTTATACAGAACGTTATCCAGACCAGCCACTTATTGTTAAAGGTGCTGGTGCTGGTGCAGATGTTACCGCTTCTGGATTGTTTGCAGATATTATTAGGATTGGAAACAACTAAACATGTAAGGAACATAAATTACCCAAACTAAAATAAGTGCTAGCGCAATTTATAAGCACATATAACCAGTAAAATTAGTGAATACGTGACCTTTAAAAATAACGAAATAAAAATACTCTCTCCAGCAACAGTGGCAAATGTGTCTTGCGGATTCGATGTGCTAGGGTTTTGCCTAGATAACATTGGTGATGAAATGGTAATCCGTAAAACTAATAAAAAAGGCATTCATATTACAAAAATTGAAGGTCACGATTTACCTTTTGAAGCTGAAAAAAATGTGGCTGGCGTTTCAGCATTAGCCATATATAATGACGCAAAGCCTAATTTCGGTTTTGAAATTGAAATATACAAATACATTAAACCAGGAAGTGGTATTGGAAGTAGTGCTGCAAGTGCTGCAGGAAGTGTTTGGGCTATAAATAAGCTTTTAGGTGACCTTTACAACAACACACAATTAACTGCATTTGCTATGAAGGGCGAAGCACTAGCTAGCGGAAGTGAACATGCAGATAACCTCGCTCCCGCCCTTTTTGGCGGTTTTACTTTAGTAAAATCTATTGCGCCATTACAAATTTTGAAAATACCAACACCAACAGATCTATATGCCGCTATAATTCATCCAGAAATTGAAATTAAAACGTCAGAATCTCGCGCCATTTTACCAAAAGAAATTCCTTTAAAAAATGCTATTACGCAATGGGCGAACGTTGGTAGCTTAATCCATGCCATGCATACCAATGATTATGGATTGCTAAGTCAATCGCTTAACGACGTTATTGTAGAGCCATACAGAAGCAAATTAATCCCCCATTTTAATGCTGTAAAAACAGATAGCTTGAAAGCTGGAGCATTAGGTGTTGGAATCTCTGGTTCTGGACCTTCAATATTTGCACTAACCAGAGGTAAGGACATTGCTGAAGATGTTGTTGAGGCTATGAAAAAAATATATAAAAATACAGACATACATTTTAATACTTACGTGTCCAAAATTAATACCAACGGAATGAAAATAATCTAATGGTGTAGCTATTACGCGCTTATATAATAAGAAAAGGTGTTAGCAACTACGTAAGGATAATTGAAAAAAAAATTAAACAATAATAAGAAAAAAATTGCCACGTTCTTGCCTTAGGGTAGCATTTGGTAATTAGAAAATAAGTAAGCATGAACTACTACTCACTTAACCATAAAGCATCAAATACAACATTTAAAGACGCGGTAATTAGAGGTTTGGCACCTGATAGAGGTTTATTTTTTCCTGAAACAATAACACCATTACCACAAACTTTTTTTGAAAATATAGATAGTTTAACATATCCTGAAATTGCTTTTCAAGCCATTAAGCAATTTGTTAGTCCAGATATTCCAGAAACTGTTTTAAAAACAATAGTTCAAGAGACACTATCGTTCGACTTCCCAGTGGTTAAATTAAACAACAATATTTCAACTTTAGAGTTATTTCATGGACCAACAATGGCTTTTAAAGATGTAGGCGCACGTTTTATGGCACGTTGTTTAGGATATTTTAATAAAGACAATACAAATGAAGTTACTGTATTAGTCGCCACATCTGGAGATACAGGAGGTGCTGTAGCCAACGGATTTTTAGGGGTTAAGGGTGTTAATGTGGTAATCCTCTATCCTAGCGGAAAAGTTAGCGATATTCAAGAAAGACAGCTTACAACTTTAGGCAAAAATATAAAAGCCTTAGAAGTTGATGGCGTATTTGATGATTGTCAAGACATGGTGAAGCAAGCTTTTTTAGATACAGATCTAACCAGTAAAATGCAATTAACCTCTGCTAACTCTATAAATGTGGCACGTTGGTTACCACAGCTCTTCTACTTTATGTTTGCTTACAAGCAGTTACATAATAAACATAAAGAGATCGTGTTTTCAGTACCCAGTGGAAACTTTGGAAATGTTTGTGCAGGCATGATGGCACAACAATTAGGACTACCAATTAAACATTTTATAGCCTCTAACAACGACAATAATGTAGTTACTAATTATTTAAAAACTAAAGAATATAGACCAAAACCATCTGTACAAACTATTAGTAATGCTATGGATGTTGGCAACCCAAGTAATTTTATTCGCATTCAAGAAATCTATAAAAATAAATTTAACACTTTAAAACAAAACCTATCTTCTTATAGTTTTAGCGATAAGGAAACTAAAATAGCTTTAAAAGAAATTTACGACAACTACAACTACGTTGCAGATCCTCATGGCGCTGTTGGTTATTTAGGTTGCAAAGCTTATTTGAAAGATAATCCAAAGGCACACTGCGTATTTTTAGAAACGGCACATCCAACTAAGTTTTTAGATGTCGTTGAAGAGGTCATTAAAGAAAAACAGGTATTACCTAAGCAAATTCAAGCAGTAATGGGACAAGAAAAAGTGGCAACTAAGATTGGTACTTACAAGGATTTAAAAACATTTTTATTAAAATAAATAGCCCTATAATCAACCACACAATAGCTTAGTGTAGCGCAAAAAAGTAATGCCTTGGTCATCTAAATTTTAAAAACACCAACTAATAAGAAAAATACAAGCCTGTAATTAGCTATTGTAAATTCTTAACTGCTACACTCATGACATTGTCCCATTAGCAGAATATTTGTAGACTGTATTTTATAATTTTTAATAGATGGAATTGGAATCTTTACAGATAAACATTCCACCTTATTACAAGAGCTACATTGAAAATGTGGATGTCTATCTAAATGATAATTTGCTGAACAACCGTTGCACTTTGCATACCATTTTAAACCATCCTTACCATTAAAAGCATGAATATTCCCATCTTGCTCAAGTCTATCTAAAACACGATACACTGTCGTTTTATTCATCTTATCCCCTAAAATTTTAACCAGATGTACTACCGATTGTGCCTCATTTTCCTTATTAAATATTTGGAGTACCGCACTTACCGCCTTTGTTTTCCTAATTATACCCATAACATCAAAATTAATGCAACTAAATTGCATTTACAAATTTAATATTCTATTTTAGCAACTTAGTTGCAATAACAATATTTTTTTATTCATGAGACAGTTACATAATTTTACCAGAAAAAAAATATATTGGGCCGATAAACTAGGAGCAATAAGTGCTTTTTTGTGCATAATTCATTGCCTTGCAGTGCCAACATTACTTGCTATGGGTATTGGATTTTTAAATAATTCTATTTTTGCAATTCTATTTATTTTGATTGCATTTTTCTCAATCTATAAAGCTACTCATGGTAATTTTACTAAACCTAATAGTCTAATATTATGGATTGCATTTGTAGGATTTGTAACCTCAATGGCATTGGAAGAACAAGCCGAAATTTTTCAATACAGCATGTTCGTTTTTTCCCTTTTAATAATTGTTTGCCACCTTTACAATATTAGAACATGTTTAAAACTATAAACATAAAAAAGTTTAAAAGGTAACTACTCAAATAGTATTAAAGCACGACTAATTTAATAAGTCTTCTAAACCTTGCTTTTTAACCAGAAACCCAGAGCATTTTATTTTAATAGTTACTAACTGTTTTGTTATTAGCGTCACTTAAAATATCATCTATTTTACATCTGTCAATAATTTTTACTTCGGTATAATAATTTTCAATACTTTTGTTTGACTTATTTAAAAGAATCCGCTCGACGGAAAAAAAAAATTTACTAATGAAAAACACAACGTTAACAAAAACACACGAAGCACTTGGTGCTAAAATGGTACCATTTGCAGGCTATAATATGCCTGTACAATACGATGGTGTAAACATAGAACACGAAGCGGTAAGAAAAGATTGTGGCGTTTTTGATGTGTCGCACATGGGCGAATTTTTAATCGAAGGTCCACAGGCGCTAGCCTTAATACAAAAAGTATCTAGTAATGATGCTTCAAAATTAACCGTTGGAAAAGCACAATATTCTTGTTTACCAAATGATGATGGTGGCATTGTAGACGATTTAATCATCTATAAACTTAAAGAAGAAAGCTATTTATTGGTTGTAAATGCTAGTAATATTGAAAAAGATTGGAACTGGATTTCTTCTAAGAATGATGTTGGTGCAACCATGCGCGATCTAAGTGAGGAGTATTCACTTTTAGCTATTCAAGGCCCAAATGCTGTCGAGAAAATGCAAGCCTTAACCAGTTATGATTTATCCGAAATAAAATTCTACAATTTTGTTGTAGGCGATTTTGCAGGCATTGAGCATGTTATTATTTCTGCAACTGGTTACACAGGAAGTGGTGGATTTGAAATTTACTGTAAAAATAGCGAAGTTAAGCAAATATGGGATAAGGTTACTCAAGCTGGAGCAAAGCCAATTGGTCTTGCCGCTCGAGATACTTTAAGACTTGAAATGGGGTATTGCCTTTATGGTAACGACATTACAGACGACACTTCTCCATTAGAGGCTGGTTTGGGTTGGATTACAAAATTTACTAAGAATTTTACAAATTCTGATGCCTTAGAAAACCAAAAGCGTATGGGTGTTGACCGCAAGTTAGTTGCTTTTGAGCTTGACGATCGTGGCATTCCAAGACAAGGCTACGATATTGTCGATGGTCAAGGTGCAAAAATAGGCTTAGTAACTTCTGGTACCATGAGTCCTATGTTAGGAAAAGGAATAGGTTTGGGTTATGTTCCAATCGTTTTTGCAGATGTAAATACAAAAATTAATATTCAAATTCGTAAAAAAGCAGTATCAGCAACCATCGTGAAATTGCCTTTTTATAAAGGCTAAATTATATGATTAATTTCCAAAACGTAATTAATGACATTCATAACAATCTTAAATCTTCAGAAAATAGAGGTGTTGTAGCGTCTTACATTCCGGAATTAGAAAAACAAAGCGCTAAGAGTTTTGGCATTTTTTTAAAACCTATAAACGGCGAAAATTGCCATGTTGGAGATTGGAATACACCATTTTCAATACAAAGTATTTCAAAAGTATTAGCGCTATCTAAAGCTATAGTTTTTGAAAATAATAAAGTTTGGCAACGTGTTGATGTAGAACCTTCTGGAAATCCTTTTAATCATCTATCTTTATTAGAATTGGAAAAAGGTATCCCAAGAAATCCCTTAATAAATGCTGGCGCTATTGTCATTGCCGATATTTTAGTAACGCATCTTAAACATCCCAAACAAGATTTTTTAGACTATGTTCGAAATATTGCTGGAGATCATACCATTAATTATAATTTGGATGTTGCAAAATCAGAACAAAACACAGGTTTTAAAAATTTTGCAGCAGCACATCTTCTAAAATCTTTTAAAAATCTTAATAATGATGTGGATACTGTTTTAGATTTCTATTTTCACCAATGTGCTTTAGAATTAAATTGTAAGCAACTGGCTAATGCTTTTTATTTATTTGCCAACGCAGGAAAATGCATTAATAATAAACAACATTTGTCTTTAATACAGGTAAAAAGAATTAATGCTATTATGTTAACCTGTGGTTTTTACGATGAAGCTGGTGAATTTGCTTTTGAGGTTGGATTACCTGGTAAAAGTGGTGTTGGCGGTGGCATTGTTGCCTTACTACCAAGCAATTTTGTTATTGTTACGTGGTCTCCGGGTTTAAATGCTAAAGGAAACTCCCTTCTTGGAATGCAAGCCTTAGAACAATTTACAACCAAAACAAAACGTTCTATTTTTTAAAGTTCTAATTTTTAAATGAAGCAAGAAATAGATCAAAAACATAAAATTCTTATATTAGGCGCTAGTGGTTTTATTGGCGAAGCCATATATAAAGAACTCTGCTCCTATTTTAGAACTTACGGCACGTATAGAACTGATAATTACAACTACGATAAGAATCAGCATTATTTTCAATATAATGTCGAGGAAGACGATATTTTTGAAATTCTAAACTGTGTAAACCCTACTATTATTGTGTCTGCTTTACGTGGTGATTTTTCAGCTCAAGTTATCGCTCATGGGCACCTAAGTGAATATCTTATTGCCAATAATGCTAAACTTATTTACTTATCGTCTGCTAATGTTTTTGATGGGTATAGTAAGTTTCCTAGTTACGAACATGACAAAACATTAAGCCATAGTGTATACGGACATTTTAAAATTAAAATTGAAAACATGCTATTACGGTTACCAAAAAAGCAAGTAGTCATTATACGATTACCAATGGTTTTTGGGGTGCAATCACCTAGAATAAAAGAGATTAAAGCCTATTTAAAAGAAGGAATGCCTATTGAGGTGTTTCCCAACTTGGTAATGAATGTGACTACAGATACCAAAGTAACTCAGCAAATTCATTATATTATTAACCGTAATACTTTTGGGGTTTTTCATTTAGGAAGTAATGATCTAGTACACCATGACGATTTTATAAAGGAAATTATTGAAACTCTTGGTTGCATTAGACCTTATTTTAAAAATGTGTACACTACAAACGAAGAGCGCTATTTAGCGGTATTATCTAAACATAATAAATTGCCTAAGCAATTACAATTACAGAGTATAAACGTTTTAAAAGAGTTAGAGGTTTAATGCTAAATAAAAAGTAAATGCTTAACATATAATTTTTAATTTAAAATTTAAATAACATGTCCAAACTAACAGAAAAAGAAATAAAAAAACATTTAGAAAAACTACCAGAATGGGATTATGTTGATAATGCCATCCATACAGAATACGAATTTAATAATTTTAAAGATTGTTTTAGTGCCATGAATAGGATTGCTTTTGAATGCGAAGCTCTAAATCATCATCCAGATTGGTCTAATACTTATAATGTGCTTAATATTAAATTATCTACTCACGATGCCGACGGCGTTACTATAAAAGACATTAAATTAGCATTAGCAATAGAAGGCATTATTGAAGAGGAAGATGAATAAAAACTTTATTAGCTCAACTTTTTTTATAAATTTGTAAGAAATAACTAATTAAGTAATAAGTGTAAGCTTCCAATTCTGGAAGAAAAAATAAAAATATATAGTTTTCTATGGGAAGAGCTTTTGAGTTCCGTAAAGCAAGAAAAATGAAACGTTGGTCGGCAATGAGTAAAGCCTTTACACGCATTGGTAAAGACATTGTTATGGCTGTAAAAGAAGGTGGTCCTGATCCAGATAGTAATTCGCGATTAAGAGCAGTCATACAAAATGCAAAGGCAGTTAATATGCCAAAAGACAATGTAGAACGTGCTATTAAAAAAGCTAGCGAAAAGGACCAAGGGGATTTTAAAGAGGTCATTTTCGAAGGGTATGCACCTCATGGCATAGCAATATTAGTTGAAACCGCTACAGATAATAATAACAGAACAGTTGCCAACGTTAGAAGTTATTTTAGTAAATGCGATGGAAGTTTAGGTACCTCTGGTTCTGTAGTATTTATGTTCGATCATACTTGTAATTTTAAAATAAAAGCAGAAAATTTAGACTTAGAAGAGCTAGAACTAGAACTAATAGATTATGGCGTTGAAGAAATTTTTGAAGACACAGATGAAGATGAAAATGGAGAAGAGCAAAATTATATTTTAATTTACGCACCATTCGAGAGTTTTGGAAATATCCAATCGTACTTAGAAAATAATTCAATAGAAATTATTTCTTCTGGTTTCGAGCGCATTCCGCAAGTTAATAAGACATTGAATACAGAACAAGCAGCAGACGTAGAGAAACTTCTAGAAAAGCTTGAAGAAGATGACGACGTCCAAAATGTCTACCATACTATGGAAGAAAGCACAGAAGCGTAACATCTTTGCTTATTTTCTAATTAGTATAGCCATTATAAACAAAAAGAAATAACTCATATTCTAATTGCTTTTACACTAAAAAGCCACGCATTTAGCGTGGCTCTTAAAACAATTATAAACGTGCAGGTTTTAGTTTTTAGATAAGTACACTGCAGAAGCAGACATTAAACTATTGTTGACTACTGGTGTTAAATTTCCTCCACTTCCAATATTATTAAAAGCTAAAATTCTACCGTTTGCAGCTTCAGCAATAAATACTGTTTCTGTCGCTGCATCGTAAGCAACATCTACTGGGTTACCTAAAACTGTATTTGATCCAGAAACTCTTACTTGGTTAACTACTGATAATGTTCCATTATTAGGCGTTGTGTTTAGCTTAGAGGTGAAATCTGATATTACATGAAATCCTCCGTCTGTAGCGTCTGCCGCAGATCCAATATCTGTTAACACTGCTGTGTTTGAATTCACGTCAAAAGCAATACCATGTGTTCTGGTAATCCCTTCAATAGTAATCCTTTTTGAGGCTGCTACAGTAGCATCTGAAGTGTTAGACAAGAAGCCACTAAAAACGGCAAGGTCTCCTGTAGCATCTACAATAGCATAAAGATCTTGACCATTAAAAACAATACCCCAAAGCTTAAAGTTAGTCGTGATTGTATTTCTTAAATTAAAAGTAGTACCATCTTTTTCATAAATAAATAATCTACCGTCTGGTGTAGTTGCATCTCCATCAACATCTGCACTATCTGCAACCACATAAAAATTACCGTTCACAGCAACTTCTCTAGGGCTTACCAAATCTGAACTGCCAGAAATAGCGGCTGTTACTACAGCTCCATTTGATAATGAGGTAACATCTGTAAACCCTTCTAGGGCTAAACCAGATCTTGAAGCTTGGATTACAGTATCCGATGAGCCATCGTAATACACACCATCTGCAGCAATGCTCGTTGTTACTAAAGTTGTAGCTGTAATATTAGACGCATCTGTTACATCGTAGACCGTAATATTTCCATTCGCGTTATTAGAAGTATATAAACGCGTTGAAGTGGTATTATCATTTTGATTTGCATTATTATCATCGTCATTACTACAAGATGTAAAAACTATTGCTGTTAAAGCAAATAAACTAAACAATTGAATTGACTTTTTAAACTTTTTCATTTGATATTGGTTTTAATTATTATTGTTTCATTTATTTACGTATTAAGACTATTTTTAGTTTTAAATACGATGAAGTTTAACCATAAATTAACAATTATTAGATGGAATTCTTAATTTTTGTTAAAAATAAAAGTGTGTTATTCTGCAGAGTTGCTGCCAATTAATAATATTGTTTCTTCTAATATGCTAAGGCACCTTGGTACGCATTGAGTAAGCTTAATTTTAGAATTTTTAGGAGTATTTATTTATAATTGTATCTGTGTTTCTATATTAAAGTTTGATTTGAATTTGTAGTTTAAAAATTGAAAAGCCACTTTACAAAGGTTAAGTGGCTTTTTAAATCTTGTAATAATTAAATGTTTCTTTTTAGGGACTTAGCAAAAGTTTACTTTATGTTTCATCATTTATACTACACTTTAGATAGTTCAAAAAGTGTACCATTCTATAATTTAATTAAGAATATTCAGGTTTTTTACCTAAAACATCTTTAAAGAAAGATTTCATAAATTTAAAATCTGCTTGTACACTATCCGTAGGATAAAATGGTTCTGAAATAGTATTCGTTTTATTTTTAAAGTCTAGAGTAAACATAATAATTGGCACATTTGCAGTTTTAGCAATATAATAAAAGCCGGTTCTCCATTGTTTTACTTTTTTTCTAGTGCCTTCCGGAGCAAATGTTATTCTAAACTCTTGGTGTTTGCTAAACTCTTTAGCAATGGCCTCTACTTTATTTTCATTTTTACTACGGTTTAAGGGTACACCGCCAATGGCTCTAAAATAATACCCAAATGGCCAAGTAAATAATTCTTTTTTACCAACAAAATTGGTTTTTACCTTTACGATTTTTCGTAATAAAACACCTATATAAAAGTCATGCCAGCTCGTATGCGGAGCCGCGATAATAACTGCTTTACAAATAGAATTTTTAGAGAAATTGCTATTCCCTTCTATTTTCCATCCCAATAATTTAAAGTAAATAATTTTGGCTAGCCAGCGCATATTACATCTTTTGGTAAAGCGCTTTTAATTTATCTCTTGTTATGGTATTTTTCCATTGTTTACCAATTGCATTTTCCCACAACGGCTCAAGACTTAAAGCAACATTAATCATAGTATCAAATTCCTTATCAGATAGATCTTTACAAATACCTTGAGGTAAAATAATGTTATGTTTTGTTTTCATGGTTTTAAACAGTGCAACTCCTTCTGGATAGTAGTCCTCCAAATGATTAAACACAATACAATTGCCAATACCGTGTTTAACACCTAATAAATAACCTAAGCCATAACTTAAAGCATGAGCAACGCCAACTTGAGAATAGGCAATACTCATACCGCCATGCCAACTTGCCATCATTAATTTGTCTTGAGAGTCCTCAGTACTTAAATTATTTTCAAGAAAAATTTCTTTACAAAGTGAATATGCTTTTTCGCCATAAGTTTGGCTAAATGCATTTAAAAAAGTACCATTAAGAGACTCTATACAATGCACAAAACAGTCCATACCTGTATAAAACCATTGGTCTTTAGGCACATCCTTAGTTAATTCCGGGTCTAGAACAACCTGATCAAAAGGTGTAAAATCGCTATTAATACCTAGTTTTCGCTCCGGACCTGTTAAAATTGTAGTTCTTGATACTTCTGCTCCTGTTCCAGAAATAGTAGGAATTCCTACATGATAGACCGCTGGATTTTTAACCAAATCCCAACCTTGATAATCCTTACTATCACCATCATTAGTAAGCATAATGGATACAGCTTTAGCAACGTCTAATACACTTCCGCCTCCTATACCAATAATTCCTGATGGTAATTCTTTAAAATTAAGAATAATTTGATTTACTAAATCATCTATTTGAGATGTCTTAGGCTCTTCGGCAGCAGAAATGTAGATTAATTTATCATCGTAAGACATTGGGATTCTAGAGGTCAACCAAGCGTTGCCTTTAAAAACATCGTCTACAAAATATATAAATGGTGCTTTAGTATTTAACCGCTTAGGAGAGAGAATATCCTCTAACTGATTAAAACTACCTCGTCCAAAAATAACTCTGGACACCATTGGAAAATTCTTATAATTCATGCAACTATTTGTAACTGTAAAAATATTGTTTTCTAATTTAATACTGAAATTACTTCGCTTAAATTTTTAAGCGTTCTATAATCTATAGGATTATTAGGATTAACGGCAACTTCTTCATGGGCCCATGTGGTATGAAATGGAACATGAATAGCCTTAGCTCCTATTGCTACTAAGGGTAAAACATCCGACTTTAATGAGTTTCCAATCATTAAAAAATGTTCTGTTTTTATATTCAAATGTTTAAGCAACCTACTGTAATTATCTTCGTTTTTATTACTTAAAACCTCAATGTGATGAAAATATTTTAACAATCCAGATTTTTTAAGCTTCCGTTCCTGGTCTAGTAAGTCTCCCTTAGTAATTACTATCAATCTATATTTTTTATACAAGACTTTTAGCACCTCTTCTACACCATCCAACAATTCTACTGGCTTTTTAATCATGTCCTTCCCAATGTCCAATATTTTCTGTATAGAACTATTGGATACTGTATTATTGGATAATTCTAAAGCTAATTCTACCATAGACAAAACAAAACCTTTAACCCCATAACCATATACTGCAAGGTTATTTATTTCCATTTTATAGAGTTCTTGATCTATTTTATTTTCAGTTTCAAATCTGCTTAATAGTTTAGCAAACTCCGTTTCTGCATCACGAAAATAGGTTTCGTTTACCCAAAGCGTATCATCTGCATCAAAGCCAATAACTTTTATATTTTGGTAGTCCGTTCTCAATTTATTTCCAAAGCTTTTTTGCGCGTTCTAAATCTTCAGGCGTATCAATTTCTATACCTTGAACGTGAGTTTCCACCATTTTTATACGTTTTCCATACTCAAGATAGCGAATACACTCAATTTTTTCTGAAGCTTCTAACACCAATATGGGTAGATGGTAAAATGCTAATAGCGCTTCCTTTCTAAAGGCATATACACCTTTGTGTTTATAATATTTTGTAGCAACTGTCCTATCTCTACGAAAAGGAATTGGACTACGCGAAAAGTAAAGGGCAAAGTTTTTTTTATCTACAATAACTTTTACCGTATTTGGATTATTAATTTCTTCATCATCTGTAATGTGAACCATTAAAGAGGCCAAATCAACTTCCATAGCTTTGTCTTCTTTAAATACTGTAATTAATTTTCTTAGCGACTCTACTTCTGTAAATGGCTCATCGCCTTGAACATTAACAACTATATCAACATCCATAAACTCAACAGCTTCTGCAATACGATCGCTTCCACATTCATGTTCTTTAATACTCATAACTGCTTTTCCACCAATATTTTCAATCTCTTTAAAAATTTTAGTGTTATCTGTAACCACAACCACATCATCAAATAATTGCGTAGCAACTGTAGCCTCGTAAGTACGAGTAATTACAGGTTTACCTTCCAAATCTTGCATGAGTTTGCCAGGAAAACGAGAAGCACTGTATCGTGCAGGTATCATTGCTACTATTTTCATTTATTTAGCTGAAGTATTTTGAAAATTAATGAGCATCAAAAATATAATTTTTAAATTGAATTTATGCTTTCCGCGATTTAAACTTTTTATATAGCCTAAAGATGATGAATAAAATAATGAACACTAAAAATAGTGCAACAATAGGAAAAACTATAGACATGGCAGACATTACTACTGCGGTGCCTGTTTCTACAGTTGAAACTATAGGATTTGCAATGCCTCCAGTGGTTGCTGTAGAAGCCAATCGTGTTGCTCCAGAAGTACTTGCCACTGCAGCCGCAGTTCCGCCACCCGCTATTATAGCTAAAGCCCATGTAATTACAGGACTTAAATCTGCAACCGTAGATACCATAACTGCAGTTCCCGCAATTGCTGCTAATGGAATGGCTGCCGAGTCCAATAAATTATCTACATAAGGAATATAATAAGCAAAAATTTCTACAACTGTAGCTACGCCTAAAACTATCACCGCAGAAACGCTACCAATCCATTGCCATGATTCATTTAATTCCCAATGACCTAAAAAAGCAGTTAAACTTAAAGCAAACAATGGTACAAAGACGCGAAAACCTACTGATGCAGATAATCCAATGCCTAGACAGATACTAATTATTGTTTCACTCGTCATTTTTAAAAATTTAATTATTTTCAATATAGCATTAAATTTTTTATTTAAAAAAATGGTTAAACTGTATGAGCTGATTCTTTATTTAAAGTTGCCTTTACTTAAATACAAATACAATACTACTCTTAAAAAGAAAAAACGTGATAATCTATATTTTGCCTATGTCATTTTTACTAAATAAAAACTGGGCACTTTCTTGCTTTTAAGAGAGCAAAGGAAAAGTGCTATTAATAAAGCATGTTAATTTAGTCAGACTTCTTTACTCAGCCTCAAAAAAGTCGTCCGAAAAACCAATTAAATATAGTTTTTCTTTGGCTCTAGTTACTGCCGTGTATAACCACCTTAAATAATCACGATTAATACCTTCAGGTAAATACGGTTGCTCTACAAAAACTGTGTGCCATTGTCCTCCTTGCGATTTATGACAAGTAATGGCATAAGAAAACTTAACCTGTAAAGCATTAAAATGTTTATTACTTTTTGTTTTTATAAACCTTTGATATTTACTTGTTTCTTCTGCATAATCCTTTTGCACTTCTTGGTACAATCTATTAGAATCTTCATAAGGTAAAGATGGTGTTTCTGCATTAATTGTGTCTAATAATAGTACTGTTTCTAACGGAATCATTTTTGGATAATCTACCATTCTTACTTTTACTTCGGCAAAACGAAAGCCGTATAATTCTTTAATGCTAAAGATTTCAAGCACTTCTATAATATCACCATTAGCAATAAAACCAGCTTCACTAGTAGGCTTTAGCCAAAAATAATTATTCTTAACTACCATGAGGTAATCGCCGGCAGACAATTCATTTTCATTAAATAAAATTCGACTACGAATTTGTTGATTATATAAGTTAGCACGCTTATTACTACGCACAATAATTGCCATTTCCTCGTTGCCCAACGTACTATAGGCATCGTTAATAGCGTCCATGATGTCATACCCATCTATTAATCTTACAATATCAGGATAACCTTTAATATTAAATTGGAAACTTTCATGATATGAACTTGCTATGGTCTCTCTTAATAACGTTGCATTGTCTAAAATACCAGAATCTTGACCTTGGCGCATGACTTCATCAAGTTCCATTTTTGTAACCGCCTTATTATAGTTTAGACTTAAAATAGTTTCGTCTAAAGCGGGACTAATTTCTAATTTCACGGGCGGTAACTGTGCCGTATCTCCAATTAAAAGCAATTTACAGTTATGGCCTTGGTACACGTACGTCATGACATCGTCTAACAAAGACCCATTGGCATATAATTTAGAGTCTGATGCCGTATCTGGTATCATAGAGGCTTCATCAATAATGAAAATCGTGTTTTTATGTTTGTTGGGTTGTAAAACAAATTTAACACCTCCACCTTTTTCTTTTTTAGGAAAATATATTTTTTTATGAATAGTAAAAGCTTCTTTTTTAGAATAATTACTAATTACTTTAGCTGCTCTACCCGTTGGAGCCATTAAAACAGCGCTCTTTTTCGCGTGCCATAAATTATTAACTATTGTACCGACAATTGTTGTTTTACCAGTTCCTGCATACCCTTTTAATAAAAATACGCCATTGGTATTGGTTGCAAAAATAAACTCTGAAAGTTGTAATAAAAGGATATCTTGTTTCGCATTGGGTTTAAAGGAAAAATGCTGCTTTATAAGTGAATAAAATTGTGAAGAGGTCATTAATCTAGTTAAAAATTCTAAAAATAATTCAAATATATAAATGATTTTTACGCATATTGGTTTTTACGAACAAAAAAAAATTGTAGATTTGCCATAGACCATTAACTAAATTTAATTAAATATGATGATAATTATCGGTGTTATAGCTGTAATTGCTCTTACAATTTTGATTGTTTGGGCTATAGATAAGTTTATTCCTAATAAGTTAAAAGCACCTATTAGTATTTTACTGTGGATAGGCATTTTTGCTTTAGGGTATTTAACCTTCAATTCTGTTTACGATGAAATTAAATTTCACAACATTAAAAAAGAAAGATACGCGGCAGTTATTGAAAACTTAGTGGATATTCGAGATTCGCAATTAGCTTACAAAGAAGTAAATGGTAAATTTGCCGATAATTATAACGATTTAATTAAATTTATTGAAACTGGTAAGTTTGCCATTATCGAACGAAGAGACACTACGGTTTTAGATGTTCAAAAAACAAGAGCTTACGGTGGTATTAGGTATACTAAGGAAATTACTATTACCGATACCTTAGATTTTGTTTCTGTTAGAGATTCACTATTTAATAAGTCTACACGCTACAAATCAATGATGAATATTCCCTTTGCTAAAGAAGGGACAACATTTGCACTAAAGGCAGGTTTGATTGGGGATGAAGAAAAAAAACTACCAGTATTTGAAGCGAAGGCTATGAAAAGAGATATTTTACATGATCAGAATTTAGATTTAGTTAAAAAGGAAGAACGTGCTTTTTCGGTTGAAGAAATTAATGATGATGCCATAAAGATTGGTTCCATGGAGGAAGTAAAAACTAATGGTAACTGGCCTAAAGTTTATGATCCAATCAAAAACCAATAATATACCAATTACTAATAAAGTGTTGTCCATTCAAATAAGTTTGAATGGACTTTCTTTTTGTATCCTAAATACGAAAGACAATTCTATTTTAAATATTGACCACAAAGGTTTTAATAATAAGGTAACACCTGTAGAGTTACTTGATGCTGTAAAACACGCTTTTAATACTAAAACATGGTTAAATTATAGTTATAATACGGTTCAAGTTATACATTGTAATGAATTGGCAACTTTAGTCCCAAAACCATTGTTTGATGAATCTGCAATTGCAGACTATCTAAAACTAAATTCCAAAATTCTTAAAACCGACTATATAACCTTTGATGATATTTCTGTAAACGACACGGTAAACGTTTACGTGCCATATGTAAATGTCAACAATTACTTGTATGAGCATTTTGGTAATTTTACCTTTAAGCACTACTCCACTATTTTAATTGAGAAAATTTTAGCTTCTGAAAAGCATGCTAGTGGAAATAAAATGTTTATTCATGTTAACGCCACACATTTTGAAATTATAATTACTAAAAATGGTGCTCTAGCACTTTACAATACTTTTGAATACCAAACAGTAGAAGATTTTATATACTATATTTTATTTACTGCAGAGCAATTAGAGTTAAATCCCGAAGAAATAGATACGGTTTTGTTAGGTGCCATACGTAAAGATGATGCCTTATATACTGTCCTTTATAAATATATAAGACATATAGCTATCGATATTAAAATACAGAATAATAACGCTACTGGAACCCAAAAGAACAAGCACTCAAATGTTACACTTTTAACTCGTTTTTAAATGCGCATTATTTCAGGAGAATTTAAAGGCAGAAGAATTACAGCTCCAAAAAAGCTGCCTATTCGTCCAACAACAGATATGGCAAAAGAATCGCTATTTAATATTTTAAATAATCGGTATTATTTTGAGGATATTTCTGTATTAGACTTGTTTTCAGGCTCTGGTAATATTAGTTACGAATTTGCTTCTCGCGGTACTAAAAATATAACCGCAGTCGATCAGGATTATGGATGCATTAGATTTATAAACGACACTGCAGAAAAGTTTAATATGCCTATAAATACTATAAAAAGTGAGGTTTTTAAATTTTTAGAAAAAAACAAGACTAAAGCTACTATTATTTTTGCAGATCCACCTTACGATTTTACTGTTGAAGCTTTCTCTAAAATACCAGAACTCATTTTTAAAAATAACGTATTAGAAGCAGAAGGTTTATTAATAATTGAACATTCAAAACATACCAATCTTATGCATTTAGAAAACTACAGCTATGCTAAAGGTTATGGCGGAAATATGTTTAGTTTCTTCCAGCTGCCTAAGGCAGATTAGATAAACATTCTATGGATATGCTTAATAGTGTTTAATTTAATTCATTATAATTATTAAATTCACATAAAAAAAAGCTCTTTAATTTCTTAAAGAGCTTGTTTATTTAAGCAAATCTATAAGCCGGATTCTGTTCATTCTCAATTTGTTTTAAAATTGCTCCCAAAACAAATTAAAAATGACCTTATCATTTATCTACGTGAGCTGTTACCAACACACTTTAGCTGCCTACCCTCTAGCTCGCGCGTGCACGCTCAAATGCTAGTTTACATGACATTGCACCATATAGAGTTTACCTGATTTCACTACAGCATAACCTGTACATTCTTTCTGTTGCACTTTTCCTAACCTCACGGCTGGTGGCAGTTAGCCACTATATTACACTTTGGTGTCCAGACTTTCCTTACAAACAATAAATGTCTGCACGATAAGGCAATTTACTTGTGTACAAAATTACAATAAAGTTGTTTATGTACGTATGGGGATTTGGTGTTAATTTATTTTAGGAGGTTGGATTAACCTGTAAGTTAGTTGGTATAGTTATTTTGAAGATAAAAAAAAAATGTTTAACGTGTTGTAGGAACCCAAACTCAAAATAAAAAAGCCGCTGGTATTGAAATTTAGAATTTGTAACAGATCCATAAGTAATAATAAGATAAGTAGGAACTTTAATTTAATATATACAGTAATGAAAATATTGAAATAAAAACCCACAACATCAGTGCTAATAAAATGGGTTTTACTCCAGTAGTTTTCAAATCTTTTACAGAAATGGTTGAACCAACAAGAAATAAGGTTACAACTAAAAGACGTTTGGCCATTAACACAATAATTAGAGTGGTAGACTCAGGTAAAATATGATAACTGTTTATTAAAATAGCAATGATAAACAAAAAAATAAAATAAGGAAGTTTTATTCTTTTTCCTTCTACTTTAAATAAAACCATTGAAAAAATAGATAAAGGAATTATCCATAAAGTTCTAGATAATTTTACTGTTGTTGCTATTCTCAAGGCTTCGGTGCCATAGTCCAGTGTAGCACCTACTACGGAACTTGTATCGTGTATAGCAATGGCACACCATAAACCAAATTGTTTTTGTGTTAAACTTAGATAATGCCCAACTGCTGGAAAAACAAATAACGCCATAGCATTTAAAAGAAAAATAATACTTAAAGCAATACTCAAAGTTTTACTTTTAGCCCTAATTACAGGAGCTATTGTAGCAATGGCACTTCCACCGCATATGGCAGTTCCAGATGTAATAAGATGACCTAATTTTAAATCTAATCTTAATATTCTTGTTAAAATTGAACCAAGTATGAGCGTTAAAAGTATTGTATAAATAGTTAAAGCTAAGCCCTCTTTACTTGTTTCAAAAGTTTCTTTAATAAACATTCCAAATCCCAATCCAACAACCGATATTTTTAGAAAATAATGTATGGCTTTATGACTGTATTTTTTAAATGGCGTGTTAAAAATTAGGGTATAGACAAAACCTAGTAGTAATGAAGTTGGACTATTAATGGTGCCTAAAAGTGCAGCAATAATTATAAGAATGAAAAGGGCTTTTGTTAAAATTTCCTTCATATCACATAATACTTTTCTGATACAAAGGTAGTTTTAAATTATAACCTTAAAGCAAATTAATTTACTATGTAGGATAACTAAAAGTTATAATTGTGACGAATAAATTTTTCAAAATTTTCTATTGAGGTTGATCGATATCCAGTTCTTTTAACAAAATAAAACCATCGTTCAATACTTAAACCTTTTAAGTCTATTATCTTGAGTTTATTTTTCAGTAAATCATCATTAATAGCGCTTATTGAAAGTAGCGCATAATCGTTGGAGCTGTATAAATAATTTTTAATAGCTTCTGTACTGTTTAAAGTTACAACAGAATTTAGTTTTTGAATTTTATTTTTTGCTAAAAAGGAATCAATAATTTCTCTAGTTCCAGAACCTTTTTCACGCTCAATTATTGGTATTTTTTGAAGCGTTTTAACATCAATACTGCCTTTTTTAAACGAAGTATTATTGACATTGGTGACTAGCACAATTTCATCTTTAATAAATTTATTAAAATGTAATTTTGGGTTGGAAAAATTTCCCTCCGTAATTCCAAAATCAATTTGTTCATTTAAAATTAAATTTTCAATACTTTCAGAATTATTACTGATGATGTTGAATTTTGTTTGTGGAAATTGCCTTCTAAACTTTGCAATAATTTTAGGAATGACATAATTGGATAGGGTTGTACTTACTCCAAAGTTTATAATTTTTGGAAAAGTTTCATTTTTATGTAGAAACTGATCTTCCATTTCGGAATAGATAGTTAGTAGTTGATTTACATATATAAGAAAGGATTTTCCTTCTAATGTTAATTCAATTGAATTCCTTTTTCTAACAAAAAATGTTGTGTTATATTCTTGTTCTAAATTTTTAATAGTTTTGGATATAGCTGGTTGTGAAACATACAATTGCTCGGCAGCTTTTGTAAAATTCAAGTGCTTAGCAACAATTTTAAAAGTGTTTAACTTAGTTTTCATTAATACTTTAATATGCTTGTATAGGATTTTAAGCGCTGTTTAAGCAGCTTAATTTAAAAATAAATCCCTTACTGTTAGTCTCCTAGAATCTAAATCTTGAGTATGATATAATAATAGATATATTTGCGCACGTAGTGTCCTCCCTATATTTTAACTTTTAGTCCTCTAACTCATGTGGTTTCTTCCTATGTTAAGAGCCGTCTAATTCAGAGAAATCCATTTTTTTAATGGAAACAATAGTATTTAGCATCTATAATCTAGTAATTTATTGAGGTTGTCTCACTAATTATAAATATCTTTTTATAATTTTTTATTTAAAAAAGGACATGTCCGTATATAGTCCAAAAAATAAAGGACTATGTATTACTACTTATGTTAATGAAATTCCATCCTCATCCATGCATTGTTATTAAACTATTTTTCTAATCATGATGATATTACCATGACTATGTGTTTAAAATATCAAATCGTGCAGTAGGTTTAGCAATAAGTCTGTCTTCACGAATAAGTTGACCAGTTCTCTCGCAAACACCATAAGTTTTATCTTGAATACGCTTTAAAGCCGATTGGAGTTCTCTAGATTTGCGCTGGAGACGGTTAATAAGTTGTTTGTCTTTAGCTTGCTGTTGAAAATGTTTGCTACTTTGATTAAAATCCACATTGGTTTGAGCTAAGTGCTGTTTCTGTGCTTTGCGATCATTTTTTAAATTTTCAAGTTCTTCCTTTGTAAGTCTTAATGCTTCATCTAAAATAATTTCAAACTTTTTAAGCTTTTCTGAACTATATTGTATTGTATTATTTGACATTTAATTATATTTAATTTTTCAGCAATATGCCTTTTTTAGCCTCTACCCAAATATATTGATTTTAATTAAGCTCTAAATGTTATTTACTGTTTTTAATACCTTATTTTATAATCTAAAATAAAAAAATAAATTTTCATAAACATAAAAAAAAATAATGCCAGAAATTATATTGCAGTGTTTTAACTAAATTTCTTTTTAATCATGCTACAGGTGGATAATTGTGTTCCTATTTATAATTAAAACTTAAAATTTAAGTCACTAGATTTTTATTAAAAACTGACTTCAATGTTTATTTTAGATGGCAAAATCTATTATATTTTTTTATAAATACAACTTAAAACAAAGATTGAAACTAAGATTGAAACACTTTGTGTTTGTTAATAACTCCTATTAAATTCTAAGCTCAAAATTCTAAATTGTAATCGTAATTTTTAACTTTGTTATTCTAATATCTATTAATGGAGCATTTTGTAGTATCGGCCAGGAAATACAGACCACAAACGTTTAAAGACGTGGTTGGACAGGACGCAATTACAAGCACCTTACTAAGCGCAATTGAAAATAACCATTTAGCTCAAGCTATATTATTTACAGGGCCGCGTGGCGTTGGTAAAACAAGCTGTGCGCGTATTCTTGCTAAAATGATAAATAGTGATGGTACAGAAACTGGAGACGAAGATTATGCTTTTAATATTTTTGAATTAGATGCCGCGTCTAATAATACCATAGATGATATAAGAAGTCTTACAGATCAGGTGCGTATTCCACCTCAAGTTGGTAAGTATAAAGTATATATTATAGATGAGGTACACATGCTCTCGCAAGCCGCTTTTAACGCCTTTTTGAAGACTTTAGAAGAACCGCCAAAACACTGCATTTTTATATTAGCAACAACTGAAAAACATAAAATAATACCAACAATTTTATCGCGTTGTCAGATTTTTGATTTTAAACGTATTACGGTTAAAGATGCTAAAAAGTATCTTAAGTTTATAGCAAAGGAGCAAGGTATTACTGCAGATGACGATGCGCTACATATTATTGCTCAAAAAGCTGATGGTGCCATGCGTGATGCTTTATCTATTTTTGATCGTGTGGTTAGTTTTTCTGGTAAAGACTTAACACGTCAATCAGTTACAGAGAATTTAAACGTCCTGGATTACGAAACGTATTTTGAAAGTACAACATTAATATTAGACAATAAAATACCAGATTTATTACTTCAATTTAACGACATTTTAGCCAAAGGATTCGATGGGCATCATTATATTGCAGGTTTAGCATCTCATTTTAGAGATTTGCTAGTTTGTCAAAATCAAGCAACCATTGAGTTGTTAGAAGTTGGAGATACCACCAAAACTAAATATTTAGAGCAATCTAAAAAAGCCCCACAATCCTTTTTAATAGAAGGTATTGAGCTTGCTACTGCAACAGATTTAAAATATAAATCTAGTAAAAACCAACGGCTACTCGTTGAACTTTGTCTTATGCAGCTTGCCTCTATCACTTTTGATGGAGAAAAAAAAAATAACAGTCGGTTTATAATTCCGCCCTCGTATTTTAAACGTGTAGGCATTACTCCCATTCCAGTAAAAATACCCACACCACCTACCGAAACTCATCCAAAAGAGGTTTTAGATAATAATATACAACCTGTTGACTCTACGGTAATTAAAACTGATGAAATACAAAAACCTAGTGCACCTAAACTTGTTTTAAACTCTAATGCAAAACTTAGTTCTGGATTATCTTTAAGTAGTATTCGTGCAAAAAAAGAGCATGAAATAAGGCAAATGGACGTGGTTGTAGATGAAGAGAATTTGCCTAAGGAATCGTTTACACAAGAAGAATTAATATCCGTATGGACCGCTTTTGTATTACAAATTGAGGCTGAAGGGAAGATGAATTTAGCAGCAATTTTATCAATAGACTCTCCAAGGTTAAAAGGTACAACTATACATTTAACTTTTCCAAATGCTACCAATAAGGTTGAAGTAGAACGACAATCTTTCGAACTGTTGCAATATCTTAGAAAAAACCTAAAGAATTACGATATAAGTCTAGAGATTGAAGTTGATGAAGAAATGCAAAAGAAATTTGCCTATACTCCAGAAGAAAAATACGAAAAGTTAAGAGATAAAAATCCTAATATAGACTTACTCCGCAAAACATTTAATTTAGATTTATAGGCAAGTCTTTAATTGTAAAAATTTAAAACATTACAATGGGTTCCAATATGTGCGTATTTGGTAACCCAATAAAATGAGTTTAACATTAAAAGATTGCCATTTAATTTTTATAGCAATCATGAGTTATTATTAAATTTGCTATTCACTAAGCTATTTTTTATTGTTCTTGTTCTTTGCTATTAGTGATATAAACTGAGAAAGTATAGCGCACGTATTAGATTACTTTTAGATGAAATATGAAGGGTTCCAAAAAATGAGATTGAAACTGAAAGAGATATTATGTTAGGTAGTAATTTTAAAATAACTGTCTCAGGCCTCTATAGAGATGAAAAAATCTGTTTTAAAAATGCAGAAAATAGCAGCCTTGACTAACAAGGGTATTTTATAGATGCTAAAGTTAGGAATCCCTTAAAATATAAATGCACACGATTTGATGTGGCAATTTAAAATGATAAAATGTACAGTATAAATTAAAAAAGAATGTTAGGACTAAAACTACCAACAGATCCACGTTGGGTGAATATTGTTGAAAAAAATATTAAAGATATTTTAATAGACCACGCTTTTTGCGAACAAAAAGCAACAAGTACGGCTATTTCGTTGATTGTTAGCTTTCCGGAATATACCGAGTTGGTACAGGAAATGGTAGCACTCGTTAAAGAAGAAATTAGTCATTTTAAAATGGTACACGATTTAATCCTTAAAAACGGTTGGGTTTTAGGGCGCGACCGCAAGGATAACTACGTAACCAAATTACTGCAGTTTTTTCCTAAAGGCGGAAGCAGAACTACACAATTGGTTCATAGGTTATTATATGCTGCTTTAATTGAAGCGCGAAGCTGCGAACGTTTTAGATTACTTAGCGAAGCACTTGAGGATAAGGAATTAGCTGAATTTTACAGAAACCTTATGGTAAGTGAAGCCAATCATTATACCATGTTTTTAGGATTTGCTAGACAGTATGGAGACAAAAAAGAAGTCGATAAAAAATGGCAAGCACTATTAGATTTTGAAGCTAATATAATGAAAGAGTTAAGTAAGGGTGAAACCATACATGGCTAGCCAACAATAACTGTGTATGTTTATTTGTGCCATAAAAAAACCTCTAAGATTTAAATCTTAGAGGTTTTGTTAAATTATAATTTAAAAATTAAATTACAATTTAAATCCAAATCCTATTTGAATGTTTTCGTTTGTTGCTGATCTACCAACATTATCATCGAAAATATTTGTAAATCCTTGAGAATATCTTAGATCTAAAAAGAATACGTCAGAAATCATATATTCTAAGCCAGCGATACCAGAAAAGAAAATATTAGTATAACTATCTTCAAAAGAGTACACTTTTAAACCAATTTGTGGTCCTAAACCTACAGATATTCTTTCCGATAGGTTAAATTTAACCATGATTGGCATTTGAATAAAATCCAAACGTAAAGATTCTGGATTAAATCCGTTTTGTTGTTCGATTTGACTGTACTTTTCTCTAGAACCTTCAGCAGAAAATTGAATTTCTACAAGTAATCCTAAACTTTCATTTATATTATAGTCACCAAAAAATCCAACAGCAAAACCGTTTCTGTGTGTGTGGCGTGGCATAGATAGCACTTCCTCCTCTTCATAATTTAAATCTGAAATATTGAATCCAGCTCTAACACCATAAAGTGCACTTTGTGAAAACCCTAAAAGTGACACTAGCAAAAAGGCTAATAATATTGTAATTTTTTTCATAATTTTAATCGTTAGTTCTATAGTTTAATTTGCAACAAATATAATTTTTTTTTTTAATAAAAAAATAAAAATTCTAATAAAGTGGTTACAATAAGACAAAATGTGCTTTTAACTAGATAAAGTACATCATCAGTCTTTCTGTTTTATGGTGTTTTATATTTAGTATTACTAGAAACGGTATCAAAATAAATACTTTTTATGATGCCATCGGCTAAACCAATTTTAGGAACATAAATGTCTTTTGCACCACTCCATTTCATAGCGGTTAAATAAATGCGTGTTGCCGGGATTATAACATCTGCCCTATCTTGATTTAGGTTAAGTTGTGTAATGCGCTCTTCATAAGAAAAGCTTTGTAACATATTGTAATACGACGTTAAATAAAAATAAGTTAGCGGCTTGCCTAAAGCTTTGCCTGAAGATTTAAAGATGTTATTAATGTTTCCTCCAGATCCTATAACTTCAATGGCATCATATTGCTTTGTTTCATGCTTTACCCATTGTTCAAGTTCCATCCAAGTTTCTTTTTTAACGATATCATTTAATAACCGTACTGTACCAACTTTAAAAGATTTTGAGGCTGTTTTATTACCGTAATGGATAACACTAAATTCTGTACTTCCGCCTCCTACATCTACATAAAGATAGGTTTTGTTTTTGTCTATAAACGTGCTTAAGTCTGTAGCCGCTATAATTGTTGCTTCTTCTTCACCATCAATAATATCAATAGTTATTCCAGTAGATTCTTGAATTAAATCCCCAACTTTTCTTCCATTATTGGCTTCTCGCATTGCAGAGGTTGCGCAGGCTTTGTATTTGTCCACTCGATGTGTTTTCATGAGTAATTTAAACGCCAACATTGTATCCAACATGCGCTTAGTATTTTCTTTGGATATTGCGCCGTCTACAAACACATCCGAGCCCAAACGAATTGGAACTCTTACTAACGATGTTTTTTTAAATCTTGGTGGTTTATCTGCTTCTTCAATAACACTGGAAATAAGTAATCTTACAGCATTCGATCCTATATCTATAGCGGCATATTTAAGTATTTTTAGCATTATTCTAATTTGTTTTGATAATAATTATAGGTTTTAAACTGTGCTCTAATTTTTTCGTTTTGGTCTTTTTTATATCTATTGGCCTGCGTTTTATCTAAAATTCGTGATTTTACATTGTCGCTCCAGCAGATATTAAATGTGTCTATTAACTCTTCTTTTATTTCTTTGTCATATATAGGACAACTAACCTCTACTCTGTTTTCTATATTTCTTGTCATCCAATCTGCTGAGGAAATATAGACTTTAGGACTATTATTATTACAAAAAACATACAGTCTGGAGTGCTCTAAAAACTTATCGATAATACTGACCACCTTGATGTTTTCGCTCATGCCTTTTATTCCTGGTACAAGACAACAAATACCTCTAACAATCATTTCTATAGTTACGCCCGCATTACTTGCTTCGTATAATTTGTTTATCATTTTGTAGCTAGAAATGCTATTCATTTTTAAACGAATATAAGCTGGGTTTCCTGCTTTCTTGTTATTTATTTCGTTGTCTATTAAACTAAAAAAAGCATTTTTTGTATAATGTGGCGACGTGATAATGTGTTTAAACCTGTACACTTTATAGTTTACAGAAAAGAAATTAAAAACCTTATTAATGTCTTTTAACACTTTTTGATTTGCTGTAAATAGTGTATAATCTGTATATATTCTTGCAGTAGATTCGTTAAAATTTCCTGTACTAATAAAACCATAGCGTACTATTTTCTTATTTTCTTGGCGCTCAATTAAACACATTTTACTGTGTACTTTCAAGCCTTGGACTCCAAAAATAAGCTGAATGCCTTCGCGTTGCATTTGCTCTGCATAATCAATATTGGCTTGCTCATCAAAGCGTGCTTGAATTTCCATAGAAACCGTAACTTTCTTACCATTAATAGCCGCATTTATTAAAGAACTTGCAACATGCGAAATTTGTGCTAACCTGTATATTGTAATTTTTATTGCTTTTACTTGGGGATCTAAAGCGGCTTCTCTTAAAAATTTCACAGTATAGGCAAACGTATGATAAGGTGTGTATTGTAAATAATCCTTTTTAGCAATAGCCTCAAAAATACTGGTTTTTAAACTTAAACCCTTTACTTGTAAAGGCTCTATTTTATTGTAAAGAAGATCTGTTCTTCCCAAGCTAGGAAAGCTCATATAGTCGCGTCTATTGTGGTAGCGTCCTCCAGGTATAATACTATCGCTACTTTCAATTCCCATCTTAGTCATTAAAAAACTCAAGGTTTCCTGGTCAATTGTTTTATCGTAAACAAAACGCACTGGTTCGCCATCTTGCCTATCTTTAACACTATTACTTATTTTTTCCATAAAACTTTTACTCAAATCGCTATCAAGATCAAGTTCTGCATCACGTGTAATTTTTATCATGTGAGCAGAAATTGTTTTATATTTAAAGATATTAAAAATATCACCTAAACAATATCTTAAAAGATCGTCCAGCATAATAATTGTGTCTTTGGTTCCTTCCTTTGGAAGTACTACAAAACGATCCATATCCTTAGTGATTTCAATAAGGGCATACTGCTTTTTACCACTCTCCAAAAACATGTTTACAGCAAGATAAGCCGCACTATCCTTAAGATTAGGTAATGCAATTTCATCGTTTAATATTATAGTTACTAAAGCAGGACTAACGTGCTGTATGAAATACTTTTTTATAAAATTTTCCTGTCTCGCATTTAGTTTACTTTCTTGAACGATTAAAATGTTTTCTTTTTTTAAATTAGACTGTATTTTACTTAAAATATTTAAACTTTCAGACTGTTGTTTTATAACTGTTTTAGTTATAATTTCTAATAAATCTGAAGCTTTTATACCTCCTAATTGGCTTTTTCCAGCTTTTCCAGCTTCATCAATACGTTTTACTGTGGCATAACGTACTTTAAAAAATTCATCTAAATTATTGGAAAAGATTCCTAAAAATCTAAGTCGCTCAATTAAAGGTACATTTTCGTCTGCTGCTTCTTGTAGCACTCTTGCGTTAAATTGTAACCAACTTAATTCTCTATTAATATACGTGTAATGTTTTCTTGTTTTTCTTGTCATAGTATAATCATTCTACACAAATATATTCTATTGTTAGCATTATTTTAAATGTTTTGGAAATACTATTTGTTTAGTTTGGCCTTGAGCTATATTTTTCCAGCTCTTACCATTAAATATAATTTTTACGAAACCAGATGTTGTTACATTTTCGATAATTGAGTCGCCAAACTTATTTACAAAATTTGTTAATGCATAATTATGCCCAAAGAGCATAACCTTGTCTATATTATTGTCTATTTGTTTTATAACTTGTAAAAGTGATTCTCCTGAAAAATCGTATAATTCTTTTAAATAGTTTATCTCCACTTGTTCCAAACCCAAGTTTTTAACGAAGATTTCAGCAGTTAATCTTGTTCTGTTAGCTGCGCTACATAATATAATTTCTGGACATATATCTTTGTTTATCAATGCTTTAGAGACTAAGTTAGCGTCATTTACTCCCCTTTTTTTAATTGGCCTATCAAAATCATCTAAATTATTTTCCCAGCAAGATTTAGCGTGCCTTATTAGAAATATGGTCTTTTTACTTTCAACAGATTTTTTTTCCATTATATCGAATTTATGCATCTTTTATTTTTTTTTAAAAATATTAATAATTTAAAAGTATTCTTTTGTCGCAGATAAAATTATGGAATTAGGAATCAAACAACTCTTATTTTATAAAAATGATAATTATTTAATAGTTATCCATTTCAAATAATTCTTAGAATGCCATTGTTTTTATCAAAATCATTCTCGATTAAACTGTAGTAGATTTTTGACGGTTTATTGTCCTGAATAAATAAATTTTATAAAGCAGTAAATATAATAATGTTTTAAAAACACGAAACGCTTTTATTTATTACGCTTTAAAAATTTTGCTAATTAATAGCAAAGATAAATGGTTTAAAAATTGAAAATTAAATATATAAAAATTTATAATATGAAAAAGTTGATCTTATTATTCGTGTTGTGTTTAGTATCACAGTTCGGTTTTTCTCAAAATTTAGTTAAAGTTGATTTTTCAGGATTTGACGATAAGCAAGAGCTAAAACAAGAGCTAAAACAAGAGCTAAAAATTGTAGATAAAAAAGAATTTAAAGATTTGGCTACTAAGGCTGATGTTGGAGTTGCTTATTTAGAACCTAATAAAATAAAGTCTTACAATGTAAAAAATGGTATTAAGTTAATTCGTGTAACAAGCAAAAATATTCAAGAATTAAAAAAATCTTTTGAATTTTCAAATTCGGTAGAACTAATCGTTATAGATATTGTAAAACCAAACTTTAATTTAAATTCAATTAAATGTTTTAATCTTAAGCAATTTAATAATTTAAAATACATCTACTTTAGATATCAAATAGATTTAAAAAACAATAGTACCCTTCAAAAATTTGATTGTTTACCAGCCACAGTAAAACAATATTACACACAGCAAACTGCTTCTTAAACAAAATTCATGAAAACATCTACACATAAATACTGTACATTACTAGTTACTGCTTTTTTGTTTTTTATAAGTATTAACAACATCTACAGTCAAGTACGAGTTCCTTTTACACAGAGGACCTCCGCAGAAACCCCTAATAAAACTATTTATAATATTCGAGGAGATTTTGCTTTAATTGGTAACACTAATTTAACGCTTCAAAATTACGGAGAGAATCTTAATAATAGTAATAATACTATGATTGCGGTAGATGTCGATGGTTTTCCTGAAACCTCAAATTCTTCATCTGCTACCTTAAATTTTAGCACAGAAAATAATGCAATTCCTGAATGTTCAGATATTCTTTATGCTGGGTTATATTGGACAGGAAGAACTGCCAATAACGATGTAACATTAGCTAAGCGTAGTGTAAAATTTAAACACGCAAGCCAATCAAGCTATCAAGACATTGTAGCAAATACAAACGACATTTTTTTTCCTGGCGACAATAATATGTATGCAGCTTATGCTGAGGTTACAGACATTGTAAGAGCTAATGGGTTGGGTGAATATTTTACTGGTAATGTAGAAGCATCAACCGGAAATGGCGGTGGTACAGGTTTTTATGGTGGTTGGGCAATGGTCGTAGTTTATGAAAACGATTTAATGAAGTGGAGAGATGTTACCGTTTTTGATGGTTATGCTTATATAGTAGGATCTCAAATTACAAGTAACATTTTAAATGTTAGCGGTTTTAATGCCATACCAAATGGACCAGTAAATGTAAAACTTGGTGTTATTGCTGGTGAAGGTGATAGAGGTATTGCAGGAGATTATATTGAAATCTGGGAAGATACAAATGATAATAATACTATAGAGGCAACTGAATGGACTCGTTTAAGCCATTCTGGAAATGCTAACGAAAACTTCTTTAACTCTTCAATAGAAACTGGTGGTAATGCTAGAAATCCGAATTTAGTAAATAATACAGGTCTGGATATTAGTGTGTTTAATATTGATAATACTAATAATGATATTATTGATAATGGTGATACGAATACAAGTTTTAGGTATGGTTCTACACAAGATACTTACATTATATTTAATATAGCTTTTGCAATTGATGCCTACATACCAAACGCAGATGGTATTATTTCGGTAGATAATATAAATGGTGACACCACTGTAACAGATCCATATACCATAGAGCCTGGACAACAAGTTACATATACCATAGATATAACCAACAATGGTACAGAGCCAATATCAGATTTTGTATTCAATTTACCTTTACCATTTACTGCATCGTACGTTCCAAACAGTTTACAAAGTCAAGTTTTTGCACCAGCGTCAACAACTACTACCCCTTTCTATACAATTGACTCATCAAACTCTGGTATTTTAACATGGGAGTTTGGAGATTTACCATTAGGAAACTCACCAGACGATGTGCTTGCGACAATTACTTTTACACTCGAAGCTACTACAGATTGTCAAATATTAACTAATCCTAATTGTCCACCCCAAGTAATTTTAACAGATGGTACTGTTAGTGGTAATGGTGCAATATCTCAAAAATCTTTTAAAAATCCGTTATATCAAGGTTTTGAGTTAGATGGTGTGTGTATTGGTAATCCTGTTATAGACCCTATTGTAATTGCTATAGAAACTGAAAATTATATTGCAGCAAACTGTGTTGACTCATCATACGAAAAAAACTTTTTGTTGTGTAATTCTTCTAACACGACTATCTTACCTTCTGAACTTGATGCAGATTTTCCTCCTGGAACGCGATATTTTGATGAATATCCACTAACTAGTTCTAGTACTGAATATACAGATTCAAACCCTTTTCCTGCTATTGAAGGTTTATCAACCTACTTTGCTGTTCCTCCTGGTTTTGAAACTTGCTATTTTGAAATTGATTTGTTAGTACAAACATTTACAAATGTACCTACAGCAGAAGATGTATTTTATTGTTTAAATGATACAACAGTTCCTTTAACCGCAACACTATCTGATCCCGACAATATTTTATTATACTATACAGATAATAATCCAAATACTGTTGGACAAAGCTCCATAACCCCTTCTGCATCAACTGCAGGAACAACAACTTATTATGTAGCTGAAGCAATAAATGTAGATTGCGTTAGTGATACTAGAGTCCCAATAAATGTTATAGTTAGTGCTGCATTAGTAGCTTCTATTACCACAGTAACAGATGTTTTATGTAATAGTGAAGCTACAGGTAGTATAGATATTACAGTAACTGGTGGTACTGCTCCTTATACTTTTATTTGGAATGATACAGGCAATGCTACTACTGAAGATTTAACTAATGTTTTAGCTGGTGCTTATAATGTAACGGTAACAGATGCTAAGGGATGTTCAACCTCTGTTGGTGCAACAATCTCTGAGCCTACTAGCCCACTTAGTTTAAACATAACAAAAGTTGACGCTACAACTGCACAAGGCTGTGCTAATGGTGAAGCGACTGCTATAGTATCTGGCGGAACGCCAAATTACACATACCTATGGAGTGCTTCGGCTGGAGATCAAACTACTGCAACAGCTACTAACCTATCAGATGGTACACATACCGTAACCGTTACTGATGCTAATAATTGTAAATTAACACAAAGTGTTGTTATAGAATGTGTAAACACATGTGACGCAGAAATAAATATATCTAACATTACAGATGTACTCTGTACTGGTAATAAAACTGGAGCTGGTACAGTAACTGCTAGTTCTAACGCAAATCCTAGTGCTACCTTTACCTTTACATGGTCTTCTGGTCAAGTAGATACTGGTGTTAATACTAGTACACTTGCTAATTTAGCTGCTGGTGTGTATTCTGTTAGTGTAACTATTGATGGGACTGTTTGTTTAGCTGTTGAAGAAACAATAGCTATAGCAGAACCTAGTAATGCACTAAATGTTACTGCTACAACAACTGACGAGTTAGGTCCTGCAACTGGAGATGGTACAGCTACTGCTGTAGTAACTGGCGGTGTAGAACCATACATTTACTCTTGGTCCCCTGGTGGACAAACTACAGATGCAATTACTGAACTTTCTGCTGGTCCTTACACTATTACTGTAACCGATGCTAATGGTTGTGTTGATAGTGCAACCGTAACTGTAAATCCTGGTTCTTGTAATAACCTTTCTGTTACAGGAACTTCTACTCCTGCTGTATGCTTTGGAGAAAGTAATGGTAGTGTGACCGCTACAGTAACTGGTGGATCGGGTAACTTTACATACGCTTGGGACTCTATCTCTAATACAACAACTTCAGTTAGTAATCTACCTGCTGGTGACTATACTATAACGGTAACAGATACAACAACATTATGCGATACTAATACAACAATAACTATTAATGAGCCTAACGTTTTAAGCTCGGCTATTGCTGTATCTAATATATTATGTAAAGATGACGCAACTGGATCCCTTGACTTAGCTGTTAATGGTGGAACTGCGCCATATACATTTGCTTGGAACAACGGAACTGATACTGAAGATTTAATAAATGTTATTGCTGGTACATATACAGTTACAATTACAGATGCTAATGGATGTACAACAACAGACTCTGCAACTATTACTGAACCTGATACAAAAGTGTCTGCATCTATTACAGCACAGAATAACGCAGATTGTTTTGGAAACGCTACCGGTCAAGTAACTATTGAAGGTGCTGGCGGAATACCTCCTTATTCTTACTCCATTGATGCTGGAGCAAATTATGTAACAAGTGGAACTTTCACAGACCTTGCTCAAGGTAACTATACTGTTACAGTATTAGATGCTAATGGGTGCTCTTTTGATCAATCCATAACTATTACACAACCAAGTGCTGCATTAGTAGCTTCTATTACCACAGTAACAGATGTTTTATGTAATAGTGAAGCTACAGGTAGTATAGATATTACAGTAACTGGTGGTACTGCTCCTTATACTTTTATTTGGAATGATACAGGCAATGCTACTACTGAAGATTTAACTAATGTTTTAGCTGGTGCTTATAATGTAACGGTAACAGATGCTAAGGGATGTTCAACCTCTGTTGGTGCAACAATCTCTGAGCCTACTAGCCCACTTAGTTTAAACATAACAAAAGTTGACGCTACAACTGCACAAGGCTGTGCTAATGGTGAAGCGACTGCTATAGTATCTGGCGGAACGCCAAATTACACATACCTATGGAGTGCTTCGGCTGGAGATCAAACTACTGCAACAGCTACTAACCTATCAGATGGTACACATACCGTAACCGTTACTGATGCTAATAATTGTAAATTAACACAAAGTGTTGTTATAGAATGTGTAAACACATGTGACGCAGAAATAAATATATCTAACATTACAGATGTACTCTGTACTGGTAATAAAACTGGAGCTGGTACAGTAACTGCTAGTTCTAACGCAAATCCTAGTGCTACCTTTACCTTTACATGGTCTTCTGGTCAAGTAGATACTGGTGTTAATACTAGTACACTTGCTAATTTAGCTGCTGGTGTGTATTCTGTTAGTGTAACTATTGATGGGACTGTTTGTTTAGCTGTTGAAGAAACAATAGCTATAGCAGAACCTAGTAATGCACTAAATGTTACTGCTACAACAACTGACGAGTTAGGTCCTGCAACTGGAGATGGTACAGCTACTGCTGTAGTAACTGGCGGTGTAGAACCATACATTTACTCTTGGTCCCCTGGTGGACAAACTACAGATGCAATTACTGAACTTTCTGCTGGTCCTTACACTATTACTGTAACCGATGCTAATGGTTGTGTTGATAGTGCAACCGTAACTGTAAATCCTGGTTCTTGTAATAACCTTTCTGTTACAGGAACTTCTACTCCTGCTGTATGCTTTGGAGAAAGTAATGGTAGTGTGACCGCTACAGTAACTGGTGGATCGGGTAACTTTACATACGCTTGGGACTCTATCTCTAATACAACAACTTCAGTTAGTAATCTACCTGCTGGTGACTATACTATAACGGTAACAGATACAACAACATTATGCGATACTAATACAACAATAACTATTAATGAGCCTAACGTTTTAAGCTCGGCTATTGCTGTATCTAATATATTATGTAAAGATGACGCAACTGGATCCCTTGACTTAGCTGTTAATGGTGGAACTGCGCCATATACATTTGCTTGGAACAACGGAACTGATACTGAAGATTTAATAAATGTTATTGCTGGTACATATACAGTTACAATTACAGATGCTAATGGATGTACAACAACAGACTCTGCAACTATTACTGAACCTGATACAAAAGTGTCTGCCTCTATTACAGCACAGAATGATATTGTTTGTGATGGATTTGGTTCAATAACTATTGAAGGTGCTGGCGGAATACCTCCTTATTCTTATTCCATTGATGCTGGAGCAAATTATGTAACAAGTGGAACTTTCATAGACCTTGCTCAAGGTAACTATACTGTTACAGTATTAGATGCTAATGGCTGTTCTACAACAATTGATGCAGAAATACTAATTAACTGTACAGATGCCATTGCAGACATTAACAATACGTTAATAGACCAACCGGTAACTGGTAACGTACTTACAAATGATGAAGATTTTGAAGGCGATAACCAAACAGTAACCGCTAATACAGATCCAGCTAATGGTACAGTAGTGGTTAATCCTGATGGAACCTACACCTACACGCCTAACACTGGCTTTACTG